>Ga0302347_1000187_pt1 | contig 113830 bp, 76 predicted proteins | sample PhyWR1_FD_202178 | JGI IMG/M metagenome (GOLD analysis project Ga0302347, IMG submission 202178) | Leaf surface microbial communities from wheat plants in UC Gill Tract Community Farm, Albany, California, United States - DLSL W.R1 (v2)... | ecosystem: Host-associated > Plants > Phyllosphere >... | reverse complement strand
ATGCCAATCCATAATTGGGGACTGTCATTCTCTCAATTATATATTAAATTTGGTGACAGAATTCTTCAAGAAAACAGAGGCTTCTGAGAGGCGTTAATTTAAATGACACAGTTCGCGTTACACTCCCTGTTCAACCAAATATCTGCAGCAAAATGATTAGAAGCAGAACCAAACCCCATTAGAAAACCTGTTACTAGATATAATACTCTATACACAAGTATAATTAAGGCATAAATCAATAGTCTGTTAAATAAATTTTTCATCTATCGAGTAGTTGCAGTAATTCTATAGTCCTTTTTCATTCGTGTTACGAAGTCTTCTGTTAATCTATTAGGGTCACCTTTACTCCTTTGAAATACTTTTAGGAATGCCCCAACATCTTTTGTAAATGAAGCATTGGCATGCACCAAATGTACCTTTAACTTTTTCATTGGAATAAAAGACACTTTTATCACCCATCATATCATTGCCTGAAATTTGTCTCTGTCGTAGCTGTGTGAATATTCATCCACTCCTTCGGGAGCCGTGACACTACCGGACTGGTGAGGAGCCATATTGTAAACAAAATCAGTCTCATTCGCTGCATCTGCAAACAAATCAGCATTGTCTTTTATCATTTGTATTAATGATTCTGTGTATCCCGCCCCAAACGCAGCACCACGGCTATGAGTATAGAGTTGTATCTGTTCTATAATCTTGCCTGTTTTAGGATCTCTTGCTAGTTGCGATAATATTTTTTGAAAATATGCCTTTGCGACAACTCTTCCCGCTTCCATTCTGCGTTCAGGATCTGATGAATTACTTGTAGCCAAATGAGATGCAGAGCCATCATGACCACTGAAATCAGGAGTTAATCCTCTGTCTCCAACCACGAACAGAGGGTATTACCCGGATTAGGTATACCAGAACCTGCTATAGTTGATAATAATTGTGCATCCCAATAAGATTTACTGTTACGTTCACTATCACTCCTTACTCTTCCAGCTATGAATATTGGAAGTTCTTCATCCTTATCGATAAAGGTAACAGGACTATTTAAAGCATAGACCTAAGGCTAGGATATTTCAAGAAGCTCTGCTTTAGGATCGATTATATTCCACCTTCCTATTACCGGATCATCTAAAAACAACAAAAGCGCAACCTTCGGTTGGGCTTGGATATCAGTTTACATGATAGAGCATATATTTTAATCAAACTGTTAGTAGAGATGGTATTCAGTTCGAAGCACAGAAGGTTATCAAGATACCCTTCTGCAGCACTCCACTTATTTTGAATGTCACCTATTTGCTCATCATCAGACTTAATTACAGCATAACTAATGGACTCTTCAGCAATCACACCAAAGTTCAGACGTAAGTCTGCAAAATAAACATCCTCAAATAGCACAATTAATTCTTTCCCATTAATCACAACTTTTAGTTCTATTGAATCATTGTTTCCAGGGTCAGTCCTATTAATATTAATACCTACAAGGCTCTGATCATGCCAATCTATATCTTCAAATCTCATACTTCTTTATCTAATTAAATCCAAGGTCTTTACCATCCGGAGTATAGTGTGTACTCTTCCCGTTCTTGCGATAGTGGTTTATATTAGGACCTTTTTGACCCGGTGGAGTTGCAGGATCAATCCTTAATTTCTCTTTATACTTGCCATTCTTCATGGTACCATAATTGCCTTTTCTATTAGGGTTCTCAACTAGGTTATCAGGTATTTTATATTTCTCTCCTTTAGGTATTGCCACCCCATCTCCGGTAACATGGAATACGTCATTGGCAGCCTTCTCTTCAGCCTTTAAAACTCTGCTCTCGCTTTAACTGCATCAACAGCATTCTCAATGATATTAATATCTTTTTTTATCTTACCAGCCTTTGCCAAGTCACCCGCTAACCGTGTAATACTAGCAGCGCTTATAGCTGCTCCAAGCCAATCGCCCTTCTTTGCCGATAATCCAGCGTTCAAGCCGTCCGATATAGGTGTTGGATCAAACACACCTACTATATCCAGGGATGCTTGTAGTATATCATCACCTTGTAAATTATAATTCCCACCAAAGTTTATGCCTAAAGAAAAGTTAGGGGTTATATTGTTTCAATACTTTTCGAGTAATACCTTTTTTCTCTGGCCAAATCTCTATTTTATAATAGTCATCCCCCTCATCGCCTTTTACACTTGCCAGATTTAAAGAATAAACTCTTACTCTATATTGCCCAGGGTTCACCTTTAATTCTAACTCCACAGAAGAAGTTGGACAATCTTGTATTTGCAAGATTCCAGAAACTATATCTATCCCACCTTCTACCACATGGTCATATCCTTCATATTCGCCTTTACTTGGCTCGTCTAATATTTCAAGTTCTCCTTTGACCGGGCCATAACACTCGGTGTAGACCCCTATTATTCCATCCACGATCCCTAAACGCTCCGAAAGTGCATCGTCAGTCCAGAGGTCTGATAACACAGGATCAAATGAGGCGTCTTTATCAACTATATAGAATTGACTATGCTGAGTATAAAATTCAAGTTTGTATCCCTTTTTTTTCATTCTATGTGTATTTAAGCAGCTATTGGTGAAACACCCTCCAAATTCAAATGAGTTGCAGAGTTACTCTTTATCGTCAAAACAGATAAGAATTCGGATAATTTGAATCAATATACAGGCTCCAGTTCTTTAAGACACTTTTTCGATAAACCTTGCCATTCTTTACATTCACAAATTTCCCGCATGAATCGAATACAAAATATATCACTTGCCTTTTCGAGAGCGAAATATTGTCTAATTGAAAATACATTGTATCATAGTCCTTCATAAAGCTACACGAAGTCTTATCATACCTAATTATTTCAATATCTGATCCTTTCATCAATTCTGCAACTTCCTTGTCGTAGATAAAATAGCCTAAATGTAGGTCGACTGTATCAGAAGTAAAGTTTAATGAATACCTAGATCTGTCAATGTTTTTCAAGTCTATCGTACGATCTATTTTACTTTTGATGCTTTCCAATTCTTTAATGTTTGCTATTAATTTCTTTTCGTATTTGCTTCATCTGACTGACATGAAACAATAAACATAACAGAAACAATCAGAGATAATCAATTTTTCATTCTTCTATTGCTATTGCCAAACACTTTTTGAGGTATTGCGATGCTGTAACCGTTCTTCAAGTACTCTTTCTTTGAAATGGGCACCTGCCTTTTTCAGTTTAGCACCGATTGCTCTGCCTGTTGAAATAGCTCGTTGCTCCCATGGTTCATCGTTACGACCGCGAGTGCCTGCCTCAGCCAACCAATTTGGATCCAGAAGAGAACTATTATATTCTATTGCCATTCCCCATAATAAATTCCCAGCTTCATTCGCATTGTAAGCTACACCATTAATTTGTATTAAAGCATTTCTATCTATGTTTAAAAGACTATATAAGGAATTTTTATAATCTAAGCTTCCCCCTACTGATTCCTTCATAATAGCAACCTCAGCATTACCTTTATATAAGTCGTACATAATATATGAAGCGTGACCTAATAATTGAATCAACGAGGATTGATTTAAAGTTATAATTTGACTAAATGCAGAATGCATTATTTTTCTTTATATAAAGTTAGTCTCTGGAGCACCCGCTTATTTTTAAGAGATACGACTGATATAGGGATACTATCAGGAAAGCTTCCCTTATCATAATCCTTATAGATAATATTACTACTATAAAGACTAAAGTCTGAAATAGTCCAATCTACGCTAAAACCTTTACCTTCAGAAGCTAGATAATTATCAGTAACAATTACTAGTTGAGACTTACAACAATCAATATCAAACTTTGAAAATAGGCCACCGTCTGATGAGTATTTCTTTTCTGCAAAAACTACCTCTATTGAAATACTATCTAAAAGGCGATCTTTTGCTTTGTAAGCACCAATAAAAGTATTATTTTCTTTAGCCTGTTTAATAGACCAGCTGATCTGTGGTCCCGGATTTTTAACCAAATGAAAATCGCAGGAAGAAAAAAATACAGATAGCAATAAAAAAAGAAAACAGCTATTCAATTTACTTCGGTGCAACAACTGACCCCCTCCAATTTTGATCTTTAACTCTGTCATATATCTTATTAGGCCCTTTTTCATTTCGAATATCCTGTGCCACCGCTTTTACATTTCCGGTAACCACATTTAAAACAGACAATGCTTTTTCTAATGGAGAACGCTCTGGCGAACCTGTATATAATCCTGCTTTATCTAATGAAACTTGAACTGCTGTTGCGCAACTTGAGTTCAGAAGATCATAATCTTCCTTCAATACCTCCTTAAACCCTGCTTCTGCTGCTCTATCTTGTTTTTCTGTGGTCGGAATAAGAAAACCTTCAGAATATTCTCGCTCTCCTGTTTTTTTATCTATAACAGGGTTTAGCTTACTATTTAAAAATCCTTCTGGAGAATCAAATGAACCAACACCTGCTTGATCACCTTTGTTATTAGCGCCATGGAAACCGCCATTTTCATTTGTACCATTCTTTGACCACAAACTATACTTCCCGTCTTTATTCTGAATTAAAATAGCCATGTGGCCTTCTCCACTAGCACCTCGAGGAGCATTTAACACAACAACGCTATCTCCATTAATATCAATATTCTTTATTGGATTATTTAATCGATAATGATAAGGAGTAGAAGAAGTACCATTGGGGTTTTAATTTTAACGCAGTCGCGAAATACTTTCTCCAATACTCATGATATACTGGAGCTTCTTCCTCTTTATATATTAACTCATCTGAATTATTTATTTTGAATACTATAAATCTGCCAAGATCAGGATGACTAGTAATTTCTATAACATTCAATTCTTCATATTGAGTAACCACTTGGGAAATATACTTCTTTGCTGAATCAACAGTGATGCCTTTAGCCGTTGAAAACTTGTGTATATTATTATAAAAGGGTAATAGTTGCACTTCAGTCTCTTTCATTTCTTTTCTAATAACTGGAAGGTCAATTTGCTCGCGATTTCCATTAACATTAGATTCGTAAACGAGTCGGCCTAACTGATACTTATTTGACTCCGAATTCAACTTTCTTGGAATCAAAACCAGATCATAAAAAACTTCTATATTCTTATCTTGAGCAATCTTTAAAAACTTTTCAGCGCTTTCTGTTCTTTTTTTCTCTTGAGCTTGGCAACCGACCATAAACATTATCACAAATACCAAGAGGAACTTTATTTCTTTACCTGCTTCCATTTTCTTGGGGCTTTATGTTGTGATAGTATCCATTTCTAATAGCTCGTTGATCCCCATTTGAATCTAAGACACGATAGGTAGAACTCGGGTTATCAGATCTACTATTTACTGCATTATTGAGATGTGCGGCTCCTCTCAAAGTATTTAAATTAAACCCTAGTCGTTTTCCTCCTTGCCCCCATAAAAAATTTCCAAAATCTTGTCTATTGTAAGCTACGCCTGTTCCGTCTTTACCGACTACAATATTTAGATAACCTACTCTTACTTGGGAATTATTAAAAGCATAATCCATTTTGCCTTCACTTTTGCCCGACAAAAGGGATTCATCACCTCTTGGTCGGCTCTCTCGTTCGATATATTGCCATTTTTCACTAGTGCCATCCACACCACTTTCATCCATCGCCTTCTCAATATCACTATTTGAAGCTATCCTTATTTTCACATTCCCACTTTTGATATCTTCTCTATCACTTTCCAAATCGTTGAACCCAAATCCAACACCATCCGAGAGCTTGACATTGCCATCTTTATCTTTGGATGATTTTCGGAAAAACATTCCCGTTACCTCTTCTCTACCATCGTCAATTACTCTATTAAACGTACCGTTAGGATTGAACACGTATAAAGAGTCTCCATTTATATCAATATATCTTATCGGATTATTCGCTCCGTATTGATAGGTTGTCATAGAGTAATACTTCTCAGCAAACCTATCTATAACGTTAAAACGTCCTATCACCGGATCGTAAAACCTTGCCCCGTAATCATATTGATGCGCTAAATCTGTCTGTATCTCCTTTCCATTATAAAGATAGCGATTGTTGCTGGAGTAATCATAGCCACCGGTGGATTTTCTTAACCCAAACGAGTAGTACTCGTCTTCCTGAATCACCCGCGGTGCACCCTGGTACCGATCGATACTGACCCGGGTATTCCCCAGATGATCCTTGAGATTGTATTCGTAATTCCACGTACCGTTCGTAAGTTTGACCCTGCCTTCTTCCGTGCTGACGAACTCGATCGCATTGTCCTTGTAAACAATCCCGTTCACGTAATCCCAGGTCCCGTCCGTACCGGTGTTCTTAAGCTTGTTCCCACCAGCGTCATACATATAGGTCGCCAATGTAGTCGAGCCACTGCTGACTGTTCGTGGCAGGTTCAGTATATTATAGGTGATATTCTTACCCATACCGTCACTTCTGGCATTTCCATTCCCATCATACTGGTAGCTTCTCGGACTATATCCCGTTACGGCATTCAGCTGGTTGCCTGTATAACTCGAGTAGTTTAATGTACCACCTCCTGTTCCTCCTCTTACCAGTTGGGTGATATTACCCATCTGGTCGTAGGTTATTTGCTCGTCCAGAGCGCCCTGTGTTGAGGCAGCAAGTGTTAACCTGTTGAGTTTGTCGTAGATATAGATAAATTTCTTGAAACCAGGCTGAACAACCTTTGTCGTCAGGTACTCCATCTGTGAGATGTTGCCGTTAAACTGTGGAGTACCCGATTCGGGTGTGTTGTAGCGTAGATCCAGATTAAACAGATTGCTGCTGCTGGTCATTGCACGAATCCAGCCCCGTTCATTATATGCGTAGTTCAGCGTTTGCAGACCGTTCCCGAGCGCTTTACTTTTGAGCTGCCCCACTTCGTTATAGTCCAGCTTGCTCAGCAACACCGAGTCGCCGGTTGTAGCACCCGTCCGTTGCCAGCTTTCCGTCTTCCGCCCCATGTGGTCATAGGTGTAACGATTAGCAATAATAGTGGCACTCTGTGTTCCGGCGGTATGGGTCCGGACAGACGTCAAAAGCTCATCGGTGAAGCTGTAGGTGTTGTCCACAATATCCCTCCCATCCAGGTGGTTCTGGCTCTTACTTTGAACCACCCTGCCTTTGCTGTCATAATAATGAATTGTTAACAGCAGCTTAGCAGTATTCAACACACTCACCCGTGTTCCAGTCAGCAAGCCTTTAACCTGGTTACTTTGCCCCAGGCTACTGTTAGGCGGGGCAGAACCAAACGCCGTTGATCCCGGAAAAGTATAATCATCGTAATAGTTCATCACCAGGTAGCTGCTCGGGGCAGGATAACTATTGAAGATATATCCGCTAGGATTTTGCGTTGTATTATTGGTAGCATCCCGGGTGTCCCACTGCGGGGCAGCATAAATACTGTTTTGAAGCGTAGCCCTTGGGATAACAGAACCTGCGTTCCACAAACCAGTAACAATTACCCGCCCATGAGCATCGTACTTGGTTACCATCCACTGATGATTGTTCCGCTGCAGCGAATCCTGCGTCAGTACTAACTGATCCAGCTTGTTATAAAACATCAGATCCCAACCTTTACCCGGAACTTTCTTCTCCGCCAGACGCCGGTGTTCATCATACCGGTACTGATAACACCATAGTTCCAGCTTGCTCTGATCTGGTGTTACGTCATCTGCCCCCGATCCCGGAGGCAGCACAAAGGAAAGGTTACCAAAGTCATCGTACACATAATAGGTACTTAAGGGTTGAGGCACATCCTGATTACTGGTATTCTTGACTTTGTTAAAGATACGCTTCAGAACAACTCGCCCTTCTTTGTCTTTGTATTCGTGTGATTGACCGTACAAACCATCCGCCTGAGTCCAGTTCTCGTCTTTAGTAATGGTTAGGTAGAGTTGGGATGCCTCATAGTTACCAGAACTACTTAGTCTTCTTTTATGAGTCTGTCCGTTAGTGGTAACTACATCTGCTTGAAAAAGCTGTACCGAACGGTCGCCTGTTGCCGTATTGGTGCTGTATTCCTGTTTTACGGTATGACCGCTCTCTGAAAGTGAGGCATTGTAAGGCTGCCAGGGGTTACCTGGAGCCCCTGGCTCCAGTACCCGGTTCAGAGGTGAAGACTCAAATACCGTTTGTGCGTAGGGATTTGGAATAGTGGGGACACCCGAAGGTGGACTCTGGTAAAAGCTCCCTTGGGCACTCAATCCATTAACTTTGTAGCTATCGTCCTTACTCGTTGAGGCATATGGCAGGTATTTCTTCACCTCCCGGCTATACGAGTCGTATTCTACCGGAATCACAATGTCCTTATCTGCACCGGGGCTTCCTTTGGTTTGGACCGTTTGCAACGGTCTCCCCAGCCCGTCAAAATACTGCACCGTTTGCATCACTTCACCAATCGCTTTAGTCGACAGGTCTGTACCGGAGGAAAAAGCCTGACGCGGAGTATAGGTTACAATATAGTTCTGATTGTGGCTTAAAGCAGATGCTAGTGGTGTCGTGTTGTACCCACTGATATAAGCATGAAAGCTCGAGCCTGCCGGTACATGAAAGCCTGGTAAAAGCGTGATACTGCCGCTGGAACTCGCCACGGGAACCGCATGGTTATAAGTGTTAAACGTATGTTTTGGGCCGATGTGGGTTTAAGACATACAACAAGCAGCAGGATCAGGAAAGATAAAATTGCTCTCATAGTTCAATAGCTTTATTCTAGGACAACTTGGAACCGAGGCTAAAGAGACACACTGCAGCGACATTGCAGTAAACAAGAATTTCAAGTTCCCGATTAACATGAATACTGATCTATAACACTTTCTCCATAGCGATTCTACTTGCTCCCCTCTTCATCAGGACTTGTTCGTACCTACCTATCCTTCCAAGCACCATCACCCCACCATTACCCCACGTTGCAGCCACCTTTTTACACCAAAACGTGGCTGCAACGTGGCATCACCGTGGCATCACCGTGGCATCACAGTGGTTACAAACACCGTTTTGCCCGAACTTTCCCTCTGGAAGTGCGGGAGAAAAACTTTCCGAATGGATAACTTTTTGATGACCATTGCTGTTTATTAATATAATTAACCTTACCTAAACCTATCATGGCTATTCAGGACAAAGACGGTTTCTGGCGCGGTAAAAAAGGCGACAGCATATATCGTCGGCTCAATAACCAGAACGTCATTTCGCAGGCGACTAAAAAACGCCGGCAGACTGTTTCCTCCCAGGCTGCGGCTTGCGGGTTCGGCTTTGCCAGTAATACGGCCAGAGCGATACGGCTGGCATTGGGTCCCTTTTACATCGGTTTGGACGGAGGGCTGGTCAACCGGCTGAATGTTGCAGTTCTCCAGGCGCTCGCCCATTCCCCTGCCGCAGAGCCGGAGAAGAGGGATCTGCATGATGCAGACCTGAGCAGCCTTTCCGGTCTGCAGTTCAATGCTCATGCGCCTCTCAACAAAATTATGAAGCTGCGGCCTCAGATAACTGTTCAGGATGATGATACTCTACGGGTTACCCTACCTGCACTTTCGGGCGAAAAAGATCTCAGCTACCCCAGGTCGGCTTTTCACATCGCCTGCTGCTTGCGGGTGACGCAATATGCGTTCGACTTCAGGAGGGAATTTTATATCAACATGGGATTTAGGGAAGCCGAGATCAAGCCTCTGGAATTTCAGGGCATTGACTGGCATTTCGACGAGTGCCTGCCTCCCGGCTCAATCGGATTGGCCTGCATGTCGCTACACTACTACATCCAGGGTGCAAGGGGCGAAACAAAAGAACTGGGCATCCGGGAGTTTTCGCCTGCTGAATTGATTGCTGCGTACCACGTAGCCGGGCAGCAAGGTCAGCACGAAGGCGAGTGGCAGGATCACTACCTGCAGTTAAACGGCTATCGTGGAAATGAAACGATTAGAAATAATGATGCAAGCTGGCCCTGGTAACACCTGGCGATCGGGCATATGTACATGAAATAAAATGGCAATATTAAAGAGCGGACCGAACGGTCCTTTTTCGGGAAAAGTGGGCAGCGTCATCGGCAGCAATTGGATGAACATTGATTATATCAAGGGATTACCAACCCCAACCAAGCGAAAGCCATCTGACGAACAGATCGCTCAGCGTGAGCGGCTTCGTGATATTACCGAGGTTATCAGTCTTCTGCGGGATGCTATCAACAAAGGTTGGGACAAGCAGAAGAAAAAAAGAGGAAGCGCGATTAGTGAGGCGATTGGATATAATATCAGATTCGCGCTTGATCCGGAATGCGGTGAAATCTTGTTTCATCGCATCAAGCTCAGCGACGGCGCCTTGCCAAAGGCATCTGACGCTACTGCTGTACGGACGGCTCCTGATTGCATTCAGTTTCGCTGGAATCCGGAAGTCCGCTCATTCAATACTTGCGCAGAAGACGAAGCTACGATTGTGATCTTCGGTCCGAATGCCTGGGATCGCCTGGTTCTGGTGGGGCAATACTCGAGATGTAATGGGCAGGCTGATATCTGCTGTTCCCTCTTTGAACAGGAGTCTGTCTGCCATGCTTATATTTTTTTTACTTCTCCGAAGGGGATCAGTTCTCCCACATTCTATATGAAGGTTGAGCCCGTAAAAGAATCAGAAGACCAGGGAGTAGAGCTTCGGCAAGAGGATAACGGCGGAGGTGCCAATGGCGAAGATGCCGGCTATTAAAACAGCTCCGGCGGATACGTCTTTGATGATTTTGATGCGCGGATCATACGCTTTGCTCTGATAATCCATTATTCGCTCAATACAGGTATTAAACATCTCGGATACGATAACCAGAGTCAGAGAAAGCAATATAAAAAGCCACTCAAGGGCATTGAGTCCACATATCAGGGATAAGCTAATGGCTATCACCGACAAGATGAGATGAAGACGACCATGAACATCGGTGCTGAAAAAGATCCGGATTCCGGCCAGGGCATATTGTACACTCTTATATCGGGCCAACCAGTACGGGCGCATGTTGTTACAACGCGCTAATGGTCTTCCAAAGTGTGCGAAGGCTGGAAATAATAACCAGAGCACCTACGCTGATCAGCATGGTTTTGGTCTTCAGCCTGCCGGCCAGCTTGGCTGCGAGCGGCGCTGCAAGTAAACCTCCGATGATCAAACCTGCAATGGTTTCGATATGGCTGGTACCCAAAATAACGAAAAATGTGAGCGCACTCCCAAAGGTAACGAAGAACTCGGTCAAACTAACGGTTCCAATGATATAACGGGGTGTTTTCCCTTTGGAAATAAGCGTACTGGTAACAAGTGGTCCCCAGCCTCCTCCTCCGAAGGAATCCAGAAAGCCGCCTGCTCCGGCTAACCAGCCTGCATTTTTTACTTTTTGTGATTCTCTCTTCTTTTTAAAAGCATTGATCAGGATGCGTAAACCCAGCAAAAGGGTGTATACTGATAATAGCGGGCGAAGCCATTCGCCGTACTCTTCTCCGAGGTAAGCGAGCAGGGCGGCCCCTACTACAGCACCTAATACTCCTGGAAACACCAGGGTTTTAAACAGTTTCTTGTTGATATTACCAAAACGGTAGTGGCTATAGCCGGATGCACCGCTGGAGAACATCTCGGCGGTATGAATACTTCCGCTGATTGCGGCTGGGTTCAATCCGGTAGACAGCAATACCGTGGTTGATATTACACCGTAACCCATGCCAAGCGCTCCGTCAACCATCTGTGCCACAAAGCCTGCGAGCACCATCCAGCCGAAAGCGGCGTCGAGGTTGAGGTTTTGCACAAAGATTTTGAAATCGCCGGCAAAGTTATTTAGTGGATAGTAGGATGAAACGACGTGACCGAGCAGAATAAAGGCTAAGGCAAAAAGGCAGCGGTTGGCAATCTTCCGCCAATAGTTTGCTTCCCTGTTCCGGGCCGCGGCTACTTCTTTCCGGTGTGCCTCTGCCGAAACTTCACTGGCGGTCAATGCCGGGGCTGCAACCAGGGATACCATGGTCCCTCCTACCCGGGCATCTTTCAGTATGGTTTTAGCTAAAGCCGTATCATCATGCTGCAATATCACGAGGTCGTACGCGGATGCAAGATCTTCGGTGTAAGACGGGTAGATGGTGCGCACATCGCGCGCAAGATCTTCTGCATCTGCAACAGATTCCTCTCCTTCGACCTTGAGCAGGTCAACAACGATGTCTTTGTTTTTATACGCTAGCACAGAGATTGCCTTCAACACATCGGAACTTTCTCCTACTGCTAAGATTTCAAAACTCTTCTTGTCTACTTCATTGAGTTTCAATATCTCCGGAACTTGCTGCATCTGGTAAATTTTAATCAAAAAAAAGAGGGACACATGCCCTCTTTACAAAAGTATATAAAATCTACTATAATGATAGATTGATTTTTATTTATTTCTTCACCCTTCCTTCGAGATCTGAAACGGGGATGGTCATCATCCTGCCAACGGGCTTATTGCCACGGTAGGTGATCACGCGCAGGTTCAAGGCGTCTTTGGGTACCACCAATGGTGCGCTGTATTTCGGGTAGAAATGATCGGGGAAGGAGTTATCAAAGCTGGTGTAGATATCGAGTCCTTCGATTTCCGGCGTAAGGCTTACCACCAGTTGCCTGTTTTTATCGCGGGTTACCGCAACGATCGGGTCGTACATGCTTGGTGCATATTTCACTTCTGCGATATCCATGCGTTCAAATTGTTTCTCCACACGACCGCTAAAGTCGTTCCAGTTTCTTTTCCGGGTTGGTGACCACAGCGCTTCCGAAACGGCCCATCCTCTTGGCCATACCATGTACTCGGCGTGGCGCATGTTGTAGACCTGCTCAGTCCATAGGTTTGCCTGTCCGCCTTTGATCAGCTTGGGATCTACGCCGTCAGGAAGAACTTCCAACTGATAGGACTGGCTGAGTCTTACTGAAGAATAGTTGGGTGGCTCGATGGATGGGTCTCCCTGCATCAGGTCGACATAGGCGTTCTGCATAGGCGTCATCACCACTTCGTGTCCTGCTTTGGCTGCTTCTATACCGTTCTTGATGCCTCTCCAGCTCATTACGGCTGCTCCCGGCGGAACTCCACCTGCTACGATTTCATCCCAGCCAATAAACTTCTTGCCTTTGGATGCGACGATCTTTTCTACTCTCCGGGTGAAGTAGCCCTGCACTTCTTCCATGGATTTCAGGTTTTCGCGTTGCATGAGCGCTTTTATCTGCGGATTTTTAGCCCAGAAGTTATGCGCGGCTTCGTCGCCACCCATGTGAATATATCCAAAGGGGAAAAGTTCGGCGAGCTCGGTGACTACCTTATCTACGAACTCATAAACTTTCTCGTTGGCGGGACAAAGTGCATTGTCGACCAGGGCAATCGGGGGCGCTCCACGCGACCAGTCCATAATCCGTTCTCCGGAGCGTACAACATAATTCTTCGCTTCGGGCGTGCAGGATAGCTCAGGGTATGAGGCGATCGCAGCCAGACTGTGTCCGGGTACGTCAATCTCGGGCAGGATGTCGACAAAACGGGCTTGAGCGTATGCCACCAGCTCTTTAATGTCTTCCTGGGTATAGAAACCGCCGTAATTACGGGGTTCGTCTGCTGTTGGGGAACTAAATCGACCGAAATAACCGACTTTCTTCACACTCCAGGCACCTACTTCGGTCAGCCGGGGCAGACTCTTGATCTCGATTCTCCAGCCCTCGTCGTCTGCCAGGTGCAGGTGCAACAGATTGTATTTGTAGCGTACCATGTTGTCGATGAAGCGTTTCACCTCTTCCTTGGTAAAGAAATGGCGCGATACGTCGAACATCATTCCTCTCCAGCCGAAGCGGGGATAGTCGATCACCTCCATACAAGGAATCTCCCAACTACCTTTCTGCACTTCCTTTTTGCTTTCAATCTCTTTCGGCAGCAGCTGGATCAGGGTCTGAGACGCATAGAAGAGTCCTGCCGCTTTATTGGCTCTGATCATGATCTGCTTGGGGTTGACATCCAGGCGGTAACCTTCGTCACCGATCAGCGTATCGGGCTCCCGGTTGATCTGGAAATAGATGGTTGCTGAAGGGTTTTGTGTGCTGACCGTCACCTGAGATCCGGTGGGTACGCTTAAGCGTTCTTTGAGGAAGTCGGATACGTGTTGCAGTCCGGGACTAGAACCTATGCGGATGCTGATATGCTCGGGCAGTGTGAAGGTGCCACTCTGTTTAACGATCTCTACCGGCTCGGGTATAATGGCTACTTGTCGCGCCGGCTGTTGGGCGGAGGCGGCAAAGGAGCAGCATAATAGTGCAATAATGACTCTTTTCTTCATATTCTTGGGGTGTGTTTGTCTTTGTTATAATGTTCTGATTCCTGCTGCCCATACTTGAGTGACTTCAAAGTCGGCGTTAAAAACCACCAGGTTGGCAGGAGTGTCAGGTGTAATGGTGACCAGGTCCGCTCTTCCGAGGATCTTTGCAGGATATTCGGTTGCCATGCGCAGGGCTTCTTCCAGCGGAATGCCTGCATATCTCACCACGTTGGCCACCGCCAGCATGAGAGAGAGGCTGGAACCGGAGAGGGTACCATCGGGCAGAGTAAAACGGTCTGGCTGTCTGACGTGGATATAGGGCCCTTCCAGTGATTCTTCAATGGCATCAGTGATCACAAACAAGCGTTCTTTCATGATCTTTTTGGCAATGGATATGGCTTGATAGTCGACATGGATACCATCTGCTATAATGCTGGCCATGACTTTATCCGACTGAAATGTTGCTCCGGGAAGTCCCGTATCGCGGTGATGGAGTGGCGACATGGCATTAAACAGGTGCGTTGTGCAGCTGACACCCTGGTGGAAGCCCGCTGTTGCCTGTTCGAAAGTGGCTTCGCTGTGTCCCGCCGATACGATCACCTGATGGTCAGTCAATAAACGAATCATCTCCGGATCACATACTTCGGGCGCCAGGGTCATCATTTTGAATACTCCTCTTGCCTCCTTTAACAGCATCTCGATCTCGGCCCTTTCGGGAGTTTTCACGTATTCTTCGAGATGTGCGCCGCGCTTTCGGGGATGGATATAGGGACCTTCCAGATGAAGTCCCAGTACCGCAGGATGAGGATTATCCCTCACGACCCGGATGGCCTCCAGGAACACCTCTATAGAATTGGTGGCCAAGGTAATAAGGAAGCCTGTTGTACCACTGGCGACGAGCGCATCGGCGATGGCATGCAGTGCCTGCGCAGTGAGGTTTCCTGAAAACAGGTATCCGCCGCCACCATAGATCTGCAGATCGATAAAGCCGGGACTAATGATCGCGCCGCCGCAGTCGGTGATCTTCGCCTGAACAGGAATATCCGCAGGATCAATCAGGGCAGTGATGCGCCCCTCTTCTATCAGGAGGGCCTTATCCTGCACCAAGCTTCCCTTTGTAAATATCTGACCGTTGACTAATACTTCTTTCATTTTACAACTTTAAGCGAATGCTCCTCTTTTGGAGAAATCCTACGATTTGAATGATCAACAACGAAAATAAGAAAGATTTCACGAGCCCCACTCCTCCGGTACGCAGCTCAAGGGGCAACCTGTAGTCGACCATATCCAGCAGCGCCCAATGAATATAGGGCAGCAGGAAACATGTGAGGGTGCTGACTCCAGCAGGGCTGATCCAGCGGTACCAGCTTGTAATTTGCATCAGGTCAGTTAGGTAGATGAAAAAAGCGAAAGACAGGAGGCTGATACCGATACAAATGGCTGTCCAGGATGGCGTTGCAAGAATCTTGGAAATGCCCCATGCAGGCCGCGTAGCCAACCCGAAGGCGATCATCAATACCGCTACGCTCAGCGCGAAGATCCAGAAGCTGCTAAAGGAGGGCTGACTTCGTGCATACATCATCGAGCTGATCACGCCTGCCATCACAAGTGCCGGCAAGGAACCGCTTTCGACTATCCAGACGTATTGCCGAAGTCCTTGTATGGGCTCCAGCCAGCCTGCATGCTGGGCGACGCAGAAAAGGAAGAAAAAAGCGAATGCCAGAATTTGAGGAATAGGCTTCCCCTTTGTTAAGAGGAAGACCATACTGCTGAGCAGGTAAGACCAGCCGATCAGACCCAGGATGCCCCACCAGCGTGGCTTCATCCAGATAAGTCCATCGGGTGAATGTCCCCTGTAAATGACGAGCAGGATACCTAACAGCACCATTCCGGCTATCTGAAGGATCATTGCTTTCCTGCCGCCTTTATCCCTGCCATAGTCTAACCAGATCAGAAAGAAGGACAGGGTAGTAAGAATCTGCCAGACAGGCTTCGGCAACAGGGCTTCGGAACTGTAGCTCCCCAGGTTGACATGGCAGAAGCCGATGATCAGCAGGGCAAGTGTGCGCATCAGGATGTGCATACCGGTGTCTCTGATGGATGGGTTTCGCCTGAGCCGGTTCTGAATAGCCAGGGGGATGGATAGCCCGACGATAAAGAGAAATGCGGGGAAGATGACGTCGGAAAAGCCCATTGCATCGTCTTCAGCCCGGGCGTGACCGAGCCATTCGGGAATACCCTTCAGCGTTCCGAAGTCGTTGACAAAGATCATGAGTAGCAGGGTGACGGCCCTGAAAGCGTCAATGGAAAGCAGTCGGGCGGTTTTTGGCGTTTGAGTCATGCTGTTATTCCAATAATTCTTTAACGGACACGAATGAATAGTTCATGCCCTTCAATTCGGTTAGGAGCTGATCGAGCTTGTCGTAGAACTTGTCTGTGCGCCGGGGATCCGTTCCGATATGCACCAGCAGAATAAAGCCGTTGAGGCCGTTCGGGTCGGTTTGCGCACAGCGGATGATCGACTCGTAGATCTCAGCAGAACTTCTGTAGCTCTTTCCCATACCGGGATAGGTATAGTCTGCAGTAGAGCGGGTGCCGGGACTGAAGTTGATCAACTGCAGGCCCATCTCCGCTGACCAGTTGACGACCTGCCCGTTATACCATTCGTAAGGTGGTATAAACCAGGGCGCATCCTGAGGGCGAACTCCGAACTCTGACATTTTTTTATAGTTTTCCTGCATATCGTGCTTAAACTCATCTTCTGTAACGAGGAGGCTATCGCGCTTTACCCAATCCGCATAAAGCAAGTGCTTGTCTGAATGGGCACCTAAATAATGTCCCTTTTTGCGAAGACTTCTAAGCAGCGGTCGAAATTTCGGGTTGCCATAGAAGTTTCCGGTGAGAAAGAAAGATCCTTTTACGCGATGCTTCCCGAGCGTTTCGAGGATGGTTGAACCACCGTCGGCAAACTCATCACCCGTAAACACCAGGGCGATTTCCGGCTTGCTCACATCACCCCGGATGATGGCTCCATGAGCATCTTTTACTACTTTTTTGGCTTCAGCACCTCCCCGGACTGGCTTTCTTTAGCGCAAGCAGGTAAACGAGTGAGGCTGTTCCGTCCATTGTCGGTTCGTTTGTACTGAAATCACCTGTGTCATCGTGATAAACGGCCAATTGCGACTGGAACTGGGCATACTCATCTTCATCTTTCATGTTGATACCGAGCAAATTGTTGAAGATATTTCCGTAAACCGGACCGTCTACCAATCCTCCATCCAAAGGATAGTTGTGTAGAACCGTGAGCGACGAGTGAGGATCTACCGGAGTGTCGCCATGTTCTGGCAGTCCGTAAACCATGGATGTACCCCATGGATTGAGTCCGAATAACCAGTCGAACGCCGCCTGTTCAAGCTCCAGGTAAGTATTATCTCCGCTTAGCCGGCGGTAAAGTACACATTGGATAGCGAAAGAAGTAGTCAGGTTATTGGAGCACCAGATGAAGGGAATGCCGCAATAAAACGCGTTGTTCTTTGATTTAGCCCAGACCTTTTCGATACCTTCCCGGTAATAGCTGATAAGCCTGGCTTTGCTGGCGGCATCTCCGCTGGCAGCCAGTTCATAATGACCGAAGTTGTGGAATGGATACCATTGGTAATGACGGGCTGTATCTGCTCCCATCCAGGGAGTTACAGGTTCCTGCGTACTGTAACGGAGGCCCTGATCGAAATACTTCTTATCCTGCGTAAGCTGGTAAACTGCAGCAGCACCAAGCTCCATATCATCTACCCAATTGTCTTCTTCGTAAAAATAAGGTGCAGAGCCGGGAGCGGTTTGAGAGACCCCGGGTTTAATCAGGCCATACTGGTAGGCAGAGATGGACTTATTTTTCAGCTCTTCCGCGAGGGCATTATCCTGACCGGAGAACAGCCTTGCGCCCAGTGCAAAGGCACTGGCGAACTTGCCAGCTGTCGAAGAAGTACCCGTTGCGCGGTTCTTGTACTTGCTGTATCCCTGCACATCACCGGTGATGAAATACACGGGCCTTCCCTTGCCTTTTCCATATCCATAATTAACGGAGTCTTTGTTAGGCAAACGGTAGCCGGCGTGATCACGGTCATCTGCGATCTGATTGAACATCCAATCGCTTCGCGGGTGCATTTTCATCAGCCAGTCGAGCCCCCATTTTGCTTCATCAAGCACATCGGCCCTGCCATTACTTCCTTCGAGACCATTATCCTGATGCTGATCAGAGAAAACATCTTTGAAGTCGCGGTATGCAGCGAGCAGATGGTATGTGGCATTTGCCGAGGTAGTGGAATATTGAAGATAATCGGACGCGTCATGCCAGCCGCCGGTCACATCGACGTGCGTCTTTTCAGGCATCGGTCCGTACAAGGTATAACCATCATGTGTATGGCAGGAGTCTTTCAGGTAGGGATTGAATCCGCAGCGCTGCTGCCGCATGTAGCGGAGCGCAAAATCGGCTGTGCCTTTATATACATCTGCCGCAATGCTGAATTCGGGAGAGCGTGCAGAACCCGCACGAAGGAAATAAGTACCGGGCACCTTATAATCGGAGAAGTCCAGTCGATAGCTCGAGCTGAACGGGCCGTAGGCTCCGAAGTTCTTTCCGGCTTTTTTCTTTAGAACAGACTTGAGGGTTTTAGCATTTACCAACTCGAACGAGCGGACATTGGAAGTTTCTTTAGATCCAAGCACGGCTACCTTGACACTTTGAGGAGCATAACCGAGCTGATTGATCCTTATCCATGTTTTTTCGGGGTTAGCAAGAACACCTTTCACCAGAAAAAGGAGCATGAGAGCAAAAAAAATAGAAGTCTTATTCATATAATTGCCGTTTTATGCGATTCTTATGTACGAACTACATAAAATAACGCAGAAAACCGCGCATAAACAAGACTTCTATCCGTGTTTTAGCAGAAAAGATAAGATCCTATAAGATCTTATGTATTAAATTTCTTCAGCCTGGTAACCGACCGCACTTAGTGCCGAAACGATTGTCTCAGCAGGCACTGCGCCGGAGACAGTCAATGTTCTTGCAGGATCTTTCAGATCTACTTCCCAGTTGCTGTCGCCCGCTACCTGATTCAATGTACCGGCAACTTTCGCGACACATGCATCGCATTTGATATTGGTTTTAAACTTTGTTGTATCCATGATCTATATAATTGAATTATGTTATTTATTGTTTGTTAAAGCTTAGTTGCCTTGAGGCGGAGACTGTTGCTGACGACTGAGACAGAACTTAGAGCCATGGCCGCACCGGCAATCATCGGGTCCAGAAGAAATCCGTTATAGGCATACAGCACACCAGCCGCAAGCGGTATCCCGATAATGTTGTAGATAAATGCCCAGAACAGGTTCTGATGAATGGTTTGCACCGTTTTGCGGGAGAGCTTGAGCGCTTTGGGGATAGACTGAAGGTCGGAAGTGATCAGCGTAATCTTGGCAACATCCATCGCGATGTCGGAGCCTCTGCCCATGGCGATGCTGACGTCGGACTGTGCAAGAGCCTGGGAATCGTTGATTCCATCGCCCACCATCGCAACCACCTTGCCCCTGGCCTGAAGCTCCTTTACAAAGTCGGCTTTCTCTGAGGGAAGCACTTCTGCCTTGTAGTTTTTCAGCCCCACTTCTTTGGCTACGGCAGCCGCAGTCTGTTTGTTATCGCCCGTGAGCATATAAACATCTATCCCCATCCGTGTAAGGGTGTGAATCGCTTCTTTCGATCCGGATTTTACCTTATCGGAGATGGCGACCAGAGCCAGGACATTGTCTTCATCCGCAAAGAAGATGACGGTGCTGGCTTTTTCCTGGAGGGCCTTTGCTCTGTCGGCGAGAAAGACGTCGAGGTGTATCTGCTGTTCTTCGATCAGTTGCCTGTTTCCCGCGAAGTACGTTTCGCCAAGGAAGGAAGCTTTGACACCCCTTGCCGTGAGGCTTTCAAACGAGTCGTACGGAATAGCCATGGCACCTTTTTCCTTCAAATGACCAACGATGGCTTCCGCCAGCGGGTGTTCTGAATGCATTTCCAGGCTGAAGAGGATATTGCTGACCTGCTCCTTGTCGGCTTCCGACAGGGCACTCCATACCACTTCGGTCACCCGCGGCTTCCCTTCTGTGATGGTTCCCGTCTTATCAAGAATGAGCGCATTCACTTTGTGGCCGAGTTCGAGGCTCTCCGCATCCTTGATCAGAACGTTATTCTCGGCACCCTTACCCACTCCAACCATGATCGCCGTAGGAGTAGCCAATCCCAGAGCACAGGGGCAGGCAATTACCAGTACCGTAACGGAAGTGAGCAGCGCATGTGTGAAGGCATCCTCACCGCCAAAGATCATCCAGGCAATGAAGGTGAGCACGGCGATGCCGAGCACCGTAGGAACGAAGATGCCGGCTACTTTATCCACCATCTTTTGAACAGGAGCTTTGCTGCCCTGCGCCTCTCCTACCATTTTGATGATATGAGCCAGGAGGGTTTCACTGCCGACCTTCTCGGCTTTAAACTGCAGGCTTCCCTTCTGATTAATCGTTCCGGCAAAAAGACGAGCGTCCTTTTCCTTGCGTACGGGTACAGGCTCACCAGTAATCATGCTCTCGTCGACATAGGAACTGCCGCTGATAATGATACCATCAACAGGTATGCGCTCACCGGGACGGAGTACAATAATATCGCCTTTGTGAACTTCGGCGATAGGCACTTCTTTCTCCTCACCCCCAGCGAAGATTCTGACAGTATTCGGTTGCAGTCCCATCAGCTTTTTGATTGCTGAAGACGTATTCGACTTCGCCTTTTCTTCCAGAAGCTTGCCCAGAAGGATAAAGGCGATGATGACAGCCGCCGCCTCAAAGTAGACATGCGGGTGGATGCCCCTGCTGTGCCAGAACTCCGGATTGACGGTATTGAAGACACTGAAGAGGAAGGCGATGCCGGTGCTCAGGGCGACGAGTGTATCCATGTTGGCTTTACCGTGCCGCCCCTGTTTCCAGGCATTGATATAAAAAGAGCGGCCGAACCAGAAGAGGACGGGCATGGTGAGCAGCATGGAGATCCAGTTGGCATAAGGCAGATCCATCATGAACATCCCGATCAGGAAAACCGGGAACGCGAAGACGGAAGCCCATATGGTACGGCGGCGCGTCTCTTTATAATGCTGAGCCTGCAAATCACTCTGCACTCTGGCAGGATCTTCGACATCGACAATGATGTCGTATCCCACGGAACGAAGGAGCTTCTGCAATTCGAGTGGATTCGTTTCTGTAGTATCGTATTCTGCCCAGGCAGATTCGTTGGCGAAGTTGACACCTGCATCACGCACACCTTCTGCAGTGCGGAGCGTGGACTCCACGCTGCTTGCGCAGGCTGCGCAGCTCATCCCGGTAACCGGAAAGGTCTGCCTGGTGATCGTTTTTTGCGCCTGTGATTCTTTTTTCATCATCTTTTACTTTCAATACAAAGGTACGAACGAGCCTTCAGAGCAGTTTTACATAATTTGTTTAAAGCGTTACATCTTGTTTTGATAAGCATTTTGGCTACTTCTGACAGTGATTTGATTTTTTTTAAAATTTATTCGAAATGTAATACACACATTATCTTGATGTTGCTTTCAGAAAGCTTTCAAACACGCTTTTTTAGCTGAAAAAGGTTTTGGAAAACTGAATAAAGCGCTTACATTTGCTCCCGCTGAGAGAGAAACAAAGCGTTTTAAACAGCAAAATATATTTTAAAATATATTTGCAAGAAAAAACAAAGTTAGTATCTTTGCAGACCCTCAACGAAGAGATCATTTAAAGATCAAAAGAGTTGAAATTCGGGGTGTAGCGTAGCCCGGTATCGCGCCACATTTGGGATGTGGAGGTCGTAGGTTCGAATCCTGCCACCCCGACATAAGGGATCAAAATCCGGAAAGATTAAGCCTCTAAATTGCAAAATTTAGAGGCTTTTTTGCGTTTAATGGGTTTGGGGGAAATGGTAGTCAGTTGGGCGTGGATCAATGGCGAAGGTTGGGGGGCCTCTCCTTGCTTGCTTTAAATTGATATCCTGCAGCAAACTTACTCTTCGATAGCTCCATATAAGAGTCGAGCTTTTTATCAAAACATCAATACGTCCTTGCTTCTTTATCAAAGATCGATGCACCATGCTTCTTTAGGGTCAGCTCAACGCGAGCGCTGAAACTTGAGTCACCTTTAGCATTCAAGGGAGTGATTACACTATAAAATTTATATTCTCATCTTTTCCATTTCCACCCGGCCCGCAAATACTGTCGTCTTTTCACGTAAAAAATTAATAGCATTGCTTTGCCAGTGCTTCTCAAGTATGCGTGATCCAAAGTACCTCTTCATATCTGTATGATGGTAATTGCAAAGCCCGTCTTTGTACGTACCTGAATTGATGAAAACCTCCAAAGTAGTATTTTTGAAGGTGGAGCATTGTCCCCACCCAGTGTTTTTTTCGTTTCTCCAATCCAGCGCTCAGAGACAAACAATCTATTGCCACGTGTCATGAAGAGCGATTTGGACCTTAAAGTCTTGATTTTACAGGCAGAATAAGCCGGAATTAACATTTGTACTATCAAATAAACTAAAAGTCCCCTTCTAACATAGGGTGGTCTGCTAAATTTGGAGCTGATAACAACCATTAAGACCTGACAACGTGAAAGAAACATCAGCACTTTTAACCATGGTGTTTGCTGCTCTGCTACTAACCAATTGCAGCAGTATCAGCAAGACACCGGAATCTAAACAACCCCCGAGTTTAAAAGAAGTCTTTAAGGAAGACTTCCTGATCGGAACGGCAATAAACGTCCAGCAGATACAGGAGAGCAATCCTGAGCTTACTAAAGTTGAGGTGAGGCATTTTAATGCAGTAACGCCTGAAAACAGTATGAAAGCTGAAGAATTGCATCCCGAAAAGGGGAGGTACGACTTTAAGCTGGCGGACCAGTTTGTGGATCAGGCCAAACGCAGAAACATGGTCGTGAACGCCCACGCCTTAATCTGGCATAGTCAGCTACCCCGTTTCGTCAGACAGATGAAAGAGGCTGATTCGGTAAGAAGCTTTTTCAATGATCACATCACTACCGTTGCGGGCCGCTATAAGGACAAGGTATATTCATGGGACGTAGTGAATGAAGCGCTGAACGAAGACGGTACACTCCGGAAGTCTGTATTTCTGGAAAAGATGGGTGAAGATTATATCGTAGATGCCTTTAGATTAACACAGAAAGTATCACCGAAAACGAAATTATACTATAATGACTACAACATCGAGCAGCCGAAGAAACGTGCAGGCGCTATTCGTTTGATCAAGAAGATCCAGGATGCGGGCGTTCGTATTGACGGTGTGGGCATACAGGGGCATTGGAACATTGATAACTTCCCATTGGAAGATATTGAACAATCTATCCTTGAATTCTCTGCGCTCGGCATCGAGGTTATGTTCACCGAGCTGGACATCAGCGTTTTACCAAATCCATTCGAATCAAACACAGCTGATGTGGGTGCCCGTGCAGAATATAACGCCAAGATGAACCCCTACCCTACAGGTCTACCTGATTCGGTGCAAAACAAACTTGCAGATCGATATGAAGCCTTGTTCCGCCTGTTCGTAAAACATAAGGATAAAATAGGACGCGTTACGCTTTGGGGTGTCAGTGACGCCGATTCATGGCTTAACAACTGGCCGGTTAGAGGAAGAACGAACTACCCGCTGCTGTTCGACAGAGAACTTAAACCTAAGGCTGCATTTAACCAGCTGATTAAAATCAAAACTAACAATAGCTCATCAAACCATGTACAGCTCAAATAGCGATACCGCAAATACTGAAGAAGCCAAAAACAAGCAACTGCCTCCGGAATTACAGAAACTCTCTGTAATGGAGAAGATCGGTTACAGCCTTGGAGATTTGGCTGCCAATCTCATCTTTCAAACCCTGATGGCCTTCCTGGCCTTCTTTTACACCGATATTTATAAGATTCCGCCTGCAGCTGCCAGTCTGGTCATCCTGATAGGAGGTGTAGTTGGCGCATTTTTCAACCTGGCGATGGGTGCCATTGCCGACCGGACAAATACGCGCTGGGGCAAGTTCAGGCCCTGGATCTTGTGGACGGCAGTTCCTTTCGGCGTAATTTCCCTCCTGGCATTTTCGACTCCCAACTTCAATGAAGGCGGAAAGATTGCATACGCATTCATTACGTATTTCCTTCTGGTAATTGTCTACTCTGCCAACAATCTGCCCTACTCTGCTTTAAGCGGCGTTCTTACGGGAAGCATGAAGGAACGGAACAGTTTAGCTTCATATCGTTTCACCGCGGTGATGGTGGCGCAGTTCATCATTCAGGTTTTATTGCTTCCACTTGCCCTTTCACTTGGCGACGGTGATAAAGCAAGTGGATTTGAGAAGGTGATGCTGGTGTTTGCCATTACAGGGGTGATCTGCTTTATCATCACGTTCTTCACGACCAAAGAGCGTATTACTCCACCGAAGGAGCAAAAAACGCCTATTCTCCAGGATCTCGCTGACCTTTCAAAGAACAAGCCATGGATCATTATGCTGGTGCTCACGGTTCTTGTATTCATCACGCTGGCAACACGGGGTGGCATGAACATCTTCTACTTTAAATATTATTTGACGGAGGCCAGTCAAAACCACTTTTTGGATTTGATCGGTTTCAAGGGAATCATCGGCTGGTTGGGAAGCGTGTTTACACCTGCTGCATTTGAAGAATTTTCAAAGCCAGATAATGCACCATATGCCGTTTCCAGTTTAAGCAGCGCGTTGAGTACAATCTTCATGATTGTGGGGATCGCCTTTTCAAAGCCTCTTGCAGACCGTTTCGGAAAAAGCACCGTCTTCGGTTGCTTTCTGGCAGCATCAGCCTTATCCCTGATTGCGGTTAACTTCTTCCCGCCAGACGCAGTCATTGCTGTCTTTATGGCTCAGATCGCTTTCGGCTTTCTTTATGGCATTACCACTCCCTTGTTGTGGACCATGATTGCTGACGTTGCTGACTACAGCGAGTGGAAGAACAACAGAAGGGCAACGGCTATTATCTTCTCTGCCATGATCTTTGGTCTGAAAGTGGGCTTAAGCGTTGGCGGGGCATTATCCGCATGGCTACTCGGTGTATTTGGCTACGTTCCGGATGCGACGGTACAAACCGAGTCCGCAATGACGGGAATCAGAATGCTCGTGAGTATCATACCAGGGGGATTATTCCTGATCTCGGCATCAATGTTATTCTGGTATCCTATCCGCAAAAGCACAGAAGAGGAAATTGAAAGAGAACTTGCAGCACGCCGGTCCAGGCAGGCTGCTGATCAAGCCCTATAAACTTATCACCCGCAGAACCAGGCTTCTGCGGGTTTCTTATTGACAACATAAATTGCATTCTTGTACTAAAACTAAATAATATGCCTGAAGAAAAAATTGACCATATTGACTTTGATCAATTAGACGCACAAGCGATATCCAGTCCCCTCGTTAAACATATCTACACGGCAGACCCTTCGGCTCATGTCTTCGACGGAAAGATCTATATCTATCCTTCTCACGATATTGATGCGGGGATTCCTTTCGATGATCTGGGAAGCCAGTTTGCGATGGAGGACTATCATGTAATATCGATGGACCGTCCTGATGGGGAAGCGACAGATCACGGCGTTGCACTCCATGTAAATGATGTACCCTGGGCTACCCGGCAGATGTGGGCACCCGATGCTGCACATAAGGACGGCGTTTACTACCTATACTTCCCTGCGAAGAAGGCTGATGATATCTTCCAGATCGGTGTAGCGACGAGCAACTCTCCTACGGGACCTTTTACTGCAGAGCCTGAAGCCATTGAGGGTAGCTACTCTATTGATCCGGCTGTATTTGAGGATGAGGACGGTAAATACTATATGTATTTTGGCGGAATTTGGGGTGGACAGTTACAAAGCTACCGCGATAACGTGTATAGCGCCGATTATCAGGAACCAGCTGCGGATGAGCTTGCTCTGGGACCGCGCGTTGCCATGCTGACTGAGGATATGAAGCAGTTTGCTGAGCCGGTTAGAGAGATTGTGATCACCGATGAGAAGGGAGAGCCTCTTCTGTCAGGAGATAACAGCAAGCGCTTTTTCGAAGCTTCGTGGATGCATAAATTCAATGGCAAGTATTACTTTACTTACTCAACAGGTGATACCCACCTGATCTGTTATGCCATTGGAGATAACCCTTACGGGCCGTTCAAGTATACAGGTGTGATCCTTAATCCGGTTGTTGGCTGGACGTCCCACCATTCTATTGCGGAATTTGAAGGGCAATGGTACTTATTCTATCATGATTCATCACTTTCTAAAGGAGTTACGCACCTTCGTTCTGTGAAGGTCACTCCTCTCTTCCATAATGAAGATGGCTCAATCAGTACCATTACTCCTTACAAGGATATAACTGTTCTATAAATCGCCTCGCGGCGGTTCAGCAATTAGCGATCAGATGATCTGATCGCTAATTCTAAAGTAATCGAAGTCAACATATCCGCCACTGCTCTTTGTGGCATAGTTAAACAAGCCGAAGCGGTACCCCATGAAATGAGGAAGGGTGTAAGACATCTTCAACTCGGAACCGATGGCCTTCCAGGTTTTGCCGTCAAGGCTGTAGTAAAATCTCGCTTTGTCGGCACGGTTTTCAAAATCACAATCTGCCTTTAAATAAACAACGTCCTGCTTGATCGAGATCTTTTCAGACTCTTCCAGAATACTGCCCTGATTCTTCACCATTACGATCGATTTGTTTCCACCTTCGGATTTTACCCCTACCCAACCGTAGTTCTTTTGCAACAACAAAAGTCCTGCACGGTCACCATCTTTCATCTTTGAAACGTTGATAGACGTTATGCCCGAAGATTTGGGTCCAAACGTTCGTTGTGTAAGTGTATTCCTGGCCATCAGGATGCTTGTATCAGTCCGCCCTGTGGTGAGTCTCAGATAGCCTTTTCTCTGAGTTAAAGACCATAAGCTGTTCTCAGGATTGTGATTCCACTGCCACACGAGCGGTAGTGGAGCATCTCCTGTTTTGCGCTCAAACTCATCTGAAGCCACAATGCCCGGTGACAAGCCACCATTTGCGGGAAGATTAAGCGTTGCAGGAACTTTTCCATTCTCACCCAGGACCGGCCATCCGTCTTCCCACTTTACGGGCACCAGGTATGGAATGCGGCCGACAGCACCAAAGTCGCGGAAAAGGTAAGCATACCATGTCCCGTCAGGGCGATCTATCAGTCCGCCTTGTGCCACTCCGATATCCTGCAAAGCAAGCCTACCCTCCCAGGGGCCGGTAAGCTTATCCGCCCGATGGATGACCACTGATCTCATTCCTCCTTGCGGCCAGGTTATGTTAAACAGGTAATACTTGCCTTTGACTTTAAACAGCTGGGAACCTTCACCAAGACTGCTTTTCGCAACGGTCTCACTTGGTGCGCTGGTATTTTGGATTATTACCTGGTTGACACCTCCATCTTTCAGCCCGGACAAGTCGTTTTTGAGTTCAACAAGCTTCAGTTCTTTGTTTCCGTAAATCATGTACGCTTTACCATCATCATCGAAGAAGAGTGAATGGTCATGGAGCGCGGGACTAAATGCAATCTCTTTCCAGGGACCCTTTTCAATATTTTTGGTGGTGTAAATATGTGTCTTTCCGCTGGTAGCAGCGAATGTGGAAACATAGTAGACACCTTTATGGTAGCGTATGCTGCTGGCCCAGGATCCTCTTCCGTAGGTCGACTTTCCATTTACAAGGCTCATCTCGTCGTTATCAGTAAGTCTGTCATATGCATAACTGACCATCTTCCAATTGACAAGGTCTGTGGACTTCATTATGGGAACACCCGGACTCATATGCATAGTCGTGCTGCTCATATAATATGCGTCTCCAACGCGGATGATTGCAAGATCAGGAACGTCGGCAAAGATGACAGGATTTCTCGCCTGTGAGGAGGCCTGGGTGCTTATCAGCGATGCGGCAAGGATCGCGATACCCAGCAGAACATTTTTCATGAATTGGATTTTATATGTATTGGTTAACTGTTAAGCCACTGGGGCAATTTCATCTACAAGATACTATTTTACCTGATAATTTGGTATTTGCCGCTAAGATGCATCAGGCTGAACATATAGAGCAAGCCATCGTAATATGGATCGAAGTAGCCGTCTTCATACGGCTCGAGTTTGGCATTCCAGACTTTGTGAACAAAATCAACGCTGTTCTTTTCGGAGTTCATGACCGATGCAGTAGCAGTAGTCGATATCAGTCCCAAAGAATGTCTGAGCTTTTTAAACCCGCCGGCCTGCAGTATGAATTCGGGTAGTCTGCCATCAATTTCGAACTGGTCTTCGAAGGTGTCCATCCCGCGTGAGCGTAAGAAACCCTGGAATCGTTTGGCATAGTCCTCCTGCCAGGTCCGGTCTTTACCAAACCAGGAGTAATCCATGGAGATATTCATCGGTACTCTCCAGGAATCATAGCGGAAGGCTGCAGGCATCCAACGGGTAGAATGAGGAGCCCCGCTAAATTCTGCGTAATCAGGATTGAGTCCTGTTTTGGGATGGCAGGTACGATGGAGGAACGCACGGGCTGTATCAGCACAATCTTTATAGAACTGCTCATGTCCATCTTTGGCGTATAAAGCCCATATTTCATAGAACGCCGGCAAATGATAGGAAGGGTCGGTCCATTTGTAACCGTCGCCTTCCGGCACGAAGCTGATCTGCTTATGCTCGATATTGATGAGGTTGTAGATATTTCCGGTGCCATCTTTTTTCCACATGGCATCAAGAATTCTTCTTGCTTCCTTGTAGTAATCAATGCCGGTATCATTGCCCCATTTATTACTTGCGAACAACAGACTCGTGATGTAGTACAGCTCGCCGTCTGAGGCTGATCCTTGTGAATTCTTTTTCAGTGTTTCAGGATTGATACTCCAGGCGAAGTATCCTTCCCGGGGACCCGACTGATGCTGCAGGTATTTCTTTGACCATCGCCATACACGATCAAAGACATCTTTCTTATCCAGCTGCACAGCGACCATCATTCCGTAAGAAAGGCCTTCGGTACGTGCATCGTGATTCTTCAGATCTGATACATAACCCATCGAATCACCTACCTGAAAATAGATACGGTTGGGACCCTCGAACAGGTCTGTATATGCTGTTGCCAGCTTTTTATCAATATCGGCCTGCCTGTATCCTGCTTCCAGGAAGAGGTTGCGGTATTTGCCTGACGCGATAGCCGGCTGACCGGCGGCACTTTTGACTGCCTTCTTTTTTTGAGCAGAAGCACCACCAGCCAGGAAAACGGCTAAAATGAGAGCGGTAATTAAACGATTCATAGGAGCAATATCTTAATTTTTGAAGAGCATAGGTGCCAGCACCTGAAGGCTGCGGCGCCATGTTTGGAACTCGTGACGGGTATTTTGCGAAACATAAGACACTGCATTGAAGCCCTGAGCCTTAAGTGCCTCAGCTGCTTTTGTTACTCCGTCAGGGTTTTCAAAGCTTCCGCAGCTCATAAATATGAGTTTCACTTTCGACTTATCCTTGATTTCTTCTGGCTTATACGTCCCCCCGCTCAATAGTGCATAGTGTGAAAACACATCAGGGCGGGCAAGTGTAATCGTATGGGTTTCGAAACCTCCCATCGACAGCCCTCCCATTGCGCGGTTTGCCTGGTTGGCAACGGTGCGGAAATTAGCATCTACGTAGGGAATAAGTTCATCCAGGAGAACGGTCTGAAAAGGTTTGATGTCAAAGCTCCTTAAGCCTCCGGCGCGAGGTCTGATCACGTTTGTCATCCCGTACGTCATCACAATGATGAAAGGCTTGGTTTTGCCTTCGGCAATCAGGTTATCCATTATGAGGTTTGCACGTCCCTGGTTAGCCCAGGCAGTTTCATCCTCGCCCCAGCCATGCTGAAGATAGAGTACGGGATAACGGCTGGACTTGTCTTTATCGTAGCCCGGCGGGGTATAAACAAACGCCCTACGGGATGTGTTCGTGCTTTTTGAAGGGAACAGTATCTGGTGAACATGACCGTGAGGAACATCCTTCAGGGCATAGAAGTCCTGATCATGCGCAGGAATTTCGATGCCACTTTCCCAGCGGGTTGATCCATAAAAGTTCAATGCTCCCGGATCGTTGAATATACCACCGTCAACAGTGAGGTGATAATAATGGAATCCTTCTTCCATCGGTCCGGATGTAGTACCTGCCCAGAGACTGTCAGTGACCTTTTTGAGAGGAGTTCCTCCTGATGTACCCCCCAGTCCGAGGCTGACCACCACGCTCTGCGCTTTTGGTGCCAGGATCTGAAAGCGTGCATATCCCTGAGAATTGACCTGAGGATACTGCTGATCTGGTTGATTTAAAGATGAGGGTTTGAAATCCTCCAGAATCTGAGTACTTGTTTGGGCATAGCTGACGCCAGTAAGCAGCAGCGATGTAATAGCAAGGGTTAATAAATTCCGATTCATTTGATTGGTATTTTGAGTTTATAAAATGGTTTGGTTCGGTTGATGCTTCCTCTACTTAAATATCTCCTGCAGAGTTGTTGCCAGATAAAGTTTGCAATTCATCCAGGTGTGGCCTCCGGGAACTATGTAGGTTTTAAGATTAAGTCCTTTTTCTTTAAACATCGAGATGTTTTGTTTTACACTCTCATACAAGAAGTCGTCTGTACCGACGCTGATCGTAAACAACTTTAGTCTGCTGTTCATTAATCCGGAGTCAGGCGACCAGTTAGCGAAATTATTCCTGAATTCCTCAGTAGCTGTATAAGGAGCATAGGAACATACATAAGCAAACGTCTCTGTGTTGGTAAGGCCGATATTCAGAGTCTGTCCCCCACCGACGGAAAATCCTGCGATGGCCCTGTGCTGTCTGTCTTTAAGAACCGGGTAGTTTGCTTCGATGAAGGGAACAAGCTGGCTCACGACATCTTTAGTAAAATCGGCCATCGGCTTAGGGCGCACATTTCCATACGGCATCACGATGATCATGGGCACCATTTTACCTGATGCAATCAGGTTATCAGCAATCAGGTTGGCGCGACCGACCTTTGTCCACGTCTCTTCTGTGTCTGAGCCTCCGTGCACGAGGTACAGAACCGGATACTTAGTCTTGCCGTTTACATCAAAGCCTGGTGGAGTATAGACCAGTGCTCTCCGTAGAGTATCCAGTGTAGTTGATTTATAATAACGATAGTCGATCTTTCCGTGAGGGACATTCTGTAGAGAATGGATCAGTGGTTTGCTCCCCGGGATATCGACAATGCTCCGTTTGAACCGCTCGTTAGCAAAGATGTAGGTATTGTTCGGATCAGCTAACTGTACATTATCAACGGTGAAGCTGTAAGGATAGACGTCGGGTTTAACGGGTCCGACAGTGACGCTCCATACGCCTGAAGTATCTTTAGACATGGAGGCAGGTTTCTCAAGAAATTCACCGCTCAGCATTACATTTTCGGCCGTCCGTGAGAAGTAGCGGAAGGTAACTTTGTTATCAGGATGAACTTCGGGTGAGTTAAGTGTCGGCACACGTTGTGCCTTTAAGCTACCGCCAATTAGGGTAATGAATAGTATTAAGAGATATCGTTTCATTCTGATCTATTTAAAGAGGAGTTGCGCAGTTTCTGCAAAATAGCTTTTCACATTCATCCAGGTATGTCCTCCCCCGGTGATCAAGCTTTTATAATTTACCCGCTTAGCCTTGAGAAAGTCGAGGAATTCTACGGTTTGGTTGTATAGAAAGTCTTCGTTCCCTACACTTACCCATAGCAGCTTCAGATCCTTATTGGTTTTGTCAGGATTTTCATAAACGTTGCGGTAGCTGCTCTCCATTTCGGGTGTGGATAGATAAGCGCTGTAGCAGCATATCCACGCAAATTGATCCATGTTGGCGAAGCCTGCACGCAATGTTTGTCCCCCGCCTCTTGAGAAACCACCTACAGCGCGGGCATCTCTGCTGCTAATGGTGCGATAGTTCTTTTCTACAAAGGGGATGAGTTTAGTCATCAGGTCGGTTTCGAACATTTTGGAACGATTCACCGCATCCGCACCCTCACGGGATATCAGATCAGACGGCTTCGGAAGTCCCTTCTGCTCTGCAATCCTTGCTGCAGGATTGCCGTAGGGCATGACGACAATCATCGGCTTTGCTTTACCGGAGGCGATCAGATTATCCAGGATAAAGTTAATCCGACCCACTTTGGAAAAGGTTTCCTCTGTATCGGTGGTGCCGCTTATCAGGTAAAAAACCGGATATTTCTTGGCTGCATCCTTCTCATATCCGGGGGGAGTGTAGACTACTATTGACCCGGTACTTCCTTCTATCGAGGGGTAGTGCTGGTACGAGACCGTCCCATGAGGGACATCAGTTACGGCATGGATCAAAGGCTTATCACCGGGTATATCCACCAGACTACCTTTGAACCGCTCGTTGGGAAAAAACTCTGCATTGGCTGGGTCCATAACATTAACGCCGTCAACAATAAAGCTATAAGGATAGATATCGGGCTTCACGGGACCTACAGTAACGCTCCAGATACCTGATGCACCCTTGGTCATGGAAATTGCCGCTTTCAAAAACTGGCCACTTAGCTTTACTTCTTTCGCATCTGGTGCCAGATAGCTGAACGTGACTTTCTTATCGGCATGAACCTGAGGTGAAATCACAAAAGGACCTGTTGGTGGTTGTCCCAAAGCAAAGAGGGACATACAGAGCATTGTTCCGAGGAACATCAGACGAATAAGAGGCTTCGTACTCATTAGATTGTGTTTTGTTTAGGATAAATTGGTTGTCTTTGCCTGGACCTTAGTAACTGAATAATTTCTGTGCAATAGTTGACAGATATAGTCTGCAATTCATCCAGGTATGTCCGCCGCCTGATATGAACGTTTCATGTTTTATCTTTTTGTCGTCGAGAACTTTGAGGTAGTCTGTAATTACAGGATAGAGCATATCTTCCTTCCCAACCCCGATCCAAAACAGCTTAAGGTTTTGGTTGGTGGCTGCGGGATTAGCAAAGGCCACCTCGTTATTACGGGAAAACTCATCCTTCAACATACCCGGTGCAAAGCCTACGACCCATTTGAATAAACTGGGATTATTGAGACCGAAATATAAAGAAGTGCCACCACCTCCGGAGAAACCAGCTATTGCCCTGCTATTATTGTCCGCTTTCACCCTGTAGTTCCGTTCTACAAACGGAATAAGGTTATTCATGAAGTCTTTTTTAAACTCTTGCAGGTTCTCCCAATTCCGGAGGCTTCCGGAGGATTTACTGATTTTGGGGTAAGCTCGTCCGTAAGGCATCACAATTATCATCGGCACCGCTTTCTTCTGCGCAATAAGATTGTCTAGTATGATGTTTGCGCGACCAACTTTTGTCCACGTTTCTTCCGTGTCAGTGGTTCCATGAAGCAGATAAAGTACCGGGTACTTTTTAGATGGATCCTGGTCGTAACCGGGAGGCGTATAGATCACAACAGGACGAGAGCCTAACTCCCGATCGTAGTAGTACCGGTAAGAAACGGCACCATGAGGCACATTTTGTATGGCATGCACAAGAGGTGTAGCCCCCGGGATTTCGACCAGGCTGCTCTGAAAGCCTTCATTCGGAAAAATATTGGTATTTGACGGGTCTGCGACCTGGATACCATCTACGACAAAGTTATAGGGATAGATATCAGGAGTTACAGGGCTAGTAGTGAGGCTCCATACACCCGTGCTGTCTTTGGTCATTGCAAGAAGAGCTTTTTCGAACTGCGCACTGAGTTTAACCTCCTTCGCCTGTGGAGCATACAAGCGGAATGCCACTTTGTTATCTGCACCTACCGTCGGTGAAACTATCGGCGCCCTGTTTTGGGGCTGACTTAGGAGTACCGTGGAAATGAACATTAAAAAGCATGAAAGCGCTACCGGTATGACTGTTTTTAGATTCATAGCTTCAATTTATAGTATGTAATTTGACAGTACGGCTGAAAGGTTTACTCAAATTTCAGCCAATCAACATCCACATCGCCTTCTCCTTTCAGGCTAACGAAGAGATGCTGAACGCCTGTTTTGGGGACATCCACTTTCTTTTCAATAAGTTTCCATGATGATGTCTTAGGGATCTGCACCCGCGCAATAACTGCTCCTGAAGGTGATCCCGTACGTATTTCTAATAACCCGCCCTTTGAAGAGGCAGCCATTACCTGCATAGATCGAAGCGCCTTTGAGCCGAAATCGACGCTATTATATTGCAACCATGCACCAGCCGATGCGAATTGAGTTTTCCATCCCTTAAATCTGTTAGTGGTATCAATAAATGCAACAGACACTCCTTTATCGCTGATCTTACTGTATCGATCAATTTGGATTTTACCCGATGCTTTGGTAAGGCCCACACCTCTGAAGGTAGGCTGAACCAACTTGATGGTTCCATCCGTATTGAAGCTTAAGCTGTCGATTCGTATGGAACGGTTCTTATCGAAGTTCGGCGACAGATCATTGGAATGATAGAACAGATACCATTGATCTTTGAAATTCAGCAGGGAATGATGATTGGTCCAGCAGCCTACAGGCGATTCATCCATAATGACACCAGTAAACTTAAACGGCCCCAAAGGGTTAGCCCCGATTGCATATTCCAATCTTTCCGTTTTGTTCTCCACATGAGGATAGGTCATATAGTAGATACCGTTCCTTTCAAAAACATAAGGACCTTCTTTCAAGCCTTTTGTCGGGAGATCCTGAAGGATAACTGGCTCCGAAGCTAGTTCAAGCATATTTTCTTTCAGTTTCGCTCCATAGATATTCCCGGCCGACCAGTACAGGTATGCCTGCCCGTCCTTATCTATAAGAACGTTGGGATCGATACCGTTAACCTTTTGAATAGGCTGTTCCTGTGGAACAAAAGGCCCTTCGGGTTTATCCGATACAGCTACCCCGATTTTGAAGCCTCTGCTTCCCTTTGTGGTATCCGCCGGCGTACTTGGAAAATAGAAGTAATATTTACCATTCCGGTAAACACAGTCCGGGGCCCACATGCTATAGCTGTCAGGCTTTACCCAAGGCACCTTATTTTGGTGGACGATTACTCCATGGTCTGCCCAATCAACCAGGTTATCGGAAGAAAATACGTGATAATCTTCCATGGCGAACCAGTTTGGGCGCCCCTTGCCCGGAACTGGAGGGATATCGTGAGAAGGGTAAACATATACCCGATTGTTGAAAACGCGGGCCGTAGGGTCTGCTGTATACTGGTCTGTAATGAACGGATTTTGGGCAGACAAGCTGCCGGAAAAAATCGTCAACACGAATAACAGAATTGTGGCTGGATGTATCTTAAGCATAATTACCTCTACTTTTTGACTGCTTTAGTGGTTGGTTTAGATTTAAGTAAGGAGAGCATTTGCATGCCGTATCGCTTACCAAGTTCCCGATATCCTGCGGCTGTAAAATGAAGGTTGTCTGGCCCGTCTTCACAACCACTTGAGGGAATAACATAAGAGTTGGGAATCGTTTGAGGTAAGGTGCCAATAATCTTATTCATGCTTGCGCAAATACCCCCTTGATCTGCATGTACAACTTCACCGGCGAGCAGAGGTACTGAGTTCGCCTTTAAATTCAGGTCGCTCAACAGGTTATCATAAACGGTCTTGACTTTCGACGGCCATTGTTCATCGTTGGTATTAGACTCGCCCTGGTGCATCAATATGCCTTTAATCACGCCTTTCTGAGCAGCGATCTTAGCCATCTCCACCAGACGCCCGTAAGGGTTGCCATCGTATTCTTTGACCATATTCTTAAGCCAATCAGGTGCTGAGGTTACATAGGATTCGTAGTTATCACGATCGAACAGCTCGATCTTGCAACCACCTACTGCCACGTTGATCACTCCAACACGAACATCTTTAGGGAGGTTCTCCACTAACGTCCGGCCGAAATAGTCCAAGGGCGATAATCCCGTTTTACATCGTGTAAGTGGAGGGACAGCGGTGTACCAGTTTCCTTTGGTTCTACCCAGATTGGTACAATCAATCGCTTCAAGCACCTGGAATCGAGGATTCACAATAGTATCTTGTGGTTCGATCTTCGCGGCACCTTCCATGTTCGACTGTCCGAAGGCAAGAAAAATGTAAAACTTGGGATCCTGAGAGAAGGCCTGGAAGTCAACCAATAGTAGGCCGAGGCAGGCGAGCAATTTGACGAGGTCTTTTTTAAAGTTCATTTTACAATTGGTTTATGTTTGACTGAGTATTTAAACAATTTACTTGCTTTCATTTAGGGGCTATTGCGCATAGAACGAATAAACCCTTCCAGGAACTGTGGCAATATCATACTCCTGTGTTTTCTTCAATTCCGGAACCTGAGGGTTAGCTTTTGCGGATATTACAGGTTTTGGTGTCGGTGTTATCTTATAAAATGGGTTTATGTTCTCTCCTTTTGCAAGTTTGAGGGCTCCAGAGCTCTGCTTAATCGGATTTGGCACCCTAAGGCGGAGATTTCCGCCGAGTGTAGACTTTACATCCAGCCTTACCAACCGGGCATTCTTCCACTCCATGTGCACGATTTCGAAACCTCCAATCGCACGTATACCTTCGATGGACCCTGAAGCACTCCAGGCGTCTGGGAGTGCCGGAAGTACGTGCACAGCGCCATCCGCACTTTGCACCAGCATCTCTGTCATTCCCGACGTGCATCCGAAGTTACCATCAATCTGAAACGGGGGATGTGCATCAAACAGGTTGTTATAAGTGCCGCCACCTCCCTTATTCACTCCAAGAGGTGTTAGTTGGTTCTTAATTAGCTTATAGGCATGATTGCCATCCTGCATTCTGGCCCACCAGTTCACCTTCCAGCCCATACTCCATCCGGTTGATACATCCCCGCGTTGCAGCAGTGTGTTCTTAGCAGCACTGAACAATTCCGGAGTACGGTAGGCTGATATCTGGTTTGAGGGAAATAAGCCATAAAGATGAGAAACGTGGCGGTGATTATCCTGAGGGTCATCAATATCATCCAGCCATTCCTGTACCTGTCCGTGCTGACCAATATGCATAGGCGCCAGACGATTTCTGGTCCTGATCAACGTATCGACAAAGGCCTTATCTTTCTTAAGAATCTCGGCAGCTCTGATAGTTGAACTAAATACATCAAATACAATCTGATTGGTCATCGTTACGCCTGCATCCAATGATGAGCCCTGATGTGCCTGAGGTGCGTTTTCGGGAGATTCATCCGGATTCACCACAAGGTATCCGTATTTGGGATGCTCCACAAGGAAGTCTACATAGAATAGCGCTGCGCCTCTAAGGATGGGATATATATCTTGAAGGAAGGCCTTATTTCCCGTATAAAGGTAATGTTCCCAAAGATGCTGACTTGTCCAGCCTCCTCCATGGGCCCAGGCGCCCCAGAATGCTCCGTCTACAGCACCCGTAGCTCTCCAGATATCCGTATTATGGTGAGCTACCCAGCCACGAGCGCCATACATATCCTTCGCAGTCTTTTGTCCGGCAACAGCAAGTTCTCTCACCATCTTGAGAAAAGGCTCATGCAGCTCGGATAGGTTGGTTCGTTCTGCCGGCCAGTAATTCATCTGGGCATTAATGTTGATTGTGTATTTGCTGTCCCATGCAGGTCGAAGGCTACGGTTCCAGATTCCCTGAAGGTTGGCTGGTTGTCCCCCCGGCTGCGAAGACGAGATCAGCAAATAACGACCAAACTGGTAGTAAAGTGCTGCGAATTGAGGATCATCAACAGAACTAAAGTTTTTCAAACGCTCATCAGTGGGGAGCTTTGCCGCTTCGGTAGGTTCCAAAGTAAACTTTACCCGGTTGAAATATTTCTGATAGGCCGATATGTGCGTTTTAAGCATTTCGGAATAGGGCTTTGACACAGCCTTGCTGAGGAACGATGCGGCCCGCTTTTGCTCATCACCTGAAAGATCGAGGTAGCTATTGAAATTAGTGGCAACCGAAATGTAAATGGTTGCGGAGTTTGCATTCGTAATGGAAATGGTGCTATCGGTAGTAGATGCTGATCCGCCATCCGGTTTAAACTCTGTAATACCCTTATATCGCACGAGGCCTTTTACTCCTTCATGGTCAATAGTAGTTCCGCTGAAAGTCAATTGCCTGGAACCAAGAGTCCGGACGCCAACCTGCGGCTGTGGAGAAGAATAAGATGCTGTGAAAGAAAGGCTCCCCGGCTTGCTGGCTGTTAGGCGGATTACGATGACCCGATCGGCAAATGACGCAAACACCATTCTCGTATATTGAACATCTCCAACGGTATATGTTGTTTTGCTAACTGCCCTTTCCAGATCAAGTTCTCTGTAATAGTCTGAATATGTATCATGCCCGGGAAACGACAGATGAAGTTCTCCGGCCGGCTCAAACATCTGTCCGTGCGATTGCTTACTGATGATTGCTTTATTCGCTAACTGCTCCGCCTGCTTTTGTTTACCTTCGAATATCAGCTTACGGATAAGCTCAAGTGAATCCAGTGCCTGAGGGTTATCATTACGGTTCGGACTCCCGCTCCACAGCGTATGCTCATTTAACTGGATAATTTCCGTCCCGACGTTCCCATAGACCATTGCTCCTAAGCGTCCGTTGCCCACTGGCAAAGCGTTCTCCCATATCTTGCCTGAAGGCTTGTTATACCATAGCTTCAATGGTGTTTGTCCACATATACCCTGCATACATGCAAGGAAGATTAACACGACCAGGGCATTACGATAGAAAGCTATTTGATACGGACTCATTCGATCTTGATTACTACTTTGAATTGTTCCTTGTTGTACTCTCATTCAATTTGTTATACAAGACTATCCCTCCCCCGGGCTGCATCTCTATATCGATTTGATTATTCCTAACTTCCAGATCCTTCTGATAGGGCTCTCCTTTCTTATTATCAGCGAGCATAGTGACTTTAGCTCCCGACAGCATCGGTACCTTAATCTTCTTGATAAGTGGTTCCTTACCTGCATTTACTCCACTTACATACCACTGATTTCCGTGTCTTCTCGCAAGAATGCAATACTTTCCAGGATATCCGTCAATAAACACGGTCTCGTCCCAGGTCGTAGGCACCTGTTTCATGAAGTCAATCTCAAAAGAGGGAACATCATTCAAATTGTTTGGTGTAAGACCGAACATCTGCACCGGATTCTGAAATAATACGGCTGTCGCCAACTGAAATATATCGGTGGTGAGCCTTTTGTTTCTTCCCTGGTTGCCTTTAACCAGATATCTATTCAAAAGAGTTCCACCAAACTCCATACTTCCCACTGTGTTTCTTATAAAGGGATGGAGCGTGGCGTTGTAGGCTTCAGCCTGTCTTATTCCTTCCGAAAATATCAGCATTTCAGACGCCAGCACAGCTTCGCTTCCTACAAAGTTCGGATACATCCTCTCCCAGCCTCTGGGCAAGGTCGCACCATGGAAAATAATCATCAAACCATAGTCATTCGCATCAGAAAGAATATCCTCATACAGTCTCATCGTTTCCTGTTTATCACCGCCGAAGAAGTCAACTTTCAATCCTTTAATACCGGTTTCCTGAAGCCACTTCATCTCTTTCTTCCTCTCGATTGCTGTGCTCATTTTATTTCTGGGACCCTGAGGAGCATCATTGAATGCCCCATTTGAATTGTACCATAAGAATACCTCTACTCCTTTAGTAGCCGCATATTTCACTAGCTGGCTCATCTTTTCTTTTCCAATGTTCGTATCCCACAGCGCATCCATCAGGATGTATTCGTATTTTAACTCAGCAGCCAGATCTATGTACTTCACCTGATCTTCATAGTTCATACTATTGTCCTGCCATACAATCCAGCTCCACGTTGAGCGGCCGTAACGGTATTTAACAGATGGTTCATAAAGCGGCTCCACGACATCAAACGGGATAGTAGTTTCAACTACAGGCTTCAGTCCGTCACCTACAGTGATTGTTCTCCATGGTGTTGCTCCGGGTAATGCAATTGCAGCTCCTGAACTGCCAAAACCATTGTTCTGCTTGATATCAGGATATTCAATCGTATAAATACCGTCTGGGGAGTATGCACTCAGGTGAGCGGCACAGTACAGACTACTCACACCGGTTTCAGAGAGTAATACCCAGTCTTTGCCACCGACATGAAAAAGTCCCGGAAATACATATCCGCCCTTACTGGTACTTTCGGTCATCGGAGCATCTGCGCTGTAACTGCTCTCGTAGCTTGGTGCTGTACGGGCGAATCCCGTCATCGGCTTCATCATCGGTGAAAGGAATGTGGTAGTGGAGGAGGGGAACTTAAATCCCGTTGCTTCCTGCTCAACAACACACGACATGGTTGGTGACCACGAAGGTATTTCATAGCGAAAAGCGATATCATTATTGCTTACCTGAAAGACCAGGCTTATAGCCTTCTTTTCTGCATTCTCAAGTGTTAAGACTACTTTATTTGCCCGATACTGAATATTCGACTTCTTAATTCTGTCTTGTGCATAATCCTTTGCAACATTGCTTTCTACCTTGCTCAAATATTTCATCTCTTTGGAAAAGTCTCCTGAATTGGTTTCAAGTCCAAGTGGAGAGTTCTCCAGAACCGTCCTGCCTTTATAAACAACAGAGTACATGGGAGTACCCTTATCTACCAGCAGATTAACCTTTAAATTTTTGTCAGGACTAGATACGGTTGCGTCTTGTGCATAGCTTGAAAAAAACAAGACGCACAAGGCAGGCATAATAAAAAATTTCTTCATCAGTAAGTGTGCGGCGGTACTTCTATTTAAACAGTACCTGTGAAAAATTATATAAATTGTTACGCCAAACAGGCCAGGTATGACCACCCGGATATTCGGTATAGGTGTATTTCAGGTTAAGTTCGTCAAATTTCGACATCATTGCCTTGCAATTTTCATAAGCGATGTCCTCTTTTCCTCCCATTGCTATCCAAAGGGACTTGACGTTAGAATTAATCTTCGAGTAATTATCTTTGATAAAAGCGTATTGAGGCCCTGATAATTCGTTCTGTCCGGCAAACCAACCTGAGCTAAAAACACCGAGATACCCAAACATCTCTGAATTTCTAATGCCTGAATGCAGCGTCTGCAAACCTCCCATTGACAGACCGGCGAGCGCTCTAGCTTCCCGATTTGAATCGGCCCGGTAGTTAGCCTCCACAAAAGGGATGACTGCTTTGAGCTCAGCTTCAAATGCCCGAAGTGCTTGTTCTCCAAAGCCAGCAGCTCCTACGTTACCGTCCATCATAACCACAAGCATCGATTTTGCTTTTTGAGTGGCGATCAGGTTATCCATGATTAGATCCGTTTTTCCCTGCGTGCTCCAACCTCTTTCGTCCTCTCCCCCACCATGGAGCAAGTATAACACCGGATATTTCTCTGCAAGACTCTTATCATAACCCGGCGGGGTGTAAATAAAGAAGCGTTTCCAGGAATTAGAAGCTCTTGAAAAATAGCGTTTCATCCGCACTTCACCATGAGGAACATCTTTCTCTGCATAGTAATCACCTCCTTCAAAAGGTATCTCGATACCGCTGGCCATTCTACCCATCCCATAGAAAGACTCACTGGCGGGGTCTGCCACTGGTACACCATCAATGAGCATAGAATAATAATGGAAGCCCTCGCCAATGGAATCTGTTATTGCCTCCCAGGTACCATCTTGACGCTTATGCATGTCGTACTTTCGGTTGAGATCTACCTGAACCTTTGTTGCTTCGGGTGCTTTAAGCTGAAATACAACCCGGTGATCTGGCAGTACCTGCGGATATTTCGCAGACCGGATGTTTGTGGAGGCGGGAAAGCCGAGATAGGTGTATTCAGAAAAGATCTTTTGATCCACTGGTTTAAAAAGAAGCTGAGAGAACATATACAGGTCGTTCTTCCAGACTTTGAAGTCATGGTTGCCTGGTTCGACATAGAAAATATGAGGTACTTTTCCTTTCTTAAGGTACTCGTGGGTACGCCTGCTGAAAGACATCAGGTTATCGTTGTCTCCGCAGGAGATCCAGAGTAGCCTCAATTTCTTTGCTGCCTCTGCAGGGCTAGGAACTAGCTGTTCGGGAACTTTGGTATTGGGGGCAGATGAGAAACCACCGACCCATGCAAACGTATCCAAATTGCCTAAGCCAAAATTCAAAGATTGTCCTCCGCCCATCGATAACCCTGCTAAGGCCCGGTTTTGACGATCCTTTTTGACCGGATATTGTTTTTCAATATAAGGTATAAGATCATTTAACAGATCTTTTTCAAATGTGGCAAAAGCCGCAACTTTTTCAGGAGCCATGATGTTACCCGTCGCCGCGTCATCTTTCATTGCTCTGCCATTTGGAAGAACGACGATCATGGGCTCCAACTTTCTTTCAGAATAAAGATTGTCGAGGATGACATGCGGTGTACCATTGTTGAACCACTCCTTTTCATCTCCCCCGATGCCGTGAAGTAAGTATAGAACCGGATACTTTTTGCTTTTGCTATAACCCGGAGGTGTATAGACCAGGGCCTTTCTAACAGAGCCCACTGTCTTCGATGTATACGAAACGGTATCGATCTTTCCGTGCTGGACATCAGACTTCGGCGAATCAAAGCCTTCAGGCGCCTGTTTAGACCCAGGTTGCGCAACCAGCACACCCGTAACGAACAAGAGTGCAACAGATACAAAAATAGACTTCATACATTCAGGTTTATAAAACTCAATTGGTCTCGGGAACAGGCCCGCATATTCAAAACTAACATATCCGCGCGTGCGACCGGTTACAGATATGAACAAAAACATAGCAGATTTGTCTAAATCCCCTTGTTTGACATTTATCCTACTCTTTTGGACGAGCAGATCATCCTCACACCGCTTTCTTAAATAATTTAGTTCTCCTTATCTACAATGCGGCATTCGGAATGTAACAGGGGGTTCTTTCCAAAACAACGTAAACCAATTACAACCAATTAACTTAAAATGACAATAGAACAGATGGACATTTTCCCGAACAATTGTCTCAGTGTTCGTGACGGATGATTACTTTAAAAAGTTCAACATCCGCCGACGGCTTGTAGCCACGGCGGGCAAACTAATCAAACCAAAATCTACAATCAACTCAAAATTATGCTAAAACTAAAACCAAGCTCTGGAGCTGCTCTAGCTTCCTTTGTAGTAATTTTATTGTTGTTTTCCCCATGTTGGGTAAAAGCGCAGAACAACGAAATCACGGTGACTGGTACCGTGAGAGACACTTCCGGTGCCTTACCGGGTGTGAGTATTAAGGTAAGAGGTACCCGCATTGGAGCGATATCTAACTCCGAGGGAAGATACCAGATCAAGACACCATCTACGGCAGTGCTCGAATTTACGAGTATAGGATATGCTGTTCAGGAAGTGCCCGTTAGAGGAAGAACCGTCATTAACGTCAGCTTAAGATCTGATGAGAAAGCGCTGGACGAGGTCGTCGTAATCGGTTATGGTACCCAAAAGAAGGTGGATCTGTCCTCATCAATCGCCACCGTCGAAACAAAAGACCTATTGAAGACACCTGGAGGTTTTCAAGCCGCTTTGCAGAGTACGGTTCCCGGGGTACAAGTGAATTCCGGAACCGTAAGAATCCGTGGAGTTGGCTCCATCAACAATACAGATCCTCTTTATGTGGTTGATGGAATGATCGGAGGTGCCGTGCCTGATGATAACAATATCGCCAGCATTCAGATCCTGAAAGATGCCGCATCCAGTGCCATTTACGGATCTCGCGGAGCGAATGGTGTTATTCTGATCACCACCAAACGAGGAGCGCAAGGCCCGGTAAAACTCGACTACTTCGGATATGGCGGAACAAAGACAATTGCCAATAACGTGGAAATGCTGACCGGACAACAGCTGGCTGAGCTGATCAACGAGGAAATGTACAATCAGAACCCTTCGAGGAGAGATTATCTCGCTGCCTTATCTAATCCGGAAAGCATCGGACAGGGATATAACATGGTAGACGCATTACTCCGCACCGGATCTTATCAGAAGCATAACTTCTCTATAAGTGGTGGAAATGAAAATTCGACTTTCAGAGTTAATGGTATCTATTCTACAGATAAACCTATTTTGATAAAAGAGAACTCCAAGAACTATGGAGCGCAATTTATCTCCGACTTCACTAAAGGGAAACTAAAGGTTGGGGAAACGGTTACCTTGAACTTTAACTCCCGTAATTGGAGTAACAAAAACTTAATTGATGCCCAACGCTGGTCGTCTACATTGCCTCTCTACGATTCTAATAGCTCTACCGGCTTCTCAGGAGCAGGAAACGGAACAGACGTAGCGAGTGCGCTCGCCAACGCATACCTGAACGACAACAATAATGAGTCATTCTTTGCTAATGGAAACATCTGGGCATCCTATGAGTTCATACCCGGCCTGAAATACAAGTTTAACCTGGGACTCGATCTAAACAGAGGACGGGAGCAGGGTTACATATCCGCTTATTCAGTAGGACAATATCAGAACCATGACCCTGATGAATTAAATATCTCAACCAGTCAAAACAACAGGTGGTTGTTTGAGCATACGTTATCATACGACAAAATGTTCGGCAAGCATAGCATCAGTGCGTTAGCTGGTATTACATCCGAGGAATCGAGATATAAAGCTGTTAACGCAGGTGCCAGGGCACTCCCTAGTCCTGATTTGCTTATTCTGGGCCTCTCTACCCTTTCTTCCTCTCGTGTCGTAGGATCAGGAGTGGGTCAATTCGCCATGTATTCCATGCTTGGACGTATCAACTACAGTTACGAAAGCAAGTACTTACTTACGTTGAACTTTCGTCGTGACGGTTCTGCAAACTTCAGTAAGGCTTATCGTTACGGAAACTTTCCTTCTGTATCTGCAGGGTGGCGTGTGAGTCAGGAAAACTTCATGAAGAATGTTGGATTTATCAGTGATCTGAAGCTAAGAGGAAGTTACGGCTTACTCGGAAATTCCGATATCAACCAGTATCAATATCAGAACACGGTTAGCTTTGACCGCGTATGGTACTATTTAAACAATGAGATGGTTACCGGGGGACTTCCTTTGAACCCATCAAACCCGAATGTTAAGTGGGAAAGTCAGTATTCAACTGACCTCGGCGTTGATCTATCCTTGTTTAAGAACAGAGTCTCTTTAACGGTCGATTATTATAATAAAAAGACCGAGGATATGTTGGTAAACGTACCGATCTCGTATGTGGCTGGCTATATTGATAACTTCCCGATTCTGAACGCCGGAAGTATCCGCAACCGTGGTTGGGATATTCTCGCTACCTATAGAAACTCCAGTCAGAACTTCTCATACTCTGCTTCTGCAAACCTTTCGCTTGTAGATAATGAGGTGTTGAGTCTCGGAAATAACAATGAAATATTATTCGGAAACGTCAATCCCGGTGGTGAAAACGTGACAAGAACCGCAGTTGGCCGTTCTATTGGTGAGTTCTGGGGATACACAACAAACGGGCTTTATACATCCGCAGACCAGCTTCAGCAGGACAAGGCATTTGCACCTAACGCAGCCTTGGGAGATATCCGTTTCAGAGACCTGAATGGCGACAATGCTTTGAACGATCGTGATAAGGCATTCATCGGAAGTCCGATACCTGACTTTAGCTATGGCTTTAACTTTGACGCAAGCTATGCAGCCCGGTTTGGAACACTGGATTTCTCGATGATCTGGCAAGGCGTTCAGGGTAACGAGATCTACAATAACAGCAAATATTGGGGAGAGGGTATGTACCATTACTACAACAACTTTGCTACTACTCTTGATCGTTATCGTGCAGAAGACGTTGTTTTTACCAACCCTGTTTCCGGCGCAACAACACGCTATCCTAAGAATGTTAACACAGATATTCCCCGGGCAGTATTGGGCGATCCAAACCAGAACCTGCGTGCATCAAGCCGCTTTATCGAAGACGGTTCATACCTGCGCCTGAAAACATTAAACCTGGGTTATACCTTCCCTGAACAGTTTGCCAAACGCTTCAAAGTTGACCGTTTCCGTGTGTATGTAGGAGCAAAAAACATACTCACCTTAACGAAGTACTCTGGCTACGATCCTGAAGTTGGATCGGATGATGCAAGATACAACCTGAGCCGGGGTATAGACGCACAAAGACCTTGGGGACGCACCTTCCCTAATTCAAAAGAATTCTTCCTAGGAGCACAGTTTACCTTATAATTTCTAACATGAAAACGACAGTAAAAATTGGTAATATCATCGCGCTGGCACTCACGCTTTCAGCAGGGTGTAAGCCGGATTTGGATCTATTGAATCCACAGGAAATATCTACAGAAATCTACTACCGTACTCCAGAACAATTAGAGGCTGCCATTATCCCTGCATATCAGGCACTGATCGGCCGGGTTCAGGGAGGATATGGACGCTCGCTATATTACGAGCTTCTGGCTCCGGGGGACGATTTCGATCACACATTCAAATGGGAGCCCATGTACCAGGATACATACAATACTCCTGCAAGCGATGGCATGGCCTCAGGAACCTGGAAAGATCTATGGAATGGTATATTGGCCTCCAACCTGGCAATCGACAAGATCACCACGTTTGAAGGTGAAATTGATGAACAACGAAAGAATAGAATGCTGGGCGAAGCTCATTTCCTTCGTGCGTTGCACTACATGCATATGGCTGCTCTGTTTGGCGAGACTGTGCCACTTATCGACAAACCAGTATCTTCCGACGCGGACTACTACCCTTCTAACTCAACTAAGGGTCAGGTTTACGCCCTTATCATCAGTGACTTTAAGAAGGCCGAAGAACTTCTTCCGGTAAGAAGCGTCCTTTATGCCAATTCTGGCTTTGTAGGACGAGCTACAAAAGGTGCTGCGCAGGCCTATCTGGCGAAAGCCTATCTCTACCGTCCGATACTTGAAGCGGGACAGCGGGCTGAGTTTGGCGAAGCCGAAGCTGCACTAAGGAGAGTAATCGAAAGCGGTGAATACCGTCTTGTTGATCAGTACAGACACAACTTCCTTTCGACCACAGAAAACAACGCGGAATCTCTCTTTGAAATCCAGATGTTTAATGGCCCAAGTTGGTTGGGAGGTGATTTATCAGATTCATGGCGCTGGCAGGAAATAGGAATATTCGACGGTACTGGAGGTGCCTGGTGGAATCTTGCACCAAACAAAAAGACGTATGATGAATTTGAGCCCGGTGACCCGCGTAAATACATGACGCTCTGGTGCGATAATGGCGCTTATTTCACTCAGTTGGACGGTAAGGTTACCAAATATGACGACTGGATGAAAAACCTGGCAACCGACAAGGATCTGTATGGAACAAGGAAGTACTGCCCGGATGTACAAATACCAGATTTCGACAATGACAACAATGACAGGCTCTTAAGATATGCTGACGTTCTACTGATGTATGCAGAGTGCCTCAACGAAAGAGGTGATGTACAGGGAGCAAAAACCTATATCGATATGGTGAGAAGACGCGCCAATAATGTTGTACCTTCAGAGCAGACCCACCTGTGGTACCAAAAGTCTCCAGGAACTATTCCGACTGTTGACGGACTGCTCGCAAAAGACACAACTATTAATGGAGTGAGGTTGAATAATATCAAAAACATCATCGCTCACGAGCGCTTTGTAGAGCTTGCAGGGGAGTATCAAAGATACTTCGACCTGATCAGATGGGGAATGGCAGATCCAAAATGGCTAGATCCTTTGAAGCAACAAGGCTGGACTGAAAAAGCTACCTACTATCCTTTCCCTCAGTCGGAACTGGACAATAACAAAAATCTAACGGGTAATGCTATGAATAACTAAGTAGCGACCGTTAATCAAATAAAAAGCGGCTGTATCGAGTGATGCAGCCGCTTTTATTTGATTAGTCCTAACCTATCCTCCACACTTATCAGCCACCCACCCTGCTTTTCATGTACGGCGATCTCTGCGACTAAAGCCTATGTTGTTCCCCATGCGTTTCTTAATTTATTACTACCATAGAGCACTTAGGGATATGGAACCAACGAGAAAGGTAAGCAGGATAAATCCGGGAGGCCGAACCTCGGTGTATAGACACGTTAGCTGAACAACGAATCCCTTGATCTGCTGTTAGTATAACAAGCGCATTCTGATATCAATGCACATCGATTACCGCATTAATTGATATTAGAGATATTATTCTCAGGTACAGGCACTCCAGGAAAAATCGAAGACAAGGTGCTCCCATTGAAACTGAAAAACCAAAGAAAGCATGAAGTTCAGGTATAATGCCTTGCAAAGGCAATACAATTGACTCCCGGTAACAGGTATGCCTATTTACTAAAAGAGGGTGTACTACAAAATAATACACCCTCTTTTGACCAATAAGATTGCTTCAGAAAAACATTAACGCTTACTACAAAACAGTAACCTGAACTTTCTTCAGGTCCTTGTCTGCGGAGCTTGTTCCATACAAGATTTCATATCCTCCCGGCGTAATATCCATTCTGGTTACCTCTTCGTTAAAAAACTCAAAAGCCGAGTACGGCAGGCCGATCTTTTCCACAACTCCTTTTCCTGCAGCAAGCTCAACCTTGCTGAACCCGCGGAGTGATTTGAAAGGGCCTTCCTTATCATTGATCTTACGAACATATACCTGAATCACTTCTCTGCCATTTCGTTTCCCCGTATTCTTCAACGGGATACTTAACTGTATGGAATCGCCTTTGCTGATTTTCTCCTTGTTGATCTGCGCCTTCCCAATCGAAAACGTAGTATAACTTAGTCCATAACCGAAGGGGAACTGAGCATCAGACATGAATCGATAGGTTCTTCCCTTCATCGAGTAGTCTTCGAAGTCCGGAAGTTGAGAAACGTTCTTATAAAAGGTAACGGGCAGCTTGCCAGAAGGATTAAACTCCCCAAAGAGCACCTCTGCAACTGCTTGACCGCCTGATTCTCCGCCATACCAGGCTTGCAGGATCGCATCACAAGATTGGGTTTCCGGAACCAGACCGATTGCAGAACCGGAACAATTTACGAAAACCACTTTCTTACCTGCCGCTTTCAAAGCCTTTAAACAGTTTCGCTGAACTTCAGGCAGCTCAATATCGGTACGATCTCCACCCTTGAAACCAGGGTACGATACAGGCATTTCTTCCCCCTCCAGGAGCGTTGAAAGTCCGCCAACGAACACAACTTCATCTATCCCCTTTAACTTCGCCAGCAAGGCGTTAAAATCGATATCCAGCTCCTTACCAAAGTCGAATTCGAGATTGGCCTGCCAGTTATTTAGCTGACCATAATGTATCTCAATCTTATAGGTTTTGCCACGTTCCACTTTGTAAGGAACCCTCGACGGCAGAGTCCTCCAGTTGTCGTACTTCGCCAAAGAAACCCCATTCACTAACAACTCAAAGTGTCCCGTAGCGCCGAACTTGAATACAATCTCTTCAGTTTCAGGCGCTGTAAATTCAGCCTCATATTTACCGGAGAAGCCTTCGAGCCTAACCCCCGGGGCAAACTCATGCTGACCCGCTGTTGTAAGCTTTACCGGCTGGGTAATCGGCCGCGATGTCACGATATTACCTTTCATATCAGGACTATTCCAGTAAGATGCCTTAAAGCCAGGCTTTCCTTCCATAGTAATCTTCGAAAAATAACTTTGCATTACCTTGTTCTCAACCAGATCACAGGCTTTATCATAAACTAAATTATCAGCTCCAATCTTAGACTTGATTCCATCCAGAATGGTAATTGTTCGAATGGGAGTTCCATTGTAGTTTCCCCATAGCATAGGCTCATCATTCGCGTTAGGTCCAATAACAGCGATCTTTTTATTCGACCGTAATGGGAGAAGCTGATTTCTATTTTGTAACAGTGTCATCGATTCAAGCGCCATCTGCAAGGCCAGCTTGCGATGTTCAGCATTGTTGACTACCGACATCGGAATCTTCGACCATGGGACTAGGGCATCGTCGTCCATGTCTCCAAGATCAATTCGCGCCATAATGACACGTAAAAGACTGATATCTAACTCTTTTTCTGATAGAAGTCCGCGATTTACAGCATCAGGCAAAGCGCCGTAAGCATACTTTCCCCAAACACACTCCACGTCTGTACCAGCCAGCACACCCTTCGCTGCTGCGTGAACGGTGTCTGAGGATACCTTGTGGCTTGTAAAGAAATCGGTTATTGCTCCGCAATCAGATACAACGAGATGCTTGAATCCCCAGTCATCCCGAAGGATGGTATTCAGAAGACGACTGTTACCGCAGCAAGGCTCATCATCAAGACGCTGATAGGCACACATCACCTGTCTTACGTCTGCGTCCTGCACCAAGGACTTAAATGCCGGAAGGTAGGTTTCCCACAGATCTCTTGGAAGTACATTATTCAAATTCAATTCGTGGCGACTCCATTCAGGGCCTGAATGAACAGCAAAATGTTTGGCACAAGCAAGCAGCTTCTTATATCTGGATTCCTTCGGTCCCTGAAGCCCATTCACAACTGCAACGCCCATGCGTGACGTTAGATAAGGATCTTCGCCATACGTCTCCTGCCCCCTTCCCCATCGCGGATCCCGAAAGATGTTCACGTTAGGTGTCCAAACAGAAAGCCCCAGGAATCTCCGCCCTTCTTCTCCTTTCCGTAAAGCATGATGATATTTGGCCCGCACTTCATCAGATGTTGCATCAAATATGCGATAAATGAGGTCATCATTGAATGAGGCCGCCATGCCGACAGGCTCCGGAAAAACAGTCACACTATCGGTGTTGGCAAATCCATGCAACGCTTCACTCCACCAGCTAAACTTCTTGATGCCCAGCCTGGGGATCGCCTGCGACTCGTCCATCATCAATGAAGCTTTCTCCTCCAAAGTAAGACGCGAAATGAGATCTTTTGCTCTTTCTTCAGATGATAAAGCGGGGTTCTTGAAGGGAAGTATCTGCCCCGACACCTGATCAGCGATTAATAAGAATAGTGCATAACAAAATAGTCTGACTGCCTGAGTAGCCGACATGGTTGTAGAAGGTCGTTTTGCCATGATTCAAGATGGTTAGTAATATTTCTCGTCGTCTATAGTGTACCATGCCAGAAGATCAACTTCAGCAGCTATAAATGTCCGACGAAAGGCCATTCGAAAGTATAGAGAAACAATCACGTCCAGTAGCAACAATGTCTAAAAAACAGGAGAAAATGTCAAAGCTTTCTCCTGATTCATACTGCTCATTCATCAATCAACCGGTTGCAATTTCCTCTTGTTTGTGATATACTCTGAAGGCACGATGTTGTATTTGGCTTTAAATGACCTGGCGAAATAGTTAGGCGTTGAGAAGCCGACATGATAGGCTATCTGCGCTATGCTCATGTCACTTTGTTCAAGCAAAACAATTGCCTTTTCCAGCTTAACGGATCTGATAAATTCAACCGGACTCATACCTGTAATCTCAAGTATCTTGTTGTAAAGTGAGGCTCTGCTCATACAGAGGCTCCTCGCCATGGCTTCTACTGAGAGCTGAGGATTATGAAGGTTCTCTTCAATATAGACCAGAACCTTGTTGATAAGTTTCTCATTCTCCGACTCAATTTCCACACTTGCGGGTAGCACCTTCACCTGTTTTACATAGGTTTCTTTTAACTGCTGATTCAGCGCCAACAGGTTTTTCAATTTGACATTCAGTACCGCAAAGTTAAATGGCTTGGTCATATAATCGTTGGCACCCGATTCAAGGCCGCGTATCTGTTCGTCTTCCCCCGTTGATGCTGTCAGGAGTATAATAGGAATATGACAAGTCCGTTTATCTGCCTTCAGCTTTCGACTGAGCTCAATTCCGTTCATTACCGGCATGTTTACATCACAAACGATGATGTCAGGGTGTAGAGAAAGCGCACGCTGCCAGCCTTCTTTGCCATTTGCAGCATCATATATACGATACTGTGACTTAAGATTATCTTTTATATAAAACCTGAAATCATCATCATCTTCCACGATCAGTATAGACACAGATATCCCAGCCGCCTTTAAGTGATCGTCTAATAGTTTCGCCTCAGCATTTTCTGAGATAGCCAGGGCTTTGTCTTCCTCTGCAAGACATTTAGGTTCAAGCTCCTCCAGGCTAAACGGCATCGACACGATGAAGCTGCTACCTTTCCCCTGGCGGCTATTCAATCTAATCGTTCCCCCATGCATTTTAACGAACTCCTTAACAATGGAAAGACCGATACCCGTTCCCTGGTTAAGTACGGCCGTGCCGGGATCATGCTGAAAGAAACGTTCAAATAAGCGCTCCTGCGCTTCCTGCGGAATCCCTATTCCTGTGTCTGATACCGTCATATCCAGCACGAGTCGCCCATCTGAATCCAACTGTTCAGCCGCGCTAATCCTGACTTGTATCACACCACCCTCCTGAGTGAACTTAAAGGCGTTTGAAAGTAGATTGAAGAGAATACGTTCCACCTTATCATGGTCAAACAGGACATTTGCACTGGCGATGTCCGACTTAAACTCAAAAGATATCTTTTTCCTGCTGGCAACATCCCCAAATGAATCAGCTGCATCACGAATGAAAGATATAATCTCCCCGGCACGAAGCTGGAGCTTCAACTCTTGTTCTTCCATTTTCCTGAAATCCAGCAGCTGATTGACCAAATTCATCAAGCGGCGACCATTTCTCCTGATCATGGTCAGCTGCCAGGCGTATGCCGGTTCTTTAATCTTTTCGATCAAAGTGTCGACAGGGCCCACAATCAGCGACAAAGGAGTTCTGAATTCATGACTTAAGTTCGTCAGGAACTTCAGCTTCATCATGTCCATCTGATGCAGATGCTCCGCATGGCGTCTTTCCTGTTCGATGAGTTGTCTTGCCGCTATCCGCTCCTTCTCCAGGGCAAACTTTGCTTCCAGCTTTTTAATTCCCCGGTATCGTATCCAAAATACAATAGCTAGCACACTAATTATATAAAAAAAGTACGCATAGTTCGTGCGCCAGAACGGCGGAGAAACATGAATGAGAATAGAACGCCCCTTTCGGTTCCATACGCCGTCATTGTTACTTGCCCGCACTTCAAATGTGTAATCTCCCGGGTCAAGATTCGTATAATATGCTGTATGCTCCTTTCCTGCTAAAACCCAACCCCTATCAACACCTGTGAGACGGTACTCGTACCGATTCTGCTCGGAGATGGTGTAGTTTAAAGCCACAAAACTAATCGAGAAATTGTCTTTATGTTTTAGATCTATTTGTTTGGCCAGTAATACAGACTGTTTCAATGGACCTTTATCGGATGGAATTACTACAGCGTTGTTAACCTTCAGCCCTGTGAGCACTACTGAAGGGATATTTCGATTAATCCTCAACATAGATGGATCAAAAAGATTGAACCCTTCCTGCCCACCGAATAAAACGGTTCCATCTCTCAAACACAGACCAGAGCCAAGAACAAATGGACTGTTTTGTAAGCCGTTATGATGAGTGTAGTTCTTAAATTTTTTGCTCAACGGATCAAAGCTGCTGATCCCGCCATTAGTACTTACCCATAATCTTCCGCTCTTGTCTTCAACGATCTTCTGCACAGCGTCGTTGGCAAGGCCGTCCTTTTCCGAAAAGTTGATAAACTTCCCAGTCTTCCTATTTAAAAGATTGATGCCCCCACCGTAGGTACCCACCCAGATATTGCCACTTCGGTCTTCATGGATACAGGTAACATAATCACTCGGCAGACCGCTTTTTTTCTTAGTGAAAAACGAGAACTTCTGTGTCCGTACGTTCCAGACGGAAATTCCGCCTCCAAAACTTCCTATCCACATATTGCCGTTCCGATCTTCTTCCAGCGCCCTGATCACAGGATGTGAGGGAGAGCCTGGATCTTCTGCATCAACTGGATTGTTAACAAGCTTCCGGATCTGACCGCTTTCAGGGTTATACAGATTCACACCTCCCCCATTCGTACCGATCCACACCTGGCCTTTCCTGTCTTCCCGAATACAAAATACATCACTGAAATTGAGATCAGAGGGTCGGCTCCCTTTAACGAGATGTTTTTGCTTGCCTGATGAGAGATCAAGGATATAGACGCCGTCAAGAAAAGTCCCCACCCATAACTTAGAATCTTTCGCCATCTCCAGCGCGAGCACAGAACTCCGCCTCGGCAGATTAGCGTAATGAGTAAATGCCCCGGTCTTCAGATTGAATAAATCGAGTCCTCCTCCATCCGTACCCACAAATACTCCCTTCCCCGGGTATTCTGCAAAAGACGTCACAACGGGTGCGCTAAGTCCATCACTATCAAAGGGGTTGCTCTCTACTCGCTTGAAGTTCGTGCAGTTTGGATCGAATTTACTAATTCCCCCCTGGAAGGTACCGACCCAGCTTATTCCATTTTTATCGAAACAAACAGAACGTATAGACTTAGATTTCAGACTGCTTTCATTCCGCCTGTCTGCCCGGTATTTATAAACAAATCCACTGTCAACGCTGACGATGTTTAAACCGTCCTCTGTACCAAGCCAGACCAAACCATTCTCAGCAACATTCACGCTATACACAATGTCACTACTGATGCCTGATTCCCCACCACCATTTTTGTGAATCGTTTTTATTTTCTTCCCTGTGGCAGAGAGCACATGCAAACCTCCCTGCGTAGCTACCAGAATTCGTCCCTTTTTATCCTCTTTAATCGACAATACAAACGCAGAAAACTGCTCTGATGGCCCTGTTGCTGAATATAAAAACCGCGTAAAAGAATCTTTTTTCTTATCATATCGATACAAACCGGTATTTGTACCGATCCACATCGTCTTTCTTGAATCTCTGAAAACAGAGATCACGGTGTTCGACTTTAATTTTCCAGCCGCTGCACTATATTGATAAGCTCGTTTAATCTTGAAGTTTTTGCGGTCTACAACATGAAGCCCACTGTAAGAAGCAACCCAGATATCCTCACTGCCATCTTCACTGATCGAAGTTACGGCAATTCCAAGCTGCTGGTTGTTGTGCTTACCAAGATCGATGAACTCGTCTTTGTTTCGATCATATACACTTACCGAGCCACCGTTCGTGCCTATCCACAAGGTACCATCCGAATCCTCAAATAACGAAGTGACGTGATTTGCTGTTAGGGATGTCTGACGTTTATCGATATGCCTGTATACTTTGAAAGATGTACCATCAAAGCGGTTAAGGCCGTCATCCGTGGCCACCCACAAAAACCCAAAGTGGTCTTTCAAAATCGCAAAGACAGTATTAGAAGACAGTCCGTCTCTGGATGTAAATGTCGTAAAACTAAGATCAGGCCGGGTCGCGAAGACCTGCGCTGAAAATATAAGACCAAACACCAATAGCGTTATCTTATAAAGAAATATATTCTGCTGCATGTAGAGATCTTGTCGATAGTATAATTGGCTTGTATAAAGTTAATCATCCTCAGACATAAGGAGAAACATTATCTGATAATATTCTCGCTCAACCGCAACAAAGATCATATCAGTTTTAACGGGTGGAAGCACAGGCCTGACACCATTCATCCACACAATTTCATTCCTCAACATCGATACAGTACAGCACAAAAAAGGCCCTTCCAGGGAGGGCCTTTTACGATTAAATAGCGCGAATCAACAAACCGCTTCAATGGCGGACAAGACAACAGCAATTCCCTCGGATGCACACTGTAGCATCAGGAAAGCTGCAATGGCTTGTCCTTCCGCTTAAGGGTAATATATTCTGAAGGCAACATATTGAACTTCGCCTTAAAGGCGCGGGCAAAATAATTCGGCGTAGCAAAGCCAACAGCGTAGCATATCTGACCGATATTCATGTCACTTCTTTCAAGCAATACCGCCGCTTTATCGAGCTTCACAGAACGTATAAACTCAACTGGCGTTTCCCCGGTCAATTCAAGAACTTTCGTATAAAGAGAACCTCTGCTCATTCCAAGATGTTTGCTCAATCCCTCTACAGACAGCTGCGGACTGGTCAGATTCGATTCTATATACTGGAGTATCTTTTCCAGGAACTTCTCATTTTCTGATTCAACAACGGGTTCAGGGGCAATCATCTTAATCTGCTTGCTGAAGGTGCTCTTCAGTTGCTGGTTCTGGGTCAGCAAATTCCTGATCTTCACGTGCAAGATCTCGAAATTAAAAGGCTTGGTCATATAGTCACTCGCACCCGTACCCAAGCCAATAAGCTGGTTCTCTTCCCCTGTCAACGCAGTGAGCAAAATCACAGGAATATGACTGGTCCGCTTGTCCGCTTTAATTTTCCTGCAAAGCTCAATCCCACTTACATAAGGCATACTGATATCAGAAACGACCAGTTGCGGATGGGATGAAAGAACCTTTTGCCATCCGTCCTTACCGTTCGTTGCTTCCACCACCTTGTAATAGGCGCTTAGATTATCTTTCAGATAGAATCTGAAGTCTTCGTTGTCTTCCACAAGAAGGATAACCGGCAGGGAGGCAGACTCTGGATTTTCCACAAGCACAGGCGACGTCGCTTCGTCTGCATGCTGCTCTTCGTCTGCAATGGTACTATCCTCAATCCTGCTTAGTGGCAGATGAACCGTGAACATCGAACCTTTCCCTGCAATACTCTGGACCTGAATAGTTCCACCATGCATTTTTACAAATTCCTTCGCGATCGAAAGACCTATACCACTCCCCTGATTGATAACGGAGCCGTCGGTTTCTGTCTGAAAAAACCGGTCGAAAATAAGCTTTTGTTCGTCCTCTTTCATTCCAATACCCGTGTCTGAAAGACTTATCTGCAGGCCATCCATATCCTTGATTTTCAGGGATATTTCACCACCTTCGTGTGTAAACTTGAAAGCGTTCGAAAGTAAATTGAAGAACACCCGCTCAATCTTATTGCAGTCAAATACCGTGAAATAGCTTTTCACGTCGCTGCTGAAACTGAAGTTGATACGCTTCCTATCTGCCAGATCGGTAAAAGATTCCGCAACTTCCTTCAGAAAACCGACGAAGTCCTTCTCTTCAGCATGCAACTTCTGCTCCTTATCCTTGATGTTTCTGAAATCAAGCAGTTGGTTGACCAGATTAAGCAGCCTGCGGCTATTCCGTTTGATCATTTGCAGCTGTTGATTGCGCGGTGAGTTTGTCTCCTGCTGAATCAACTGCTCTACAGGCCCGACAATCAGGGAGATCGGCGTGCGGAATTCGTGACTGAGGTTAGTCAGAAACTTGATCCGAAGCTGATCAAACTCATGAAGCCGATCCGACTCCCGCCGCTCCTGCTCTATCATTTGCTGAACCTGCAAACGTTCTTGTTCCAGGGCAAAGCGATTTTTCAATTTGCGTATCCCCTGTCGTCTGATGAGAACGAGAACAGCAGCAATAACTAAAACATAGAACAGATACGCCCAATACGTCATCCAAAAGGGCGGATGAACAACGATCTTAACAGAGGCAACCGGTGTAGTCCACTCGCCCGTGTCACTTGTGGCCTTCACATGGAAGGTATAGCTTCCCGGATCCAGATTGGTATAGATTGCTGTATTGGAAGGGCCTACAGCGTTCCATTCCTTCTCAAAACCGTCCAGCTTGTACGAATACCTGTTCTCATGAGGAGAAGTGTAATTCAGCGCTACGAAGCTTAATGAAAAGTTCTGTTTATAGTCCAGGTTTATCGTTTTCACCACAGCAATGTCTTCACTGATCGGCGAGTCCTCTGAAGGCCTGACACTTTGGTTGGATACCTTCAAATCTGTCAATACTACCCTTGGGACACTTCTGCTGGCATAAAGATCACCAGGATGAAAGTAATTAAACCCGTCTGTACCGCCGAAAAACAATCTTCCGTCACGGAGACGAAGTCCCGCACCAATCACAAAAGGACTGCGCTGTATTCCGTTATAGTGTGAATAATTTTTAAAACGTTTGGAAACAGGATCAAAACTACTGATTCCCTTATTGGTACTTATCCATATTTTTCCACTTTCATCCTCCAGAATCTTGTAAATCACAGCATTGGCAAGACCGTCATCTTCAGAATAAGTGCTTGCTTTACCCGTTCCCAAATCGTAGGAACTTAGACCAGCAGTAGTTCCTATCCATATACGTCCATCGCGGGCGCTGTACAGTGAATAAATGTTATCGTTGGGAAGCTTAGTATTGCTCTTGGTGATCAACTTGATGTATTTGCTGATAGGATTATATACTGCTATACCTGCACCATTTGAACCCACCCAAATGTTCCCCTCTTTATCTTCCTCTATTGCTCTTATATAACCGTTGAGCTGAATTCTACTATTCGCATTGTTATTAAAATGGAGAAATATTTTACTCTCCGCATCAAAACAATCAACTCCCTGTCCGTTCGTTCCCACCCAGATACTACCACGACTGTCCCTCTTGATGCAGAAAACGTCGCTTCCACTGATATTCTGCGGGCCGCTTCCTGCCTCTACATGCCGTACATCGCCCGTGCGGGAATTCAGGATGTACAATCCCCGGAGATATGTCCCTATCCAAACATCTGAATCAGACTTTTCCATCGCCAATATCGACAGCCCTTTAGGTGCAGAGCTACCCAGAGAAATATGCCGGAAAACGCCTGTAGTTAAATCGAAAGAATTTAGTCCGCCTCCATCTGTCCCCACATACATCTTGCCCTGTTCGCCCTCAGCAAACGAGGTAACCACCGAAGCACTTAAACCACTCGGATCAAACCGGTTACTCTGCCGAAGGTTAAAAAATGCAAGATTCCTGTCGTACTTGTTAACCCCTCCGCGGAAAGTGGCCACCCAAAAAATCCCTTGTGAGTCTATAAAAATGGATTTAACCGATTTCCCAACCATGCTAAAGCGATTGCGGCCGTCATGCTCTACCCGTGCAACCTTACGTGTTGTGGGATCAAGTATGTTCAATCCATCCTCCGTTCCCACCCAGAGTTTACCTGCGGGGTCGGATGCCAGTGCGTAGACAATATTATTGCTTAATGTTTCCTCATCGAGCGCATCATGATAATAATTATCAAATCCTTTCCCATTGATCTTCAATACACTTAATCCGCTGTTCGTACCTACCCAAACGTTTCCTTTGGCATCTTCGGAAATAGCAGAAATCACGTTCCCTGACAAGCTCGTCGGATCGCTTGAATGCAGGTATTGCACCAGCGTCCCTTCCCGGGGCTGATAAAGATAAAGGCCCCTTCTCGTCCCGAGCCACATCCGGCCATGGCGGTCCCGGTAGAGATGCATCACCGCTCTGGAACGAATCAGGTCGTGGTCTACTTTCCTCTTTAACTTCAGCGGCGTCATGGCCCCGGTCTTAGGGTTAACCACATTTAGCCCTCCGTACCCTCCTACCCAGATATTGCCGCTCCTGTCGCTGCTGACAGCAGTTATTGCCATATGCTGCGTCTCACGATAATTAGTGAAAGAATCCATCTTCCGGTTATAGAGAACCAGCCCGCCTCCGGTCGCAACCCATAAATTACCCGCACGATCCTCATAAAGCTGCAGGATTTCATTCGAGGATATACTGGTAGAATCTCCTCCTTTATGACGATAGACGGTAAATTTCTGACCGTCAAACTTGTTTAATCCGTCATCTGTACCAAACCACATGTAACCAAATCTATCCTTAAGAATAGTATTCACCACATTGGAAGAAAGTCCCTCTTTACTACTGATGTTAAGAAAATTGAGATTTCCTTTTTGAGCGACTGCCTGATAGGGCAGCGCCAGAAAAAGGACAAGACGGATTACTGCTCCAAGTTTTCTTAAAGTCATAAATCGGCGGAATAATGTTTGAAAGGAAAATCTGTTTCTATTTCGCTTTAAAAGTCTCGTCATTACCACTGTATCCGAACCACTTGTAAGAGGCCGTATTATCAGAGGCTGCTCCGTCAGAAGTGGCGTACATCGCGAATAAAGAACCTACGAATCCACCTGCCACACGTGTACTCAGATACTTGCCATCTAATTCACCTTGCAACAGGTTCCATTTATCTTTTTTTGTCGCAAACCAGAAAGAGTATTTGTCTTTCGCAGCTGTAATCTTAAGGAATAAAGGCCCTGACGATGCTGGCAATGCTTGTTCCTTGATTAACACCATGCTCTTGCTTGAACGCTCGGCTTTATACAACTGCACAACAGGTTTACCCTTGGATATCGATTTACAGATATAGTAGAAGTGCGTTTCATTCTGGAATATCATCATCCCTGCCTTTTCGTTTTCCTTCTTAGCGGCGAAGCTTAACTCCGTAGACGCCTCACAGGTGAGGTGCTGCTGACGTCTTCCTATAAAGGCCGGATTGCCCTTACCCATAGCTGTTTCAGGCAACAACTTCATCGTTAGATAGTCTTTTTTCTTCTTTAAGCTATACCAGGATGTGTCCAGCGTACGAAGAAAAAGAAATTCCGAATGCAAAGTATCTTTGAAATCTATCGTATAGTTAAAATTTCCGTTCAGCGGTAATGATCCGGGATGTTTGTACTCCTTCCAGTTCACAGGATACTCATATAATACCTCCTCGTGATCCGGATTGATAACCGGCCAGCCGTCAATCCATTTTACCGGAGCGATAAAGGTCTCGCGACCGGTATTGTAATAGTCTCCTTCGTATGGTCTCACTGCAATGAAAATCGCGTAAGTATTCCCGTCGGGTCCTTCAACTAAATCAGCGTGCCCGGTAGATGTGATCGGATTTTTCCGGTTAGGATCAAGGTGACGTTGTGTTAATATAGGGTTCTTCTCATAAGGGATATAGGGTCCTTTAACATCTTTGCTTCTCAGGATTACTTCCGAGTGGTTCACGGCTGTTCCACCCTCTGCAGCCATTAGGTAATACCAGCCGTCTCTTTTATAAATATGCGGACCTTCAATCCAAACCGGTTTTGTGCTGATGTCTACTCCTCCATTTACCAGCAGAATTTCTTCTCCCTTAACCTGGAGAGTTTTCTGGTCAAATTCGTACATCCGCAGTGTTCGGTGTCCATCGTACAAAGACTTATTTTCCGGAGGATTACTGTTGTAAATGATATACGCTTTCTCTCCTTCAAAATAGAGCGATGGATCAATTCCATGCACCTCTTTGATCCAGACAGGGTCGCTCCATGGACCCGCGGGATTCTTGGCTGTTACTACAAAGTTTCCGCCGTTATCAATATCTGTACAGGTCACATAAAAAAGACCATTATGGTAATTGATTGCTGGTGCAAACAAGCCCCTGCTGACGGTCTCTCCCATGAAGTCCATCTGAGAAGGTCTGGATATCACGCTACCGATCTGCTTCCAGTTTTTCAGATCCCGGCTATGCAATACCGGAATACCGGGAAAATAAGAAAAAGTGGAGTTGACGATATAATAGTCCGGACCAACTTTACATATAGCCGGATCAGGGTAAAACCCTGAAAGAATGGGATTGGGTAAAGTGGTCTGTCCGTAACCGGACAGGAAAAACGATGTCAGAAATGTGCAAAGTAAAATGGAAAAACGGTTCATAAATGGTCAGGTGTGTTCGGTTAATACTATCTGAACATAAAAGTAGCCTAACATTTGATAGGATACTTGCCATTTTTGTTGGAAATGATAGTACAAATGTTCAACACGACCGAACCACAGGCCAATCATATAGAAAATATCACTCTAAAGAGAATTATACGACCCGAATAAAAAATTTCCGTTCAGCTCCATTCCAGACAGAGAGGAGCTGAACAGAACACTCTATTTTATTTTAATACACCAAGCTCCTTGCCAACTTCCGTAAATGCGGCAACCGCTTTCTCCAGATTTTCGCGGGTATGTCCTGCGGATAACTGTACCCTGATGCGGGCTTGTCCTTTGGGCACAACCGGATAAAAGAATCCAATCACGTAGATGTCCTTCGCCAGCAGCCTGCTGGCAAATTCCTGTGCAAGTTCTGCTTCATAAAGCATGACCGGAACGATAGGGTGTTCGCCCGGACGTATATCAAATCCGGCAGCAGTCATTTGCTCTCTGAAGTAACGGGTATTCTCTTCCAGACGGTCGCGAAGTTCTGTCGTTTCCGACAGCATATCCAGCACGGCAATCGATGCTCCAACAATTGATGGCGCAAGCGAATTCGAGAACAGATAAGGACGGGAACGCTGTCTCAACATCTCAATGATCTCCGCTTTTCCGGATGTGAAACCACCCATCGCCCCTCCAAGAGCTTTGCCCAATGTCCCGGTGATGATATCCACCCGGCCCATTACTCCCCGGTATTCGTGTGTGCCTCGCCCGGTCTTCCCGATAAATCCGGAAGAATGACTTTCATCAACCAGTACAAGCGCTTTGTATTGATCTGCAAGATCACAGATCTTGTCCAGCTGAGCGATGGTCCCGTCCATGGAAAACGATCCGTCCGTAACAATAATCCGGTGTCTGCATCCCGCACTTTCGCGTAAGCATCTCTCCAGATCTTCCATATCGTTATGTGCGTAGCGGAACCGCTGCGCTTTGCAAAGCCTGACGCCATCGATGATCGATGCATGATTCAGCGCATCTGAAATGATCGCGTCCTGTTCATTGAACAGAGGCTCAAATACGCCTCCATTTGCATCAAATGCTGCAGCATAAAGGATCGTATCTTCCATGCCCAAAAAGGCGGCGATCTTTTGCTCAAGCGTCTTGTGTATATCCTGCGTGCCACAAATAAAGCGCACAGACGACATGCCATAGCCATGTTCATCAATAGCCTTTTTCGCCGCTTCTATCACCTTGGGATGGGACGAAAGTCCCAGGTAATTGTTCGCGCAAAAGTTCAGCACTTCTGAAGACTCTGTGGTGCTTATCTCTGCTCCCTGGGCAGTCGTGATAATCCGTTCTTTTTTGAATAAACCGGCTTCTTTGATCTCGGCCAGCTCCTTTTCCAGAACAGGCTTTAAAGTTTCATACATATCTTTAAGATTTTATACAGTAACCTTCATTCCCTTCAACATCTCATCAACCATCGCTTCCAGATTAAACCGGGGCTTCCATCCCCAATCCTGCCTGGCCGTCCGGTCGTCAATACTTCCCGGCCAGCTCTCAGCAATTTGCTGGCGGAAATCGGGTGCGTATGAAATCCTGAACTCCGGAATACGCTTCTTTATGGCGTCTGCGATCTCCGCAGGCGTGAAACTAAGTCCGGCAAGATTGTAAGATGTGCGTACGGTAAGTTGATCCGGGTGTGCATCCATCAGTTCCAGAGTCGCTCTGATCGCATCATTCATGTACATCATCGGAAGTGGTGTATCCGCCTCAAGATAGCAAGTGTACTCGGCATGTTCAACTGCCTGATGGAAGATATCAACGGCATAATCAGTAGTACCCCCGCCCGGAGCAGCAAGATAGCTGATCAGTCCCGGGAAACGCAGGCTCCGCACGTCCAGACCGTACTTTTGGTGATAGTAGTTGCACCAGTATTCACCGGCGCACTTACTGATTCCATATACCGTCGTCGGTTCAGTAACCGTTTGCTGCGGACAATCTTTTTTAGGAGAATCAGGGCCGAACACAGCGATACTGCTTGGCCAGAAAACCTTCTCCAAACGCGCCTCCACCCCGATATCGAGCACGTTAAGCAAGCCCTGCATATTGATCTGCCAGGCAAGCTGAGGATTCTTCTCACCTGTAGCCGATAGCACGGCCGCCAGGTGGTAAATCTGAGTGACACTCTCCTCCTTCACAAGGCGGGAAAGATGATCTTTGTCCAGAACGTCCAGCTGAACGTAAGGATGCCCCGGCCCCGTATTGCTTTCAGCACTTAAGCGGTCGCCGGCGATGACCTGATCATTCCCATACTGCTCGCGAAGTGCCTGGGTCAGCTCGCTTCCGATCTGACCACATGCACCAATCACTAATATTTTCCCTGTTTTGTTCATGAATCTATTGTGTTAACATCCGCGCCATACAATTGTTCGGATATCAAAATCAATGCAAAACTCATAATTACCAGCATTTAATCCTATAACTACCATTTTAATCAGAAAATTATCCTATCATCCGGCCTGAAATAGATCAATTATGCTGAGATTTACCGCCACACAACACACATAGCAGAATTTTAATCTCTTTATGAACCTCGACCCAACGGATATCAAAATCTTGGAGCTATTGCAAAAGGATGCAAGAATGACGATCAAACAGCTGGCTCTTGAACTGAAAAGATCACACACTCCGGTCTTCGAACGGGTCAGGCGCCTCGAGGAAAAGGGCTATATAAAACGATACGTGGCCATCGTAGATCGGCGGATGATCGATAAAAACCTGATCGCTTTCACTCATGTCCAGCTGAAGGAGCATTCACAGGAGATCCTCAGCTCCTTTGAAACGGAGGTGATCAAATTCTCTGAGGTAATGGAATGCTACCACATGACCGGTGCTTTCGACTTCATTCTTAAGATCGCCCTGAAAGACATGGATGCTTACCACGAATTCCTGATGGGTAAACTGTCCAAACTCCCAAATATCGGAACCCTGCAGAGCTTGTTTGTCATGTCTGAAGCGAAGAACGAGACCGCTTACGAGTTGGGAAGCCTCTAAAGGCCCACCCCGCTTGCCGCAAACATTTAAGAATGCATGTGGTTATCTTTTTCAACATGGGAAAATTCAGCATCTTCTTTGCGGCAGCCTTGCTGGCTTTTGGTCTGACTAGCGGTGTACACGCTCAGATAAATCCACCCGTCGACTCTTTGAAGGCTGATTCCCTCAACGCTGTGTCTACACCGGTGATCCCTGCCTATTCTTCCCATTATGATGTAGGTGATCTGATCCGCGACGTTTTCCGTCCCGGCAGACCCGCCAAGCCAGCCAGCGAAAAATCAGGTATCACCATGATGCCCAATGTGGCATACAACCCCAGTATCGGAGCACAAATTGGAATAAAGGCCGTTGCCGGGAAGGTGCTCGGCAAAGAAAAATCTACTTTAATGTCCGTAGCGGCTACCTCCGCATCTGCAACAACGAAGGGAATCCTCTATTTTTACATCAGCCACAACGTCTTCACATCCGGAAACAAATGGAACCTTCAGGGTAGCCTGATTGCAGCAAAAACGGTAACCCCCGATTTCGGATTAGGGATCGGTACCGCTGCAGGATCAACTGAACTGGATGAGATCCTCTCCAATCCCGGACGTACGGGCTATGTTCTTCACGCTGAATTCTACAATTTCCGGGAAAAGGTTTATAAACAATTGTTCAAAGGGTTCTTTCTCGGTGCCGGTGTATCCTTCGATATCCGGAGAAATGTAATAGACAAGAACACCAGCAACGAACTGACTCCTTACAACATCTATAGTGACCGTTATGGATTCAAAAGGGATAGCTACACATCCAACGGACTTCTGTTCAACGCACAGTATACGACGCGGGATAATCAGAACCGTGCCTACAAGGGAATCCATGCCGACCTCGGTATCCGCGCCAATCAGAGCTGGATGGGCAGCTCCAGGAATGCTCTTCAATTAACATCAGACTTCAGGAAGTACTGGAGCCTCTCCCGACGAAACCCGGAACACCTCATCGCCTTCTGGAACTTTGGTTCTTATGTGCTCAGCGGAAAGCTCCCGTATCTGGAACTTCCGGGAACAGGTAAAGACCCGAGCGGACGTAGCGGCAGAGGCTATACCATCGCTTATTTCAAGGGGCCCAGGTACTTTAGCTCCGAAGTGGAATATCGTTTCCCCATTACGAAAAACAAATTCCTGAGCGGCGTTACCTTCTTCAATATCCAGTCAGCCAGTGATGATCTGGGCACTAAGTTGTTCGACAAATGGCAGCCGGGCGGCGGCGGCGGACTCCGTGTGCTTTTCAACAAAGCAACACGGACCAATCTTTGTATCGACTACGCCTTCGGCCGTTATGGCAAACGTGGACTCTTCCTCGGATTAAATGAAGCGTTCTAGCTGATTTAACATTCCTGCCTGACCCGCCGGCACTTTCAATATCTTTGACCGATGAAGTCTGCCGTCTATAGCTCTAAATATTTTATCACGATAATGGTAGTGGTCCTGGTGATCTTTGCCGCTATGGCAGTCGTTCTTGAGCATAAATTCACGTCAAGGACAGAAACGATCAGGGAAGACATTGCTTCTCAGAGCTTCAGGACCACCACACTGATCATCCATAATGAATTCAGCAAGGTTTTAGCGGGGTTGAATACTGCAGAAGAACTCGCCGCGCAGCTCAGAAGCCAGGAAGATCTTGAGAAAGCGATTCCTGCGTTTACAAAGCTGTTGACTAGGCAACAGGACGTGACTGACGGCTGGTATGCGATAGTACGAGGCCCCGACACGCTTATCAGGTGGATTGACAAGCGCAGCAAAGCAGCGAGACCAGCCGATCGGGTACTGAAAAGCTGGATTAAGGAAAAAATAAAAATGGACAGCCATACGGCTAAACGATCCGGAGATATCATCAGGATAGCCGACACCCTCCATTGGGTAGAAGCCGCCGGGCACCGCGTTCCTGGCGTTGCTTTCTTCTTTGGGATCGACATTAACCTTCAGTCACTTCAGCGGCACCTCTCAAATACCGAAGAACGGATTCAGGCCATATCCACCATTGTGGATAACAGAGGTTACTACATCAGCTCACCTGAGCAAGAACTGGTAGGTACAAAGGTGCCTGACTCGCTAAAGCGGCTTAACGGGAAGACCCTGATGAAAGATAAGGTCAGTACCTACGAAGAAAGCTATTCCGGCTATCTTCGATTGCCTGTAGACCGTTTCTATACGCCGTTTAGAGTCCGATCTATGAACTGGACGTTGATTGTTGATAGCCCACTGTTCCTGGCCGTTGAAGATACACAAGCGATTGGAAGATACATCCTGGTAATCTTCGTCGCCAGTGCGTTGATCATCCTCCTACTGATCGGCTTAGCACAGGCCAAATGGCAGAAGGAATTCATGCTGCGGCAAGAAGCAGAAATGACCAAACAACGTCTCTCCCTCGAAAAGCAGGCTTTAATGCTCACCACCGAAAAGCAGAAAACAGAGAACGCTCTCCTCCAGCTCGATAAACTTAAAGAGAAGGTCGATCCTCACTTCCTGTTTAACTCTTTAACATCCCTGAACGCGCTCATCGAAGAAAAGCCCGAATTGGCCAAATCATTCGTGGTGAAGCTCTCGCGGGTATACCGCTATGTCTTAGATCCTCCCGAAAGCGGACTTGCGACGCTCTCCCAGGAGATGCGCTTTGCTACCGAATACTTTTTCCTGCTGCAGATCCGCTTCGGATCATCCCTGGTCCCGCTAACAACGAATATCCGGGACGAACACCAAACAGCCCTGCTGCCATTCATGAGCATCCAGATACTTCTGGAAAATGCCGTAAAACACAATATCGTTTCAAAAGCCAGTCCACTTCATATCCGCATCGAAAGCCTCAACAACGGTATCATGGTGACAAACAATCTCCAACTTCGTCAGGATCAAAGAGCTTCCGGCAAGCACGGACTGAAATACCTCCGGAAGACTTTCACGTTTTTCGGAGTGTCTGGTTTTCAGTACGAAATTACCGGTGATACCTTCGTTTGCTTCCTCCCCTTCATCAACAGCGAGGATATACTCACTCCATAAATAAGCGGTTTCACTCCCTAAAACTGCGGCTTCGTTCCTGAAGGTTTCCAAAAACGCGTATTAAGCATGATTTTGGAGTATGATTTTGGATAAGAAAGTCGCCAAGACAATACTCATTGCCCTTTTTTTATTATCATATAATACACAGGGATTTGCGCAAACATCAAAGAAATCTCCCAAAGTAAAGAACACAAAATCTTCATCCGGGGCAGCGAAGGATAGCAAGGCCGACAGCACCGGCAGCAAGGGTCTCAAGAACTACTCTGAACTTTTAAAGAAAGCGAAAACATCTGAAGGCCTCTTCAAGGTTCACCAGATTGACACCGACTACTATTTCGAAATCCCCCTTGTCCTGCTCGACAAAGATTTCCTTGTGGTGAATAAAATATCAACCGTCCCTCTGGCGCTTAACGAATCGGGATTAAACAAGGGGATGAACTTCGACAATAAAGTCATCCGCTTTTCCAGGAACACTCTGGCTAAAACCATCTGGGTAAGCACCATCGTTCCCCAGGTAGAATCGGCCCCTAATGATGCGATCACCCGTTCGGTTCGCGACAACTTTACCGGGTCTGTGATCGAGTCATTCAAAATAGAAGCATACTCCCCTGATTCAAGTGCTGTCGTAATCAAGATGAACCGGGTGTTCGACGGTACAGACAAGAGCTTTAATGATGTCTTTACTGACATCGGGCTCGGAACATCGCCAAAAACATCCCTGTCAGGTATCGAACGCATCAAAACCTTTCCGGAGAATATTGTGGTGCGCGCACTGCTCAGCACCCGGGTTACAGAGGGACAAAGCAGCATCCCTGTAAGCGTCACCGTAACAACCAACCTGGTTCTGCTGCCCGAAAAACCACTGCAGCCACGCTTCGCAGATAAGCGGGTAGGCTTTTTCAGCGTGCCGCGCTGGTACTTTTCCGATACGCAGCACAAGATGGAAAAGCGGGATCTGATCACCCGCTGGAGACTGGAGCCAAAGCCCGAAGATCGAGCGCGCTATCTCCGCGGAGAATTAGTAGAGCCAGCTAAACCCATCATCTATTATATCGACCCTTCCACCCCACCAGTATGGAGAAGCTATATCAAAGATGGCGTAACCGACTGGCAGAAAGCTTTCGAGCAGGCCGGCTTCAAGAACGCTATCCAGGCCAGAGAAGTAACGGATACAACCGACTATGATGGAGATGATGTACGTTTTTCTGAAATCACCTATGCTGCTTCTCCAAAATCAAACGCCATGGGTCCTTCCGTTGTCGACCCACGTACCGGCGAAATCCTGGAAGCAGATGTAATCTGGTGGCATAACGTCATGACTTCGCTCCAATATTGGATGCGGATACAAACAGGCGTAATCGATACAGGTGCCCGCGGCAATAACCTCTCAGACGGACGCATGGGTAACGCCATCCGCTTCGCTTCTTCGCATGAAATCGGGCATACGCTCGGACTGAAACACAACATGAGTGCTTCTACATCCTTTCCAGTCGACTCACTCAGATCGGCAAGCTTCACCAACCGCATGGGAGGAACCGCTTCGTCTATTATGGATTACGCCCGCTTCAACTACGTGGCCCAGCCTGGAGACAATGTAACGAACATTACACCACAGATCGGTCTGTACGATAAGTACGCCATTGAATGGGGATACCGCTGGCTAGATACTTCCGACCCTCGGGAGGAGCTTCCCGTATTGCATAACTGGATCAGAAAACATCAGCATGATCCTCTTTACCACTTCGGTGAGCAGCAATCCATGACCAATATTGTTGATCCGCGCTCTCAGTCGGAAGACCTTGGCGATGATGCAGTAAAAGCAAGCCGCTATGGATTAGCCAATCTGAAAAGAGCTATTCCCCAGTTGATCAGTTGGTCGGCCTCCAACGACGAAGATTTCTACCAGACAGGTAAGCTGTACATGGCTGCTTTGTCGCAATGGCAAACCTATGCTGAACATGTCATTTCTAACGTAGGGGGTTATTACCTGGAGAACCCCGTTAAGGGAGATGGCAAAGACGCCTATACTCCCGTGCCAAAGGAGAAGCAGCGAAATGCTGTTAATTACATCAAAGAGGAAGTCCTCCATATGCCTTCATGGCTGTTTGATGCTGAACTTCTGAAAAAGACATTCCCTATAAAAGACACTCCTCTGGGGCCTTTTGAATATGGTCCATACAACATGCAGCGCGAATATCAATACGGTCTGATCTACAGCCTGTTTAGCGATGAACGCCTGTTAAGAATGCTGGAGATGGAAGTCATCAAAGGCGAAAAGAATGTCTACACAGCTGCTGAGCTATTCAGAGATATCCGGCAGGATATATTCAAGCCGACCACAAAGGGGAAAGCACTTAGCATTGCAGAAAGAACATTACAACAGAACTATATCGATGCACTTCTCGTAAGCACAGATAAAATGCTGGAGAAAGTGACGAAAAAAGGATTACAGGCGGACGGCGAGTCGACTATGCTCCCACACACATGTAACCTCGGAATCGGGGAAGACAAGCACGAAATCGCGGAGAATAGCCTCCGTAACATCCACGTGAGTTCGATGAGCCGTACATCAGCAATATCCAGCACTAAACGGGGAGAATTGCTGCGCGTCCTTTCGATCCTTGAGACAAACAAGAGATCCTCTCACGAAGCGACAGCAAATCACTACCAGGATCTCATCCTGCGGATCCGCCAGAGCTTGCAACTGAATAAGAACTTTTAATCCATACACACACATAATGAATAGATTTCTACTTTTATTATCCGTTCTGCTGAGCTTTTCCCTCCCGGGCTACAGCCAGAACCAACGCACCGTAAGCGGCCTTGTTGTGGACGCTGAAGGACTACCCCTGCCGGGAGCCTCCGTCTATGTCGACAAATCCAGCATCGGCGAAGAAACAGGTACTCCGGGCCTCATCCAGAATTCCGCTATCGGAACGACTACCAACGTAGAAGGTAAATTTACGCTGACAGTACCTGAAAGCACGCCAAACCTCCGTGTCAGCTTTCTTGGCTTTAACTCAGTCCTTGTGAGCATTAAAAACAAGAACAGCGTAAGAGTTGAACTTAGCAGCAATGACAACGCGCTTCAGGAAGTTACTGTAAACGGTTACACCACCATATCAAAAAGAAAGAACACCACAGCCGTATCGGTCGTTGAATACGAAAAGATCCGTCAGGCAGGTGTTTCCGGTATAGATCAGATGCTGGAGGGACAGGTTGCCGGTGTTGCAGTAAGCACTATAAGCGGTGGCCCCTCTGCAGCTCCAAAGATCCGCATCCGCGGAACGGTATCCCTGAATGGATCACAGGATCCCCTGTGGGTGCTTGACGGAATTCCGCTCGAAGGAACCAACATGCCAAATGTCTATGATAAGGATAACATCGACGAACTGCGCAACCTTCCTATTGCTGGAATAAATCCTGATGACATCGAAGACATCACTATCCTAAAAGATGCAGCGGCTACGGCCATCTACGGTGCACGCGCAGCCAATGGGGTGATCGTTGTGACTACCAAAAAGGGAAAACAAGGCCCGATCGTTGTGAACTTCAATGCCAATACATTCATCACCGACCGCCCCGACTTCAGCAAGCTGAATCTGATGAACTCCAGCGAGAAGGTGGACTTCGAACTTGGCCTCGCAGCGCGCACAGACCTCGATTACCGTCAGAATCAAGGCTCCGTCGCCCGTATCCTCAACAAGAATAATGAATTTTACAAGTTCCAGGATAAAGGTTTCGCAGCATTAAGTCCTGCAACTCAACAGGCCATCAATGATCTCCGTGCTAACAGTACCAACTGGGGTAACGAACTGTATCAGACTTCTGTTAACCAGCAATACGGACTGAGCTTTTCGGGCGGAACTGAACAGGCTACCTATTACCTTTCTTCCGGCTATTACAACGAGAAAGGTACTACAAAGAGCACAGGTCTTGAGCGATACAACGTCACGCTGAAGACAGACTACAAGCTGTCTGATAAGCTGACTGTCGGCGCCGCTTTATTCGGCTCCCAGTCTAACAGAAAAAGCTATCTGACCGAGACATCAGCATTAACCAATCCGACCCAGTACTCAAGGAATGTAAACCCATATCAGCAGGTTAGAAATGCTTCGGGCGCCTACGAGTACGACCTCGACATCTTCGGAACGAGCAATTTTTCCGGCGACGTGTACATTCCTTTCAATATGGTCGAAGAGAGAGAGAACACACGCTACACACTCAATAACAAGAGCCTGAAAGGGATCGTAGACCTGAACTATAAAGTTTATAACGATCTGAAAATCCGCTCTGAACTTGGCATCCAGGTCGAGGAGATCGGAATCGAAAAGTTCGGATCCCCGGATTCTTACTACGGTCGCAAGTTTAGAGAAGACAGCCGCTACTACAACTCCGCAGCGAAGCAATACCAGTACTTCCTGCCTCAGGGCGGGATCATCCAGAACCAACAGACATCCTTCTTTCAGTATAACTGGAAAACCATGCTGGAATACTCCAAGGTCCTGGCTGAAAAACACGAGATTGAAGCACTTGCCGGAACGGAGCTCAGACGGAATAACAAAGACGATATCATGACCAAGGGCTTTGGTTTCGACGAAAGGACCTTAACGAATCAAAACATTGTATTTCCTAATGCAGATTTTGCGACTGATTCGAGATACAGGTCTTATCAGAAGGCAGAAACCGAGAATGCATTTGCATCCTTCTTTGCTACCCTATCGTACACCTACGACAGACGCTATACGGCTTATGGTAGCATCCGCTACGATGGTTCAGACCTTTTTGGCGTAGACCCGAAATACAGATATCTCCCCATTTACTCCGTTTCGGGAGCCTGGAACGCCAAAGAAGAAGCATTCCTGAAAGACGTGTCCTGGCTGTCTGCCCTGAGACTGCGCAGCTCATACGGACTACAGGGTAATATCGACAAGAACACCTCGCCGTTCATTGTCGGTGCATATGACAGAACTTCCATTCTACCAGGTGGTAATGAAACCATTATCAGTGTCACGAGCCCGCCGAATGACAAATTGAGATGGGAAAGAACAAGCACCTTTAATGCAGGCTTAGATCTGGGCCTGTTCAACAACGCTGTTCAGGTAACCCTCGATTACTACAACAGGAACAGCAGGGACCTGATCGGCTCAGAGCAACTACCTCTGGAGACAGGCTTTGAATTCACACAGTCTAACTTTGCACGCGTAAACAACAAAGGTCTGGAGTTGAGCATTTCAACACGCAATATCAGCACAGATAAGTTCAACTGGTCAACAGACTTTAATATGGCCCGCAACAGGAGTAAAGTTCTTCGTGAAAAAGTAAGAGATAATCAATACACACCATCCCGCGAAGGCTACCCCGTAAATGCGATTTTTACTATTAAGACATCCGGACTGGACGAGAACGGCTTACCTAAATTCGTTCAACAAAACGGTGAAGCCGTTTCCCTGGAAACATTTTACAAGCTGTATGATCCTTATGCGGATTTCTTCCCGGGTATGCTCACCCAGAGTGCACTGACCGCCAAAGAGTACCAGGGCTTATTCAGCTACGCGGGAGACGGAGACCCTAAATACGTTGGAGGTCTAATCAACCGCTTCAGGTATGCCAACTTTGATCTTTCTGTTTCCGCGCTCTTTAACTTGAAGCGCACCGTGCAAGGATCAGCGCCTTATAGTCCAGCCTTAGTTGATCGCGGACAAAATTACTCGAGAGAGGTTTTGAACGCCTGGACTCCTGAAAATACCTCCGCGCGCTTGCCGCAGATTATAGGCAATTATACAGACGGGGGTGAGCGCTGGATGGCCTACAACTGGTTAAACGGCGGAGATCAAGTGAATTCTTACCAAAACCTGGATCTTTTCATTAAGGAGATTAGTTACGTGAGGATCAACAGTATCCGTTTAGGTTATACCCTGCCGCGCGGGTTTTCAAGAAAGATCAAAGCAAATACCTTGCGGTTCAGTGTGGAAGGCAGAAACCTCTTCGTATTCGGCACAGACTACAAAGGCTTTTTTGATCCGGAAACATACGGAAGCATTTATGCACAGCCAATCTCAAAAACGGTCTCTTTTGGCTTGAACGCAACATTTTAATTAGCATAACGATGATAAAAAGAACTTCTCTATATATACTTCTGCTCACGGTAATTACCCTGAGCAGCTGCGATAAATATCTGGACATCGAACCAACCGGAAGGGTGATCCCGACTACCGCCTCTGACTTCAGAGCTTTATTAACAACCGCATACAAAGGTTTTCCACAACACAAGTCGCTGCTTTCCGTCAGAACAGACGAAGTGCTACTTGATGAATACAGCTATGATTACTCCAGCCTTCGTGATATTCACAAATGGAATGATAATAATCCCGATGCTGTAACCATGGAATTCCCGTACCAGAGATTGTACACGACCATCTTCTACGCCAATGAAGTTATTTCGGAAGTGGAAAACAGAGCAGGTAAGAGTGCAGAAACAGCGCAGATGAAAGGTGAAGCCTATCTGTTAAGAGCCTATTGTCATTTTGAGCTCCTGAACATGTTTGCCAAACCCTATGATAAGAATACTGCAGCAACAGACCGTGGAGTTCCCCTTTCCCTAAAGATGGACCTGGAACAAAAATATGCTCCTGCTTCAGTTGAAGAGGTCTACGCACAAATCCTGTCAGATATCGAAGAAGGCCAGAAACACCTGAATGTAGAGCGTTTTCCTGCCGGAAGCAATTATCGCTTCAGCATCCATGCAGCAAACGCACTGGAGGCAAGAGTCAACGAATTTAAAGGCGACTGGAACGCAGCTTTAAAGGCGACCGAGACAGCACTCAAGATAAACAACAAGCTGGAAGACCTCAACTCGGCCTCCAGTCTGCTGCCGAACCACTACAAGTCGGTTGAAAACGTCATGTCACTGGAGAATACCTTCAATGTGATTCTGACTACATCGTCTTATATTTCCAGTCACCTGACCGGCATATACAACAGTGAAAACGACCTGCGTTTTCCCATGTATTTCAGCCGCTCCGGCCGCGACTACAAGTCGGCAAAAGGCCAGTCTGACGAGCTGAAAATATCTTTCCGCAACGGTGAGATCTACCTGATCCAGGCAGAAGCCGCGCTACAGTCGGGCAACAAGCCTCTGGCACTACAAAGTCTTTTGGCACTAAAAGCGAAGCGCCTTAAGCCTGCCTATTACAACACGGAAGCAACACGCATCAGCGGCTTATCTAATTCAGCCCTTATGCAGGAGATCATCGCCGAAAGAGAAAGAGAGCTTGCTCTTGAAGGACACCGCTGGTATGACCTGCGCAGATACGGACAGCCAACGCTCACGCATCAGGTTGAGGGCGAGACATACACCTTGCAGAACAACGATCCGAGGTACACACTCCGGTTCCCACGCTCTGCAGTCGCCGGGAATCCCAACCTGCAATAAGCATCATTCAATACCGAAATCCCCCTCAGGCATACCTGACGGGGATTTTTTATATTTGTGCTGTTTATACATCTATCTGGCATGACGGTATTGATTATTGAAGATGAGGAACTTGCTGCTGATACCCTGGCAGGCATGCTGAAAACCATCGACCCCAGCATACAGGTTCTGGCCGTTCTCGGAACGGTGGAGTCCGCCGTAAAATGGCTGCAACAGAACCGCGCGGATCTGATCTTTATGGATATCCACCTGGGAGATGGTGAAAGCTTCGCCGTTTTCGACCAGGTCAGCATCAGCAGCCCGGTCATCTATACAACGGCGTACGATCAGTACACGCTTAAGGCCTTCAAGAACCAGGGGATCGACTATTTGCTTAAACCCTTCGATGAGGAGGATGTCCGCGCCGCCCTCTCCAAGCTGGAAAGTCTGCAGGTGAGCCGCGACTCTCCTACAGAGGTCTCCCCCGTAATAACTGAACCCACACGGGGATTCAGGAACCGTTTCATGGTGAAAGTGGGCAGGCTGATCAAGACAGTGTCTACAGACGATATCGCCTACTTCATGGCCGACGATAAACATCTGTTCCTTGTCACACACGACGATAAGCAATACATCGTTGAAGAAACCATCAGCAGCCTTGAGCCTAAGCTCGATGGAAAGGACTTCTACCGCATCAACCGCAAGTTCATTATCCACATTACGGCTATCAAAGAAATGTACCGCCTGTCCCGTAACCGTATCCGCATCATTCTTGCGCCCAAGCCCGGCGATGTTGAGGTGGTCGTAAGCGAGGAGCGTTCCGAATCTTTCAAGGACTGGCTCAATCAATAAAGGAACCTAGTCCGTCTCCACTTTCTTTCTGTGCTTTTCAGCAAACTCGCTCGGCGTCTCTTTAAACTGCTGGTAAAAGCATTTGGAGAAATACGAATGCGAGTTGAAGCCAGCCATATATCCCACTTCTGATATGGTATATTCATGTGTCGACAGGAGCTTTGCAGCATATTTCAACCTGATCAGACGGATGAATTCATTAGGTACATACCCGGTCAGTGATTTCACTTTCTTGTACAGACTCGAACGGCTGAGGCCAAGTTCCTTCCCGAGCTCTTCAACTGAAAATTGGGTATCCGACATATGTGTCTCGATAGAACTGATCAGGCTTCCCATGAACTTCTTGTCGCGGCTCTCTGCTATCAATGTCTGTGTTTCACCGAGTGGCTGCTGCGCAAACTTTTGTCTGAGGCTCAGCTGCAGGTCAAGCAGATTCTTTGTCATCAGCGACACCTGCTTCCATTTAAAAGGCTTCGAGATGTAAGCATCTGCACCATTCTCCAGACCTTCGATCTCTGCCTCTGTATTCGTCTTCGCGGTGAGGAGGATCACCGGTATATGGCTGTAATTAATATCTGTCTTGATTTTCCGGCAAAGCTCGAAGCCATCCATCTCCGGCATCATCACGTCCGATATCACAATATCCGGCGAATGCTTCTGAAGCTGCTCAAGACCCTCTTTCCCATTTTGGGCCTTAATGGGATGATACCCCTCGTTCAGCAGGCTTTCTGAAATAAAAGAGCGGAGTGCCTGATCATCCTCTACGATCAAAACCACGGGCTTATCGTTCCCGGTCAGTTCATCACTCTCAACCCCTGAAAACAGATCCTCTGCTTCCTTCTTATTGCTTACCAGCGGAATGCGGACGGTAAAAATGGTACGCACACCCGAATGGCTCTCCACCAGCAGCTCTCCACCATGCTTTTCGGCAAGTGACTTCGCCAGGGCAAGGCCGATACCCGAGCCGCCGAGATTACTGTAATGATGATTCTCGGAAGTCACCTTGAAAAACTTGGTAAAAATATTATCCAGCTGGTTCTGCGGAATGCCTATGCCATCATCTTCAACGCTTATGGAAACGTATTCATTACCGGAATCATCCTTCTCCAGGGGATTGATCCTCATCTCCACCCTGCTCCTCGTGAATTTGAATGCGTTGATCAGCAAATTGCTCAGGATTTTTGTCAATGCTTCTGTATCTGCATAAAGATCCAGCTTCTTTAAGGCGGTCTTCAACACAAAGTCGGTAGTGTTCTGGTAGGGAATAGCACTAAACCGCTTGTGCAGTGTGCTTACGAACGATACCAGCTCCAGCTTCTCGGTATGAATCTCATATACATCGCTTTCGATCCTCCTGAAGTCCAGCAACTGGTTGACCAGGTTCAGCAAGCGGTCTGAATTTTCCTCCATGATCTTCAGCTGGGCTGCCGTGTCGGTATTCTTCTCACCAAAGTTCATCAGTCGCTCCAAGGGCGCAATGATCAGCGACAAGGGTGTCCTGATCTCATGTGCCATGGCCGTAAAGAACTCAATCTTCTGTTTATAAAAGTCCTGCTCGCTTTTTGCTTTCAGGCGTTCGAGCTTCCTCTCATTATTCCGTTTAGCACGCAGGATGCTATAGCGGCGTACCACATACAATATCGCCAGCGCGAAGATTGCATAGAGAATATAAGCCAGATTGGTCTTATAAAAAGGGGGCGCTATCGTCACCTGAATGCTGCTCATTCCATCCTCGTTAATCTCACCATCTCCTGCCTCGGCAACTTTAAAAATATAGTCCCCCGGCGGCAAATTCGTATAGGTAGCCTTTCTCTGCTGACCTACATAGTTCCAGTCTTTATCAAACCCCTCCATCTTGTACGCATAGCGGACCTTGTCGGGCGCCAGATATTGTAGGGCGGCATACTCGAAACTGATGACCGACTGATCATGCCGAAGCCGGATTTGTTTGGTATAGTTAATCGCCTGCTCCAGCGGACTGTCCTTCTGGCGAACGTCAACGTCTTTATTGAACAACTGGAAATTTGTAAATGCAATCACCACAGCTTCCCTGGATCGCTTGATGCTGTCAGGAGAAAAAGCATTAAACCCCTTTATACCTCCGAAGTACAATTTCCCCGATGAACTCTTGTAATAGGACTTGTAATTGTACTGCTGGCTTTGCAGATTGTCCCACTTCCCGTAATTCCGTACCTCTTTAGTACGCGGATCAAACTCATATATCCCGTTATTGGTCGATAGCCAGAGCTTCCCTTTATCATCCTCAACAATCCCGAAGATGACGGCACTCTTCATCCCGTACTCATCTCCATATACCTCGAATTTCCTGGTTTTCTTGTTGAACAGGTTCAATCCCCCGCCGTCCGTACCGACCCAGATATTTCCTTTCCGGTCATCAAACAAGCTAATCACCTTATTGCTGCTGATCGAGCCTGTCTTACCCGTGTAGGAATACCGTTCAATATGCTTGGTACGGGGATCGAGACTGAGAAGCCCGTTGTCGTATGTAGCAATCCAGAGCAAATCCTTCTCTGCATCCTGGCAAACCTGGTATATACACATCTTATCCAGATTTCCTCCCCTTATCCGGATAAACCGGTCCTGCTGCGGATGGTATAGGTTAAGCCCCGATATCGTCGATACCCAGATACGCCCCTGCCGGTCCTCATCAATGGAATAAACACTGTTGTCGCTCAAGGATGTGCGATCGGCGGGTTGATTGGTGTAGCGCCTGACTTTCCCAGTACGCGGGTTATAGATATTGAGGCCACCCGTGTACATGCCGATCCAGATATTACCGCTACGGTCTTTGTACAGCGCATGAATATTATGGTACGATAAGGTATCCTGCCCCGCCCGGAAAGGATAGTGAAGAAAAGTCTTGCTAAGCGCGTCAAAATAATTCAACCCTCCATCTTCAGTACCTACCCAAAAGCGATTTTCACCATCTTCGAGGAAGGCACTGACCGCATTCCCTGAAAGCGAGTTCCTCCCTCCTGACGAATAATAATATTCGAACGCAGGCACATTCTCGTTATGGTAATTCAGACCGCCAAAAAAAGTACCCGACCAGATACCTCCTTTTTTGTCCTTGAAGATGGTATAAACCGCATCATCACTAATGCTGTAGGGATCATTGCTCCTATGCTGGTAAGACGTAAACCGCCCGGTAGAAATATCGAGAACATTGAGCCCCTTTTCTGTAGCCAGATACAAAACTCCGCGCTTCGGCTGAAAGATCCCTCTGACAATATTATCGCTGATCGAATTCGCACCCGACTTCCTGAACACGGTAAACGAAGCCGATTGGCTGTTAAAGAGATTTAGTCCCCCTGACATGGTTCCCACCCAAATCCTGCCATCCAGATCCTTATAGAGATCAATGACCGCATCATGAGAAAGGCTGCCTTTCTTCCCGTCTGCCCGATACCTGCGAATCTTGCCACTCCCCTTTTCCAGCACATCCAGCCCCTTCCCGTAAGTTCCGAGCCAGATATTACCCCCCTCATCTTCAACAATCTTCGATATCTCGTTAGATGATAAGCGCGGAAAAGAGCTGCTTGATGATGTAAACTGCTGCAACCTGGGCGACTGGTGGCGGTAACGGTATGCACCCTTCTCTTTCGTCGCGATCCAGACATCCCCGTTCGCCATGCGGGCAATGTCATTAATAAAGATCCTGCCAAGAGGCTCAAAGAGCCTGAACTTCTGAGTCTCCAGATTGAATATATAGATCCCTGCATCCGTCCCGATCCAAAAGGTCTTAGCATCGTACTTGAAGATCTTGCGTATGAAGTTGTTCCCTATCGATTCAGGATCATCCTTATGGTGCTGGTAGGACTTGAATTGATAACCGTCAAACCGATTCAGACCGTACTTGGTGCCAAACCACATATAGCCCTGCTCGTCCTGCTCGACATCCCAGATGGTATTGGAGCACAGGCCGTCTGCTACAGTATAGTTCCTGAAATGGATTTTCTGTGCTTTCAATCCGTTTGCGAAGGCGAAGTAACAAAGCAAGAACAGGGCCGTAGCCCTGCTTGATAGTCTGATCATCTGTTAGATTTAGTTATTCAAGATACTGAATTTTTACTCCTCGTTTAACTTCCGTATAATATCAACCTCGTCCTGACGATACGGTGTGCCATCCGGCTTAAAGATATCATGAAACCATTCCAAGGGCTGTGATCCATCAGGCAAAGGAGTATCCCAGGCATAGATGGTGTTCGACTTTCCGGCTACAAATCCCCAGTTGATCGCGCCGATGTTTTCTTTCTTCAGCATAGGCATAATGTTAGCAAACCTGCTGTTGCGAGTCCGCGCCATATACTCGGTGCAGATCATAGGCCGTCCATGCGACTTCAGAAGGTCCAGTACCCGCTGATGCCAGGCAGGCTCTTCATAGTCGTGATAGGTAATCACATCAGAGTTTAGCGCCTGAAATGCATTCAGTTCCTCAAAGTCCCAGGCCCATAAGCCTGCACTTACCGGCTGAGTCGGGTTGACGTCGCGAGCCCAGCTGAATACACTTTTCAACAGAGGAAGAGAGGTAGTCAGTTTGCCTGAATTTCCTGGCTCATTATAAAGGTCCCAGAGCAAAATGCGCTGGTCTCTTGCAAAATGCGTCATCACGTCCTTCACATATTTCTCCAGTGCGGGGAAATTCTTCGGGTCCTTAGATGCCGGATCACCAGGGTCCTGCACCCATCCGGAGTTGTGTATTCCCGGCTTAGGTGCCGGCTGCTTGCCCCTGAATCCCTGCTTATTCCAGCAATCGTCAAAAAACACAAAGATCGTTTTGATTTTATGCTTATCGGCAATTCCGAGATATTGATCCATGCGCTGCTTAAAACCTTTCTGATCTTGCTCCCAGGCCAGACTGTGCAGATAGACCCTCATGGTATTGAAGCCGATTTTCTCAGCCCAGCCCAGCTCCCGGTCGATAGTTGCAGGATCAAACGATTCTGCCTGCCACATCTCCAGCTGGTTGATGGCGGTACTTGGCAGAAAGTTTGCGCCCGTGATCCATTTGTGTTGCGCATACCATTGATTGGCCTTCTCGATGGTCCAAACTTTACCACCAGTGGCTTTTGCCGGACTTTTTTGCGCATCTACCGTCCCTGTAGCGAGTATGAAGAATACAAGGAGTAATTTATACCTGAACATTTTCATTTTTTGAGATTAAGTTATTTACTTGCGTTTTCTGAAGGGTTTTTCAGCACTTCGCCCTCTTTTACCGGCTGTCCAAAATCGGGAGTACCATCAGCATTCCAGCCAAACTTTTGCGCCCTCGGAGAACGGTGTATACCGCAGCCCTGCCCCGGCTCGGAATTGGCATGATACAAGATCCAGTCTTCGGTACCGTCGGGCGATTTAAAGAATGAGTTGTGACCCGGAGCATACACTTTATTTTCCGGCGACTGCTTGAATACCGGCACGGGATTCTTTTTCCATGAGGACGCCTTCATGAGCTTGCGACCCTGGAGGGTTAACATACCCAAAGCGTAGAAATCAGTCCAGCACCCGCTTGCAGAATAGATCAGAAAGGTTTTTCCCTCCGGATTCTTCAGAATCTGAGGTCCCTCGTTGACATTCACATGCGGTGGATTTTCCGGATCATTCAGATCTCCGTGCTTTTCCCATTCATAAAGCGGAGTGGAAATCTTCACCCTTTTGCCCTTTATCGTCCAGGGGTTTTTCATCTTGGCGATATAGATCTCCTGGGTATGATTCACATCGCCTTCCCATCCTGCCCAAACCATATACAGCTGATTCTTATGCTTGAATACCGAGCCGTCAATCGCCCATTTATTGGTGCGATCGCCTACTTTCCCCTTCAGCACCCAGTTCGCGTTCATCGGATCTCCTGAAGTATTCTCCAGGACGTACATCCGGTGGTTATTGTTGTTGCCGTCGTCGGCCGCAAAATAGACATACCAGTTTCCATCGATGAAATGAATTTCCGGCGCCCAGATTTGTTTCGAGTAAAGGGTTCCCGGAGGAGGAACGAAGATCGTTTTCTTCTCGGCATCTTTTAGCTCAGCCAGATTATCGGTTTTCCAGATCACGATACTATCCTGAAGAGTATGGGTATAATAGTAATACCCGTCTTTGTGAATACTCCATGGATCGGCACCCGAAGGCAGCAAAGGGTTTGAAAAAGTCTGTCCGAACGAGAATCCCCAGACGAGGCTGAGTATCCAGGTTAATACCTGTAGTTTCTTAGTCATCATATCTGTTTATTTGTCGCCTGAAGGCACCGCTATTTTTAATCCCGCTGCAACAGGCTCACCCAAGTTCGGTGAACCGTCAGCCTGAAAACTGATTTTCTGCATACGGATGTTCCTTTTCTCTGCACATCCTTCTCCCCGGTTGGAATTGGCGTGATAGATAAGCCAGGTTTCTTTCCCGTCCGGAGATTTAAAAAATGAATTATGGCCAGGCCCATAGGCACTGCTGCTCGGCTTTGAACTGAGAACCGGAGTTCCACGCTTCTCCCAGTCGGTCACTTTCATCGGGTCGCCTCCCGGCTTCAATGTAAGCAGCCCCAGAGAGTAGTCATCCGTTCCGCAATAGCTTGCCGAAAACGTCAGGTAATAGTTGCCCTGCTCATTCCGCAGAACCTGCGGTGCTTCGTTAACGGGGAAGCCGTTTCGTTCCCAACCAAGGGTGGGCTGACTGATCACGGCAACCGGACCTTCGAGCGTCCATGGATTACTCATTTTAGAGATATAGATCATTTGTGTCAGATCTGCGTTGGTCTTATCAGGCCTGCCGCACCATATCAGGTACCTGCTGCCATTGTATTCCATCACGGTTGCGTCTATCGCCCAGAAATCCGCCCCGGTGTTGTATATCTTTCCCTTCTCTGTCCAGGTGCCGGTACTGGGGTCAGCACTGTCATTCTCCAGTACCCAGGTCCGCTGGCTCAGGTCTGTCCCATCACCTGCCGTAAAATAAATATACCACTTGTTGTCGAGATAGAAGAGCTCAGGAGCCCATACATTCCTTGAATTGGCTGCTCCTGCCACAGGCGTAAAGACGACTTTGGAGGGCGCGGTAGCCAAGCCCGACATGGACGCGGTCTTCCACAACCTGATATCATTACCGGTCGTCTGCAGATAGTAGTACGTCCCGTTTCTTTGAAATACGGAGGGATCTGCACCCGACATCAGTGGGTTGGCAAATGTAGTTTCAACCGGCTGCGGCTGAACAACCTCAGGCTCTTTACCGCCCGACTTCTTGCAGGTAATACCAGAGACTGCCAGTCCCAGGAACAGATACCTGATAAAGATCCGGCGGAGTTGCCCTTGCCCTTGTTTGCTGAGAATATCCATTTCGTGTGTGTTTATAAAATGGCGCGTCTCATACGACGCGCCCATTCAACTGATTAATAGCTCGGATTCTGTGTCAGATTAGGATTCAGATCGATATCGCGCTGCGGAATCGGATAGTACTCATGCTTACCCGCAACGAACGTTTCGAACTCAGGATCACGACTTGCCAAAGCCTTGCTTAGGTCGCCCCAGCGCAGCAGATCTGCCCATCTCCATCCCTCGCCGGCCAGCTCCACGATGCGCTCATGCTTAAGCTGAGCTAAAAACTGCGCCTGATTTAAACCCGGACGTGCCACACTCAATGCCCGCATTCCTGCCCGCAAGCGCACTTCATCAACATAAGGATAAGCCTCGGCAGAACGGTTCAGACCATTCAGACACTCTGCATACATCAACAATACATCCGCATACCTGATGAGGCGGTAGTTGTTCGGAGAACGGAAACCCTCTTCGTTCTTCCAGTGGTCATTCAACAACTTCCTGAACCAAACGCCGTTGGCATTCGGGCCGTTACCATAGCGGGAAGCAAAGGTCTGTCCGTAAACCATCGAGAATTCGGGACCTCTGGGATCCATGTTATTGAATATAAAAGATGCCTCCAACCGTGGATCGCGGCCACCGGTCGCATTGGTTTCCTGAAGGAACTCATCGACCACCCATCTGCGTGCCGCTCCATCATTAAATCCAACTCCCGGAGGACCGAAGAACTGCGAAATAGACGTTCCTGTGTTATTCGTTCTTGACTCATCCACATCGTCGTCGGTATTTTCTGCCAGATTCTCGTTGAACTGGATCTCGAACACCGATTCACTGTTGTTTTCAGTGTTGACCCGGAAGTTATCGCGATAGTTCCTTGTCAGCGAATAGATCTGCCTGCCCGGACCGGTTACCAGCCAGTTGAACGCATCAAGTGCTGCCTGATAGTTTTTCTGCTGCAGATGAGTCTTTCCTAAGAGTGCATAGGCAGCACCTTTGGTTGCTCTTCCGAGATCAGTGCCTGTATATCGCTCAGGGAGGCCGGGGATCGCTTCATTCAGATCCTGCGCTACCTGCGCATAGGCCTCCTGCGTGGTTGCATTTCCAGGCTTGTCTGTTGTCTGGGAAGGTGTCAGCAATATAACAGGTCTGCCAAAGTAGAGCGTCAGATTGAAGTAGAACAGAGCTCTCAGAAACTTGGCTTCTGCAATGATCCGCGTCTTCAGTCCTTCATCCATCGGAATATTCGGTACGTTGGCAATGACCTGATTGGCCCTGAATACCCCCACATACAAGGTCTCCCAGGTCAGTGAAGTCAGCCCATCATTGTAATTCGTCTGATTAAACCTCATCAGGTTATTCAGTCCGCCGTCGCCGCCAGAACCAAAACCCTCATCAGATTTCAGGATTCCGTGATAGTAGATCCATCTCGAGTATAGAGCCGGTGTGCGGTAAAATGTTCCGTAAACGGCATTGATTCCCTTAATAGCGTCATCGGAGCTTTTCCAAAAGCTTTCTACCGTTGGTGCGTTGGGGTTGGCGGCATCGAAATCTCGCTTACATCCCGCGCTCAGCATCAGGAGTATCGACAAAGTGGCTATAATGTGTTTCATGTGATCTGCGTTTATAATTAAAAACCTACACTTAGTCCGAATGAAATGATTCTTGAAGATGGATAGTTTCCATTATCCACACCGGGCTCCAGCGTGGTATTGGCCCCAACTACATCCGGATCAAGTCCTTCGTATTTTGTAAACGTGAGGAGGTTCTGTCCGTTAACATATATTCTGGCATTGCTCAAGCCGCTTTTTCCAAGCACACTCGCCGGAATATTGTAGCCCAGTTCAACATTCCTCAGGCGGAGGAATGATCCGTCTTCTATCCAACGGTCAGAGTTCCCTCTGGCGTTCTCATTGATCCCCCTGTTCTGAATGCCGGCTGCAAACTGATAGCCGAGACGAGGATACGAGGTATTCGTGTTCGTTGGAGTCCATGGATTAATATCCCTCCGGTAGTTTGCATCACCGTAGCTGTCGAGCTCCCTTCTGACATCATTGTATAGCTTATGTCCGAAGGCACCATACCACTGCATCGAAAAGCTGAAGTTCTTGTACGCAGAATTGAAGATCAGGCCTGTTGTAAACTTAGGCCATGGACTGCCTGCATATTGCCTGTCAAAATCATTGATATCATCGTTCGTACCGCCGTCAACCAGGTTAACGAAACGGATGTCTCCCGGCCGGGCATAAGCCTGCTGAGCTTTGTGAGCCGCAATCTCCTCCTCGCTTTGAAAGATACCATCTGTTTTCAGCACGTAGTATTCGCCTATGGAGCGTCCAACCTCTGTGCGGGTGTTGCCCGAGGTGATGTATTCCCGCGGAAGTCCTGTTGCCGGATCCACGCCCAGGTTACCAAAGCCAAGTACCTTATTCCGGATCACACTGACGTTAGCAGAAAGATCCCACTTGAAGGCCTGATTACCTGTTTTCGGGCGGTAGCCAACCTCCAGCTCCAACCCCTTATTTTCTATGGAACCGATGTTCACGATCGGGTCTCCCTGCAGATTGCCCAGATATTGCGGCAAAGGCTGTCCGGTTAATACGTCGCGCGATTCAGAACGGAAGGCGTCTATGGCGATGTTCAGGCGATTGCTGAACAGAGCCGCGTCCAGCCCGATATTGGTCGTTTCTTTTTCCTCCCAGCGCAACTCTTCGAAAACGAGTTTAGCCTGTGTGGCTCCCGGGAACACCTGTTGCTGATCACCGAATACCGCACTTGGTGCCTGGTTCAAAAATGGAGTAAACTGATAGTCGCCCAGCGTATTCACCCCAAGCACTCCCCAGGAACCGCGGAGCTTCAGATCAGATATCCAGCCTACATCAAAGAAATCTTCCTCAGAGAGCCTCCATGCCAGGGCTACTGACGGAAATGTACCTGTACGGTACTTGGGAGAGAACCGCGAGTCTTTATCAGTCCTGAACGTCAGCGATGCCAGATAGCGGTCATCATAGGTATAGTTCAACCGTCCGAGGTATGAAGTCAGCAAGGTCTTATACAGGGTGCCCGAAGAAAACCTGTCGCCGGGGTTGCCACTGGTTGAAGACAACGTGGTATAGTAATTCCCGCCGAACTGAGCCAGGCGCACGCCTGAGCCCAGCGTATTATCACGTTGGGTGGTCTGCTCTGTATATCCCACCACGCCGTTCAGGCTGTGCTTGTCAAATTTGAAGTTGTAGTTTAGCGTATGCTCAAACAAATAGCTCAGGTATTGCGAGCGGTTATCGGTAAGCTGACTCAGATCAGGCGACTGGTTTTGATACCAGGAACCCTCCCGACGAACTGTTTTTGCTTTGTCAAAACTGCTCTCCACCCCGGCATTGAACTTGTAATTCAAGCCATCGATGATCCTGAAGTCGAGATAGGCATTACCGAGTAGTTTAACAAAGTTGGACCTGACAGACGTGATATCCGCAATGGCCACATGGTTTCTGGAAAAAGTATTGATAAACTGGTTGGAACCATATCCCCAGCCTCCCGGATTGTTATTGCTGACGAGTGCATCACTCCTCACAGGAAGGGCAGGCACGCTGGTCCACATATCATACCAGGGATTGCCTACGGCAAAACCATCCTGAATAGGGTTCTTTAAAGTTGATGTCGAAATAGCCAGGTTCTCTCCGAACTTAAAGCGTCCCTTTGTAGATTCTGTATTCACACGCAGGGATGCACGGTCAAAGCCACGGGCGATCAGTGTACCCTCGTCTTTGAAGTATCCGGCAGAAATAAGATAGCTTGATGTACTGCTACCGCCTGAAATGCTGGCATTATAGTCCTGAACAGAACCCTGGCGAAGCAGCTCATCAGACCAATTGGTATTCACGGCTCCATTGTAGTTGGCAATCCCCGGTTGTATAGCAATCCCGGAATTGGCGTAAGCCAGGCTATTCGTTTTCACATACTCCTCGGCAGACATCATATCGTACTTTTTCGGAATCGTGGAAACGCTGTACCTCGATGATACAGAAATCTTAGGCTCACCTTCCCTGCCCTTGCGGGTAGTGATCAACACCACGCCATTGGCCGCCCTGGATCCGTAGATCGCAGCAGCAGAAGCATCCTTCAGGATCTGTATAGACTCAATATCATTGGGATTAACAGTTGTATTCGGATCTGCAAACATCCCGTCGATCACATACAAGGGGCTCGATGTACCGAAAGTTCCCAGTCCGCGGATGTTCACGACAGCCTCTTGTCCAGGCGCTCCGCCATTGCGGACAGAGACACCGGCCGACATGCCCTGCAGGGCCTCTGGCATAGATCTGCTCACCACCCGTTCCGTATTCTCGGTGTTCACCACGCCGGTAGCTCCCGTCAGATCACGACGCCTTACGGATTGATATCCAATTACGACAACTTCATTCAGCGAGTTGGAAGTAGGCACCAGCGTGACATTGATCTGGGTACGTCCGCCCACATTCACTTCCTGACTGGCAAAGCCGATATACGAAAACACGAGCACGGCGTTCTCCGCAACAGTGAGCGAAAAGTTTCCATTCGCATCTGTTACCGCTCCCCCTCCGGAACCTTTGATAGCCACACTGACGCCCGGCAGCGATTCGCCATCATCAGCCTTCACCGTTCCTCTTACAACAATGTCAGCTTGCTTTGCCGGGGAAGACGCAGAGGCATGTACCATTCCGGAACTCAAAATAAAAAAGACCGAAAGCAGCGGTATCCTATACCCGCTTAGCGCTAGGGTCATCAGCCCTGATAGTAAGTTTTTGCTTTTCATAAAATTTGGTTAGTTCGTTTGCTGGTTGTTTACACAAGTCTAGGTAATCAGTGTTCCAACGGCTATAAAATTTGAATCTTAAGCTGTAAAAATTGATTCACGATGCTACAAAACGCTCTAAATCACCGCAGAACAAGGTATATAGCCCGGCGCAAAAGATGTTAGACCATTGTAGAAAATACACTAAGGCGGGGCGGTCTGCTATGCTGCGACCTGGTGACAACCGAGAGTTGGAGCCAACATTTGTTTTTGCTGTCCAGATTATTCTTAGCATTTTCACATAGGGATAGCGGATATCCGCATCAGCAAACGAAGACAACAAGATGGAAATAGGCCTGATTACTTTTGCAGATATGCAACCTGAAGAACTTTCAGGAGGATCGAAACATGCGCACCAACGCATAAAAGAATTGTTGGAAGAAATTCAGCTGGCCGATGAACTGGGGCTGGATGTCTTCGGAGTTGGAGAACACCACCGGCCCGACTACGCTGTTTCATCACCCGCCGTTGTTCTGGCTGCGGCAGCAACGCTGACGAAGAAGATCAGGCTGGCCAGCGCGGTCACGGTACTGAGTTCAGACGATCCCGTGCGGGTGTACCAGGACTTCGCCACACTCGACCTGCTGTCTGACGGCAGAGCAGAGATCATGGCGGGGCGTGGGTCATTCATCGAATCATTTCCACTCTTCGGATATAACCTGAACGACTACAACGATCTGTTTAAGGAGAAGCTGGAACTTCTTCTGAAAATCAATGAAAATGAAGTAGTATCCTGGAACGGCAAACACCGCCCTTCGATTCAACATCTTGGCGTATACCCGCGAGCAAAACAGGAGTCCCTTCCCATCTGGCTTGCTGCAGGCGGAACCCCTGCTTCAGCCGTCCGGGCTGCAACCCTGGGCATGCCGCTGATGCTCGCTATTATCGGCGGGCGACCTGAGCAGTTTGTACCCTTCGTGAACCTCTATCGTGAGACGGCAGCAAAAGCAGGCAGAGACCTCTCCACGCTGCAACTCGGCGTGAACAACCACATGTACATAGGCGAGGACTCACAGAAAGCCGGCGACGACTTCTACCCCTACTATGCAGCCATGATGAACCGCGTCGGTCGCGACCGCGGATGGCCACCCCTCACCAGAGAGCAGTTCGATTATTCACGTTCCGCTGCGGGAGCATTAATGGTGGGCAGTGTACAGCAGGTGATCGACAAGATTTTATATGAACACGAGCTCTTCGGGAACACCCGCTTCCTTGCACAGGCCAGCGTGGGCAACGTTCCGCACAAGCTGACCATGAAATCAATCGAGCTTTTCGGAACAAAGGTAGCTCCGGTAGTCAGAAAAGCTATAGAAGGCTCAAACGGTTAAACGCACTCTCAGATCTTAGCTCCCGCGGCAGAATTTTAACCGTTTTGCAGCTTATTTGATACAATCCAGTCCCTTAGAAAAAATAAATAATCAATTACCTTTGGTATCCGGGATCAGCAGGTTAGCTATTTTCCCTCCTGTACACGGGCTTTTTTTAACAACACTAAACACTACTTTAAACTTATGGATGTACTGATTCAAGAATTTATGAAGAAAATCGAGATGCGGAATGCGAACGAACCCGAGTTTTTACAATCGGTGTTCGAAGTAGCCGAATCGATCATCCCCTTTGCTGAAGAACATCCAAAATATAAAAAACACAAGATTCTGGAGCGCATTGCAGAACCAGAAAGAGTCGTCATGTTCCGCGTTCCATGGCTGAATGACGAAGGCGAAGTTGAAATCAACCGCGGATTCAGGGTGCAGATGAACAGCGCCATCGGGCCGTACAAGGGCGGACTTCGTTTCCACCCCTCTGTGAACCTGGGCGTTCTGAAATTTCTGGCTTTTGAGCAGGTATTCAAAAACAGTCTCACCGGACTGCCTATGGGCGGTGGTAAAGGTGGCTCCGACTTCAATCCCCGTGGTAAATCCGATAATGAAGTAATGAAGTTCTGCCAGAGCTTTATGACCGAGCTGTACCGCCATGTTGGTGCGGATATCGACGTTCCTGCCGGAGACATCGGTGTAGGTGCCCGGGAGATCGGCTTTATGTTTGGCCAGTACAAACGCATAAAAGGCGAATTTACAGGCGTGCTGACCGGCAAGGGCCACGAGTGGGGCGGCAGTCTGATCCGTCCCGAGGCTACAGGATACGGAGTCGTGTATTTTGCCCAGCAGATGCTTCATACAAGAGGCGATTCCATGGAAGGCAAGACGGTGGTCATCTCCGGATCCGGCAACGTTGCCCAGTTCACTGCTGAAAAATGCCTGGAAGTAGGCGCGAAAGTGCTGACCATGTCCGATTCAGAAGGCTATGTCTACGATCCGGCGGGTATCGACAAAGAAAAGCTCGCCTATATCATGGAACTGAAAAACGTAAGACGAGGCCGCATCAGAGAATACGCTGCGAAATACGGCTGTGAGTTCTTTGAGGGCCAGAAACCATGGAGTGTAAAATGCGATGTGGCATTCCCGAATGCGACTCAAAACGAACTTGATGGTGTAGACGCTCAGACCCTGGTAGACAACGGCTGCTTCTGTGTGGCGGAAGGTGCCAACATGCCATCTACTCCTGAAGCCATTCACGTTTTTGAACAATCACGGATTCTCTACGCTCCCGGCAAGGCGGCCAATGCCGGCGGTGTGGCTGTGTCAGGACTGGAGATGTCTCAGAACTCACTGCGCTACTCATGGAGTCGCGAGAAGATCGACAGCAAACTGAAGCTCATCATCGAGCAGATCCACCATGTCTGCGTAAAACACGGACGCATCGATAAAGACTATGTTAACTATGAAAAAGGCGCGAACATTGCCGGGTTTGTTAAAGTAGCCGATGCGATGATCGCTCAGGGCGTGGTGTAAGGTTTAAATAATATTCTTGTTAGAAGGCTGCATGGTAAGATATATCGTGCAGCTTTTTAGTATTAGCATGTGTGAGTGCACCTTCTCTGACACTCCATTGTGAATATAATACTCCCTGAAAGCAGGACAACTGGTTAAATTCTTAATTTTAATAGTGACCTCCCCCCAGGTATTAGTACCATATAAAATAGAGTTTCAGGCCTTTGACACTGAATTTAACGAATTCTTTGGGAGTTAGGTCATCCAAGAATTATGGGGTCTGAAATGGTTGTATTCCCCTCGGTCGTTCTCCGTTTTCTCCCGGGCGTCATCCAAAGATAAGAACCAATTTACAGATAGACACTCATCGCGGAATTTGCCGTTAAAGGACTCCACATATGGGTTATCGGTGGATTTTCCGGGTCTGGAGAAATCCAGCGTGACCTTATTCTGGTATGCCCAAATGTCCACTTCTTTTGAAATAAACTCGCTTCCATTGTCGCATTGGATCCGCTGAGGAAAGCAGACCTCGATCGGGCATGCTTTGCTCAGCTCAGCCACCACGTCTGCTCCTTTGAGTGATTTTCCAACGAGCAAGCTATGGCAAATTTTACTACAATTATCCACTATACTTTTTCTTCCAATTAAAAAATGTAGCTGGGATACCCCTAGCTGCCGACAGATCTCTTCTACGCGGGTGCCCGTCTCGAACTGGCGCAGGGCAAAGGCAATTTGTGCCTCCGTAAATTTGCTTTTTTTCATGGCAATTTTCTTGTTATTAAGGTATTTATAATTGCCCGAATTCTCTACTTTAGCCTGGTACTGTTTTGAGGGGGAGGTTATGAGTCGATCACGACCGGTTTCCAGTTCAAACTCCCCGGAACTTAAACTGCGTACTGTCTTCTTACTTTTGCCGTTCTTACGATTTGGCTGACCAGCTATAGCTTCCTTTTTGAAGCTTTCGAAATCAAAATCTTCTGTATTGCCATATTCATGTCGATAGTTTAAAGTTACACTATTGACACAGTTGGTGAAACACCCTGGCTTGGAGCGTTTATTCTATCCTAGCTCGTAAAAACGACCATTCCTCGGTAACTGTTACTGATTTCTATTAACATTAAAAAAGTCCTTGAAATAAATCATATCTATCATCCACCCATCTCCCTTTTTATAACATCTGGATCCATTTAGTAACAAGCTATTGTCCAACCACTCATTAGTTTTTTTCTCTTCATTTCTTATTTGGAGAGTATCCCACCTTGAAATCAGTTCAACTTCATAGTTAGAAAACACCGTCTCCTTGGTCATTTGCTTCTGATCTTTTCCATAACTATAACTAATAGCATTATTATGATTCCATATTCTGCCATGTACAATACCATTCTCTATATGATACGCCTCAAGGATATAAAGAGTATCACTAATATTACTTCTTAAAAAGCCTGTACTATCAGCTAAAAAAGCATATCGCCTGGCATCTCGTTGCATTGAACTTATTTTAAAGGTAGATTTATCTTTATCTCCTCCATTAATAAGGTAGATTTTATCTGACAACAATTGAAAACTGGTTTTGGGTGAACATGCATTCAAAACCATAACTACTAGAAAACAATATTTAATTACTTTTTTCAAAATTTAATGGGTCTATAAATGGCAAGCTTATCGCCGTCGCCCCAACCCAAGTTTAACCTATTGAAGTGATTTGTAGCTCCGATACCTACATTTCCACCGAAGACAGCGCCAGTTGACGTTGAGTTGCCCCGACTGGTAACCGACTGCAGCGTCTCCTGAGAATACGCGGATTTTATAACGATAAATATACTAGTCGCAAAAATCCAAATATGTTTATTCATAATTATTCAACCTAAAGTCTTTAATATTTTCCACCAAAATGTGAGTTGGATAAGCTCTTCTTTAAATATTTTTATTTATCTAGCATCGTCCAACGTCGCCATTCGCTTCTTCAGGTCCTCATTCTCCTCTTTCAGATCAATCACCTACAAGGTTAGCTCCTCGATCTTCTTCAATAGCTAAATCTCTCTAGCTCCGACAAGCGCGTGGAATGATAGGAAGGCCAGGCGTTTGCCGGCTTTGTTGTTATGGAGTAATTTGTGTCGTATAGTTTTCTTTTATAAATGTATACGATCGATTGACTGTAGGCTTTTTTTGCAAGTATATAACGTATAAGCTATCACCAGTTTCATACCCTTCATTTGTGGTTTCCCCTGTATATTCTACATTATCTACCTGAAACTTATAATCAATACTCAGAGTCCCTTTCGCCCCTACTTTCATCCTGGAAGTAACTATACCTTTGCTAAGCTTACCATTATTAGCTAGGCGATAATTCTCAATAGTTTTTTCACTTGCTCCATAAATAAATCGCCCTGCTAATAGCAGTATCAATACCGTTCCAAAATGAACTTTCCAGGTTTTAATATGTAAATACCAGTTTGATATCTTAAAAAGCGGCGTATCTTTATTCCCTTGCTTTTTGCTCATATAACCTTGTTAATTTATTTTTTTATCTATTTTCCGTTTGGCTTCTTCACTAGCTCCTCCTACGACAACACCACCTGCACCTTTGTTAACCGTTGAATTAATTTCTTTTGCTGTCTTTTGTTTAGCCTTTGCTGCCGTTTCGGTCGCTATACGCTTTGATCTATTTACTGGCCCATTTGCCCTTGCAGCTTTAACAGCTTCTTTAGGAGTAGGTGCATTTGCCACTTTCATCTTAGTTCCAGGAGCTTTATCTGAAACTTTTCCAGCAACTAATCCAAGTGCGGTGTTTACAGCGGTACTCTTTATAGAATTAGTGGTCACCTTGCCATTTTTCACATCTACTGCATTTCTTGCGACTTCGGCAGCAACTTTAATTCCACCTTTCAAAACTGCATTTTTCACAACACTACCTCCACTCGTTAGAAAACCTTCCCCTGCTGCTATTAAGATGTCTCCTCCGTCAATATTTTCCGTAAAAGCCTTTGAGGTAAATCCATTCTCATATACGTTGGCAGTCACTTGAGATCCATATTCTACTCCCGCTGCAACTAATCCTCCTACAATGTTAGAAAGAATAGGAAATTCTCCATCAGGGTCAATATGTTTAATAGGGTTGTTGAAACCATAGTGATAAGGGGTCCAACTATCTTGCTCCTCTGCTTCAGCTTGAGGATCTATGGTAGTAAACCGGCCAATCACGGGATCATAGAACCTAGCCCCGTAATCATATTGCTCAGTTAAAACATCCTGTTTCTCCTTTCCATTGTAAAGATAAATATTTCTATCTCCACTTACATATCGCGATTTATTCAATCCAAACGCATAATACTCATCAGATTGCACCACCCTGGCTACATGGTTACCCTGATCATCGATCACTACCCTCGTATTTCCCAAATGATCCTTCAGATAGTACTCATACCTATAAGTGTCGTTTGATGCATTCCGAACTACTCTTCCCTCTTCGGTCATCAGCTGACTAATCTGTCCGTTCTCATACTGAATACCTGCTATGTAGTCCCGGGTGATAGATTCCTGTACAGAGCGTTGCTTGTTACCGTCTGCATCATACAGGTAAATAGCCGTACCAGCCGTACCGCTCACACTTATCGGCAAGTTCAATGCATTGTAGCCGATCGTGACACCCCGCACGCCATCAGTAGTCATGTTTCCGTTGGCATTGTGCACGTAGCTTCCCACCTTGAACCCGGATACACTAGTCAGTCGGTTGCCGGTATAGACGTAGTTAAGCGTTCCATTACCTGCTCCGCCACGGATCAGCTTCGTAATGTTACCCATTTGATCATAGGTCAGCTCTTCTCCCAATTCATTGCCGTTGCTGTAGACAGCTGTTTTCAATCTGTTCAGCTTATCATAGCTGTAGGTAAACCAGCGGTTGCCCGTATGCGTGCTGGTATACTCCTGCTCGGAGATGTTTCCATTCCACTGCGCTGCTGCTCCCTTCTGCGGATCATTATACCGCAGATATTGATCAAAAAACGTCGTTCCGGCGGTCATCGATTTGATCCAGCCACGCTCATTATAAGCATAGGTAATCGCCTTCATGTTATTATGCAGGCTCTTCTCTTTCAACTGTCCCACGTCATTGTAACTCAGCGAAGAAAGCAGAACCTCATTTTCATTATTGATCTTCTGCCACAGGCGTGTCTTACGATTCATGTGGTCATACTCGTTCCGCGTAGCAATCGTGACGCTCTTACCCGGGCTCGTATGTACGCGCGAGCTGGTCGTCAGCTCGCCCGTAAAGCTATAGCTGCTGTTTGTCACGTCCGTGCCGCCGAGGTGGTTCTCACTCTTACTTTGTATAACCTGTCCCTTAGTATCATAGTACAGTGCCGTGCGCAGCAGGGCGCCGTTTTCGCCCGACCGAACCTTAGTGCCCGTCATTAGACCTTTAGTCATGTGGCTTTGGCTACCTTGCTGTCCACCGAACGGGTTCTCTGGAAAACTATAGTCGTCATAGTAGTTCACCCGCATCACATGCAGGTTAGTAGTTGGATAACTCTGGTTATCGTAGCCTTCCTTATTATTCGGTGTCGAACCCACATAGCTTTCCCACTTCGTCGCATGATTATCAGCTGCCGTCTGTACAGCAGCCCTGGTACCAGCTATTGTATAGTAACCGCGCATCACTTCGGCCCCCAGGGCATTGTACTTCACAAAATGCCACTTGTTAGATGCTCGCTGCACGGCATCCTGACTTAAGATAAGCTGGTCTAGTATATTGTACACCATATACTCCCAGCCTTTGCCCGGAACCTTCTTCTCTATTAGTCGCCGTCTACCGTCATACCGATATTGGTAACACAGGTCTTCCCTGACCGTTGCTGCGGGCACGCCTGCGTCTGGCGCTGCCTTGGGGGGCAACACGAAACTCAGATTCCCTAGATCATCATATACATAGTAGGTCGACAGGCTCACACTTTCACTCTCCCATACCCGCTTGAGCACCACGTGGTCTTCCTTATCTTTATATTCTTCCGTGGTGCCGCTCTTTCCGCTACTCCAGTTCTCGTCTTTGGTGATGGTCAGGTAAAGCTGGGAAGCACCATAGTTTCCTGCGCTGGTCAGCGTGCGTTCATGTCCATTTTCTCCAGCGCTACCTGCCACTGCCCGGAACAGCCGAACCGCCCGGTCTCCCGTTGCTGTATTGGTACCGTACTCCTGCTTAACAGTGTGACCGCTTCCTAAGAATGAAGCATTATAAGGCTGCCAGGGGTTCCCCGCGCTCCTTGTTCCAGTACACGATTCAGCGGTGATGCTTCGAAAACGGTTTGAGAAAAAGGAGTAGGTATAGTGGGCACTCCTGTTGGTGGAGCCTGGTAGAAGCTAGCCTGCGCACTAAGTCCGTTGGTCTTGAAGCTGCCGTCCTTACTCGTTGAGGCATACGGCAGGTACTTTTTTACTTCCCGACCAAACGCATCATATTCCACCGGAATAAAAATATCCTTATTTGCATCAGGACTAGCCTTGGTCTGTACCGTTTGAAGCGGACGCCCAAGTCCGTCAAAGTACTGCACGCTCTGCATCACTTCCCCTACGACCTTGCCCGATAGATTCTCTCCCGCAGCAAAAGGCTCCCGGGGAGTGTACGTTACAATATAATTCTGGTTCTGGCTCAAGGCCGGAGCCAAAGGAGTCGTGTTATAACGGCTAATGAAGGCGTGAAAGCCCGATCCTGCAGGTACATGAAAACCCGGCAAAAGCGTAATGCTTCCACTTACATTCACCACTGGTTTAGCACTGTTATACACACTTAGAGTTGTATCTTGAGCTAATACAGACGTTACTCCTATGAGCGCATACAACAGCACTGCTATTATTTTTTTCATCTTCTATAACTAAAATCAAAACAATTATCTTATTGCCAACTAGCAATCATTATCTAGGGAGCAAGCTCAAGCCTTCTTCATTATTCAAAAAACACAAAGCTCATTCAACTTTAAATTCAAGGATCAATAACAAAAATCCTCTACCGCAAAGTTGTTATATGATCCTTGAAGGGTTACGTTATCAAATACCACAGCTGAGTTTTGAATTGGTAAACACTGAGAAGCAGCTCCTCCGTTGCTACTAAATTTCACGTACCTTATTCCTTCAGGATCTTCTGCAAGCTGGATAATAACTCTATATGTCCCTTGAGGAACATTGAATATCTGATTAGATCCGTTATTAACAGGATTGAAAGTCATATTGAAATCGTTGTTGCTGAATGATATCGAATATATATTGCCAGAATACATATACGTGGTCAAACTAACACCAACTATCGGTACACAGGTACCATGAGTATTAGCATAAGTTTGACCGTTATTACTGACATTCTGTTGAGCTAAATTATCGGCATCAGCTTGTGAAATCGACGCACTGAAAGTACCCGCTGGTACCCGATAAAGAACAGACGGCCCAGAAGAAGAATTAGCTCCACAATTATTCTTTGAAAAATAACCCGATTTTTCTACGTTATAAAACAAAGACCCACACATTCCATGATCAATAGCGTACGTTTGTCCAAGTGTATTAACTTCAACCATAGCGCGCGAATTGGCATCCTCTTGAGATTCAAGAGAAGTATACTTTCCTGCCGGAACAGAATAAACAACAGCCTGCCCCGGCGGGGTTCCTGAAGGACAATTGGTCTTTACAAATGACACAGAAACCGCTACATTGTAATAAACCCTTGAGCAGCTGCAATTCGCATTCGCAAAATTCTGTGAATTCGTGTTAAGATCGTTCTGTGCAAGATTATCGGCTGCAGCTTGAGACACAGTGGAGGTATATGTTCCAGGGTAGACGGTATATGTCACTGCTGGACTTGAAGCATAACCGGCAGGACAATTATTCCGCTTCAGCGTTATAGATCGTTCTACGTTAAAGAAAACACCCGTTCTATTTTGAAAATTGTATGTAAAGCGTTTTAGAATCTCTTTTTCTCCATTTCTAATCGTAGTTAATCGCTGGTAGGCATCATAGTCATAGAAAGTGGTTAATCCGGACGGTGTTGTTGCACTTAACATCCCAACCAGCGGCTTGTAGGTATACGATGAGACTTCCGAATCGTTTGGATAGATACAAACGTCATCGATAGTACCGTTGAGTGTTTGTCCCGTATATACTTCTCTATTGTACAACCACTTTCCTCCTGAATAGCTCCTCCAAGTGACGTTGTACACTCTTGAATCAGGCTTTGAAAAGTTAAGAGGAAACATTCCACTCCACCCCTTCGATCCAGAATAAGCTAAAGACGTATTGCCTACATCTTCAAAGTTACAGAAGTAATAGCCACCAAGAGATGCATTTCTAATTTGGAGTACCGGATACTGTCCGCTATATCCCCATTGATAAGACCCTTTGAGCCTATCACTTTCGGTATACTCGATAACATTCGCATCTTCGTCATACAAGTCATACCGAAAACGCTCTTCAAATCGGCTATCGATATTGAGAACCTCAGTACCACCACTATTTGATACTGATAGCAATTGATAGCTATTCATCGGCACTCCTGAAGTGCTAGAAAATTGAAATTCTTTTGCTGGAACAACAGTGGAAACTCCTTGTCTTAATTGTTGGCCTTTATACGTCGTCAGACTACCCGAAACAACATTCTCACTACCTGACCTCTTAACGGAGCTATAAGTTTCGACTGGCCTCGATATCACATTCTTACTTACCAGAAAAGCGATTGGACTGCTTTGTGAGTTGACATTTCCCGAAGGAGCTCCTAGCGGCGCATCGGTTCCAAGGAAAGGCAGTAAAAAGTCCCACTTTTCCCTGGCATAGTCGGACTTATCACGCAATGAAGACTGTAGCTTACCGGTTGCATTTAAGCGCAGTAGTCCATGACATGCCGTGATCAAGTTAGTGTTAATATTTGATTGTTGAGATCGGTGCGCCAAATATCCGCGGAAGGTAGGCTTGATAAATCGCAAGTAGATGACAGCAGAAGTGTATAGTATGGATCACGCAACCTAACCCACCACCTCATTCAAGCAGCTTTGCCTGTAAAGCAAACGAGGCTGATCATTCTTCAATGATCAGCCTCGTTTATACCTTGATTGATTATCAGCGGTGAGGGAGGGATTCGAACCCTCGGTACCGTTTCCAGTACGACAGTTTAGCAAACTGTTCCTTTCGGCCTCTCAGGCACCTCACCCCTCTTTTCAGGGACTGCAAATATAGTAATTCAACTCACCCTTCAAAAAATATTTTAACAATTTCAGCAAAGATTTTCGGGCTTTTTGACGCTTTAAAACAAAGAACCCTGAGCGTTAGATAGTTATTCTCAGCTCCAAAAAACGTTTTTTTTCTAAACTTTATAGTCGATACGCACGTGGTAGATGCTCATGAGCATATTTTTGAAGATGGAGCGTATGGTCGCAATATCTTTTAGGGTGATATTACAGTTATTTAACTGCCCCTGCTCCAGTTTATAATCGATGATGCGGTCAACGAGCGCACTGATACTATCCTTATTGGGTTCCTTCAAGCTCCTTGAAGCGGCTTCTATCGAATCGGCCAGCATGAGCACTCCCGTTTCTTTAGAAAAGGGAATCGGTCCCGGGTAGCGGAAAATATTCTCGTCTACAAACTTCTCAGGGAAGTTCTTCAGGAACGACTGATAGAAGTAGTCCATTCGTGTGTTGCCGTGATGCGTTCTGATGAAGTCGATCACGATCTCTGGAAGATGGTTCTTTCTTGCAAGTTCCACGCCGTTGGTGACGTGCTGAATGATGATCTGTGCGCTGGCCTCATACGACAACTTATCGTGAGGATTGGCGCCCATATTCTGGTTTTCGATGAAGTAATGCGGGTTCTCCATCTTGCCGATATCGTGATATAAGGCTCCTGCTCTTACCAGCAGTGCATTTCCTCCTACGTTAAAGATGGCAGCCTCGGCCAGATTGGCAACCTGAAGCGAATGCTGGAATGTTCCCGGTGCTTTAAAGGAGAGCTCGCGGAGCAGCCTGGAGTTGGTATTGGTGATCTCCATCAGCGTAACCTCGGAAGTCAGCCCAAATACACGCTCAAAGGCGTAGATAAGCGGATAAGCCAGGAGTGATAGCAGCACGCTGAATACAAATGGCAGGAAGCTCATCCACTCCACATTCGATAGCGTACCATTGTTCCGGATCAGGGAGATACCGAAGTAAGCTACGATATAGGTGCATAAGATCAGGACAGCGGAAATGAGCAGCTGCTCACGTTTGACCAGGTTCTTGATGCTATATATGGCCACCATCCCGGCAGTTACCTGTAAGAAGGCGAATTCAAAGCTGTTTGGCACGAAAAACCCTGCGATTAAAACGACCAGAAGGTGGATATTGAGCGCCAATCGGGTATCGAACAGGATTCTGATAATGATGGGGACAATACAATACGGAATATAGTAGAGGTTTGGAATCTTCATACTGATGGCCCATGACAGACTGACCAGCATCATCGTGATCACTACGAGGATGAGTGACATCTTCCGGTTATCCTCATAAATGTCTTTTCTGAACAGGCGAAGGAACACCATCAACAGACAGACAATGAGTCCGCCGAGAAGGAGCTGGCCGATGAAGATAGCTTGCCTGCTACCGCTGAAATGCCGTTCCTGTTCGAACGTACTCTTCAGTGATTCAAGCTTCTGATAGATCTCCTGGCTGATAACGGCACCGTTAGCGATGATCAGTTCACCCTGCTGTACCATTCCGCGGGTTGGGGAGAGATTTTTCAGCGCTTCGGCTTCTACTTTCTCCGTAAGATGTTCATCGTAAATATAGGTTTGCTGAATATGATCTTTGATGAGCTTGCTGAGCCAGACTTTATTCTTAATGGCATTGGCTTCCTTCACCTCCTGATCGATATACATCTCGGCAGTTTCGAGCGTCAGGACGCCCACGGTATTCATCTGGCGGGCTTCGTTATTGGTGAGGAGTGTAAAGTTGTAATTGGTACCGGAGCGCTGAAACTTCTTGACGTGCGCCATAATCCCTTTCTGGTAAACAGCCGATAGGATACGTACCCCAACCTCCTGATAGGCCATTTTCAGCCGTTCTTCTTCTCCGGCATTGTCCCACTTGACGTCGAAATCGCCGATGAATGCCTGGAATTCTGTTTTGAAGATATCGGTACGGTTGTGATATACGGGAAGAACGGATTTGTAAACTTCGGCTTTGTCTTCCTCTATCTCATCGAAGGTCTTTTCGATCGGGAAGCTGTATGGAGATACCAGATCTTTGTTCATCCATACTTTACCTTTCTCGTATTCGTACTTGAAGCGGGCATGTTTAGGCAAAAACATTGTTACAATAACCACGCAGGCTACCATCATGATATACTTTAAACTAGAGCCGTATCGCCGGTATAAAAGGAGATGGTATTTTTTTTTTAGTTTTGCCACTGAAGTTCTTTATTAGTTCAAAAGTAAGCAAGTTTTGATTAATTCTTAGTTTATATGAACCTATTGGCTGAAAGAGAGATATGTCAAGGATAGTTTTTTGGTTTTTGCTGTTAGCAGGAGTAAGTGAAGTGGCATTCGGGCAGAGACCTTCGGCTGGCGATCCTGCATCGCAATTAAGCGCCTATCAGGATACGCTCAAGGGACTTGCCTATCAGGTGATCAACAGTCCGGATCAGGCGGAGCGCTATGCATCAAACGCCAGAATGATTCGTACGCTTGTGCGCTCTCTCCAGGTAAGCGGCTCCTACTCGTTCAATTTCGACTCGCTGAAATCGCTCAGCATTCAGCGGTCTCCCGATAATAAGTTCAGAATCTTTACCTGGCACGTGATGAACCAGAACGGCAGCTACCGGTATTATGGAGCTATTCAGATGAACGCTCCGGGAAAGCTGCAATTGCACCCCCTGGTGGATTACAGCGACCAGATCAGTGCGCCTCAGGATACGTCAGTGGATAACAATCACTGGTATGGCTCCCAATATTATAAAATCATTCCTGTTACCCGGGGCGCGGCAGCACCTTATTACGTGTTGCTGGGATGGAAGGGTAATACGGTGAAATCAACAAAGAAGGTGATCGACGTTCTGCGTCTTGATGGCTCCTCGGCTACTTTTGGTATGCCCGTGTTTGAAGGTAATGCCAAGGTTAACGGGAAGAAAAGGATCGTTTTCGAATACAATCGTTCCGTTTCGATGATGCTTAACTATGAGGCAGACCAGCAAAGGATCGTGTTTGATCATCTGGCAGCACCGGCTCCAGAAATGGAAGGAGACCCTTCTATGCTTGGCCCTGACCTGTCTTACGACGGGTTGAAGCTGACGAATGGAAAATGGAAATTCCTGAACAATATCGAGCTGATGAACCGGAGTTCTGAGACGGACGATCTATATATCGATCCTCGAAAGAAAAACACGGAGACAATCAACAAACTCAGGCAGTAGGATACAGTTTTATTTTAAAAAAAATGTGATATTTGAGACCTTCCACATGTTAGAAACGAAATTCCATACGATTATTTATTCTTCTTAACAGCTGCATGAAGAAATTACTTCTTTTACTACTTATTTCGGGAAGCGTTTTCGCACAAAACCACCGAACGATCACACTGGAGGACCTTTTCAGAAAAAACACCTTTGCTCAACGTTCGGTTTATGGCTTGAACTCCATGAAAGATGGAAAGAGTTTTGCTTCCATTCAGCAGGACCCGCGAACCGGAAAGATCTTTGTAGCAAAGAATAATTTCAATGACGGAAAGCTTGCCCGGGCTTTATATTATCAGAGCGATCTGATATACCAGTCGGATACGCTAGAATTAAGCACTGATTTTAGCAACGACGAAAAGAAGGTGCTCATTGCGCAGGATGAGGAGCCGATATACCGCCACTCGACTAAGGCGAACTACTACGTTTATGAGCTTGCTTCTAAAAAGATCATTGAGGTATCGAAAAAAGGCAAGCAGTCTTTCGCCAGCTTTTCACCCGACGGCACCAAGATTGCCTTCGTAAGAGACAATAACCTCTTTGTTAAAGACCTGGAAAACGATCTTCAGGAAAAGCAGATTACCAGCGACGGAGCCTTCAACAGGATCATCAACGGACAGTCTGACTGGGTATATGAGGAAGAATTCGCATTTGCGCAGGCTTTCTTCTGGAGTCCTGACGGTCAGAACATCGCCTATTACAAGTTTGATGAGACGCTGGTTCCGGAGTATTCCATGACCATTTTCGACAAGCTTTATCCTACCGAATACAAGTACAAGTACCCGAAAGCGGGCGAGAAGAACTCGATTGTTAGTATCCATGTGTATAACCTGGCGAAGCAGTCTACCGCAAAAGTTGATGTGGGTACAGAAACGGATCAGTACATCCCGCGGATCAGGTGGACGACCAACTCTTCCCAGCTTTGTGTGCTGCGGATGAACAGGCATCAGAACAAGCTGGATTATTTGCTTGCAGATGCTCTGACGGGCAAGTCACGGGTTATTCTAACCGAAACAGACAAGTATTACATCGACATAGAGAAAGAGCAGCTTACCTTCTTAAAGAATGGCAAGCAGTTTATCAATGTGAGCGAGCGCGATGGGTTTAACCATGTCTATCTGTATGATATGAATGGAAAGATCGTAAAGCAAATTACGAAGGGAAACTGGGAGGTTACGGAGCTTTATGGTATCGATGAAAACACGCAGACGGTATTTTTCCAGTCGGCTGAACTCTCCCCTTCTCAGCGTGATATATTTTCTATCAAGCTAAATGGTAGCGGTAAAAAGCGCTTAAGCAAGTCGGCTGGCACAAATACGGCTACGTTCAGTTCTGATTTCAGCTATTTCGTACTGAACCATTCTACAGTTAACCAGCCCGCATACATCACTCTTAACGACCGCATCGGCAATCAGGTGCGAGTATTGGAGGACAATGCTGCCTTGAAGGGACGACTTTCGCAATTCAACTTATCGGCTACGGAGTTCTTTAGTTTTAAGACATCCGCAAACGTGAGTCTGAACGGTTGGATGATTAAGCCGGCTAACTTTGATCCGAATAAGAAATATCCGGTGCTGATGTACGTTTACGGCGGACCGGGCAGTCAGAATGTGGCTGATACCTGGGGAGGCAGCAGAAGCAAATGGTTCAACATGCTGGCACAACAAGGATATATCGTGGTATGTGTTGACAACCGCGGTACAGGGTTCAGAGGTTCAGAGTTCAAGAAAATGACCTATAAAGATCTTGGCAAGCTGGAGACGGAAGATCAGATTGAGGCAGCGAAGTGGCTGGCCAGTCAGAATTATGTTGACCCTTCACGGATCGGGATCTGGGGCTGGAGCTATGGCGGTTATATGTCGTCACTCTGCATCACCAAGGGAGCCGATGTGTTTAAGATGGCTATCGCGGTAGCACCGGTTACCAACTGGAGGTTCTACGACTCGATATATACGGAGCGCTATCTGAGAACGCCTCAGGAGAACGCTGCAGGTTACGACGAGAACTCGCCTGTAAACTTTGCGCATCTGCTTAAAGGCAAGTTCCTGCTGATTCATGGAACAGGCGACGACAATGTTCACTTCCAGAACAGCGTTGTGTTGTCGGAAGCGCTGATCCAGGCGAACAAGCCTTTTGAACAAGCCTACTATCCCGACAAGAATCACGGAATATATGGTGGAGAAACTTCCATGCACCTGTATTCAAAAATGACTGAATTCATCGTTAATAATCTATAATGGCCGCACTTACAGCATCCACACAACCAACACTGGAGGAAATCCAGAACTTTCAGGGAAAGTATCCAAAACAACTATGGTATCTGTTCTTCTCAGAGATGTGGGAACGATTCTGCTTCTACGGCATGCGCGGTATGCTCACCTACTTTATGGTGACGGAACTGCTGATGAAAGATGAGATGGCCAACCTTCAATATGGTGCTACTCAGGCTTTTGTTTATGCGTTTACTTTCATCGGGGGACTTTTTGCTGATAAAATCCTGGGATTCAGAAGGTCGCTTTTCTGGGGTGGTTTACTGATGATCGCGGGAAGCGCTATTTTGGCGTATGATCCTCACGGACTATTCTTTCCGGGAATCAGCTTCACTATTGTAGGTACGGGTTTCTTTAAACCGAATATCTCTACCATGGTGGGCGCGCTTTATAAGAAAGATGATTCAAGACGGGATGCTGGTTTTTCGTTGTTCTATTCAGGTATTAACATTGGTGCTCTTCTGGGCGGTTACGCTTGTGTTGCCATCGGTAAAGAATATTCCTGGCATCTGGCCTTTGCTTTGGCGGGTATTGTGATGACCATCAGCTTAATCACCTTTGTTTTCACTCAAAAGACGCTTGGTCCGATTGGACTTCCGCCTACAGGTAACCAGCCTGAACCGCTTATTGCAGATAAAGACATTTCGGTTAGCACTGCTCCTGAGCAGGTGGTAGAGGTTAAAGCTAAGACTGCTAAACCTCAGGCATGGAAGAGCTATGCTGTTTATATCGGCTCGCTGGCTATTATTCCGGTGATCGCAGTGATGGTTTCTCAGACACAGTATACTGACTGGTTTATGTATTCTATCGGTCCTGCTACCCTGATCTACCTTTTTTATGAGATGACTAAGCACACGGTAGAAGAGCGTAAAAAGCTCCTTGCTGCGCTGTTCTTTATTATGTTTTCGATCTTGTTCTGGGCTTTCTTTGAACAGAGTGGTGGATCTCTTGCGCTGTTTTCAGCACGTAACCTGGATAATCAGCTGCTGGGGACATTTACATTGGATCCTAATGGTGTGAATAACTCAGTTAACTCCTTGTTCGTGATCATTTTCGCTCCGATCATCGGACTGATCTGGATTGCGATGGCTAAGAAAAAAATTGAGCCGAATACTGTTGTTAAGTTTGGACTAGGCTTCTTGTTCCTGGCTGGGGCCTTCTTTACGTTCTATGCTACTCGTTTCTTTGCTGATGAAAACGGAGTTACTTCACTGGATGTATTTACGCTGGCTTACCTGATCATTACTTTTGGTGAGCTTTGCCTCTCTCCTATCGGCCTTTCAATCATGACTAAGCTTTCTCCGGCAAGGCTTCAGGGTGTGATGATGGGAATGTGGTTCCTGGCAAGTGCCTATGGCCAGTATGTTGCTGGAATTCTGGGTGCAGGATTGTCTAAGGCAGGTGAGAATGATTCAGTTCAGCAGAAGCTTATTACTTTCACTGACGGGTACAAACAACTCGCTATTTACGCGTTGGTTGCAGGCGTGATCATGATCATCAGCGCACCGGCAATTAAAAAACTTATGGGTAGCGTAAAATAGGCTGCTTTTATATATTCGATTATGTCGCAACAATCAAATGATTTATTTAGTTCGAAGGTATTAGGACATCCGGAAGGGCTATTTGTACTGTTCTTTACTGAGATGTGGGAGCGCTTTTCCTATTACGGGATGCGCGCCCTTCTTGTACTGTTCCTGACCTCTTCTGTTCTGGGATCTAACCCTGGCTGGGGCTGGCCTAGAGAAAGCGCCCTTGCTATCTATGGTTCCTATACCTCTATGGCTTATCTGACGCCTATTTTGGGTGGCTATATCGCCGACAGGATCATTGGCTACAGATGGGCAGTGGTACTGGGTGCGTTTTTAATGACGCTCGGTCATTTATCGATGGCGATTGAAATCGATCCGATCTTTATGTACATCGGCCTCTGCTTTCTGGTAATAGGTAACGGGTTCTTCAAACCGAATATGACTTCTATTTTGTCGAAAATGTACAAGGAGCATCCGCAGAAGAAAGATGGTGCTTATACGATTTTCTACATGGGCGTGAATTCTGGTGCGTTCCTGGGTATGTTATTGTGTGGTTACATCGGCGAGAGTCCTGATTGGGGCTGGAGCTACGGTTTCGGTCTTGCAGGTATCTTCATGTTTATCGGTATGCTGCAGTTTTATTTCACGCAGAACATCTTCGGAAACATCGGGCTGAAGCCTGTTGAGGACGAGATTTCGAAAGAAGTGGAGCATCCGGATGAGGCGACTAAGAATCCTTTTTCTGCGTTTGACCTGGTGATGATCGGCGTTATTTCTGTTGTTGGTCTGGTGTGGGTAATCAATGACCCTGTATCGAAGATTACCTCTTTTGATGTCTTCAACTTTTCTGTTGGTGGACTTTCCGGAAGTAATTTCGCTATCGCTACTGCGCTTACCTTGTTCCTTTTGGTGATTGTGAAGAGAATATCGCAGTACACGCCTATCCTGCGGAATAAGATGATCGCTGTCGTTATCCTGGCTTTCATCACGATATTCTTCTGGGCTTCTTTTGAGCAGGCTGGAGGGTCTATGACCATCTTTGCACGCGACTATACAGCGCGGGTGCTGGAAGGAAACTACAAGGTGCTGTTCAATATTGTGAATACGCTCATTACGGTGGTTCCCCTTTCTATTATCACCTATGTGCTTTACAAGTTGATAAAACAAACTTTCGGTCGCTTTGCTGTCGGAAACATCATCTTAACAAGCGGCTTCGTCATCATCTGGGCTATCGTTATTTACATGCTTAGAAGTCAGTACAACGATGTTAAGGCGGAAGTGCCGGCAACCTGGTTTATGGTTCTGAACTCCCTGTTTATCATCACGCTTGCGCCGCTTTTCTCGAAAGTTTGGGAAAGCAAGTTTAATCCTCCGGCTACGATTAAAAACGGTCTGGGAATGATTTTACTGGGTATCGGATTTGCCACGCTGGCTTATGGAGCGAGCGGCATTCCTCAGGGTGCCAGAGAGGCCTCTGTGAGCATGTTATGGCTTGTTGCGGCCTACTTCTTCCATACTTCGGGAGAGTTGTGTATATCGCCTGTTGGCCTGTCTTACGTGAGTAAGCTTGTTCCAGGACGTATGATTGCGATCATGTTCGGAATTTGGTATCTGGCTATCGCTATCGGTAACAAGATCGCCGGAACTATGGGAGGTAAGATTGACGAAATCACTGCGGAATATTCGATGTCTACTTTCTTCCTGATCTTCACATTGATTCCTATCGGACTGGGTGTGCTGATTATGCTGCTGACACCGCTGATGAAAAAACTCATGCATAATGTTCATTAAACGAATAGTAACTTTGTTCGCACTCATAAATTTTTTACGTGTTAGTTGATAGTTTAGTCATAATCCCTACATATAACGAAAAGGAAAATATTGAAAAGATTATTCGCACTGTATTTGCATTGCCTACTCCTTTTCATGTTTTGATTATCGATGATGGCTCGCCTGATGGAACTGCAGATATTGTAAAGCAACTACAGGGAGAGTATTCGGGAAAGTTGTTTATAGAGGAACGAAAAGGAAAGCTTGGCTTAGGAACTGCATATATACACGGATTTAAATGGGCCCTGAGACACGAGTATGAGTTTATATTTGAGATGGATGCTGATTTTTCTCACAACCCGTCGGACCTTATACGTCTGAGACAGGCTTGCCTTGATGGTGCAGATCTTTCTATCGGGTCAAGATATGTTACGGGTGTGAACGTGGTAAACTGGCCGATGAGCCGGGTCCTGATGTCTTACTTTGCTTCCGTGTATGTGCGCTTTATTACAGGGATTGACATCCATGATGCAACTGCGGGATTCAAATGCTATAAACGCCGGGTTCTGGAGAAGATAGAGATGGATAAGATCAAATTTGTGGGCTATGCCTTCCAGATTGAGATGAAGTTCACGGCGATTAATTACGGATTTAAGGTAGTGGAAGTCCCGATCATCTTTACCGACCGTACAGAGGGAACCTCAAAAATGAGTACTCGCATATTCCGTGAGGCCTTCTTAGGTGTGATTCAGATGAAGGTGAATAGCTGGTTTCGTAAATACTGATAAAAAAGAAAAGCTGGACAGATTGTCCAGCTTTTCTTTTTTATCGATGTCTTATTTCTTCGTCTGATTGTATAAGTTTTCCACTTCTTTCCAGTTAACGACCTTCCACCAGGAAGATATATAGTCTGCGCGCTTGTTCTGATATCTTAGATAGTATGCATGCTCCCATACGTCAAGAGCGAGGATAGGTGTGCCCTTTTCTGCTACCACATCCATTAGCGGGTTATCCTGATTAGGTGTACTCGAAACTTTCAATTTACCATTCTGAACAATTAACCATGCCCATCCTGAACCAAAGCGCTTTGCTGCTGAGTCTGCGAAGGCAGTTTTAAATGCATCAACTGATCCGAAATCTTTGGCGATCGCTTTCACTAAGGCTGCTGAAGGTTCAGTTGCAGCAGGCGACATGATTTTCCAGAATAAAGAGTGGTTATAATGTCCGCCGGCGTTGTTGCGAACAGCAGCTGGTGCACTTTTAACTGTGGCCAGAATCTGCTCAAGAGACTTTGTTTCCATTGCGGTACCCTTGATCGCTGCATTGAGGTTTGTAACGTAGCTTGCATGATGTTTGTCATGATGTATAACCATGGTCTCTTTATCAATCGCCTGCCCGAGAGCGTCGTAGGCGTATGGGAGATCGGGTAAAGTAAACTGTGCTTTCACCTGACTTGCTGCAGATACACAAAGAATTCCTGAAACTAAGAGCGTTTTGAGCTTCATATATTAGAGATTGTTGATTTGATTCGATTTGATGACGTAGGGCTCTACGTGTATAATTGCGCCTTTGATCTGGCTATTACTCCTCATTAACTTATCTTTTACCATGTGGGCGATCGTATGGCCTGCTGATACCGATATATCTGCATCCACCAGAATATGAAGATCAATAAAGTAGTCGAGACCCATTTTTCTGACATAGCATTTTTCAACCTCCACTACATCCTCTACGCTCCTTGCACTATCCTTGACCTTATTAACGATCTCTCCGGATGGAGCAGTGTCCATAATCTCGTCGAACGCCGGTTTCAAAATAGTTGCTGCATTATAGACAATGAGAACTGCTGCAATGAGCGCTGCCCAGTCGTCCGCGCCTTCATAACCTTTTCCCCCGAAAATTGCTATCAGAATACCGATGAATGCGGCAGCAGATGTAATGGCGTCACTACGATGATGGAACGCATCGGCTTTAACGGCCTGGCTGTTCAACTCTCTGCCTACTTTCATGACATATCGATAGAGAGACTCCTTGATGACGATTACGGCAATCAGGATCCAAAGAGTGAAAACCTTAGGTCCTTCATGCGGTGTATTGATGAACCCCACGGCATTGTAGCCGATCCAGACAGCAGCGCCCAGAAGGAAAAGCGAAATAACAATAGCGGCTAAGGGCTCTGCCTTGCCGTGGCCATAAGGGTGGCGCTCGTCGGCGGGCTTTAGGGAGTATCTCAGGCCGATCCAGAGCAGAAATGAACTAAGGATATCGGCACCGGTTTCAGTCGCGTCGGCAATGAGTGCATAAGAGTGCCCAAAGTGCCCACCCGCGGCCTTTACCGCGACAAGCAGGATACTGACCGCGATACCGAGCTGTGTGGTACGTATTGCTTTAATTGATGGGTCCAGATCGATATCCCTCATTCACAAGTTTGTTTGTTTTCACAAAAGTAAACGTATTTCAAGCATAAGGTGGCATCTGTGGAAAATTACAGGGCCATAATGGTTGATTAGACGGCACAAAGCACTTCAATATTTAACGGCATCAGGTATTTTACTGTTTAAGAACACGTATTTGTTTGTAAAAACATAAGCCTCTTCGGAGTGTTCTCTACATACCCTATATCTATTTGTGAAGACATCTCAAGAGCCGGAACACCGGCTCTTGTTTTTTGCGACTCTCTCTGCCGACTTAATGTCCGCTTGTGTCTCTTCGGAACTTGTCTTTGATCTGCCGTCCCGTTTTTTCAAGACTGTCGCCAATTCTATTGAGGCTACTTCCAACCTTCTCTCCAGTTGATTCAAGGGAGCTTTCGATGGAATCAACACGGGCTTCAGACGAAGTGATAATGTTATAGACAGTGTCTTTCCTGAAGATAACACTTCTATCAGCGTCAGGATACACCCATACGTCGATTACAGCGAGTTCGTTCTTCTTTGCAGGCTCGCCTGCAGCTGCAGTCACTTCATCCTTGGTCATACCTATAGAGACCGAACTCAGGTCTTTTGGAGGTTGACGACAGGAGAGCAGAGTTAAAGGTAGCGCCAGTATAAAAAGCATTCGTTTCATAATATAACCCTAACAAAAGTGGTGGAGCTATGTTTGCAAACGTTCTTCCCGCTTACGATGGCTGTGGGGTAGACAGATAATTGTCAATACCTTGCCCAATCTCCGCTGCCGAGTTGGCATCGAGGTTAATTCCCCCATGATTAGGGCCTTCCTTACCTCCTGACTCCCACTTCCATGAGTGGTCTACTTTGACGAGGTCCCCGAGACTTACCTCGTCCACAACGATCGTATAGTACGGATCCTGCTGCTGGCCCCTGTATGAACGATAAACTGCCAGTACGAAAGAAGTATTCTTACTATTATAGGTGATTTCAAATGGCTGTTCCATGACTACTAACGTTTAAGAGTTTTAGATAACTGGTTGAAATGTTTGTTCCTGGAATAATCCGGAGACTTATACTATACGAACGAACAAAGGTGACGTTTGGTTTGAATGCGTTGTACTGTCTTTGGTGCTTCGGGATTGGCTTGGTGCGTACTGAAGATCCGTGGGCGATATTCCCCTGGAATGCCTGAAGGTGATAATTCTGAAAAGAAACTGCCCAAAAACAGAAGACCCTCTACAAATACAGTGATTCGAAGAGGGTCTTGTCTCGTTGGTACACCCATCAGGATTCGAACCTGAGACCGACGGTTTAGAAAACCGTTGCTCTATCCAGCTGAGCTATGGGTGCCTTTCGTGGCTGCAAATATAGAAAATCTTTAAATTAACTTGCAAGCGAATTTTAAGATTTTACTAAAAAGCTATCAGCCAACAAAATAATTTCATTCCTTGCTCAACTCAGCGAAATATTTATGGAATAAAGGAATCGTTTCTATCCCTTTATAGTAGTTAGCTATATCATATTTTTCGTTTGGAGAATGCAGATTATCGCTATCCAGGCCAAATCCCATCAGCACAGTCTTGATTCCGAGCTCGGCTTCGAAAAGCGCCACGATAGGTATGCTTCCTCCACCTCTTGTAGGAATAGGTTTTTTTCCGAAAGATTCTTCTAAAGCTTTTTCAGCTGCACGATAAGCCACGCTGTCTGTAGGCGTCACAACCGGTTCGCCACCATGATGAGGAGTAACTTTCACACTCACATATTCGGGAGCGATGGACTCAAAATAGGTTTTAAATAGTTCAGTAATCTTATCAGACTGCTGATTCGGAACCAGGCGCATGGAGATTTTCGCACTTGCCTTCGAAGGAAGAACAGTCTTGGCACCTTCTCCGATGTAACCTCCCCAGATACCGTTTACTTCCAGGGTGGGTCTTATACCGGTCCGCTCAATAGTTGAATAACCTTGCTCTCCCCAAAGCGCCTTTACGCCAAGATCCTGTTTGTATTCTTGTTCGTCATAGGGAGCATCATTTAAGCTCTTCCTATCTTCTTCTGAGAGATTGATTACGTCGTCATAAAAATGCGGAATCGTAATATGATTATTTGCGTCATGCAATGATGCAATCAGCTGACACAATATGGTTGCAGGGTTTGCTACCGCTCCGCCGTATACTCCTGAATGAAGATCCCTGTTAGGTCCGGTTACTTCCACCTCCAAATAGGATAAACCGCGAAGTCCTGTCTCTAGCGATGGATTCTCAAGGCTGATCATGGAAGTGTCTGAGATCAAGACAACGTCCGATTTTAAGCGTTCTTTATTTGCTTTAACAAAGATGCCAAGATTGCTGGATCCAACTTCTTCTTCCCCCTCTATCATAAACTTGATATTGCATGGAAGCGAATCTGAATTGATCATCATTTCAAATGCTTTAACATGCATATAGAACTGACCTTTATCATCGCATGCTCCGCGTGCATAGATCTTCTCATCTCTGATAGTAGGTTCGAATGGAGGTGTATTCCATAACTCCAGAGGATCTGCAGGTTGAACATCATAATGGCCATATACCAACACAGTTGGTTTAGCCGGATCAATGATCTTTTCACCGTATACGATTGGGTAACCTGCAGTCGGGCAGACTTCTACGTTTTCAGCGCCGGCTTCCCTTAGCTTCTCCGCAACAAAGTCCGCTGTCTTTAAAACATCATCTTTATATGATGGGTCCGCACTGATTGAAGGAAACCTGAGCAGTGCAATTAGCTCATCTAAAAACCGCTGTTTATTCTCTTCAACATACTGTTTTATCATCTGCATAATCTGTAAGTTTTACGCAAATATAGTTTAGTAGAAACGAACTCTATAATTTAAAGACGAGGCTTCAGATTAGTCCCATCCGCCCATGTCTTTCTTCTCTCCGCCCATGACCTTTTCTGTTTGGGTTGAAGGAGTTGCTGTTTCTTCTTTTTTGCATGATGCAAATACCACGGATACTAACGCCGCTAATACGATGATCTTTTTCATTTGAGTGAAGCTGTTTTATTTATTGACTTAGTTTGAAAGGGTCGGACTTAGTCCCAACCGCCCATATCTTTCTTCTCCCCACCCATAACCTTTTCTGTTTTGGTTGAAGGAGTTGCTGTTTCTTCTTTTTTGCATGATGCAAATACCACGGATACTAACGCCGCTAATACGATGATCTTTTTCATTTGGCTAAAGCTGTTTTGATTTTTTTAACTGGTTTCCTGAAGGGTTAGATTCCGTCCCAACCACCCATATCTTTCTTCTCTCCGCCCATAACCTTTTCTGTTTTGGTTGAAGGAGTTGCTGTTTCTTCTTTTTTGCATGATGCAAAT
>Ga0302347_1000183_pt1 | contig 115958 bp, 92 predicted proteins | sample PhyWR1_FD_202178 | JGI IMG/M metagenome (GOLD analysis project Ga0302347, IMG submission 202178) | Leaf surface microbial communities from wheat plants in UC Gill Tract Community Farm, Albany, California, United States - DLSL W.R1 (v2)... | ecosystem: Host-associated > Plants > Phyllosphere >... | reverse complement strand
CCAGCTTGCGCGCCGTGTACTGAAAGCGCGCCGGCGAGCGCAGCAGCAAACCGCGTTCGAAACCGGCAGTGGCCATTGCTACATGCCAGCCCTGCCCTTCGTCACCGATACGGTTTTCCAGCGGTATGCGCACGTCGTCGAAGAACACTTCGGCAAACGCATCCTTGCCGTTCAAGGCCTTGATCGGTCGTACCGTGACCCCCGGCGCGTTGAGCGGCACCATCACAAAGGACAGGCCGTGGTGACGGCTTGAGCCGGGATCGCTGCGGAACAGGCCGAACAGCCAGTCGGCAAAAATCGCCCGTGTCGACCAGGTTTTCTGGCCGTTAAGCACGTAGCTGTCACCGTCACGGCTGGCCTTGCTGGTGATCGCTGCCATATCGGAACCGGCGTTGGGTTCCGACCAGCCCTGGGCCCACATATCGGCACTGGCCGCCATGCGTGGCAGAAAACGTTTTTTCTGCGCCTCGGTACCGAACTCCATCAGCGTCGGCCCCAGCAACAGCTGGCCGTTCTGATTGATCCGCATCGGCGCGCCGGCACCGTAATACTCTTCTTCAAAAATCAGCCACTCGATCAGATCGCAGCCGCGCCCGCCCAGCTCGGTAGGCCACATGACCATCGACAGCCGGCTTTCGAACAGCTTGGCTTCCCACTGGCGGTGCTGTTCGAAACCTTCACGGGTGTCGTAGCTGGCCAGCGGCGTGGCCGGCAGGTTGTCCGCCAGCCACTGGCGCACCTCCTGACGGAAAGCTTTCTGCTTGGGGGAGTAAGTCAGATCCATCTTCAGCTCCTCAGAACGTGGCGTCGCGTTTTTCAACGAACGCGCGACGGGTTTCAGCGGAGTCCGCGCAGTTGTAGGCCTGCAGCGTAAAACCCTGCTCCCAGCGATATTTGTCTTCCAGATTGCCGTCTTCGATACCGTTGAGCGCTTCCTTGGCGATACGGATCATCTCCGGGCTTTTACTGGCGATCTTGCGGGCGATTTCCAGGGCGGTTTCGCGCAGTTGTTCGCGGGGCACCACGCGCTCGATAAAGCCGTACTGCTGGGCGTCGACGGCGCTGATTTTGTCGCCGGTCAGGAACAGGTAACGGACTTTTTGCACCGGGAACAAACGCTGCAAGTGCGCTCCGCCGCCCATCGCCCCGCGATCCACTTCAGGCAGTGCAAACGTGGCGCAATCGGAGGCGACGACGATGTCCGCAGCACCGGTAATGCCGATCCCGCCGCCCAGGACAAAACCATGTACCGCAACAATCACCGGCACCGGGTTGCGATGCACCGCCTTGAAGGTGGCGTAGTTGCCGGCGTTGACGGTCACGATGCGCTCGGGGTGGGCGTCCAGCTCCTTGATATCGACCCCGGCACAGAAACCACGACCCTCGGAACGGATCACGATGACGCGTACTTGCGGGTTCTGGCCCAGGGCTTCGAGGGTATGCGCCAGGTCCAGCCATTCCTGGCTGTCGAGGGCATTGACCGGTGGCCGGTCGATCACCAGCTCAGCGACGCCTGCGTCGATGCTGGTGTGAAATGCGGTATGAGTTGCGCTGTTCACAGGTGCTCCCGGGTTGGCAAAGGCATGGGGGGAGTATGGGAACGGCGCAATGGCGAATCATCGTCCGTTGAGACTAACGTGGGTGGCGTTGCTGGGTGCTGACCTCTGCCCAAAAGGACTAGTCCAATTCAGGGATTGCACCCGCGCAGCGCGCTCCCATGCTTGCGGCATATCCTGTATTTCCACGATGAGAGCCGCCCCATGGAGCTTGCCCTGTCTGACGAGCAGCAAATGATTCAATCATCTGCCGAACGCTTTTTGGCCCAGGTGGCCAGTTCCGCCGAAGTGCGTGCGGCCATGGCCAGCGAACAGGGTTACAACCCGGTTACCTGGGCGCGTATCGCAGGCGAGCTGTACTGGCCTGCCCTGGCCATCCCCGAGGCCTATGGCGGCCTGGGGCTGGGCTTTATCGAAGTCTGCCTGTTGCAGGAGCAATTGGGCCGGCGCTTGCTGCCCTCGGCGTTCTACGCCACCTGTTGCCTGGCCTTGCCTGCGCTGCTGATGAGCCGCAATGAACCCCTCAAGGCTCACTGGTTGCCATTGATTGCCGCCGGTGAAGTCACGGCCAGCCTGGCCTACGCCAGTGCCTCACGCTGGGATGACACCGCCGTGCAGGTGTATGCACAAAGCTGCACGGGCGGTTATCGACTCAACGGCCAGTACCTGCAGGTTATCGATGGCGCCGACTGCGACGTGTTGATTATCGCTGCCCGCACACCGGGCAGTGTCGGCGAAGCGGGGATCAGGCTGTTTGCCATTTCCGCCGACACCCCCGGTCTGGCCCGTCACTGTCAGCCCACCCTCGACCAGACCCGACGCATTGCCACTGTGACCCTCACGGATGTGCAACTGCAGGATGTGCACCTGCTCAGCGAACCCGGTCAGGGCTGGCCGATGCTGCGCGACGTGCTGCGCATTGCCTGTATCGGGCTGGCCGCCGAACAAACCGGTGGTGCACAACAGTCCCTGAACATGACCCTGGATTACATCAACGGCCGTGAGCAGTTTGGTCGGCGCATCGCCAGTTTCCAGGCCATCAAGCACCGTTGTGCCGATCTGATGCTGGCGGTTGAATGCGCAAGGTCAGCCAGTTACTACGCCGCCTGCATTGCCGATCAATGCCTGAATATCGATGGCGACCCGGCTGCGCAACAGCAGCTGGGTGAAGCCGCTGCCACGGCCAAGATTCACGCCAGCGAAGGTTTTTTTCACTGTGCCGCCGAGTCGATCCAGCTGCATGGCGGCGTGGGGTTTACCTGGGAATATGACCCGCACCTGTATTTCAAACGGGCCCGTGCCAGCGAACAGCTACTGGGCTCCCCCGCTTTTCACCGTGAGCAACTGGCCAAGCAGATCTTCGGAGAACTGTCATGAACATTGGATTCAGTGCGGCAGATGAACAATTCCGCCAGCAGGTGGCCGAGTGGATGCAGCAACACCTGACCGGCGATTTCGCGCCACTGCGTTTTCGCGGCGGGCCGGGTGATGAAGACTTTGCACCGGCCTTGCGCAAAGCCTGGGAGCAGGCGCTGGCCAAGGGTGGCTGGATTGGCGCGGGCTGGGCTAAAGAGCACGGTGGGCGTGGCTTGAGTATCAACCACCAGGTGATATTTTTTGAAGAGTACGCCCGCGCCGGCGGCCCGGGGCGCATGGGCCATATTGGCGAAGGGTTGGTGGGGCCAACGCTTGCAGTGTTTGGCACGCCAGACCAGCAGCAGCGGTTTTTGCCACCGATACTGGCCGGGCAGGATTTCTGGTGCCAGGGGTATTCGGAACCGGGTGCCGGCTCGGATCTGGGCAATATCAAGACCCGCGCCCGGCTGGACAGCGACAGCGGGCAGTGGCTGATCAGCGGGCAGAAGGTCTGGACTTCACTGGCCCATGAAGCGGACTGGTGTTTTGTGCTGGCCCGCACCGAAACGGGCAGCGTGGGTCACCGCGGATTGTCGTTTTTATTAGTGCCAATGCAACAGAGTGGCATCAAAGTGCAACCGATCCGGCAACTGACTGGCTCGTGCGAGTTCAACGAAGTTTTTTTCGATCAGGCCACAACCAGTGCCGACAACCTGATTGGTCAGCCGGGCGATGGCTGGAAAATCGCCATGGCGCTGCTGGGGTTCGAGCGCGGGGTTTCGACCCTGGGCCAGCAGATGCAGTTTCAGAACGAACTGGATGAGGTGGTACTGATCGCCAAGAGCAATGGCGCGGCGCAAGACCCCCTGTTGCGCCAGCGCATTGCCCAGGCCTGGAGCGGCTTGCGGGTGTTGCGCTACAACTCGTTGCGCATGTTGTCCGGGGTACAGGATGGCAGCCTGCGACCCGAAGCGACAATCTACAAGCTGGCGTGGTCGAGCTGGCATGTCGAGCTGGGCAAGCTGGCGATGGACGTGCTGGGCCCCGAAGCTGAACTGCTGGCGGGAGGGCCTTATGAACTGACCCGTTTACAGGCACTGTTCCTGTACACCCGGGCGGATACTATCTACGGCGGCAGCAGCGAGATTCAGCGCAATATCATTGCCGAGCGGGCGCTGGGGATGCCACGGGAGGCGCGCTAGACGGGCTGAGAATCAAAAGCACCCTCACCCTAACCCTCTCCCGGAGGGAGAGGGTTGGGGTGAGGGCCTGGATCAAAAAGTGTATTTGCCATTGAACGACAGATAATCCCGATCCGCCATTGTCCGCCCCTGGGCAATATCGGCCGAACTCAGGTACGCCACATAGGTAAGCCCCATCTGGAAGTTGCCCAGGTACTTGAAATCACCGCCCAATGTCAGGCGCTTTTCAGCACGGCCCAGCCCCGAATAAGCGCTACCGTCGATGTTCTGGGTCCAGGTCGCCTTGGTGGTCAAATCCCAGCCGTTGAATACGTTGGGGTGATCAAAATACGCGCCAATCCCCAGCAGGCTTGAGCCCCGTGTTTGCCCGTCATACACATACTTGTTGAAAGTCCCGTCCGTACCCGCCCCGCCACCGGTAATGGTCAGGTCATCCACGCCCTGAATGCGCTGGTGCACCACTTCGGTCATCAAGGTGGTCTGCTGCGCCATAAACGTCGGGCCGATCATGTACACGGCATTCAAGTTGCCCTGCCACACCTGCCCGCGCGCCGGGGCACCGTTGCTCAGGTACACCGCTGCGCCGTCGCGGTAGCTCAGATCACCGGCAAACTGCACCGAATCACCTGCCTTGGTGGTAAAGCTCACGCCCGTGAGTTTGATGTTGTCAAAGTAGCCCAGCTGATAGCTCGGGCCATTGCCGCTGCCCCCCGCCTTGTTCAGCGAGGAATAGTGGGTCTGCCCGGTAAAGTCGAAAAACAGCGCCGGCACCCGGTCGTGGTAACGGTAATGGAACAACCCGATCTCGGTATTTTGCGTCAGCCGGTAACGGGTGCCCAGCCCCCACTCGCCGCTGTCGCCCGGCTTGACCGAGCCGCCGTAGCCAACCGCTGCGCCGTTAGGCAGATTGTCGACGATGCCCGGCGCCAACCGGAAGAACTCCGCCCCCGGGCCAAAGGTGTCGCTGCCAAAGTAGTCACCCACCGGGTTGAGCTGGGTTTCTTCCCATTTGTACTGGTAGAACCCGAGCAGGGCCAGGTCCTCGTTGACCGACCACGAACCCGAGATCTGCCCCACCGGCAAATAGGCATCCTTGGCCTCAGTACCGGGCACGTTGAACTTGGTCGAGTCCACCGGTGCCTGGCCCTGGCTGATGTTGGGCCAGAACAGGCTCTCGCCCCACGCCACCAGATGCCGCCCGGCCTTGAGTGACAGGTACTGGTCATCGTTGACGGTAAAATCGCCATACACATAAGCATCCAGCAACCGCGCCTTGCTGCCGCTGAGTTTGCGTGTGTCCCGGCTGAAGTCGTTGTAGCGCCCGGTCTTGTTCACCGTGTCCGGCGAGTCGTTGTCGTTGCGCTGATGGTAGACCTCGTCATAGAAATGGCTGGCGCGCATCACCGCACCGAGGTTGTCGTGCTTGAGCATCAATTCACCGAATACGCTGACCCGATTGTTGATCAGTGAGCCGCGCTTGAAGTTGCGCGTGGCATCGTCGTAGTTGATGTTGTTGAGGTATTCGTGATCCGGTTTTTCGGTACGCATCGAGGCCGTGTAGTTGACGGTCAGCGACGAGTCCAGGGTGGTGTTTTCACCCAGCTCGATGGTTGGCGCCGCCAGGGCCAGACCGCTCAGCCCTGACAACAAACCAGTCCCGACAACACGCGTGTAGTGCTTGAACATGCCTTGCTCCTTGTTCTTGTTGTTTTGCCCCGCCCGGCCACCTGCGCACAGACAGGGCCCGTGGCAGACAGCAGGATGGCGTCAGGGCGTTACTTGCCGGCCCGGCGTGCCGCTTCAGGGCCGAAGTCGCCTGCAGCAAAACCGCCCTTGTTCAGTACATAGCCGTTGCGTTGTTCGTTGATCAGGTTGAAGGCCAGGTAACTGCCGGCATTCAAGTCGTGGTAAAGGCCAACACCGGCCTGCCAGGTTTGGGTTTCGGGGGCGTAGAAGTAATTGACCATCGAGGTGCGCCACAACTCACCACGGTTGTCGTAGTTGTCGCCCATGATCGGGAACCAGCTGTCTTCGTCGATATACAGCGTGCGCTTGCCATATAGATGGCGGTTGCCCGGCTTGAGCACACCTTCAAGCACCCACACGCGATGCAGCTCGTAACGCATGTTGTCAGGGTTGATATGCCCGGGGGTGAGCATGCTCGCGTACTTGAGGTCATTAGCGTGCAGGCGTGCTGTGTTGTAGGGGATATACAGCTCTTTTTTACCGACTATGTTCCAGTTGTAGCGCTGGGCCGAGCCGTTGAAGATGCGCACTTCGTCGACGGTGATCGAACCGCCGGAGCCCGGGAAGGCCATGTCGAAACCGTAACCCGGCGACTGCCGCACACGCCGCGTACCCGGGTCGTAGCGCCAGCTCTGGCGCGGTTCGGTCTTGTCGTTCCAGTACTCGGTGCCGGTATTGATTTCACCCTTGTCGCGCTGTGGCAACAGGGTTTCGTTGAGATAGAAAGACGAGTTGCCCGCCGTATCGCCGATCTTGCCCGGCTCCAGCCCCGGCGCCATGTTGCGCGAGTGCACGCGGCCCCAGTTGATATTGCCGTCCTTGAGCACATAAGCGTTGTCCGAGGTGTATTCCTCGGTCCAGGCACGCACGGTAAACAGCGAGGCATTTTTCAGCAGCTCGATACCGTTTTGCGGAATGGGAAATGCCACGCCGCCAGTGCGGGCCACCACGCCTTCGCCATCATCGACCAACTTGGCGACCGAGGCGTTTTCCAGAGTGGCCTTGCATACCGTGTCAGAAAAACGAAAGTCACGGTGCGAAGGGTAAACCGGCATGCGGAATGTTTGCGGGTAGAGTTTGAACAGGGCTTTTTGCCCCTCGGACAAGTGCCCGTCGTACTGACTGAGGTTTTGCGCGGTGATCACAAACAGCGGCTTTTCATTGGGGTATGGATCGATCGGGTGTTTGCCCGTGCCCTCGAATTTCATCCCCGGTGCCGCGCCCAGCCATTGGCCGCCAAAAGCAGGGATGGTGCCTGCGGCGTTGCCCGCCTTCTCGGCGCCGACGCAGGTCAGGTCCTTGCCCAGCCGGGGGATTTGATCGGCAGGGGCCTGGGCCAGCGCCAGAGCGCTGTAACCCTGCAATGCCAGGGCAACTGACAGCCAGCCGCCCATATGGGTGATGCGTCCCATGGAGTTCTCCTTTTTATTGGTCATGCACATTTACTTGTGGGAACGGGCTTGCCCGCGATTGGATCGACGTGGTCTGGCTGATACATCGCGGCGCCTGAATCGCGAGCAAGCCCGCTCCCACCTGAAACCTGGCGCCCACTCAAGCTCTGGCTGATTGCGCAATCGCGAGCATCCCGGGTTCCACCAGCGGCTTGCCCAGGTTGAACCACGCAGCCAGTGCCGGTAGCAGGAAGATCGCCCCCAGCACGTTGACCATAAACATGAAGGCCAGTAGCACACCCATATCGGCCTGAAACTTGAGGGGCGCAAACACCCAGGTGCACACCCCCAACGACATGGTCAGGGCGGTGAATACCGCTGCCGTGCCACGCTGGCACATGGCGCGGTAGAAGGCTTCGCGCAGGTCATGCCCCGCGGCCATCTCATGCTCGATGCGCTCGTACAGATAGATGCCGTAGTCCACCCCTACCCCCACACCCAAGGCCATTACCGGCAGGGTGGCGACCTTGAGGCCAATGCCCAGCAGGGCCATCAGCGCATTGCACAGCACCGCGACAATTGCCAGGGGCACCAGAATGCACAGCACCGCGCGCACCGAACGAAAGGTCAGCAGGCAGAACAGCGCCACCGAGAAGAACAGCGCCGCCAGCATCACTACTTCGGCATGTTTGACCGCTTCGTTGGAGGCCGCCATGACGCCGATATTGCCCCCCGCCAGCTTGAACTCCACGCCGGGCACATGGATGCTGGCGATGATGCGCTTGGCCTCCGCCAGCACATGGGCCACGGTGGCGCCTTCGTGATCGCTCAGGAACACCAGAATCTGCATCTGCTGGCAGCCGTCAGTGACCAGCCCCGAGTCCGGTGAATAGGCGTAGGCGCCCTGCTGCAAGCCCTGGGCGGAACCGGGGATGGCCGCCCAGCGCGGGTTGCCTTCGTTGTTACCGGCAATCACCTGCTTGCTCATCCCCGCCACGCTTTGCACCGATTGCACACCGGGCACTTCGCGCATCTTGAAATCGAAGGTTTCCACAGCCCGCATCACGGCCGGGTCCAGGCAGGCCTCACTGCGATCGCGAATGGTCAGGAACACCGAGAGCACATCCAGGCCGATGGCGTAATTGCTGATGATTTTCTGGTTGTCCTGGTTGTAGCGCGAGTCGGCACGCAATTCCGGCGCACCTGAGCCGATATCACCGGTCGCCAGTTCACGGGCCTTGTACGCGCCGGCCACCAGCAACACCACACTCAAGGCAAATACCCAAAGTGCAGGGCCGGGCGTGGCCAGCGCCGACAGCCGCCACCACAGCGGGTGGCGTGAACTGGCAATGCGCGCCTGAACCGTCAGCAAGCGCGGCTCCAGCGTCAGGTGGGCGATGATCAGCGGCAGCATGATTTTGTTGGTGATGATCATCAGCATCACACCGATGCAGGCCGTGACGCCCAGCTCGTGGACGATGGGGATATCGATCAGCATGATCACCCCGAAGCCGAGGGCGTTCATCAGCAGCGCCAGCGCGCCGGGGATAAAAATCTTGCTGAACGCCGCCTTGGCCGCACTCACCGAATCACTTCCGGCCAGTACTTCCTGCTTCCAGGCGTTGGTCATTTGCACGGCATGGGACACACCGATGGAGAAGATCAGAAACGGCACCAGTATCGACATCGGGTCGATACCCAGGCCCAGCAATGGCAGCAGGCCGAGTAACCACACGACTGGCAGCAAGGCGACAAACAGCGCCACCAGAGTCAGGCGCAACGAGCGGGAATACAGCCACAGCAACGCGCCGGTGATCAGGAACGCGATGGCAAAAAAAACCATGACCGTGTTCAGCCCTTCGACCACGTCACCGACCAGCTTGGCAAACCCGACGATATTGATTTCGATGTCGGCACTGCTGTATTTGGCGCGGATATCCTCCAGGCGCTGGGCAATTTGCACGTAACTCACCGGTTGCCCGGTTTTGGGATCGATGTCCTGCAGGTCGGCGCGCACCAGCGCTGACTTCAGGTCATTGGCCAGCAAACGGCCGATCTGCCCGGAGCGAGCGGCATTGCTGCGCACCTGTTGCAAGTCGGCGGGCGTGGCGGCGTATTGCGGCGGCACCACCAGATCACCGACATAGCCGTCTTCGGTAATTTCGATGTAGCGCACGTTGGGCGTAAACAGCGACGTTACGCTGGGGCGACTGACCCCGGAGATATAGAACACATCATCGGTGACGTGTTGCAGGGTTTCGAGGAATTCGGGGTTATAGATATCCCCCTCGCCTTTCCAGTGCACGCTGACCAGCAAGCGGTTGGCACCGGTAAAAATGCGGCTGAAATCCAGAAAGTTGAGCATGTAGGCATGACGCACCGGGATCTGCTTGTTGAACCCGGGGTCCAGCCGAACATGGGTGGCGCTGTAACCAAGGGCCAGGGTCACCAGCATAAAAAAGCCGAGCAACACTTTGCGCCGGGCCATTAATTGCTCGGCGCAGCGCTGCACAGCCGATGACAAGACAAAAGCGCCCATGCTCGCGGTCCCTCGCACACTGGTTGAAAGTGATCGCGATAATCAGACGGGGCCGGGCCTTGAACATCGTCCGTAAGGGTTAGGCTGTTTGAGGGATGGAGAGCAAGTGGCGTTATACAAACGCCGAAAATTGTAGCCGCTGAGGAGCGCAGCGAGGCTGCGATCGGGCGCGCAGCGGCCGTGGAATCAGGTTCATCGGTACTCCAGACACATCGAGTGCTCCAGGTTTACGGCCGCTTCGCAGCCGATCGCAGCCTCGCTGCGCTCCTCAGCGGCTACAGGCGGCTACAGGCGGCTACGGGCCGTGTCACTCTTTACTGGCTTTGAACGCCAGTTCGCCCTTGGGCCATTTGGCCGCTTTGGCGGTAACGGCCTTGAGGGTTTTGCTCAGGCCTTCCTTGAGCTGCTCCTGGGCAGCGAAGATCAGCATCACGGTCTGACCTTCCTTGAACACGATGCCTTCGCCCAGGGGCGAGCTGACATAGGCGTAGTCGCCGATGCCGTAGATAGTCATTTTGATGTCGCGAAATTTGATTTCGAACTTGCCACCTTCGCGGCTGGGCAAGACTGCTGCGCGAAAATGATCACCGACCTTGAGCCCCAGACCCGGTTTGTCATCTACCACCAGCGCTGATTCAGTATCGATTTCAGCGATGTAAATACCTTCAGCGTTCTGCTCGGTAACGTAAACAAAGCGGGACTGGAACAGTTTGACCAAACGTGCCCGCAAATCACCCAGAACAAACAACGCATGCATTTCCAGATTGCTGACTGCCAACGAAAAACCCTCGAAAACGTGAAGTGGCGCTACCAGAACAAATAACAGGCAGCAGAAAAAAGGCCTCAGCCCACTTATTAAAAAACCGGGTACAGCAAAATCTCCTGGCTGATGGGGCAAGGAGTGGCATGTGACATCAAGACTAAAAATACGACAGGACCACCATTCTACCGGCTCATGCCCGAAGTTGGGTATACACATCCACTTCTCAGTCAGGGAATCCGTAAATTTTTCTTGATTGAGGCCCGGTTCTACAGGGCTTTCGTCGTTAACTGCGCCGCTGGCTGTCAACAACTGCCATACTGGCCGAAAAATCAGCCTGGCCCATGCCGCCGGGTTGTCCGGCTTCATTACCTCGAAGGGAAAGCGACACGTGACGGAATTTGATATTGGCGAATTTTTTATCCGCGGCGAGTCCAAAGAAGTCGATGGTGAGTTTCAGGCCGTGATTGTGATGCGCGCCAAGCCACCGTTGAAAACCGTGACTTATCACCAGGTCGAGAAAGACCGTTGGTTCAAGACAGCCGAGCAGGCTGAAATTGCCGCCAAGGGTTCGGCACAGGAACTGAAGCTGGCAGTGGACGCTGGCGCCCTGAACCCGTCCTGACGCACCCTTTCAAGCACGCTGAGCCCGAACCTGCATTGCGCACGCGTTCGCGCTCAGCTGCGCCAGCCAGGCAGCGCGACACTCTTCAGCTTCAATACGGCTTGAAAACGCCGTACCGCGCTGCTCACCATTGACCAGCACAACCCAGCAGACCTTCTGGCCCGTGGCACGCAAGCCTTGAGGCACGCCCGTGCCGATCATCACGGCTACATCAACCCGATTGGACATAAGGGGTTACTCCCATCATTTAGTTAGTCACCTAACGATGTTGGGCATATTAAAGAGTTAAGGTCGCTGGAAAAAGCTATGACCTGCATAGCTGCATTGCATCAGCGGTAACAATAACCCCTGGGTGCAGGTTCAAACCGGCGGTTTTTGACCGTACACAGCGCGCCCACCCTCTTGCGCAATATTGAAAAACGCTTTGTCGAGCACCCCCAGGCCCTGGCCCACGTTGGCATTGAAATTGGCCGATTGATGAACGTAGCGCTGACGCAACAAACGCTCCTGCGCAGCGGTGAGCTTGATGGTGCCTTTCAGCACCTGCCCCTCCAGCCTGGCAGCGATGGGCAACAGCTCATCAGGCAAGGCATCCTGGACACTGTCCAAAGCCGTAAAGGGCACACCCTGCTGGCAGGCCAGCGAGTGCATGATGCGCAAATACACACGGGAAAGATGGCCAAGCACCTGACGCTGCATAAAGACTGCGGCCTGCACGCGCTTCATCGGATCCTGGCGGCTGCCGGCCATCTGCTCTTCGGTGCGCACCTGCACGGAGTCTTGTGCAGCAAGCGGATCAATCAAATCCCTGGCTTGCCATTCCAGCAACTGCGCCTGGGCCAGCTTCCAGGCACTGGCTAGCCTGATGGGCGTGGACGGGCTGACCAGATTGCTCTGCCAACGGGTCAACTGCACCTGCTCTTGCATCTCGAGCGGATAACCGCCGCCAAGATCGGCATGGGCACCGGGCAGGGATATGTCCAGCGGCCATTGCGGGGCAATGCGGGTCAGGGAAAAATTGCGTCGGTGTTCATCCCGTGCGCACAGCTGAACCACCTGTTGAGCACAGTCAGGCCCCAAATACAAATTGAGCCCGGGGTTGATCTCATCACCCACATCGCCCAGATCCTGGAGCCCGCCCATCGCTGCGACGGTATCGAACAACCCGATAAACTCGATGCTGCACTTGAAGTCAGAAGCCAGCGCAAATTGCTGCGCGAAGGCCGTGGCATGCACCTGGTTGGCAAAGTGGCGGGCTGCAGCCGCGCCGCGGCTGAAGCCAAAAAGGTCCAGTTGCAAACGGCTCAGGGCATTGGCGGGAGCAAGGCGTACAAATTGCTCCAGGCATTGGCTCAGTTGCACCAGAGCCTCATCGGCCTTGCCCAGCACCCCGGTGCGACCACGGCCATAGGTCAGGCCCGGGAAGGAGGTATCATCGGCCCCTGTGGTTGTGCCAATACCGCCAACGTAGAGTGAAGTCAGCGCCTGTGCATCCTTGAACGTCGTTTGCACAGGGTAGTGCCGATGCAGGCGGGCGATATTGGTGGGTACACCGGCATAACTGCTGTCGGGGTCGACCTTGATGCCCCGGGCCTGGCGCTCGCGGCCGGACAGGATATTGAACTGGTTATTGGCCGTGCCATCGAAAAAAATTCCGACACGCAATACATACCCCGTATTGCTTGAGTGGCTCATGACGCTGGTCCTCGTTCTTTTCGGCTTCGCGTGGAAACGCCGTGCCAAATATAAAGGGGCATCACCAGGACACTCAGCTCAACGTCAGGATTAAATTTTTACGGGGAGTTACAACAGAGGCCGGGACTGCAGCGCGGACGGCTGCGAAACCCAAGCTACCGGAACCGCAGGGCACGGCTCCGGCAAGGTCAAGCCCTCAGGCTTGACGCTGATGCTTGTCGATTTGCTCGTGACGCTCTTGAGCTTCGATGCAGTACTTGGTGGTAGGGCTGATCAGCAGGCGCTTGAGGCCAATTGCATCGCCACTGTCATCACACCAGCCGAAGCTGTCATCCTTGATACGTTCCAGCGCCTGCTCGAGCTGAGGCAGCATGCGCTGATCACGGTCGATGGCGTTCACCAGCCAGGTGCGCTCTTCTTCAACCGAAGCAGCGTCAGCCGGATCAGCCGGAGTGTCCAGGCTCTCGATCGCTATGCGGTTCTGCTCGATGCGCTCGTGGGTTTCGACTTTCATGTTCTGCAGCAGCTCGCTGAAAAAAGCATGTTGCTCGGCATTCATGTAGTCATCCGCCGGCATGGCCAGCAACTTATCCTTTGTCATTGATTTCTCTATAAAAAATACGTGCATTAAGGCGAATTAGGGAGCGTTCTGACCGATCTTCATCCCAACCAGTTAGGTGCCATCTATTTCAAGCGCCACCCGGCACTCAATTTACGAGGGGCGGCAGTCTAAGGCCGAGTTATCGACTCAGCAACTGAAAAGACACCTATTTGTCCAGCAAAACCTGGAAAGTGACGAAAAACGTGCTCAGCGGGGCTAATGGAGTGCGTTTATAGCAAGAAATTCAATACTCAGGCTGAAAATGCACACACCAGGTGCGAAGTCATCACAGGGGGTGGACATGGATAAGGATGACCTGCTCATACTGAAAAGACCACTGGCCCTGCCGTGTGCAACCAGATCGAGCGAAGGCTAATGAGCAATGGGGCATGAGCGCGTAGTGGACGATGCTCAACAGGCCCCTCGCCCGGGCCATGCTCCATCACCCAAAGCATCAAAATAAATGCACTTAAGCATCATTATTATGCATTTGCGGACTGCCTTATTCCGGGGCAGACTGCACCCGTTCCTCCCCCAGATGAAGGAACATTTTCAAGGGCTTGCCGGTAAACCCGTCAGGCCCTTTTTTACCTGCCTGCCCCACAAAACCGGATTTACCTGACCATGCAAACCCGCTGGATCAGCCGCCTATTGCCTGCGGCTACGAACACCCGCCCCACCGAATGGAGCCGTGCCGCCATTGGCGTGTCCCTTGGCACGCTGTTCAGTGTGTGGTTCTGCAGCTTGTTCTATGGCCTGCCCGTGGCCATGCACCTGATCGGCCCATTGGGCGCTTCGGCCATTTTGCTGTTTGCCGTGTCCTCTGGTGCACTGGCGCAACCCTGGTCGATTGTCGGCGGCTATCTGTGCGCCACAGTCGTGTCCCTGGGGGTGGTGCATTTTCTTGGCCGCAATCTCGACAGTGCGTGCCTGGCCGTAGGCCTGGCAATGATCTGCATGTGCCTGCTGCGCTGCCTGCACCCTCCTGCAGGTGCCCTGGCGCTGCTGGTGGTACTGGCCGACCCCGACAGCGCCAGCCTTGGCTGGGGCATGCTGGCACCGGTGATGCTCGGCGCGGTGTGCATGCTGCTCGCAGCGCTGACCTATAACAACCTGACCCGCGTGCGTTACCCGAAAAAACCGCCTGAGCCAAGCCCAGCAACAATCGGGGATCAGACATCGGTCGATCCAGGCATTACCGCTGAAGACTTGCACCATGCGTTGCAGCAAATGGACGCATTTATCGACGTTACCCCCGAAGATCTCGAAGAGTTGATTCGGGCCAGCGAACAGCGTGCACGCCGGCGCAGTATCGGTGAAGTGTTCAGCCAGAACGGCTGAGCCCGGGGCGCTGCCCTCCCTGCTTGCCCTGTATCGATAAGCAACAAACTCCTGCTAGGGTTATCTGGATAACCCGGGCGGCAGACTTGCTTGAGTACTGATCGCCCTGATTCCGTCATCCGACAGTGATCAAGGCTCGCAATGCTCAAAACCATTGAAAATGAGATCTCGAAACAGGCCGCCCCGCCCGCTTTGCAAACTGAATTTGCCCAGCATGACTTTGAAAAACTGCGCAATTTTTGCAGCCTGACCTACATCACCAGCATTGCCATCTGGTTGCTGTTCAACCTGATTGTGAGCACCAAGGGCGGCCAGGGGTTTACCGGGCTGTCCCTGGTGTTTATCAGCGTTATGGTGGGGCTGACCATCATTCTGGGCTTTGTCGGCAATTACCGGCACTTCGATGTACTCAACACAATCTTTGTTGCCATCATCACACTCGGCTTGCGCCTGATCATTTTCGGCCTGCCCCCCGAGACGCAGCCGATCTGGCTGGCACTCGCCACTTCGAGCATTCTCTACAGCGCGTCGGTGCTGCCGCTCAGCCGCTGGGCGTTCGTGGCCGTTGCGGCCATCAGTTGTGTGATGCTCAACCCCTTCCTGATGACCGATGTCTCGGTCATGGACCTGCGCGGCCTGCTGATCCTGTGTTACTTCACCTTTCTGTGCAGCCTGACCACCTACAGTTTTTTCAAGCTGCGCCGGGTCAAGCTGCACAACTACACCATGTCCAAGCTGCTGGTGGCCCAGGCTTACATCGATGCCCTGACCGAGATCCCCAATCGGCGTTCCTTTATGGTTCAGGCCGGGCATGAACTACTGGCCCGGCCCCGGGAGCGCGACCACTATCTGGCAATGATCGACATAGATAATTTCAAGAAGGTCAACGACCAGTACGGCCATGATATTGGCGATGAGGTACTCAAGCGCACAGCTACCAGCATCAGGGCGGTGATGACTGATTTTGCATACGCGCGCCTGGGTGGCGAAGAGTTTGCCGTCTACCTGTCAGCCGTGCGCCGGGAAGACGTCGAGACGCTGATGGAAAGCCTGTGTCGCCGGGTGCGCGACGATCCCGACGCGCACCCCGTAACCATCAGCATCGGCCTGGCCCGGGTCGAAGAGGATGACACCCTCAACCAGGCGCTGGCCAAGGCTGACAAGGCGCTGTACGGCTCCAAAAACAGCGGCAAGGACCGGTTCAGTTTTTACTCATAGAAAGACACCGCTGAACCTGTGGGAGCAGGCTTGCCTGCGATGCAAACAACGCGCGCGCTCAGGCAAGTCACGGGGACTTCATCGCGGGCAAGCCCGCTCCCACAGTAGAGGTTACTTGTCGCTCAACTCGGTCTTGCCATCCCAGCCACCACCCAGCGCCGCGATCAGTTGCACGCTGGCGATCAATCGGCTTTGCAGCAGGTTCAGCACACTGCGCTCGGTGCTCAGAGCAGTGGTTTGTACCGAAACCACGTCCAGGTAAGCAATCAAGCCGGCCTTGTACTGGTTGCTGGTCAGGCGCAACGACTCGCGGGCCGACGCCAGTGCCTGCTCCTGCACCACCGACTCATCGCCCAGCACCTTCAACTGCACCATGTAGTTTTCCACTTCCCGCAAACCGTCGAGCACGGTCTGGCGATACTTGGCCACAGTCTGGTCATACATGGCTTCGTTGCGATCCACTTCTGCCGAGCGCTGGCCACCATCGAACAACGGCAGGGAGATTTTCGGCCCCACCGACCAGAAGCGGTTGGGCACGCTGATCCAGTCCTGATACTGACTACTGCTGTAGCCACCCGACAGGCTCAAACTGAAATCGGGGTAGTAAGCCGCTTTGGCTACGCCAATGTTGGCATTGGCAGCAATCACCGAGCGCTCCGCCGAAGCAATGTCGGGGCGCCGCTCCAGCAGTTGCGACGGCAGGCTGACCGGGATCTGCGGCAATTTGGGTACGTTGTTAATTTGCGCCAGGTTGAACCCCGCTGGCGCCTGCCCGGTGAGCACCGCTATCGCGTTTTCAAATTGCGCCCGCTGCCAGATCAGGTCGATCAGGCTGGCCTGGGTATTGCGCAGCTGGGTTTGCGCCTGGGCCACCGCATCCTTGCCGGAAATTCCCGCACGGTACTGGTTTTCGCTCATTTTCAGCGAGCGCTGATAGGCCTCGACCGTGTCTTCGAGCAAACGCTTCTGCTCATCGATCACCCGCAATTGCAGGTAGTTCTGCACCAGTTCCGACTGCTGGCTCAGACGCATGGCGGCCAGATCGGCCAGGCTGGCTTCGGCGCTCGCTTCGTTGGCTTCCAGGCCACGACGCAATTTGCCCCATACGTCGGCCTCCCAGCTCACCCCGACCTGGGCATTCAAGGTATCCCGAATACCGCTGCTGGAACTGGTCAGGCTGGAGTTGGAGCTACCGGTGCCCTGGCTGGAGCGGGTCTTGCCCACGCTCAGGTCGGCGCTGGGCAAAAACGCTCCGCGCGCACTGCGCACCAATGCCTGGGCCTGCCGGAACTGGGCTTCGGACTGCGCAATGGTCTGGTTGGAACTGTTGAGTTTTTCAACCAGCCCGTTGAGCTGCTGATCACCGTACAACTCCCACCAGGCACCACGGGCCAGGGAGTCGCTCGGGTTGGCCTGGGTCCAGCCGGCCGCCTGCTTGTACTCAAGGGGCGCCGCCGTTTGCGGGCGCTGGTAGTCCGGGCCGATGGCACAGCCGCTGAGCAGCGCAACGGACAACGCCGGGGCAAGGAGAAACAAACGAGAGGTCATAGCGGAGTTTCCAGAGCAGCATCAGTACGCACGCCGCGCCATTTATTGAAGCGATGGCGCAGGCGGTCGAGATAGAGGTAAACCACCGGAGTGGTGTAAAGGGTCAGAATCTGGCTGAAGATCAGCCCGCCAATAATGGTCAGGCCCAGAGGCTGGCGCATTTCTGCGCCTTCGGCGCTGCTCAGCATCAGTGGCAAGGCGCCGAGAATGGCAGCCAGGGTGGTCATCAGGATCGGCCTTAAACGCTGCAGGCAGGCGCTGCGGATCGACGCTTGCGGGTCGAGGCCCGAATGCCGTTCCAGTTGCAGGGCCAGATCGATCATCAAAATGGCGTTTTTCTTTACCACGCCGATCAGCAGGAACAGCCCCAGCAGTGAAATCAGGCTGAACTCCCCGCCCGTGAGGTAAATGCTCAACAACGCGCCAACCCCGGCCGACGGCAAGGTCGAGAGAATGGTCAGCGGGTGGATATAGCTCTCATAGAGAATCCCCAGCACCAGGTACACCGCCACCAGCGCCCCGAGAATCATGAAGGGCTGGCTTTTTTGCGTGGCGGCAAAGGCGTCGCCCGTGCCGGCCATTTTCACGATCACTTCTTCCGGCAGGCCGAGCTTGGCCACCGCCCGTTCAATGGCTGCCGTACCCTGCTCCAGGGTGACACCGGGGGCCAGATCAAACGCAATGCTCTCCGAAGCGAACTGGCCCTCGTGGGATACCCGGTCGTTCTGCAGGCTGTTCTCATAGTGGGCAATGGCCGACAGCGGAATACGCTGGCCATCGGCGGTAATCACCTGCACCTGATTCAGGGTTTCGGGGTCCTGGGCGTACTTGGGGTTGACCTCCATCACCACCTGATACTGGTTCAGGCTGTCGTAGATGGTGGAAATCTGCCGCTGGCTGTAGGCGTTGTTGAGCACGGCGGTGACCATGTCCATGTCCACCCCCAGACGTTTGGCCTGGTCGCGATCGACCACCAGTGTCACCTGCTGGGCGCCGCGGCCTTCCCGGGCATCGATGGCGGTCAGCTCCGGCAGCGCCTTGAACGCAGCCACCACTTTCGGGTACCAGGTGCGCAACTCGCCCAGATCGCCGCTTTGCAGGATGTAGGAGTATTGCGAGCTGGTCTGGTCACGCCCGCCGCCAAACTGCAGGTCCTGGTCGGCCATCAGCATCAGGCGGCCGCCGGGCACTTTTGGCATGCTTTCACGCAGCCGTTCGATGACCTTTTGCGCCGACACCTTGCGCTCCGAGATCGGCTTGAGCCGCACGATCATAAAGGCGTTGTTGGTGCCGCCATTGCCGCCAATAAAACCGGCGACGCTCTCTACCGCAGGATCGGCCAGCACCGCCTTGCGGAAGATTTCCATCTTCGGCTGCATCACGCTGAACGACAGACCGTCGTCACCGCGCACAAAGCCGATCAGTTGCCCGGTGTCCTGTTGCGGCATAAAGGTTTTCGGTACCACCACATACAGCGCCACGTTAACGCCAATGGTCACCAGCAGGCTGAGCAATGTCAGGCGCTTGTGCCGCAGCACCCAGTCCAGGCTGCGTGCATAGCCGCTGACCATGCGCTGGTTAAGGCGGATGCTCCAACGCTGCATGGCGTTTTCCGTGCCCGGCACATGGGGTTTTAGCCAGCGTGCGCAGAGCATCGGCGTGAGGGTCAGGGACACCACCAGCGACACCACGATCGAAGCGGCCAGGGTGATGGAAAACTCGCGAAACAGGCTCTCGACAATCCCGCCCATAAACAGGATCGACAGGAACACTGCCACCAGCGACACGTTCATCGAGAGCAGGGTAAAACCGACTTCCTTGGCCCCCAGCATGGCCGCTTTCATGGGTGCCACACCGGCATCGATATGCCGCGAGATGTTCTCCAGCACCACAATGGCGTCGTCCACCACCAGGCCAGTGGCCAAAATCAGCGCCATCAGCGACAGGTTGTTCAGCGAGAAGCCGTAGAGGTACATGATGGCGAAGGTGCCCACCAACGACACCGGCACCGCCAGCGTCGGAATCAGCGACGCACGAAAATTGCCGAGGAACAGGAACACCACCAATATCACCAGCGCCACGGCGATCAGCAGGGTCATTTCCGCTTCATGCAATGTGGCCTTGATCACCGGCGAGCGGTCCATGGCCAGGTTCAACTGCACACTGGCCGGCAGCACTGCCTGCAGCGCCGGCAACTGGGCCTTGATCGCGTTCACGGTCTCGATGATGTTGGCCCCGGCCTGGCGGTTGACCACCAGCAAAACCGCCGCATCGTTATTGAAAAACCCGCTGTTGTAACGGTCTTCAACACTGTCCTTGACCTTGGCCACATGGCTGAGGCGCAGCGCCGCACCATCCTGGTAGCGGATGATCAGCGGCTCGTAATCCTTGGCTTTTTCCAGCTGGTCGTTGGCCTGGATCTGCCAGTTGCGCTCGCCGTCGGACACAGCGCCCTTGGGCCGGCGCACGTTGGCACTGGCAATGGTGTTGCGCACGTCATCCAGCGAGACGCCGTACTGGTTGAGCAGTTGCGGTTCCAGCTCGATGCGCACGGCGGGCAGCGAACTGCCGCCGATCTGCACCTCGCCCACACCCGGCACCTGGGACAGGCTCTGCGAAAGAATGGTCGAGGCCAGATCGTAGAGCTGGCCCTTGGACAATACCTCGGAGGTCAGCGACAGCACCATGATCGGTGCTTGCGAGGGGTTGATCTTCTTGTAGGTGGGCATGCTTTTCATGCCGCTGGGCAGCAGGTTGCGCGAGGCGTTGATTGCCGCCTGCACCTCCCGCGCCGCGCCATTGATGTCGCGGTCCTGATCGAACTGCAAAATCACCCGGGTCGAGCCCTGGCTCGAATTGCTGCTCATGGTATTGACCCCGGCAATCGCACCGAAGGCCCGCTCCAGCGGCGTGGCCACGGTCGATGCCATCACCTCGGGGCTGGCCCCGGGCAAACTGGCCGACACCACGATCACCGGGAAATCCATTTGCGGCAGCGGCGACACCGGTAGCAAACCAAAGCTCACCCCGCCCAGCAACATGATTGCCAGGCTCAGCAGCATTGTCGCCACCGGACGACGGATAAAAGGTCCAGAAAGGTTCATGGGTGACAGCTCCAAGCTTCAAGCTGCAAGCCACAAGCCAGAAGCCCGCGCACGCCCTGCTTTTCACTTGCGGCTTGGCGCTTGCCGCTTGCTGCCCCCCTCACTGCTCCACCTCACGAAGTTCAGGCTTGGCTAAACGCCGCGATAGCCGATCGAAGTACAAATAGATAACGGGGGTAGTAAACAGGGTCAATACCTGGCTCACCAGCAAACCGCCGACCATCACCAGGCCCAGCGGCTGGCGCAACTCTGCACCGGAGCCGGTAGCCAGCATCAGCGGTACGGCACCAAACAAAGCCGCCAGGGTGGTCATCAGGATCGGCCGAAAGCGCAGCAGCGCCGCCTGATAGATCGCCTGCTCGGGCGCCATGCCCTGGTTGCGCTCGGCGTCGAGGGCGAAGTCGATCATCATGATCGCGTTTTTCTTGACGATACCGATCAGCAGGATGATGCCGATAATCGCGATCATACCCAGGTCATTGCCGCTGAGGATCAACGCCAGCAAGGCACCCACCGCCGCCGACGGCAGGGTCGAGAGAATGGTGATCGGGTGGATATAGCTCTCGTAGAGCACGCCCAGCACGATATACATGGTCACCACCGCCGCCAGGATCAGCAGCAAGGTGCTCGACAGCGAAGCCTGGAATGCTTGTGCGGCGCCCTGGAACTCGGTCTTGACCCCCACCGGCATGCCGATGTCCTTCTGCACCTGGTCGATCAATTCGACCGCTTCGCCCAACGCTACGCCGGGCGCGAGGTTGAACGAGACCATCACCGAAGGGAACTGGCCGATATGGGAAATGGCCAGTTGCGCCTGGCGCTCCTCGACCCGGGCCAGGCTCGACAGCCGCACCTGGCCGCCGTCAGTGGTTTTGACGTGAATCTGATCCAGCGCCTGCGGACCGATTTTCTCGCCGTCCTTGGCCTGCAGGACCACCCGGTACTGGCTGGCCTGGGTGTAAATGGTGGAAATCTGCCGCTGGCCGAAGGCGTCATACAAGGCATCGGTGATATTGGCCACCGACACGCCCAGGCGCGAGGCCGCATCGCGGTCGATCACCAGGTACACCTGCAAGCCCTTGTCCTGCAGGTCACTGGCCACATCCACCAGCTCAGGCTGATTGGACAGCGCGGTGACCAGCTTTTGCGTCCAGGTGCTGAGCAAGTCAGCATCCGGGGATGACAGGCTGAACTGGTACTGGGTACGACTGACGCGATCTTCGATGGTCAGGTCCTGCACCGGCTGCATAAACAGGCGGATACCCGACAGTTTGTCCAACTGCGGCTGCAGCCGCGCAATCACTTGCGTGGCACTGTCGCTGCGCTCGCTGTGGGGTTTGAGGTTGATCAGCATACGGCCGCTGTTGAGCGTCGGGTTGTCACCGTCCACGCCGATGTAAGACGACAGGCTCTCGACATCCGGGTCTTGCAGAATGATCTTGCCCAGCTCCTGCTGACGCTGGCTCATGGCGCTGAACGAGATCGACTGCGGCGCCTCGGAAATGCCCTGGATCACCCCGGTGTCCTGCACCGGGAAAAACCCCTTGGGCACCACCATATACAGGAACACGGTCAAGGCCAGTGTACCGATGGCCACCAGCAGGGTCAGTGGCTGGTGCTTGAGCACCCACTGCAACATGCGCCCGTACTCGGCGATCATCCAGTCAATGAACGCGCCGCTGGCATGGTAGAAACGCCCCTGTTCTTCAGGCTTGGGTTCGGCCTTGAGCAGGCGCGCGCACATCATCGGGGTCAGGGTCAGCGAGACCACCAGCGAGATCAGGATCGCCACCGCCAGGGTGATGGCGAACTCACGGAACAGTCGCCCTACCACATCCGCCATAAACAGCAGCGGGATCAACACCGCAATCAGCGACAGGGTCAGCGAGATCAGGGTAAAGCCGATCTGTTTGGCACCCTTGAGTGCCGCCTGCATCGGGCTGTCGCCTTCCTCGATATAGCGCGAGATGTTTTCCAGCATGACGATGGCATCATCGACCACAAAACCGGTGGCGATGGTCAGGGCCATCAGCGTCAGGTTGTTGATCGAGAACCCGGCCAGGTACATCACACCGAAGGTGCCGACCAGCGACAGCGGCACGGCGATCGACGGGATGATGGTGGCGCTGGCGCGGCGCAGAAACAGGAAGGTCACCATCACCACCAGGGCAATGGCGATCAGCAATTCGTGTTGCACATCACGTACCGAGGCACGGATGGTTTGCGTTCGGTCGGTGAGCACCGTGACATCGATACCGGCGGGCAGGTTATCGGTGATGCTCGGCAGCAGGGCCTTGATCCGGTCCACCACTTCAATCACGTTGGCACCGGGCTGGCGCTGGATATTGAGCAGCACCGCCTGGTTTTCGTTGGCCCATGCCGCCAGGCGTTCGTTCTCGGCACCGTCGACAATCTCGGCCACGTCCTTGAGCCGCAACGGCGCACCGTTGTTGTAGGCTAGGATCAGCTCGGCGTATTCCTGCGGGGTTTTCAGCTGGTCATTGGCGTCCAGCATCGACACCCGGGTCGGGCCGTCGAAGTTACCCTTGGGCTGGTTGACGTTGGACGCACCGATCAGGGTGCGCACATCCGCCAGGTTCAAGCCGTTGGCAGCCAGCGCTTCGGGGTTGACCTTGATCCGCACCGCCTGGCGTTGCCCGCCGGCGATGCTGACCATGCCGACACCGCTGATCTGGGCAATTTTCTGTGCCATGCGCGTATCGACCAGGTCATTGAGCTTGGGCAACTGCATGGTTTTGGAACTGATGGCCAGGGTCAGCACCGGGGTATCCGCCGGGTTGACCTTGTTGTACACCGGCGGTGCCGGCAAATCCTTGGGCAGCAGATTGCTGGCGGCGTTGATCGCGGCCTGCACCTGTTGCTCGGCGACATCCATATTGATATCGAGGTTGAAGCGCAGGGTCAGCACCGAAGCACCGCCGGAGCTGGTGGAAGCCATCTGCGTCAGGCCCGGCATTTGCCCGAACTGACGCTCCAGCGGCGCCGTCACCGCACTGGTCATCACATCCGGGCTGGCCCCGGGGTACAGGGTCATCACGCGGATGGTCGGGTAGTCCACCTGGGGCAAGGCCGATACCGGCAGCAAGCGATAGGCGATGATCCCGGACAACACGATGGCCAGCATGCACAGCGTGGTTGCAACCGGGCGCAGGATAAACAGGCGCGACAGGTTCATTCGCGGGCCTTGGACTGGGTTTTGTCCGCGGCCGGGGTGGCATCGGTATCGGCACCGCTATCGAGCAGTTGCCCGGCAGCCGTTTCCGGTACTTCGGCACTGTCGTTGACCACTTCCACCGCGCCGCCATCACGCAGACGGTCGGTACCTTCGAGCACCACACGATCACCCGCTGCCAGGCCTTCCTCGACCACGGTCACGTCGCCATCGGTGGCGCCCACTTTAATGCTGCGAATCTTGACCTTGTTGTCACCGTCCATGGCGTACACGAACGAGCCGTTGGTGCCGTACTGAATCGCTGCCGTGGGAGCCAGCACCACGTTTTCAAGGGTGTCGGCCAACAGGCGTACATTGACAAACTGGTTGGGGAACAGCGCCTGATCGCGGTTCTCGAACAACGCCTTGAACTTCAGGGTGCCAGTGGTGATATCAATCTGATTGTCGATGCTGCTCAACACACCGACTGCCAGCTCTTTGGTATCGCCACGGTTCCAGGCCTGCACCGGCATTTTCGCGCCACTGCGATAGCGCTCAAGCACCAGCGCCAGATTGGTCTCAGGCAAGGTGAAGGCGACCACGATCGGCTCGGTCTGGGTGATCACAACCAGGGCCGTGGTGTCGTTGGCCGCGACCAGATTGCCGACGTCCAGCTGGCGCAGGCCCACACGGCCACTGATCGGTGCGCGGATCTTGGTAAAATCCAGGTTCAGTCTGGCATCGTTGACCGCCGCCTGATTGGTCTTGACCGTGCCCTGATACTGGCTGACCAGCGCTTCGGCGGTGTCCAGGGTCTGCTTGGCGATACTGTCCTCGGCGTACAGGCCGCGATAGCGCTGCACATCGACCTGGGCGTTTTTCAGCTGGGCCTGATTCTGCAGCAGCGTGCCTTCGGCTTGCAGCAGCGCATTTTGATAGCTGCGCGGGTCGATTTCAGCCAGCAATTCGCCAGCTTTGACCATTTGCCCTTCCTTGAAGTAGACCTTGACCAACTCACCGGCTACACGACTGCGCACATTGATGGTGTTCAATGCGGTCACGGTGCCGAGCGCCTTGTAATAAATCGGAAAATCACCCTGTTTTACTTCCGACACCCGCACCGGCACGGGCTGGGTCGAGCCACCAAAGCCAGGGCGCATCATGCCCGAACGACCGGCGTGCCCGGCGGGCTGATCGGTCGCCGCTTTTTTTGCGGCAGACGGCCATAGCCACCAGCACAGGCCAAGGACTATCAGCAAGACCAGCAGGCCAACCAGCCAGCGACGAGATTTGTGGGAAACAGAGGATTGCATGGAGTGATCAACCATTAGCGCGAGCGAGAATTTTCAGGAAGTGGAACGATAAGCAGTGCAGACCGTTATGAAAAGGTTCTTTACCCGCTATTTACGTTATAGATGTGGCATTGAGATGAAGATCGACGAAATCTGTGGAATCTGTGTGGGAGCGAGCCTGCTCGCGAAGGCAGTCGACGATGGTGCTTGAAGATTTCGCGAGCAGGCTCGCTCCCACCGATCAACAGGCAGCACAAAAAAAACGGCCCGGCACTTTCAAGTACCGGGCCGCTTCAGGCTTGCAGTTCGACTTACTTCAAAACAGCCAGGGCTGCTTCGTAGTTAGGCTCTTCAGCGATTTCTTTAACCAGCTCGCTGTGCAGCACATTGTCGTTTTCGTCCAGTACCACAACCGCACGGGCAGTCAGGCCGGCCAGCGGGCCATCGGCGATTGCCACGCCGTAGTTCTCGATAAACTCGCGGCCACGCAGGGTCGACAGGTTCTGTACGTTTTCCAGGCCTTCAGCGCCACAGAAACGGGCCTGTGCAAATGGCAGGTCAGCCGAGATGTTCAGTACAACGGTGTTCGGCAGCGCATTGGCTTCGGCGTTGAACTTGCGTACCGAAGTAGCGCAGGTTGGAGTATCAACGCTTGGGAAGATGTTCAGCACTTTGCGCTTGCCGGCAAAGCTCGCCAGTGTTGTGTCGGACAAATTACCTGCAACCAGCGAAAACGCTGGCGCCTTGGAACCTACTGCAGGCAGTTCGCCGTTGACTTGAACAGGGTTGCCTTTAAGCGTCACTTGAGCCATGAACGATGTCCTTCTTAACAGTTTTTGAAGAGGCCGAAGTTAAACATGAATCAGGCGGGCGACCTACGGCCTGAACATAAATTCTCATGTATGCCATGACAAAATGACTGTTCCTACAGGTCGCCACAGGCAATCGGCATGAACGGAGAACTCTGCGCGGCCCGTTTTCTGTGTACCGGTGCGCAAATACATCAGAAACCACGCGGGCGTACGGGCCAACTCCCGGCCAACTGCTAGCGTGTACAGCTAGCGCCCAAGGAACAGGACCGTCATGCCCATCACCCGCCTTGCCTCAGGTCTTCTGCTCACCCTCGCCCTTTACCCCGTCACGGATGCGCTGGCGGACAACGCCGAGACCGCCAACAAGAGCAACAACCCGCTGAACCTGGCTCCCGGGCTCAACCTGCAGGACTACTACACGCCGCAGGTCTACGACAGCAACATCCACACCAACGACGCCCTGTTGCGCGGCACGCTGCCCGTGGCCCCCAATGACTTTATCGGCGTGCCGCAACTGCTGCGCGCCACATTGCCGATCAGCACCCGCCCTGACCCGCACAGCGGCTACAGCACGGGGATTGGCGACCTTAATCTGTTCGATATTTTCCTGCTTAAAACCGAAGGCGTGCAGCTGGGGATCGGCCCGCAAATCACTGCGCCCACTGCCGAACATGACGAACTGGGGACCGGCAAGTGGCAGGCTGGCCTCGCCGCGGTTGCCATCGACGCCTCCCCACGCGGCCTGCTGGGCGCGCTGGTGCAGTATCAGAGTTCGTTTGCCGGGGACAGCGACCGCCAGCATGTCGAGAGCGCGACCTTTCAGCCGTTCATCATCCACAACCTGCCCAAGGGCTGGTATTTGCGCTCCACCGGCACCTGGACTTACGACCTGAAAAACAACACCCATTACATCCCGATCGGGCTGGGCGTGGGCAAGGCCTGGAAAGCCGGCAGCAACATCCTCAACGCCTTTGTTGAACCGCAATGGACAGTGGAACGCAAGGGTGACGACCTGCCGCAGTTCACCCTGTTTGCCGGGATCAACGTCACTTTCGGCAAATAGTGAAGCAATCCCCTCACCCTAGCCCTCTCCCGGAGGGAGAGGGAACTGACCGCACGCGGTCTCAAGATCTCCACAGATCAGCTCCCTCTCCCTCCGGGAGAGGGTTGGGGTGAGGGGCTTTTGAATACCTGCCACAGAGTAGCTACATACGCATTCACGCGCGTTTCGCTTATTTGTTGAGCTTCAAGTACGACTGATGCAGGTCCGAAGCCCAGGTATCAATCACGTTTTTCACGTCATCGGCCTTCATCGCCTGGCTGGCATTTGCCAGTGGCTTGCCTGTGCCCTTGCGCACTACCTGGGCCACTACGTCCTGGCTTTTCCCGTCGATAAACACCGCTTCGGTGGCCAGCTGGGTTTCCTGATCGCGAATCCCCGACGCCGTGCTCACCGCCGCCGCTACCAGCGCTACCGGAATATACTCATACGGCGCCAGGCTCTCGGTCTCGCTGCTGACTGCGGTGATGGCTGCACGCACCACAATAACGCCCGGCCCCGGTGCACTGGCCAATGGCAATGATTTGCTCAGTTCACGTTTAAGGGCCTGATCATAGTATTGGGTGATGCCATTGAGGGTGCTTTGCGGGATTTTCTCGGTCGGTTTTGGCGCCGGGTACAGCTGCGTCGGCTCGATATAAACGCTGGTGTATTGGCCAGGCTTCAGCTTGGGATCCACCCAACGCATCACCTCTGCACCCGACGGCGACTTGGCCTCTTTAAGGCGGCTGTAATCTTTCAAGAAACCGGAGTATTCATCCGGTTGCTGGACCTTGCTTGCACAACCGACCATCCCGATTGATGCAATGCACAACGTACCGATCATTAAGCCGAGCTTCATTCTGCAACTCCTGTAGGGGCGCAACCGTAGGAACGCGCAGATATAGGTATAGCCAAGCCTTGAAAAATCACCGCACAACCCGGTTTTATCCGGCAACGATTGTGATCAAGCACGCAATACACAGGCGCCAGGCCATAACAGATCAGTTGGTTTAACTTGTCAAAAGCAACTATAAAAAGCAGATCAGATTTACATATAGCAGCCTGAAACAACGATAAATTGTGCTCCGCATAAATTCTCGTTTTCTGGATCTGTATTGTTTTTGTCAGGCTTCCTAAAGTTCAACCTGCGCCAGACCACGAGGCCTGGCAGGACTTTGAACCGTGGAAGACTTGAGCATGAGCACAGCACTGAACGGGCAGGCCTATAACTATAAGGTCGTCCGCCAATTCGCCATCATGACCGTGGTATGGGGCGTTGTCGGCATGGCCATGGGCGTCTGGATCGCCTCACAACTGGCCTGGCCGCAGATGAACCTCGACCTGCCCTGGACCACCTTCGGCCGCCTGCGACCGCTGCACACCAGCCTGGTGATTTTCGGCTTTGCCGGCAGTGCACAATTTGCCGCCAGCTACTACGCCGTACAGCGCACCTGCGGGGTGCGACTGTTCTCGGACAAGCTCGCAGCGTTCACTTTTTGGGGCTGGCAGTCCGTCATCGTGATCATGCTGGTCACCCTGCCCCTGGGCTACACCACAACCAAGGAATACGCGGAAATAGAGTTCACCGGCGCGGTCTGGCTGACGGTGGTCTGGGTGGCCTATGCCATCGTATTTTTTACCACGGTGGTGCGCCGCAAAAGCAAGCATATCTATGTCGGCAACTGGTTCTTCGGCGCTTTTATCCTGGTGATTGCCATGCTCCATGTGGTCAACCACCTGGCCATTCCCGTGGACTGGTTCAAGTCATACCCGGTGTACTCCGGCGCCACCGACGCCATGGTGCAGTGGTGGTACGGGCACAACGCCGTAGGCTTTTTCTTGACCACTGGATTTCTGGGGATGATGTACTACTTCGTGCCCAAGCAAGTCGGCAAACCTATCTACTCATATCGCCTGTCAATCGTGCATTTTTGGGCACTGATCACTCTCTATATCTGGGCCGGCCCTCACCACTTGCACTACACCGCCTTGCCGGACTGGGCGCAATCCCTGGGCATGGCCATGTCCATTATTTTGCTGGCACCCAGCTGGGGCGGCATGATCAACGGCATGATGACCCTCTCGGGGGCCTGGCATAAATTGCGTACCGACCCGATTCTGCGGTTTCTGGTGCTGTCACTGGCGTTCTACGGCATGTCGACCTTTGAAGGCCCGATGATGGCGATCAAGACCGTCAACGCCCTCTCGCACTACACCGACTGGACCATCGGCCACGTTCACGCCGGGGCGTTGGGCTGGGTGGCGATGATTACCTTCGGGGCGCTGTACCACATGATCCCGAAAATCTTCGGCCGCGAGCAGATGTACAGCACGCCCCTGATCAACCTGCATTTCTGGCTGGCCACCATCGGTACTGTGCTCTACATCGCCTCGATGTGGGTCAACGGCATCACCCAGGGCCTGATGTGGCGGGCGATCAACGATGACGGCACGCTGACCTACTCGTTTGTCGAATCATTGCAGGCCAGCCACCCGGGCTTCGTCGTGCGCCTGGTGGGCGGGGTGTTCTTCCTCTGCGGCATGCTGCTGATGGCCTGGAACGTATGGCGCACGGTACGCGTGGGCGACCTCAAGCAGGCCGACCTGAGCGCACGGATCGCCTGACCCCGTTGCAGCGCAGGCCGCAAGGCGTGCGCTGCCTCCCAGCAAGGAGCCTTGCACATGTTCGAACTGGCCCTCAACAGCGCCGCCGTGATCAGCCTGTACCTCGCGGTGGGCTGGTGCCTGAAGCACAAAACCGCAAAAGATATCGACGAAGCCAGCCTGATGCCCTTTGCCGACGACCCGGAAGTGGCGCGCCGGGTCGAGCGGGCCACCGGTAAAACCGTCAATGCCGTGCAGATGCCCGAGGCAGAGCCGCACAAGCCGGCATGGGACACCCTGGAACTGTGAAATCGGGTTAATGGCACTGCGGCAGATTAAATCTGCACCATTAGTTGCACTGGGAACGTATTCAGCGGCATTCTGCCACTTACCGTTCAACGAACTATTGATCGATAACGCACTCAATCTGTACTGCCATTAATACCTTTCCGACAGAGACGCTCATGACTTCCAAGCTGGAACAACTCAAGCAGTTCACCACCGTGGTCGCAGACACCGGCGACCTCGACGCGATTACCCGCCTCAAACCCGTGGATGCAACCACCAACCCGTCGCTGCTGCTCAAGGCCGCCGCGATGCCCGGCTACGCAGAACTGCTGCAAAACGCCATTAGCCACGCCAAAGGTGATGTAGGCCAGGCCTGCGACCACTTCGCGGTCTCCGTGGGTAGCGGTATCTTGAACGTGATTCCGGGGCGTATTTCTACTGAAGTCGACGCCCGCCTGTCGTTCGACGAACCGGCCCTGCTGCAAAAAGCCCACCAGTTGATCGAGCTTTACGACAAAGCCGGCGTAGGCCGCGACCGCGTCCTGATCAAGCTTGCCTCAACCTGGGAAGGCATTCGCGCGGCCGAGAAGCTGGAAAAGGACGGCATTCAAACCAACCTGACCCTGCTGTTCTCGTTTGCCCAGGCGGCTGCCTGTGCCGATGCCGGGGTGTTCCTGATCTCGCCGTTCGTGGGCCGGATTTACGACTGGTACAAGAAGTCCACCGGCATTGACTACACAGGCTCCGATGATCCGGGCGTGCAGTCCGTAACCCGCATCTACAACTACTACAAAGCCAATGGCTACAACACCGTGGTGATGGGCGCCAGCTTCCGTAACCTCAACCAGATCGAGCAACTGGCCGGTTGCGACCGCCTGACCATCAGCCCGGACCTGCTGGAAAAACTGGCACTGGACGAAGGCAAGCTGGAGCGCAAACTGGCACCGGGCAATCAGGGTGAACCGCGCCTGAGCCTCAACGAAGCGCAATTCCGCTGGGCCTCCAACGAAGATGCAATGGCCACCGAGAAACTGGCCGAAGGCATTCGCCAGTTCGCCCGCGACCAGGAAAAACTGGAAGCTTTGTTGTCAGGTAAATAACTTCATCCTGAGACAGCAAGCCTGCTAGCGAAACACCCTTCGCGAGCAGGCTCGCTCCCACGACCTAAGATGCAAGAAGCCCTGCGCAATAGCGTTGCACGCCCTCCTCCAGCCCCAGCATCGGCTCGCGATAACCCGCCTCACGCAACTGAGCAAGGTCAGCGCAGGTGTACACCTGATACTTGTGCTTGAGCGCGTCAGGGAACTCGCAATAGCGCAACACACCGTCCAGCAAGGCCGTCTCAAGGGTCAGGGGCGGCCTGTCCTCGGCAGCGCGCACACTGTTGATCGTCGCCAGCGCCAGATCATTGAAGGACCGCGCACGCCCGGTGCCCAGGTTGAAAATGCCGCTGGTCTGCGGATGGTCCAGCCAGTGCAGGTTGACCTTGACCACATCCTCCACTGAAACAAAATCGCGCTCATGCCCGCCCGCAGGGTACCCGCCGTATTCGCCAAACAACTCGACATGACCGCGCTCACGGTACTGGTTGAAACAGTGCCAGACCATCGACGCCATCCGCCCTTTATGCTGCTCACGCGGACCGTACACATTGAAGTAACGCAGGCCTATGATCTGACTGCGCGCCCCGGGCAACAGCTGGCGTACGCGCTGGTCGAAAAGAAACTTGGACCAGGCGTACACATTCAGTGCCTGTTCATACTCGCGGGCTTCGCGAAACTCCCGCCTGGCGCCATACACCGCCGCCGAAGAGGCATACAGCAAAGGCACCGACTGCTCCTGGCAGGCTTGCAACACATCGCAGCTGTAGCGGTAGTTATTGTCCATCATCAACCGGCCATCACTTTCGACCGTGCTGGAACAGGCGCCCTGATGGAACACGGCTTGCACATCGCCCAATTGATGGGTGGCGAAACGTGCCACGAATTCGCGTTTATCGAAGTAATCGGCGATATCGCAGTCGGCAAGATTGCGGCACTTGTCGCCGTCAGTCAGGTCGTCGACGGCGATGATGTCGCGCTCGCCGCGCCGGTTCAGGGCCTTCACCAGATTGCTGCCGATAAACCCGGCAGCCCCGGTCACGATGATGCTCATCTATGGCAACCTCCTGGAACATGGATTGCGCCCAGACTATGCCTGTACGGCGCGCCAGCTTTGATGCAGGTCAAGCGTCATGCCTGCCCGGGTTTTGGTGGTGTTTAACCATAGTCGACGCGCAGCAGGCACGACATGAAACATGCCGTCAGAAACGGTACTTCATGCCCAGCATCAGGTTGCGCGGGTCCCCGTAGTAATAGGTCGAGTACAAGCCATAACCACTGAGGTACTCACGATCGAAAAGGTTGTTCAGATTGACCGACGCACTGAGGTTTTGGCTGATGTCATAGCGGGCCATCAAGCCGACCACGGCAAAGCTGCCTTCCTTGGCCTCGGTCTTGATCGATGAATCCAGCTCGCTGTAGGTCGAGCCCTGCCAGGTCAGGTTGCCGCCCACGTTGAGGTCTTTGAGGTCGCCGGTCAGTTGATAGCTGGTGGCCAATTTGAACAATTGTTCAGGGTGGTTGCTGTTGATCCGCTTGCCGTCCTTGTCCCGTGGCTGGGCATAGGTGTAGCCCGCCAGCAATTGCCAGCCGGTCATGATCTCGCCGGATATTTCAGCCTCGAAGCCCTTGGTCTTGGTACCGCTGATTGCCTTGTAGGCATCCTGGCCATCATCCCGCACACCATCGTATTCGGCGTAGTTGTCCTGCTTGATCATGAACAGGGCAAAACTGGTGTTCAGCGCACCGCCGAAATACTCGGACTTCAGACCGGCTTCATAGCTTTGGCCGGTCATCGGCGGCAGAACCTTGTCGTCGCGGTCGAAGTAGCTTTGCGGTGTGAAGATATCCGTGTAGCTGGCATAGACCGAGTGGTTATCGCTCAAGTCGTAGACGATCCCTGCATAAGGAATCATCTTCCCGGTTTTTTTGCTGTTATCTGTGGTTGGCACGGTTTGCGCCGCGTTATAAGTCATTGTGCCCTTGCGATCGTAGTCCACCACCCTGGTTCCCAGGATGATCGACAGATCGTCTACAGGTTTGAGGCGCAATGCTGCGTAGGCTGCAGACTCTTTGGTCTTGTACTTTTGCTTCAAGCCCTGACTCAAATCCGTAGGACGCGGCGCGTCGTTGTTCCAGTTCTCGTAATTGACGGTCAGGTCATCGGCATTCATTGCCAGATAATCCGTACGCCGGTCACTGACGTTCATCCCCAGCACTAGATCATGGCTACGCCCCAACAGCTCAAACGGCCCGGTCGCATAGGCGTCCAGCGTGTCGGTATTGATCTCGAAGGTTTTGCTGCCGCTCATAAACTGCGCTTCGCCGGTGGCCTTGTCCGGAAAAGGCCCCCAGCCCACCAGGTTGCCCTGCAACTGCTCGGTGTTGCCCTTCCAGTGGCTGGCCTCGACTTTGAGCAACCAGTCACTGGCAAAACGCTGTTCAACACCCGCGAAGTACTTGGTGCTTTCACTGTCGGCATAGGCCCACTTGGCGGCGGGATTCATCGAGCGCTTGAAGTGGGTGCGGCTGCCATCGCTGTAATACAGCGGCAACTGGCCAAAACTGGAGCCGTTGGAGTTGACCCGCTGATAGTCGATACCGGCGTAAAGCGTGGTGTCGTCGGTCAAATCCGCTTCGCCGATGCCGTAGAACACGTCCTTGGTCGAGGAATAGCGATCGATAAAGGAGCGGCCATCTTCGTGGGCGGCAACCACCCGCCCGCGCACTGCAGCGTTTTCCGTCAGCGGCCCGGACAGGTCCAGCTCGCTGCGATAGCGGTCCCATGAGCCGCCGCTGCCCGATACATAGCCCTGAAACTCCTTGGTCGGGCGCTTGCGCACCAGGTTCACGGCCCCCGACGGGCTACCCACACCGCTCATCAAGCCGGTGGCACCGCGCACCACCTCTACGCGATCGTAAATGGCCATGTCACGCATGCCCAGGCCGTTGGTATTGGTGGTGAAATCCGAGGTCGGCACACCGTCGTACTGGAAGTTATCGAGGGTGAAACCGCGGGAGTAAAAGTTGTAGCGCTCGCTGTCGTCATGCACCACGGTGATGCCGGGGGTTTGCGCCAATACCTGGGCGATACTGCCCAAACCCTGGTCGGTCATTTGCTGACGGGTAATGACCGTGACCGATTGCGGCGTTTCACGCAGCGAAAGCGGCAATTTGGTCGCCGTACTGGTTTCACCCGTGGTGTAGGAGTGACTGCCCTCAGTGGTGCTGCCCAACGCCAGACCCGTGACGCTGGTGGCTTGCAATTGCAGCTGGCCGTCTACGTTGGCGGAAGTCAGTGGATACAAAGTCCAGACTCCGCTGGCGCCTTCGGTGGCAGTCAAACCGCTGCCCCTGAGCAGTTGTTGCAAGCCCTGAGCCACATCGAAACGGCCCTTGAGGGCTGACGCCTGCTTGTCTTTCACCAGCGCCGGGTCATAAGGCAGGGAGATATTGGCCTGCTGGGCGAAGCGGTTCAGTGAGTCCTGCAGATTGCTGGCCGGTACATCGAAGCTGCGCTGGACACTCAAGGGCGCAGCGCTGACCAGCGATAGCGGCTGCGCCACGGTGCCCAGCAAAACGATTTGCAAGGCAATGGCCAGACGGCTGCGGGCAGGCAATGAAGGGTTGCGAAAAACACGGGACATTGGCGCGGGGCTCCTGCAATGGATAAGTCTTATGCCTATCTGTCGAAGGCCAGCAGAAAACCCGCAAACAAATTTGATAACTATTTGAATTTGTAGCTGCGCAAACATTCGTAGCAGCTGCCGAAGGAACGAGGCTGCTGCTACGGACTAAGCCGCCACAATCCGCGTCCAGAACCGTGTCCGGCGTTCAATACGCACTGCCAGCGACTGGCTCAAACCCTCCAGCGCCTGGTCAATGCGGTCGAGTTGAAACACCCCGGAGACCCGCAGTTCAGCGACCGCCGAATCACACTGCAACCAGCCGTGACGGTAGCGCGACAGTTCTTGTACTAGATCCTGCAAGCGCATCTGCCTGGCCACCAGCACACCGCTGACCCAGCCATTGGGACTAAAGAGGGACGCGGGCTGCGGTCGTGCCGATTGAGTGTCAATAAGATATTCACTGCCTGCCTGCACCAGCACTGGTCGGCTATCGGGCAAGTGAATCGCGACTACGCCCTCCTCGACCATTAATCGAGTACGCCCCGACTCCTGACGCACATCGAATACGGTGCCAATTGCCTGCAGACGCGCTTCACGGGTATGCACCCAAAATGGCCTGCGCCCGCTTGCAGAGGCCGGATCCTGACCCGTACGAATAAAGATTTCGCCTTCGCGCAATACAATCAGGCGCTGTTGCTCAGTGAACAGCACATCAGCAGCACTGTCGGTATTGAGCTGTAAACGCGTGCCATCGAGCAGATTGAAAGAATGCCGCTCTCCCACGCCGGTCGCATAGTCGGCACCAAAACTGCGCCACGCAAGTTGCTGCAGCGCCAAAGCCCCCGCTCCCGCGCCCAACATGCCCAGACCCAGAAGCTTGAAGGCCTGACGTCGTGAACTCAGGCGACCACTGCCGGCCAGGGTGTCCAGGGCCACGCGCCCGGGCAGTGCCGAGGCCTGGCGCAAGGTGCTCTCGGTCATTTGCAGGGCTTGCCAGGCGGCTTCATGACTGGCATCGGCGGCGCGCCATTGCTCACACGCCGCAAATACCTGCGGCTCTGCTGCACCGGACTGGGTTTTGACCAGCCAGTAAATCGCCTGGTCCAGCACATGGGGGGCAAACTCAGGCTGAGAAGAACCTGCGCTCACAGGGCCTGACGCATCACAAAACAATGGCGGATGGCGGTGGCCATGTACTTTTCCACCGAACTCAGGCTAACGCCCAGACGCTCGGCAATGGCCTGATAGCCAAGCCCTTCAAGGCGCGACAGCAAAAATGCAGTGCGCACATTGGGCTTCAGGCCATCGAGCAACGCATCAATTCGGGTCAGGGTTTCAAGCAGGATCAGGCGCTCTTCCGGGGCAGGCATCTGCTGTTCTGGCAGGTGCGCCAGCGCTTGCAGGTAGGCCTGTTCGACCTTATGGCGACGAAAGCGGTCAATCAACAGGCCCTTGGCAATGGTGCTCAGCCAGGCCCGCGGCTCACGCAAATGCGTCACCTGCTCAGGCTTGCCCAGCACGTAAAGAAAGGTGTCCTGGGCCAGGTCGGCGGCATTGTCGGTATCGCGCAGGCGTCGGCGCAGCCAGTGAACCAGCCAGCCATGATGATCGCTGTAAAGGCTGTGCACATCGGCATGCAGCAACGGTGGGTTCGGCGGGGATGGCGACACGGGAACCCTCGGGACGTGCGGTCAGCACACTGCGAATAGGAATGGGTCGCAATCATATTCGCAGTACTGGCCAGACTCAAGCCCTGGGGCGGCTTGCGCGGGTCAATCAGCGCAGTGTCGCCGCCAGGACGGCGGCGACAGGGGCATGCATCAAGGGATCAGCGAATACACCAGCGAGGAGATCGCGATCAGGCCGATCACCGTCACGAACAGGTTGGAGATCTGACCCGAGTACTGGCGCATGGCCGGAACCCGGCGAATCGCGTACATCGGCATCAGGAACAGAATGGCGGCAATCACCGGCCCGCCCATGGTTTCGATCATCACCAGGATGCTCGGGTTGAGCGTGGCCACAGCCCAGCACACCACCAGCATAAATGCAGCCGTCATGCGGTCAAGGCTCTTCGCGTTCGGGCGTTTGCCGGTTTTCAGTACCAGGCCTTTAAGGCCTTCGCTGGCGCCGATGTAGTGGCCCAGGAAAGACTTGGCGATAGCCACGAATGCAATCAACGGCGCGGCAAAGGCGATGGTCGGATTGCTGAAATGGTTGGCCAGGTAGGACAGGATCGACAGGTTCTGCGCCTTGGCTTCGGCCAGCTGTTCCGGCGACAGGGTCAGCACGCAACTGAACACGAAGAACAGCACCATCACCACCATCAGCAGGTGGGCGCGGGACAGGATCTGCGAGCTGCGCTCATCGGCGTTGGCACCGTAGCGGCGCTTTTGATCAACGGCGAAGGCCGAGATGATCGGCGAGTGGTTAAAGGAGAACACCATCACCGGAATCGCCAGCCACAGGGTATGCAGCAATACCGAAGGCGCAGGCAGCGTGGTCGCGGTACTGAGGATGCCGCCGTTCCAGTGCGGAATCAGAAACACTGCCAAAAACAGCAATGCCACGATAAACGGGTAGACCAGCATGCTCATGGCCTTGACGATCACCTGCTCGCCGCAACGCACCACAATCAGCAGGCCCAGGATCAGTACCAGCGACAGGATCGCCCGTGGCGGCGGGGTGATATGCATCTGGTTGAGCATAAAGCTGCCGACTGTGTTGGTCAGCGCTACGCTGTAGATCAACAGGATCGGGAAGATGGCCAGAAAGTACAGCAGCGTAATAACAGCACCTGCGCGCAGACCGAAATGTTCTTCAACCACGTCAGTGATATCTGAGCCTTCACGCCCGGAGAGAACGAAACGGGTCAGGCCGCGGTGGGCGTAAAAGGTCATCGGGAACGCGAGCAACGCCAGAATCAGTAACGGCCAAAAGCCGCCAAGCCCTGCGTTGATCGGCAAAAACAAAGTACCTGCGCCAATCGCCGTGCCAAACAGGCCCAGCATCCAGGTGGTGTCATGACGGTTCCAGCGGCTCAAGGTCGCTGGTGTCTCGTCGAAGCGTTCGTCGACGCTGTTAGCCTGGTCATTCATCCGGTCGAATCTCCGCTAGCCGGTCGTTACCACGCAGCCGGAGCGGACAAGAATCACCTTGCTGACATCGCCCCGGCCATAAGAGGGGCGCGATTGTCCGGGATTAGACATAAGAAGCAAAGGTTTAGCTGAGCAATGGTCGAAAATGATGTCACGCTGCAAAGCAATACTTCGACACCTGTTGATACACTATTGCAATCCATCTATCGTTCAAAAGGCCCGAGACCCATGCATTTTGCCCGACGTTTCCCTGTTTTTATCGGCTTGTGCCTGCTGGCTGCCGTGCCCGCGGCCAGCGCCGACGGTCTGATAATCACCTGGCCCGGCGGCTGGGAAGTTCAGGCCGTACCGCCCGCGCCTGACGACAGCAGCGTGCGCCAGCGAGCGGTGAAGAACGACGCCAGTGGCGACCCGCAAATGGTCATGGAGCTGACCCAGTCGACCCTGGCCCCCGAGCACAAGGTCAATATGGAGGCGGTTTTACTGCAAATGCGCAAAACCTTGCAGCAAAACTTCGCCAAAGGCGGATACCAGAGCGCCTGTAACAAGATTCACAGCAGCACCCTTGGCGGCCTTGAAGCCTTGCAAACCACCTGCAAGATCACCCAGAACGGCAACCACGTGATCACCCAGACCCTGGTCGCCGCCACGCAAGGCAACAACGCCTACGCCTTGTCCTACGCCGGCCCTGCAGATGGCTACAAAGCCAATGAAGCCGAGGTCAATGGCATTCGCGCCAGCTTGCGCCTGGGGCAGTAACTGCAGGAGCGGGCTCGCTCCCACGGGGCCGGTTCAGGGGATAAGCACTACTTTGGTGCATGTGCCGGCATTGACCTGGCTATAACTGGCCAGGCCGTCCACCAGGGCAGCTTCCTGAAAACCGCCGGGCGCAGGCAGCAAGCCTTGATCAAAGTACTGGCCAAACTGATTGAGCATTTGCGCACAGTCACCGCAGCTATAAAGCAACGTGTTGACCCCGACCAGCGTACCGCCCTTGCGATACAGGGCCAGCGCAGGCAAATGCACATGACCGTCCAGCGGCGCGGCAATAAAGGCAATTCGCCCAAAAGTGTGCAACGCCGGCACGGCCGCAGGCAACCAGTGACCCGTGGTGTCGAAAATCACCTCGGCGCCGCCTTCAAACACGGCATTCACCCGGGAAGCCAGGGATTGCGGGTCATCCAGCACCAGCACCTCAACGCCCTGTGCCTGCAGCACCTGCGCCTGCTCGCGGCGACGCACTGCGGCCAGCACCTTTGCGCCAAGCACTTTCGCCAGCGCAATGGCAGCCGTACCTACAGCGCCATTGGCACCGATCACCAGTAAACGGGTATCAACGCCTACACCGCTGCGCTGCAGGGCATCCCACGCCGTGGTGTAGGGCACCCCCAGGCTGGCGGCCTGGGCAAAGCTCAGTGACTTGGGTTTAAAGGCTACACCGTCAATCGGCAAAACCAGATAGCCTGCATGGGAACCGTCCCGATAGAAGCCCAGCTCCTTACCCGTGCCCCACACTTCCTTGCCCACCAGTGCTTGCGGGCCATCCACAATCACCCCGGCAAAATCGCGACCGGGAACCCGTGGCAAGGTGGTGTAAGGAAAGCGTCCAAGCACATTTTTCACATCACTGGGGTTCAGACCAGCCGCCTTGACCTGCACCAGTACTTCGTCCGCACCCACTACCGGCAGCGCCAGGTCCGCCAGACGCAGTGCGGCCAGATCCCCTGTTGCGCAAAACTGCAGTGCTTTCATATTCAGCCCTTCGAATGCTGTAAAGAGGCACCCAGTGTATGGCCGCTAATCGACGGGTTCCGGCCAAGGCCTTCTGCCTACCGGCCAAATTCAGGCTTGCGGAGTTGAACTTGAGGCATATAGCGAAGGGCTTATACCCAACTCACGTCGGAACATATCGCTGAAACTGCTGGGTGAATACCCCAACGAGCGTGAGATCTGACTTACCGAAACCCCTTGGATCAACTCGGCAGCCGCAGTGGCCAGTTGAACCTGCCGCCGCCATTGAGCAAAGCCCATGCCCAGCTCGCCCTGAAACAAGCGGGCCAGGGTACGCACACTGGCACCGGCGTTTTCGGCGTGCTGCTCAAAGGCTATGGTCAGCGACGGGCTGGCCATGACTGACTGGCACAGGTTGAGCAAACGTCGGTCCGGGGTGTCGGGCATCGGCACTGTAAGCAATGTGCGCCGGGCGCGCTGCAGCTCCAGCAGGGTCAGCTCAAGCAGCGCTTCGATATAATCAGCCTGATCATGGGGCTGCTCCACCAGGTTGATGATCAACTCACGCAGCAACCGCCCGACTTCTATGACCTGCACCCGGCTGTCCAGCGTACTCGCCAGCCTGGGTGGTAAATAGATATTGCGCATTTGCAGATCCGACACCACGCGGATGCCATGTGGCACCTGCGGTGGCAGCCAGACCGCTCGCTGCGGCGGCACGGCCAGTGCCTCATCCGGGGTATCGACCCACATCACGCCGCTTGTGGCGTATAACAACTGGCCCCAGTCGTGCTGGTGCCGCTCGATATACAAACCACGCGGGTAAGTGCGCGCCAAGGGTTGAACCCGCACGGCGGTATCAGAAAAATCTGGCGGAGCTGCAAGAGCCATTAGCGGTACACGTCAGAATCGTAAGGGCCTATGGTAGCGAGGCAACTGAGCGACGGCCATAGACCTTGAATGAGCCCAAAGCGCCCCAACCTGACAGATTTGTCATCTTGCCATCAGTTGCCTGACAGTCCTTTTCGCTCAGGCTGACACTTTTTTCGTAAAGAGGATCTCGATGAAAACTCCATTGCGCCTTGTCGCTCTCTCGGCCCTGTTGTTGACCTCTTTGGCGCAAGCGGCCGAACAGCTGACCATTGATGTACACCGTGATGCCAACTGCGGCTGCTGCAAAGCCTGGATCTCCCACCTGGAGACCAACGGGTTCAAGGTCAATGACCATGTAGAAACGGACATGAGTAGCGTTAAACAGCGCCTCGGCGTGCAGCCTCGACTGGCGTCGTGCCACACCGGAGTGATCAACGGCAAATTCGTTGAAGGTCACGTACCCGCTGAACAAGTGGTTGCACTGACCCAGCGCAACGATCTCAAGGGCATCGCCGTACCGGGCATGCCAATGGGTTCGCCGGGTATGGAAATGGGTGACCGCAAAGACGCATACCAGGTGATCGGCCTGCGTAACGATGGTAAAGACCAGGTGATCGCCGAGTACCCTGGCAACTGATGTAAGCGAGGCGAGCGCACCACATCGGTGCGCCCGCCCTGTTTTTTTGCAGGCCCGCCCCCCCCATCCTCGTAGCAGCTGACGAGCGGAGCGAGGCTGCGTTCGGTTTGGTGCGCCACTGCGACGCAGCAGTCGTAAAATCAGACACTGCGGTGTGCCAGTCACACCCGATTCGCAAGGTTTGAGGCCGCTACGCGCCCGAACGCAGCCTCGCTCCGCTCGTCAGCTGCTACAGAACTGAAACACTGCTCGTGATAGATACTTTTCCTACACGACAATTATCATTGTCCTACAAAAAATCCAGGCATTCAGCTAGCACCTTGATGTATCTCTCCTACACTCAACGCTGTCGCGTCTACGGCGTCTAATTGTCGTATTTGCATAATCGGATCTTCTTCGCCCGTGATAGGCCAACTTGGGGCCGGGTTGCAGCTGTTGGTGCATTCCTTGCAGTGCCTTATTCATCTTTTGTGCATTTTGCCGTGGATGACATGGCCAATCAGTAAGTGGGGAAGTGCCGGCCGGGTGGCCGTTAGCAGATCAATAAATACAACGGGAGAGATTCATGATCAGTGCTGCTGCGCCACATCAAGAACAACGTCTGACCCCGCAAGTTGTGAATGAGCTGATTTCACTGCCAGATACGGCCCCTGCAGGGAGGCCCGCCCTGGCGGTGATCAACGCCAATCCCAATAAAAAGAAGGTGCTGTTTGTCACGTCTGAACTGGCCGACCTGGTGAAAACCGGTGGCCTGGGCGATGTGTCAGCCGCACTGCCGCGGGCCATGCGTCACTTGCATGATGTGCGGGTGCTGATCCCGGGCTATCCACAGGTGCTCAACAGCGACAACCCGATCCACATCATCGGCGAGCTGGGTGGTCATGCCGCCCTGCCCGCCTGCAAGATCGGGCGCATGGACTTGAAGGACGGGCTGGTCATCTATGTGCTGATCTGCCCCGAACTGTACGAGCGCGAAGGCACCCCCTACGGCGCCAACAACGGGCGTGACTGGCCCGACAACCATATCCGCTTCGCCCGCCTGGGTCTGGCTGCTGCCGATATTGCTGCCAACCTGGCACAGATCCACTGGCAACCCGATCTGGTGCATGCCCATGACTGGCCTGCCGGGCTGGCCCCGGCTTATATGCACTGGCGCGGGCAACGCACACCCACGCTGTTCACCATTCACAACCTCGCCTACCAGGGCGTATTCAGCCGCGCCTGCTGCCCCGAGCTGGGCATTCCGCACCATGCCCTGCAACAGGACGGCATGGAGTTTTACGGCAAGTTGTCGTTTCTGAAGGCCGGCATGGCCTACGCCAGCCATATCACAACGGTCAGCGCCACCTACGCTGCCGAAATCACCACTCCGGCCTTTGGCTGCGGGCTCGATGGCTTTTTGGCCAGCAAGACCCAGCAAGGCCTGTTGAGCGGCATTCCCAACGGCATCGATGAAAGCTGGGAAGCCACCACCGATCCGCATCTGGTCGCCCCGTTCGGCATCGGCGACTGGGAGGCCAGGGCCGTGAATACCGCTCACGTGCGCACCCTGTTCGGCCTCAAACCGTCCAAAGGCCCCCTTTTCGCCGTGGTGTCGCGCCTGGTGTACCAGAAAGGCCTGGACCTGACTGAAGCCGTGGCCGCGTTTATCGTGGCTTCGGGCGGGCAGATTTGCATCATCGGCCGCGGCGAGCCTGAAGAGGAACAGGCCATGCGCGAACTTGCGCTGCGCTTTGCGGGTCAGATAGGTGTGCGCATCGGTTTCAATGAAACCGATGCACGGCGCATGTTCGCCGGCAGCGACTTTTTGTTGATGCCGTCGCGCTACGAGCCCTGCGGCCTCAGCCAGATGTATGCACAGCGCTTTGGCTCACTGCCGGTAGCCCGCAACACCGGCGGTCTGGCCGACACTATCGAAAACGGCGTGACCGGTTTTCTGTTCGACGAGTCCACCGTGGCCAGCTACGAAGAAGCACTCAAGCGCGCCTTCAAGGTATTCAGCTACCCCAAACTGTTCAATGCCATGCGCTGCCGCGCAATGGCCGCTCCATTCAACTGGTGCAAGGCCGTGGAACCCTATGCCGAGCTGTATGAGCAACTGGTTGCCAAGTCATTGCTTCGCGCCGTGAAGCCATGACCCCCGGGGATCAACCTGACGTTCGTTCATTTATCTCCATCAAGGGAACCGCCAATGAGCGAAGCGCAACTTGAAGTACTCGCCGGCCGGGCCGGACTGGCCGTTGACTGGATTGATGCCAACGGCCAGCCGCAGAGGGTCAGGCCCCAGGTGCTGGAAGCCATTCTGGCGGGGCTGGGACTGCCCGCCGACAGCGCCGAAGCCATAGAAACCAGCCTGCTCAACCTGCAGCTGGAGCAGCAGAACAAACGCCTGCCACCCTTGCTCACTGCAGATGTCGGCAAGGCTCTGGACTTGTCACGCTATTTTCACCCCCACAGTCAGTGCATCGTGCATCTGGAGAACGGCGATGCGCTGCCGATCCAACTGGATGCCGACGCCATGTTGCCGGGCATGGTCCCCGTCGGCTACCACCGGGTACAGCTGGAAGATCAACAGTTCACCCTGGCCGTGGCTCCGGCCAAGTGCTTCAGCATCGGCGATGCCCTGCATCAGGCGGCGCCACGGGCATGGGGCGTGAGCGTGCAGCTGTACTCGCTGCGGCGCCACGGCGATGGCGGCTTTGGCGATACCCGGGCGCTGGAAACCCTGCTCCAGGCTGTGGGTGAGCGCGGCGCCGATGCCCTGGCAATCAGCCCCCTGCACGCCATGTTCAGCAGCGCGCCCAAACACTACAGCCCTTACTCACCGTCCAGTCGCCTGTTTCTCAACAGTCTGTATGCCGCACCTGCCAGCATCCTTGGCGAAGAGGCCCTGCGCAGGGCCATTGAGGCCACAGGCCTGAAAGACGAGTTGCAGCGTCTGGAACAGTTGCCCCTGATCGACTGGCCGGCCGCAACCCTGGCCAGACAGACATTGCTGCGCCAGCTCTACATCGACTTTGCCCAGGGCGAACAGTCGTTGCAGGCTGACTTCAATCACTTTCGCGAGCTGGGTGGCGAAGCACTGGAAAACCACTGTCGCTTTGAAGCCCTGCAGGAAACCTGTGTGGCCGGACATCACAGCTTCGACTGGCGAGAGTGGCCCGAACAATGGCGCAACCCGGACAGCCCGGCGCTGTTACGATTTGCCGAGGGGCACCAGCCGCTCATCGGCTATTACGCTTTTTGTCAGTGGCTGATCGCCCGCTGCCTGGACCGCGCCCAGGCCACGGCCCGCAGCAGCGGCATGGCCATCGGCCTGATTGCCGACCTGGCCGTGGGCGCCGATGGTGCCGGCAGCCAGGCCTGGTGTCGCCAGGATGAACTGCTGGCGCAACTGACCGTGGGTGCTCCACCCGATGCGCTCAACCGTGCAGGCCAGGGCTGGGGCATTTCGGCATTTTCCCCTGAAGGCCTCAAACGTAATGGTTTTCGCGCCTTTATCGAGATGCTGCGAGCCAATTTTGCCCATGCTGGCGGGTTGCGCATCGACCATGTGCTGGGCTTGCAGCGCCTGTGGGTCATCCCCCTGGGTGCTTCGCCCGATGAAGGCGCCTATCTGTATTACCCCATCGATGACCTGTTGCGCCTGGTCTGCCTGGAATCGGTGCGCCATCAGGCCATCGTGCTCGGTGAAGACCTCGGCACCGTACCGGACGGACTGCGGGAAAAACTCAGCGAGCGGGCCATCCTGGGCATTCGCGTGCTGCTGTTCGAGCAGGACTATGGCGGGCGTTTCAAACCGATCCTGGACTGGCCGGACGATGTCCTTGCGACCACCAGCACCCATGACCTGCCGACACTCACTGGCTGGCTGCACGGGCGCGATATCGACTGGAACGAGCGCCTGAACCTGATTGACCCGGTGACCGCGCAACGCTGGCGCGAGGAACGCCAGCGCGAGTGCGAAGGCCTGGACCGCGCCTTGCGCCAGGACCCGCAAAACTTTCAGGAAGAAGCCCAGGGTAACGCCCCGACACTGGACGCCAGCATCCGTTTTCTGGGGCACACCCGTGCCCCCCTGGTGCTGCTGCCGATCGAGGATGCGCTGGGGCTTGAAGAGCAAGCCAATTTGCCCGGTACCGTCAGCGGCCACCCCAACTGGTGCCGACGACTGCCAGGCGATTGCAATACGGTGCTGGACGCAATCGATGCAACGCAACGCTTTGAGTTGCTGGCTTGCGCGCGCCAGCAAGCCCACGAACGAGACCGCTAAATCACCCATGAGCAAGGAGCTTCACCATGAGTAATGACGACAAGCACATTCGTGAATTTGCCTATCAGATCTGGGAGTCCGAAGGTCGCCCGCAAGGCCAGGAGGCACGTCACTGGGAGATGGCGCACAAACTGGCCCAGGCACAGGCCCTGGCCCCCTCCAAGACGCCACCCAAGGCCAAGGCCAAGGCCGCAAAACCGGCTGCCGAGAAAAAACCCCGGGCACCGCGCAAACCTGCCTCGTCTTGAGCGCCCCATTCACTTGTGGGAGCGAGCCTGCTCGCGATTGCCTCTGCCCGGCCAACGGATTGAACCGCAGTAGTGCAATCGCGAACCAGCCCGCCCCCACAGGCCATCTACGCCCAAAAATCCGGTTGTGCAGGAGCAGGTCATGAGTAAACACACGTCAGCAGCGCCCACTGGCGACCCCTTGCGCATCCGCGAAGGGTTGCCCTTCCCCCTCGGTGCCACCTGGGATGGCCTGGGCGTCAACTTCGCCCTGTTCTCGGCCAACGCCACCAAAGTCGAACTCTGCCTGTTCGACGCGGCGGGTGAAGTGGAACTGGAGCGGATCGAACTGCCCGAGTACACCGACGAAACCTTTCATGGGTATCTGCCCGATGCCCACCCCGGGCAGGTCTACGGTTATCGCGTCTATGGCCCCTATGACCCGGAAAACGGCCATCGCTTCAACCATCACAAACTGCTGATCGACCCCTATGCCAAACAGCTGGTGGGTGAACTGAAATGGTCCGAAGCCCTGTTTGGCTACACCATCGGTCACCCGGATGCCGACCTGAGCTTTGATGAACGGGACAGCGCGCCCTTCGTGCCCAAGTGCAAGGTCATCGACCCGGCGCACACCTGGGGTCACGACCGCCGCCTGAGCGTGCCCTGGGAACGCACCATCTTCTACGAGGCCCATGTGCGGGGTATCAGCATGCGCCACCCGGCCGTGCCGCAAGCGGTACGCGGCACCTTTGCCGGCTTGATGGTGGATGAGGTGGTCGAACACATCACCGACCTGGGCGTGACCAGTGTCGAACTGCTGCCGGTGCACGCCTTCGTCAACGACCAGCACCTGCTGCAAAAAGGCATGACCAACTACTGGGGCTATAACAGCATCGCCTTTTTCGCCCCTGACCCGCGCTACCTGGCCAGCGGCAAGATTGCCGAGTTCAAGGAAACAGTGGCGCACCTGCACAAGGCCGGGCTGGAAGTGATTCTGGATGTGGTCTACAACCACACCGCCGAAGGCAACGAACAAGGCCCGACCCTGTCCATGCGCGGCATCGACAACGCCTCGTACTATCGGCTGATGCCCGAGGACAAACGCTATTACATCAACGATTCCGGAACCGGCAACACCCTGGACCTGAGCCATCCGTGCGTCTTGCAGATGGTTACCGACTCGCTGCGCTATTGGGCCCGGGAGATGCACGTCGACGGTTTCCGCTTCGACCTGGCGACGATTCTGGGGCGCTATCACGACGGTTTTAACGAGCGTCACAGCTTTCTGGTGGCCTGCCGTCAAGACCCCCTGCTGCGCCAGGTAAAAATGATCGCAGAGCCCTGGGACTGTGGCCCCGGCGGCTATCAGGTGGGTGGCTTCCCGCCCGGTTGGGCAGAGTGGAACGACCGCTTTCGCGACACCGTGCGCGCCTTCTGGAAAGGCGACGAAGGCAAGCTGGCGGAATTTGCCGGGCGCATGACCGGCTCGGCCGACCTGTTCAACCATCGGGGCCGAAGGCCCTATAGCTCGGTCAACTTCATTACCGCCCATGACGGCTTCACCTTGCACGACCTGGTGTCCTACAACGACAAACACAACGAAGCCAACGACGAAAATAACCAGGACGGCAGCAACAACAATATCTCGTGGAACCACGGTGCCGAAGGCCCCACCGATGATCCCGAAATCAATGCCTTGCGCCAGCGCCAGATGCGCAACTTCATGGCCACCCTGTTCCTGGCCCAGGGCACGCCGATGCTGGTGGCTGGCGACGAATTCGCCCGCACCCAGCACGGCAACAACAACGCCTATTGCCAGGACAGCGAAATCGGCTGGATCAACTGGGAACTGGACAAGGCCGGCAAATCCCTGCAGGCCTTTGTCAAACGCCTGATCAAGTTGCGCCTGCAGTATCCAATCCTGCGGCGTGGCCTGTTCCTGGTGGGTCACTCCGTCGACACCCCCGAGTTCAAGGACGTGACCTGGCTGGCCGCCGATGGCAACGAAATGACTATTGAACAGTGGGAAGACGCCCAGGCCCGCTGCATGGGCATGTTGCTCGATGGCCGCGCGCAAGTGTCCGGGGTGCAGCGCGCCGGGGCCGACGCAACGTTGCTGATCGTGGTCAATGCCAACCATGACCCGGTCAACTTCAACCTGCCGAAAGTGCCCCACGGCATCAGCTGGTCATGCCGGCTCGACACCACCGACCCGACCATCAAGGGCCCGCAGCACTTGCCCTTCAACAAGCCCTACGAGGTCACCGGGCGCTCGCTGGTGCTGTTTGAGCTGCAACACACCGAGGTGTCGTGAATGTATTGATAAATATCAAGTGCACCCCCATAAAAAGCGGCAAGCTGCTACTTGAGCTTGCCGCTTTAAACTGCCCCTGACAGAGGAGTGACCATGCCTACTGAACATGCTGTCGGCAACACACTTTTATCTGCCACCCCGGCAACCGCACCTGCCGTGCATCAAATCAAGGTGCTGACGGTCAATACCCACAAGGGCTTCACCGCCTTCAACCGCCGCTTCATCCTGCCCGAGTTGCGCGAAGCAGTGCGCAGCACCGGTGCCGACCTGGTGTTCTTGCAGGAGGTGCTGGGCGAGCACGGCAAGCACGCCTCCCGCTACGAAGACTGGCCTGCCACCTCACAGTACGAATTCCTCGCCGACAGCATGTGGAGCGACTTTGCCTACGGGCAAAATGCCGTTTACCCCGACGGTCATCACGGCAATGCCCTGTTGTCCAAGTACCCGATCAAGGCCTCGCGCAATCTCGATGTGTCGATCACCGGGCCAGAGCGGCGCGGCTTGCTGCACTGTGTGCTGGATGTGCCGGGACATGACAATGTGCATGCCATTTGCGTGCATTTGAGCCTGTTGGAAAGCCATCGCCAGCTACAGATTGTATTGCTCAACCAACTGCTTAAATCCTTGCCGCCCCATGAGCCGGTGATCATTGCCGGTGATTTCAATGACTGGAAGCAGCAAGGCAACGCCGCCCTGCGCCAGCGCGATGACCTGCATGAGGTGTTTGAACGCCATCATGGCCAAGTGGCCAAGAGCTATCCGGCGCGCTGGCCACTGCTGCGCCTGGATCGTATCTACTTGCGCAATGCCCGCAGCCACAATCCAGAGATCCTCGGCAACAAGCCGTGGAGCCATTTATCGGATCATTTACCGTTGGCGGTTGAGGTGCATTTGTAGGCCCTACCTGTGGGAACCGTGCAACCCCGGGTTTACACCGGCCGCAATATCAACACCCCCAGCGGCGGCAGGTTCAAGGCCAGCGACACGCCTTGGCCGTGGCTGGCTACATCCTGGGTCACCACCCCGCCGCCATTGCCATAATCGGAACCGGCATAGATCGCCGAATCACTGTTGATAACCTCCTGCCAGGTACCGGCAAACGGCACGCCAATGCGATACCCCTCGCGCGGCACCGGGGTAAAGTTGGTCACCACCAGCAAGGGCGAACCGTCCCTGCTCCAACGCAGCCAGGCATAAACGCTGTTGGCCGCATCATCACCAATCAACCACTGGAAGCCCTGCGGCACATCATCCTGCTCATACAGGGCTGGCTGCTCGCGGTACAAACGGTTCAAATCACCCACCAGTTTTTGCACCCCCCGGTGCTCGGGGTATTGCAGTAAATACCAGTCCAGTTGCTGATCATGATTCCACTCACGCCACTGGCCAAATTCACAGCCCATAAACAGCAGTTTCTTGCCCGGATGTGCCCACATAAAACTCAAGTAAGCACGCAGATTGGCGAATTTCTGCCAGCGATCACCGGGCATCTTGTCGATCAGCGAGTGCTTGCCGTGGACCACTTCATCGTGGGAAATCGGCAAGATAAAGCGCTCGGTCCAGGCGTATACCAGGCCAAAGCTCAGCTCGTTGTGATGATGGGCGCGGTACACCGGGTCTTGCTGGATGTAATGCAGCGAATCGTGCATCCAGCCCATGTTCCATTTGTAGGAAAACCCCAGCCCGCCTTGATCGGTGCTCTGGCTGACGCCGGGCCAGGCCGTGGACTCTTCGGCAATCACCAGCGCGCCCGGCACTTCGCAGGCAACCACATCATTGAGATGGCGCAAAAACTCGATGGCTTCGAGGTTTTCCCGTCCGCCATGACGGTTCGGCACCCACTCCCCGGCCTTGCGCGAATAGTCGCGGTACAACATGGACGCCACCGCATCCACGCGCAGTCCGTCGACATGATAATGCTTGAGCCAGTGCAGGGCCGATGCCAGCATAAAGCCATGCACTTCGGTGCGGCCCAGGTTGTAAATCAGTGTGTTCCAGTCCTGGTGAAAACCTTCAAGCGGGTTGGCGTATTCGTACAGCGCCGTGCCATCAAACTGCGCCAGCCCATGGGTATCGTTGGGAAAATGCGCCGGTACCCAGTCCAGAATCACACCGATACCGGCCATATGGCAGGCATTGACGAACGCGGCGAAATCATCAGGCGAACCATAACGGGCCGTGGGTGCAAATTGCGACAGAGGCTGATAGCCCCAGGAGCCACCAAACGGGTGCTCCATGATCGGCATCAGCTCGATATGGGTAAAACCCAGTTGCTGCACGTAAGGGATCAGGCGATCGGCCAGCTCGGACCAGCTGTACTGACGTGCGATGTCGCCAGCATCGTCGGTTTCGCATTGCCACGAGCCTGCATGCAACTCGTAAATCGACAGCGGTGCATCATGGCGCTGGCGGGCAGCCCGCGTCTGCATCCAGTCGCCGTCCTGCCAGTCGATGGCCAGGGGCGAGGCAACCTTTGATGCGGTATCCGGCGGTAACTGAGTGGCCAGGGCCACGGGGTCGGCCTTGAGCGGCAAAATGCCGTGAGCACCAAGAATTTCATATTTGTACGCCTCACCTGCCTGCAGGCGCGGCACAAACAGCTCCCACACGCCGTTGGCATGACGCAGGCGCATGGGGTGGCGACGGCCATCCCAGCCGTTGAAATCACCCACCACCGAGACCCGTCGCGCATTCGGCGCCCACACGGCAAAGCGCACCCCCGGTACGCCATCGACCTGCATCAATTGCGCCCCGAAGCAGCTGCTTAAATCGCGATGATTGCCTTCGGCAAACAGGTACAGATCCATCTCACCCAGCAACGGACCAAAGCTGTAGGGGTCTTCGCTGGTTTGTACAGCATCCCCCCAATTAACCTGTAGCAAATACGGCCGTGCTTGAGCGAAATGCCCGACATACAGACCGGGTACCTGTTCATCAACAAGCCGGCCAAGCACTTCACCATTATCCCGTGCGAGCACGTTGACACTCACTGCACCCGGCAGGAACGCCCGAATATACTGCCCGCCCCTGCCATCGGCGTGAGGCCCCAGCACCGCAAACGGATCGGGGTGTTCGGCCTTGATCAGTGCGTCGATATCCGTAGGGGCGGGTAACAGCGAGTCTTTACCTTTACCAGTATCCATGCTCGAACTCATGCTGCTCTCCGTCCGGTAAAGGTTGTGCATGCCTGTGCATACATCTCAGTCATCGACTTGGCCTATGTCCTACAATCCACAGTCCCCACCAAGACTAGCTGTTGTGGGGCACCCGTGAGGGCTAATTGCCCTTGGTTTATGCAAAACACATGCAAATTTTGCGGCGCGTACACCGTTTTGCGCCGTCGGTCACATAAGCGGAATCAAAGCGCCCATCAGCGGGTCAACCACCCGACAACCCTCCACATCCCGCCGCCATGAGGCCATCGTGATGAGCATTCCCATTGCACCTGAGACACCTGACCCCAATATCGACCAGCCAGTCTTGCCGCCCGTTCCCCCGCCCCACCCCGAACAGGAGCAGCCCATTGGTGATCCGCCTTGTGAGCAAGAGCCGAGAAAGGTCTGAAGCTGACAGGCTGCGACGGCGGGTGATTCGCAGATTTTCTTGACCTCGATCACCCCCTGTTCCACATAACTGCGTTAAAGACGCGCAAAGCCAGCAATATCGGGGCATAGCCACGGGTGCTGCACATTGTCGCAGGCCGCCGTCACGGCCTATCTGATCCGGTTTTAATTCAAATATCTGAGTCTGTTATGCAAACAGTTCGCTGGGCATAGTGCTCGGGCCTGATGGAGGCTGATGAGCGAAAGACCATGAGCGAACAAATACCCGTCCAGCTACTTGAATCCTTTGAGGCTCCCCGACCAAGAGCCGCAAAAATAAATAGAAAGTCCAGCGACAATCTGATCCACACCCGCAGTTTCACTGGCCTGTTCCGCACCCTGCGGATCTTGGGCGCAGGCCTGTTGTTTGTGCTGTTTTTCGGCACGGTCTGGTTGAATTGGGATGGCCGTCAGGCGGTCCTTTGGGATTTGTCTGAGAGCAAATTTCATATATTCGGCGCAACTTTCTGGCCGCAGGATTTTATCCTGCTCTCGGCATTGCTGATCATTGCTGCCTTTGGCCTGTTTGCTATCACGGTATTTGCCGGACGGGTGTGGTGTGGCTACACCTGCCCGCAAAGTACCTGGACTTGGCTGTTTATGTGGTGCGAAAAGATCACCGAAGGTGACAGAAACCAACGCATAAAACTGCAAGCTGCACCCTGGCGCCTGAACAAGATCCTGCGCCGCACGGCCAAACACTCGCTGTGGCTGGCCATCAGCGTGATGACAGCCCTGACTTTTGTCGGTTATTTCACTCCGGTACGGCCACTTGCCACAGAGTTGCTGACCCTGGAAATCGCCGGTATCAGCCTGTTCTGGATGCTGTTTTTTACCGGCGCCACTTATATCAGCGCCGGCTGGCTGCGCGAGGCGGTGTGCATGCATATGTGCCCGTACGCACGATTCCAGAGCGTGATGTTCGACAAGGACACCCTGGCCATTTCCTATGATGTGGCCCGCGGCGAAAACCGTGGCCCGCGCAAACGTGGAGTCGAGCCCAAGCAGGCCGGACTGGGCGATTGCATAGACTGTTATATGTGTGTGCAGGTATGCCCTACCGGGATCGATATCCGCGACGGCCTGCAGATGGAATGCATCGGCTGCGCGGCCTGTATCGATGCCTGCGACTCGGTGATGGACAAAATGGGTTACGCTCCGGGCCTGGTGCGCTACACCTCCGAGCATGAACTGCAGGGCGGCAAGACACACCTGCTGCGCCCGCGCCTGATCGGCTATGCCGTGGTGCTGCTGGTGATGATCGGCGCGCTGGTGATGGCCCTGAATTTGCGCACCATGGTGTCCCTGGATGTGATCAAGGACCGCGGCCTGTTCCGTGAAAACAGCCAGGGCCAGATCGAGAACATCTACAGTCTGAAAATCATCAACAAGACCCAGGAACCGCAGCACTACCGGGTTTCGTTGCAGGACGGCGAGGATTTCCAGTTGCAGGGCAAAACCGAACTGACCCTGGCCCCCGGCGAGATTGTCGATGTACCGGTATCTGTAGCCCTGCTGGCCGAGCGCCCGAAAAGCAGCTCGCAGACCATCGAGTTTGTGGTCACCGACACCGATGAACCGGGCGTGCGCAGTGTGGCCAAAAGCCGTTTTGTTGCCCCGCTGAACCGTTAAGCTGCAAATACTTTGTGTGGGAGCGGGCTTGCTCGCGAAAGGATCGCTGCGGTGTCTCAGGCAAATCGCAGTCAGGCCATCGCGAGCAAGCCCGCTCCCACACCATTGCCCCGCCAGTAACCCAATGCCGGACCGAGCCTTATCCCATGAAACGCTACGAAAAATTTGCCGACGATATTGCCGAACTGATCCGCTCCGGGGTGCTCGGCCCCGGTCAGCGCGTGCCTTCGGTGCGCTATGCCAGCCAGACTTACGGCGTCAGCCCCTCGACAGTGTTTCAGGCCTATTACCTGCTGGAGCGCCGCGGCCTGATCCGGGCCAAGCCGCGCTCGGGCTATTTCGTCAATGCCCATACCCCGACTCCGTTTTGCGAGCCGGTGTTCAGCAGCCACCTCACCGAGTCCACCCAGGTGGATGTCAGCGCCCTGGTATTTTCAGTGCTGGACTCGATCAAGGACCCGCACACCGTGCCCTTCGGCTCGGCCTTCCCCAGCCCGATGCTGTTTCCGCTGCAGCGGCTGGCACGGTCGATGGCCACCGCCAGCCGCGAGATGGACCCGCGCATGGTGGTAACCGATATGTCTCCCGGCAACCCGCAATTGCGCCGGCAAATCGCCCTGCGCTATATGGTCGGCGGGCTGATGCTGCCGATGGAGGAGTTGCTGATCACCAATGGCGCGCTGGAGGCCCTCAACCTGTGCCTGCAGGCCGTCACCGAGCCCGGCGATTTGGTGGCCATCGAGGCTCCGGCGTTCTACGCCTGCCTGCAAGTGCTGGAACGGCTCAAGCTCAAGGCCGTGGAAATCCCGGTACACCCCCGTGATGGCATCGACCTCGGCGTGCTGGCACAAACCCTTGACCGCCACCCGATCAAGGCCGTGTGGTGCATGACCAGCTTCCAGAACCCGATGGGTGCGACCATGCCCGAAGCCAAGAAACAGAGCCTGGTCGAACTGCTGCGCGCCCATCAGGTGCCGCTGATTGAAGACGATGTTTACGCCGAACTGTATTACGGCCAGCATCCGCCCAAACCGGCCAAGGCGTTTGATACCGAAGGACTGGTGATGCATTGCGGCTCGTTTGCCAAAAGTCTGGCGCCCGGCTATCGCATTGGCTGGGTGGCTGCGGGGCGTTACGCGCAGAAAATCGAGCGATTGAAACTGATGACCTCGCTCTGCGCTTCAATGCCGGCTCAGGCAGCGATTGCCGATTATTTGCAACACGGCGGCTACGACCGTCACCTGCGAAAATTGCGCTATGCCCTGGAAGAACAGCAAAGCGCGATGCTGGCGGCGATCGGCCGTCATTTCCCGGCACAAACCCGGGTCAGCCAGCCATCGGGGGGGTACTTTCTGTGGCTGGAGCTGCCCGAGCAGATGGATTCGCTCAAGCTGTTTCAGATGGCGTTGGCGCAAGGCATCAGCATCGCGCCGGGGCCGATCTTCTCGGCCACCCAGCGCTTTCGCAACTGCATCCGCCTGAACTACGGCAGCCCGTGGGACGCTGCCTGCGAAAAGGCCATGGAAACTTTGGGCAAGATCGTGCGTTCGTTCTAGACAACACCCCTTGTGGGAGCGGGCTTGCTCGCGACAGGCCCGCAAGGGCGTATCAGACAGACCTCATTGCCTGCATCGCGAGCAAGCCCGCTCCCACAAGGGTATAGGGGTGATTCAGGCGCCTACCCCGGCATACAGGTGAAGTCCGCCGTGTGGGCCACTTCCTTGCCGTGACCATCCACCAGCCTTGCGCTCACCTCCGGCCCCAGGCTCGATTCGATCAGCTCGTAATGCTCACCGGCCTTGAACCCGCTGTAGTTGACCTTGCCCTGGCAATCCACCTGGTTTTCATCACCCGTGGCGCCTTCAAACAAGGTCACGTCCAGGCGGTGGGCGCCGGGAGTGACTTCAAAGTAGCGACCATCGTTGATGTTTTTGCCATCTACACGCTCGGCCATCAGATCACTGTTGCCCTCTTCTTTAAGGCCGATCCAGGCCTCGCCCGGGTCCTGCTTGGGCATGGGCCCGGCACAGGCCGACAGCAACAGCACCAGGCTCAGGGACGGAATCAGCAACAGCGGTTTAAGGTTCATCGCAGGCGTGCCTCGAAACAATGGAGTAGGCCTCAAGCTTGCAGCGCCCCGCGCCTTGCGCCAAATGAATGAAAGTGAAGGGAAATTCAGCCCATTACTAAAGGAACCTTCACGTTGCTGAAAGCTGATCGTTAAGTTTGGACGGTGAGACTGCCGAGGTTTGCAATTCCACTCCCCGGAGGTCCAGGCATGCTCGGGCTGGTAAAGACCGCACTGCACAAGCCCTACACGTTTATCGTGTTGGCGATTTTCATCTGCATCATCGGGCCGCTGGCCGCTGTGCGCACCCCCACGGATGTGTTCCCCGACATCGGTATTCCGGTGGTGGCCGTGGTGTGGCAATACACCGGGCTGGCACCGGCGGATATGGCGGGCCGGGTGATCTACACCTACGAGCGCTCGCTCAGTACCACGGTCAACGACATCGAACATATCGAGTCGCAGTCACTGCCCGGCATGGGCATCGTGAAAATTTTCTTCCAGCCCGGCGTCGATATTCGTACCGCCAACGCGCAAGTGACCGCCGTGTCACAGACCGTACTCAAGCAGATGCCACCGGGGATTACCCCGCCGCTGATCCTCAATTACAGCGCCTCGACTGTACCGATCCTGCAACTGGCGTTCTCCAGTCCGACCCTTTCGGAAGCAAAAATCCGTGACCTGGTGCAGAACAATATCCGCTTGCCCCTGAGCGCTCTGCCCGGCCTGGCCATGCCCACCCCGATGGGCGGCAAGCAGCGCCAGATCACCCTCGACCTGGACCCCCAGGCCCTGGCGGCCAAAGGTCTGTCGGCACAGGACGTGGGCAATGCCCTGGCAGCGCAAAACCAGATCATTCCGGTGGGCACCGCCAAACTCGGCACCTATGAATACACGGTGTTGCTCAACAACAGTCCCAAGGCCATCGACGAACTCAATGACCTGCCGATCAAGACCGTCAATGGCGCGCTGATCACCATCGGCCAGGTGGCCCACGTACGTGACGGCTCGCCGCCGCAAACCAATATCGTGCGCGTCGACGGCCATCGTGCGGTACTGATGCCGGCGCTGAAAAACGGCAATATCTCCACCCTGTCGATCGTCGACGGCATTCGCGCAATGCTGCCGCGTATCAACGAAACCCTGCCGCCGTCGCTGAAAACCTCGTTGCTGGGCGACGCCTCGGTGTTCGTCAAGCAATCGGTGGGCAGCGTGGCCCAGGAAGGCATCATTGCTGCCCTGCTCACCAGCGCAATGATTCTGCTGTTCCTCGGCAGCTGGCGTTCAACCCTGATCATTGCCGTGTCGATCCCCCTGGCCGTGCTGTCTGCCATTGCCCTGCTGGCCCTGAGCGGGCAAACCCTCAATGTCATGACCCTCGGCGGACTGGCGCTGGCAGTGGGGATTCTGGTGGACGATGCCACGGTCACCATCGAAAACATCAACTGGCACCTTGAGCAAGGCAAGTCGGTGCGCGACGCGATTCTCGACGGCGCCAAGCAGATTGTGGGCCCCGCCTTCGTGTCGCTGCTGTGTATCTGCATCGTGTTTGTGCCCATGTTCATGTTGCAGGGCATTGCCGGCTACCTGTTCCGGCCGATGGCGCTGTCGGTGATTTTCGCCATGGGCAGCTCGTTTATTCTGTCGCGCACTCTGGTGCCGACCCTGGCGCTGTTTCTGCTCAAGCCACATGTACCGGAGCAAGGGGCCGGGCATCACCCGGAAGACGGCTACATCAACCATCACGAGGGCGATCAGCACACCCGCCAGCACTCGCCACCAGTGCGGGCACTGCTGAATTTTCAGGCGGGTTTCGAGCGCCGGTTCTCGGCTGTACGGGACGCTTACTACGCTGTACTGGAGCTGGCCCTGGCCAACCGCAAACGCTTTCTGCTGGGCTTTATGGCCTGTGTACTGGCCTCCTTTGCCTTGCTGCCAAGCCTGGGCCAGGACTTTTTCCCGGCCACCGATGCCGGGGCCCTGGCCCTGCACGTACGCTTGCCGCTGGGCACGCGCATCGAAGAAAGCGCTGCGGACTTCGATCGCATCGAATCACGTATCCGCGAAATCATCCCCGCTGACCAGCTGGACACGGTGATCGACAATATCGGCATTCCGTTGAGCGGTATCGATATGGCCTACAGCAGCAGCGGCACTATCGGCCCGCAGGACGGCGATATTCAGGTCACACTGAAAGAAGGTCACAGCCCCACGGCCGACTATGTAAAACGCTTGCGAGAAGCCCTGCCCGAGAGTTTTCCCGGCAGCCAGTTTGCCTTTATGCCTGCAGATATCAGTACCCAGATCCTCAACTTCGGTGCCCCGGCACCGCTGGACGTGAAGATTTCCGGACATGACGACGAGGCCAACCGCGCCTATGCCCTGGAACTGCAACGGCGCCTGCAGCATGTGCCCGGCATAGCCGATCTGCGTATTCAGCAGTCGGTGGGCTACCCGTCGCTGCAGGTCAAGGTCGATCGCCTGCGCGCCAATGGCCTGGGGATTACCGAGCGCGATGTCACCAACAGCATGGTGGCGTCCCTGGCGGGCAGCTCCCAGGTGGCACCGACCTTCTGGCTCAACCCGCAGAACGGTGTGTCTTATGGTGTGGTGGCCGCAACGCCGCAATACCGTCTGGACAGCCTGCCGGCCCTTGAAGCCCTGCCCGTGACCGGCAGCAACGGCCAGTCACAAATTCTCGGCGGGCTGGCGACCATCACCCGGGTCGATAGCCCGGCCGTGGTCAGCCATTACAACATCCAGCCGACGCTGGACCTGTACGCCAATATTCAGGGTCGCGATCTGGGCTCGGTGGCGGCCGATGTGCAAAAAGTGATTGATGGCGCAGCCGACCTGCGGCCCAAAGGCGCGATCATCAGCCTGCATGGCCAGATCGATGCCCTGCATGAGGCCTTCAGTGGCCTGAGCTTCGGCTTGCTCGGCGCGGTGGTGCTGATCTACCTGCTGATCGTGGTCAACTTTCAGTCCTGGGTCGATCCGTTCGTGATCATCACCGCCCTGCCCGCAGCCCTGGCCGGCATTGTGTGGATGCTCTTCCTCAGTGGCACCTCGCTGTCAGTGCCCGCCTTGACCGGAGCCATTCTGTGTATGGGTGTGGCCACGGCCAACTCGATCCTGGTGGTGAGTTTCTGTCGCGAACGCCTGGCCGAACATGGCGACGCCCTCAAGGCGGCACTCGAAGCCGGCTACACGCGCTTCAGACCGGTGTGTATGACCGCACTGGCGATGATGATCGGCATGCTCCCGCTGGCCTTGTCAGAAGAACAGAACGCCCCCCTCGGACGCGCCGTAATAGGCGGTCTGATGCTGGCTACCGTTGCCACCCTGTTGTTCGTGCCCGTGGTCTTTAGCCTGGTGCACGGCCGTGAAAAAAAACGCGCTGCTGCTGGAGAAACTTCCCATGTCGTCTGATCAAAAACCCTCGCGCAAGCGCTTGATGTACCTGGGCATCGGTGGCCTGACGCTGGCGGCCCTGCTGGTCGCCAATGGCCTGGCCGCCCGCAGTCGCCATGAACACGCCGTAAGTCAATGGACTGAAGCAGCAGCGCTGCCGGTGGTCAGCGTGTTCCAGCCGATCCATAACGCCCATGGCGATACCCTGCGCCTGCCTGCGCATCTGGAGGCCTGGAGCAAGGCGCCGATCCATGCCCGGGTTAATGGCTACCTGCAAAGCTGGCAAACCGACATTGGCAGCAAGGTCAAAGCCGGGCAGGTTCTGGCGGTGATCGACAGCCCCGATCTGGATCAACAACTGGCGCAAACCCGCGCCCATATGCTCCAGGAACAAGCCAACGCCCGGCTCGCGGCCACTACTGCCACGCGCTGGCAAAACCTGCTGGCCAGCCATTCGGTGTCGCGTCAGGAAGCCGATGAAAAAAGCTCCAATGCTGCCGCAGCCAAGGCCAATGCCCAAGCCGCAGAGGCAGATTACGCACGACTGTCAACACTCGAAGCCTACAAGACCATTCGCGCACCTTTTGCTGGCACCATCACCGCGCGCAACACGGACATTGGCCAGTTGATCAAGGCCGACACCGACAGCGATACCGAGTTGTTTGACCTTGCCGATACTCACCAGCTACGCCTTTATGTGCCGGTGCCGCAGAACTACGCCAGCGTGATCCGCCCCGGCATGCAGGTGCAGCTCAGTGTGCCGGAGCATCCGGGACAGACGTTCACCGCAAAACTGATCGGCAACTCGACGGCCATTGATCAGCGCTCCGGCACCCTGATGGCCCAGTTTGTAGCCCTCAACCCTGGCGACGCCCTGATGCCGGGCGACTATGCCGAGGCGGTGCTGTCAATCCCGGCCGATACCCACGGCGTCAGCATCCCGGCCAGCGCCCTGATCTTCCGTGCCCAGGGCACTCAGGTGGCAGTGCTCGACACTGCCCGGCATGTGCATCTGCAAACGATCCATATCGGCCTTGATCTGGGCGAACGGCTGGTGATAGACCAAGGCCTGACGGCCACCGACACGGTGATTGACAACCCGCCCGATGCTTTGCGCGAAGGCGATTCGGTCAAGCTTGCCGACGCAGGAGCCCCCCATGCAGCCAAGGCTTAAACGCAGCGCCCTGTTACTGGCCCTGGCGTTGCAGGGTTGCTCCCTGGCGCCGACCTACAAGGCACCCGACCTGCAGCTGCCCGCACACTACCGCGAGCAAAGCAGCGACGGCCCGTGGCACAGCGCGCAACCGGCCGACCAGCTGTCAACGCAGTGGTGGCGGGTATACCAGAATGAGCGCCTGAACAGCCTGCAGCAGCAGTTGCTCAAGGCCAATCCGGATCTGGCCGCCGCGCTGGCCCACTTTGATGCGGCGCAGGCGTATGCCAGCCAGTTGCATGCCGGGCTCTTTCCACAAATTACCGCCAGTGGTCAGCCGTTGCGCCAGCGTCAATCAGACAACCGCCCCTTACGCGGCAGTACTCAACCTTCGATCTACAACAGCAATACGGCGGGGTTTTCGTTGAATTTCGACCTCGACCTGTGGGGTAAAATCCGCAATCAAGTGGCGGCAGGTGATGCCCGGGCCCGGGCCTCGGCGGATGACCTGGCCGTGGCGCGATTGAGCCTGCAACGCCAGCTTGCCAGCCTGTATGTGCAACTTGACGGGCTGGATGCACAGCAGCAAATCCTCACCCGCTCGCTGGATGATTACGCTCAGGCCTTGCAACTGACCCGCTCGCGCTATCAAGGGCAGATCGCCTCCGAACTCGACCTGACCCGCGCCCAGAGCCAGCTGGCCGAAGCCGAGGCGCAACTGGATGACGTCCGCGCCCAGCGCAACCTGACCGAACACGCCATAAGTGAACTGGTCGGCGAGCCTGCCAGCAACTTCCATCTGGCGGCCAATACCCAGACCTTAAACCTGCCGGATCAGCCACGAACCCTGCCCAGCACCCTGCTGCAACGGCGCCCGGATATCGCTGCGGCCGAGCGTCGGGTGTTTGCTGCCAATGCCGCGATTGGCGTGGCCAAGGCCGCCTGGTACCCGGACTTCAGCCTGACCGGCCTGCTTGGCGGACAAACCCAGGGCAGCGGCAATTTACTGTCTGCCGGTAATCGCTTCTGGGCATTGGGGCCGTTAGTCAACCTGCCGATTTTTGACGGAGGCAGGCTTGATGGGCAGGAACGCCAGGCCCGTGCCGAATTTGCCGAAGCCTCGGCCCACTACCGCAGCCAGGTGCTGCTGGCGGTGCGTGAAGTAGAAGACAACCTCGCCCAATTGCGCGATCTGCAGCAGGAAAGCCTCGATGAACAGGCTGCGGCCAACGCAGCCGAGCACACCCGGGCAATTGCCACCAACAGCTATGAAGCCGGCGCGGTGAGCTACCTGGACGTGGTGACCGCGCAAACTGCCGCTCTGCAGGCCCAGCGCCAGGTGCAGGCGTTGCATACTCGGCAGTTACAGGCCAGCGTGGGATTGTTGACGGCCCTGGGGGGTGGTTGGGACCAGTCAGCACAAAACCTGTAAATACTCTATTGCCGGTCACAGGCTCTTTGTAGCAGCTGACTCGCACGTAGCCTCGTTCTACTCGTCAACGGCTACAGGTGAGAGCGTGATTCGGGTGTGAACTCTGTAGCCGCTGCCGCAGGCTGCGAAAAGGGCCGCAGGCCCTTCGCTTTAGGTCAAAAACATAGGGTCGCGGCGCAACCCATCGCAGCCTCGCTTGGCTCCTCAGCGGCTACACAGCGTTTTTGATGCCGCCAGCATCGCCTTGAGCAGCACGGCACATCCCGCCGCCAGATCCTTGGGGTCGGCGTTTTCGATTTCGTTGTGGCTGATGCCGCCTTCGCAAGGCACAAATATCATTCCCGCCGGGCCCAGTTCGGCCAGGAAGATGGCGTCGTGCCCTGCCCCGCTGACGATATCCATGTTCGACAAGCCCAGTTCATTGGCCGCATCGCGTACGGCGTTGACGCAATCAGGGTTGAAGTACAACGGTGGAAAGTCTGCTGTGGGCGTCAGTTCAAAACTCAGGCCATGTTGTTTGCAGGTGGCGTCAATGACACCGCGTACCTGCTCGATCATGGAATCCAGACGCTCCGGCAGCAAATGCCGGAAGTCCAGGGTCATGCGCACTTCACCGGGGATTACGTTGCGCGAGCCCGGATAAGCTTGCAGGCAACCCACCGTGCCGCAGGCGTGGGGTTGATGACCAAGAGCTGCCTGGTTGACCGCTGCAACCACCGCCGCCGCGCCAACCAATGCATCCTTGCGCAGGTGCATGGGGGTCGGCCCGGCATGGGCTTCGACACCGCGCAGGTTGAGGTCGAACCATTTCTGTCCCAGGGCGCCCAGTACCACGCCGATGGTTTTGCCCTCGTCCTCCAGGATCGGCCCCTGCTCGATATGGGCTTCAAAGTAGGCGCCCACCGGGTGGCCGCTGACCTTGCGGCTACCGGCATAGCCAATTGCATTCAGGGCCTCACCCACGGTCACGCCCTGGGCATCGGTTTTGGCCAGGGTTTCTTCAAGGGTGAACTTGTCTGCAAAAACGCCGGAACCCATCATGCACGGCGCAAAGCGTGAACCCTCTTCGTTGGTCCACACCACCACTTCCAGTGGCGCTTCGGTCTCGATATTGAGATCGTTGAGGGTGCGCAGCACTTCAACCCCGGCCAGCACGCCAAAGCAGCCGTCGAACTTGCCGCCGGTGGGCTGGGTGTCGATGTGGCTGCCGGTCATCACCGGCGGCAAGTCGGGATTGCGCCCCGGGCGGCGGGCAAAGATATTGCCCACGGCATCCACGCTGACGGTGCAACCGGCGTCTTCACACCAGCGTACAAAAATGTCCCGGGCCTGGCGGTCAAGGTCGGTCAGGGCCAGGCGGCATACGCCGCCCTTCACCGTGGCACCAAGCTGAGCCAGCTCCATTAACGAGGCCCACAGGCGCTCGCCGTTGATCAACTGCCCGCGTTGCTGCTGAAGGTCGTGTGCGGCGTTCATGATGTATTCCTCATCCAGTTTTTTATAGGAAGGCGCTTCAAACCGTACCTTTGACGGTTTCTGCCTGCTGACTGCTCAGGCGATACAACCCGTAATAAATCACGGCCCCGAGCAACGACCCGGTAAACCAGCCGAAGTCATAAAACCAACTGAAGGCACTGCTGCCCAACGACAGCAACGTCAGCGCCACAGGTACGCCAAAGGCAATAAAGCCGTTCCAGTTCCAGGCCGGGTACACACCGTCGCGGTAGAGTCCGGCAAGGTCGAGTTTTTGCTGACGGATCACGAAATAGTCGACCACCATGATCCCGGCAATCGGCCCCAACAGGCTGGAGTAACCCAGTAGCCAGTTGGAGTACACCGTTTCCAGGCTCACGTCCGAGACCAGCAAACCGAGCTTTTTCAGCAGTTCGTGGGCCATCAGCGCCAGCCCCACCAGGCCGGTCAATATCACCGCCGTGGTGCGGTTGATCAGCTTGGGGGCGATGTTCTGGAAGTCATTGGTGGGCGACACAATATTGGCCGCCGTGTTGGTCGACAGCGTGGCGATGATGATCAGCGCCATTGCCAGTGCCACCCAGCCCGGGCTCTGAATATGGCCGATCAGACTCACCGGGTCGGACACGGTAACGCCTACCAGTTTTTCCGAGGCGGCTGTCATTACCACGCCCAGGGCAGCGAACAGAAACATGGTCAGCGGCAAGCCAAAAATCTGCCCCTGAATCTGGTCCTTCTGGCTTTTTGCGTAACGGCTGAAGTCCGGAATATTCAGTGACAATGTTGCCCAAAAACCGACCATCGCAGTCAGGCCGGCAAAGAAGTAGCCATACACACTGGCACCTTCAGGGCGCTTGGGCGGCTGGGCCAGCAGTTCGCTCATCGACACGTTGGGCAGCGCCCACACCAGCAGGCCCAGGCCGACCAGCACCAGCAAGGGCGCTGAAAGGGTTTCCAGCCACTTGATCGACTCGGCACCGCGCAACACCACCCACAGGTTCAGCGCCCAGAAAATCATGAAGCCGATGACTTCTCCGGTGCCGCCAAGGCTTTTCCAGCCCTCGAACACCGAGCCCAGAAACAGGTGAATGGCCAGACCGCCGAACAGAGTCTGGATCCCGAACCAGCCGCAGGCCACCAGGGCGCGGATCAAACACGGTACGTTGGAGCCGATAATGCCGAAGGAAGAACGCAGCAACACCGGAAAGGGAATGCCGTATTTGGTACCCGCAAAGGCATTGAGGGTTAGCGGGATCAACACCACTATATTGGCCAGCAAAATCGCCAGCAGCGCCTCGCCAACCGACAGCCCGAAATACGCGGTCAACACCCCGCCCAAGGTATAAGTGGGCACGCAAATGGACATGCCGACCCACAAGGCGGTGATATGCCACTTGTTCCAGGTGCGCTCATGCACTTTGGTGGGGGCGATGTCGTGGTTGTACCGGGGGCTATCGAGGACTTCAGGCCCGGCATCCAGTTCGTACAAACCGTTACGTTCGGTGACTTTGGATCTGCTCGGTTGCATATTCGATCACTCTCTTGTTGGGGTGCTCTTGGTTGAACTGCCTGGCGCTGTGTATGGACACAGTGCGCTCCCTTGCCTGGACACTTACTTGTCTATCTCGGCCCGTACGGTCATGGCAGCAACAATCAAGAACTGTGCCGTGTTACTTGCCCCGCCTGCACATACCGCCTTGCACTACTTGCAACTCGCTGCTTTTAAAACCCTTTCAAGCCATTATCAAAATGACTCTCATTCCTGTTTGCGCTCCTTATCGGTTTTTTTGTTATCGCCAAACGAAACACTTCGGTGCGTGCTTATTAACTTAATCGACTCACCTGCCGTTACGCGCAATCTCAAGCACCTGATTTTGCATAAGAAACTTCGCTTATATTTGAATCCTGTCAAGTGCGTCAAAATGGTGAGGCAACGCATCATTTTGGTGATTCAAAATTAATAACTATAAAAATCATATAGTTATATATGAAAAGTACCGGCAAAAATAAAGTTTGATCATTCTTCAACAACCCTCTAGATTTTATTCCTGTCACCAGTGGCAGGAATGCAAACTCCCCACTAATTTTAATAACAACACATAGAGCCGGTTCTAGCCGGTCAGCCTGCGAGGAACTCCGTATGTCGCTGTTAATCCGTGGCGCTACGCTTGTGACCCATGATGAAAGTTATTGTGCGGATGTTTATTGCGCTGACGGTCTAGTCCGTGCAATTGGTACTGATCTTGATGTTCCTTCAGATTGCGAAGTACTCGATGGCAGCGGCCAATATTTGATACCCGGTGGTATCGACCCCCACACACATATGCAATTGCCGTTTATGGGCACCGTCGCCAGCGAAGACTTTTTCACTGGCACCGCAGCCGGTCTGGCCGGCGGCACTACGTCGATTATCGACTTTGTAATCCCCAACCCTCAGCAGTCCCTGCTGGAGGCGTTTCACCAGTGGCGCGGCTGGGCCGAAAAGTCGGCATCAGACTACGGCTTTCATGTCGCCATCACCTGGTGGAGCGAACAGGTGCGCGAAGAAATGGCCGAACTGGTCAGCCATCACGGCATCAACAGCTTCAAGCATTTCATGGCGTACAAGAACGCGATCATGGCGGCAGACGACACCCTGGTGGCCAGCTTCGAGCGTTGCCTGGAGCTGGGCGCAGTACCCACGGTGCATGCCGAAAACGGCGAACTGGTGTACCACCTGCAACGCAAACTCATGGCTCAGGGCATGACGGGGCCGGAAGCCCATCCGCTGTCACGCCCCTCCCAGGTGGAGGGCGAAGCCGCCAGCCGGGCGATCCGCATCGCTCAGACCATCGGTACGCCGTTGTACCTGGTGCATGTTTCGACCCGTGAAGCACTCGACGAAATCACCTACGCCCGCAGTCAGGGCCAACCGGTATATGGCGAAGTACTGGCCGGGCATTTGCTGCTGGATGACAGCGTGTACCAGCACCCCGACTGGCAAACGGCCGCAGGCTACGTGATGAGCCCGCCCTTCCGCCCTCGCGGGCACCAGGAAGCACTGTGGCACGGCCTGCAATCGGGCAACCTGCACACCACCGCCACCGACCATTGCTGCTTTTGCGCCGAACAAAAGGCCGCCGGGCGTGATGACTTCAGCAAGATTCCCAACGGCACGGCAGGCATTGAAGACCGCATGGCACTGCTGTGGGATGAAGGTGTGAATACCGGGCGCCTGTCGATGCAGGAGTTTGTGGCGCTGACCTCCACCAATACCGCAAAAATTTTCAATATCTACCCGCGCAAAGGCACGATCCGGGTGGGTGCCGATGCCGACCTGGTGCTATGGGACCCAGAGGGCACACGTACCATTTCGGCCAAGACTCACCATCAAAATGTCGATTTCAATATCTTTGAAGGCAAGACCGTACGCGGTGTTCCCAGCCATACCATCAGCCAGGGCCGTGTGGTGTGGGCCGATGGCGATCTGCGGGCCGAGCGCGGAGCCGGTCGCTATATCGAACGCCCGGCCTACCCCGCCGTGTTCGACTTGTTGAAAAAGCGCGCCGAGCATCAGCAGCCGGTGGCCGTTAAACGCTAAGTGTCAGACCACTGCCCGACAGAGGCAGAACGATCCCTCAACCGTGAGGCAAACACCGTGATCAAGTCCCTGAATCATTTACCGCACCCGCATGAAAATGCGCAGGTGCTGGCCAGCCACTTTACCGATCTGGCCCCTCCCCTCAGCCCTCGCCAGGCCGTACTGGAAAGCTCACGCTGCCTGTATTGCTACGACGCGCCATGCGTCAACGCCTGCCCCAGCGACATAGATATCCCTTCGTTTATTCGCAATATTCAGCAGGAAAACGTCCAGGGTGCTGCGCAGAAAATTCTTTCGGCCAATATCCTTGGTGGCAGTTGTGCCCGGGTGTGCCCTACCGAGGTACTGTGCGAGCAAGCCTGCGTGCGCAACAACAGCCAGGAATGCGCGCCAGTGCTGATCGGTTTGTTGCAGCGTTATGCCGTGGACCACGCACAGTTCAGCGAACATCCGTTCAAACGTGCTGCGCCCACCGGCAAGTGCATAGCCGTGGTCGGCGCCGGACCTGCCGGACTGGCTTGCGCCCATCGCCTGGCACTGCTCGGGCATGACGTGGTGATTTTCGAGGCGCGGGATAAATCGGGCGGGCTAAACGAGTACGGGATTGCCAAATACAAGTTGGTGGACGATTTTGCCCAGCGCGAAGTGGATTTCGTCCTGCAGGTTGGCGGCATTGAAGTGCGCCACGGCCAGCGCTTGGGCGACAACCTGAGCCTGAGCGAACTGCACCAGCAATTCGATGCGGTATTTCTCGGGCTGGGCCTGGCTGCCAGTCGCCATTTGGGCTTGCCCCACGAAAACGCCCCGGGGCTGCTGGCTGCCACCGACTACATCCGTGAATTGCGCCAGAGCGACGACTTGACCCAATTACCCCTGGCAGAACGTTGCATTGTGTTGGGTGCGGGCAACACCGCGATCGATATGGCCGTGCAAATGGCCCGTCTTGGCGCGCGCGAAGTGAGTCTGGTGTATCGCCGCGGACTGCAGGACATGGGCGCCACCGGGCACGAGCAGGACATTGCCAAGGCCAATCAGGTGCGGCTGATGACCTGGGCGCAGCCTCAGGATGTGTTGCTGGACAACACAGGCAAGGTGCGCGGCATGCGCTTTGCCCGTACGCACCTGGAAGACGGGCGCCTGCTGACCACCGGTGAAACCTTCGAGCTGGCCGCAGACGCGGTGTTCAAAGCCATCGGCCAGGCCTTTGATGACACCGCCCTGAGCGACCCGCTGGCGCAAACACTCAAGCGCGCGGGCGATCGCATCGAAGTCGACGAACACCTGCGCACCAGTATTCCCGGGGTCTATGCCGGGGGCGACTGCACCTCCCTGGGACAGGACCTGACCGTACAGGCCGTGCAACACGGCAAGCTGGCCGCAGAAGCCATGCATGCCCAACTCATGCTTGATCAGGAGGCTGCGTAAATGGCCGATCTCTCGATTGTCTTCGCCGGTATCAAGGCACCCAACCCTTTCTGGCTCGCCTCTGCGCCCCCCACCGACAAGGCCTACAACGTGGTGCGTGCCTATGAGGCGGGCTGGGGTGGCGTGGTCTGGAAGACCCTGGGTGAAGACCCGGCCGCGGTCAACGTGTCCTCGCGTTACTCGGCGCACTACGGACCCAACCGCGAGGTGATGGGCATCAACAATATCGAGCTGATCACCGATCGCTCCCTTGAAATCAACTTGCGCGAGATCACCCAGGTCAAGAAGGACTGGCCGGATCGTGCCCTTATCGTGTCGCTGATGGTGCCCTGCGAGGAAGAGTCCTGGAAATATATCCTGCCACTGGTGGAGGCCACGGGTGCCGATGGCATCGAGCTGAATTTCGGTTGCCCCCACGGCATGCCGGAGCGCGGCATGGGCGCGGCAGTGGGCCAGGTGCCCGAGTACGTGGAAATGGTCACACGCTGGTGCAAGACCTACTGTTCATTGCCGGTGATCGTCAAGCTGACGCCCAATATCACCGATGTGCGCCTTAGCGCCCGGGCCGCCCATCGTGGCGGCGCCGATGCGGTGTCGTTGATCAACACCATCAACTCGATCACCAGTGTCGACCTTGAGCGCATGGTGGCGTTGCCGATGGTCGGCAGCCAAAGCACGCATGGCGGCTACTGCGGCTCGGCAGTCAAGCCGATTGCACTGAATATGGTGGCTGAAATTGCCCGCGACCCTTTGACCAAAGGTCTGCCGATCAGCGGGATAGGCGGCATTGGCAGTTGGCGTGATGCTGCAGAGTTTATTGCCCTGGGGTGCGGCTCAGTACAGGTGTGCACCGCAGCGATGCTTCACGGGTTTCGGATTGTGGACGAGATGAAGGATGGTTTGTCGCGCTGGATGGACAGCCAAGGTTATACCTGCCTGGATGATTTCTCGGGCCGGGCTGTAGGCAATACCACTGACTGGAAATATCTGGATATCAACTATCAGGTTATCGCCAAAATCGACCAGCAGGCCTGTATAGGCTGCGGCCGTTGCCATATTGCCTGCGAAGACACCTCGCACCAGGCCATCGCCAGCTTGCAGCAGGCTGACGGGACACATCGTTACGAAGTGATTGACGATGAATGCGTGGGGTGCAACCTGTGCCAGATCACCTGCCCGGTGCAGGACTGTATCGAGATGGTGCCGCACAACAATGGCCTGCCGTTTCTGGACTGGAACCACGACCCGCGTAACCCGTACTGCGTGGCTTCGTAAATCAACGCTGTGGGAACGGGCTTGCTCGCGATGGCATCACTCCGGTGTACCTGACACACCGCATCGCCTGCATCGCGGGCAAACCCGCTCCCACAGGATCGATAAACAGGGTTGCTTACGGCTCCAGCCCGATCCCCCGCAAGATCACGCTGGTAACGGTCTGCACCGCACGCTCAAACTGGATATCGGACAACGGCTGGTGATCGTTGATGATCATCACTTGATGGTCAAAGTCGGCGTAGTGCTGGGTTGATGCCCAGATCATGTACAGCAGGCTGGACGGCTCCACAGGCAGGATTCGCTTGTCTTGCACCCACTGGCGAATTTTCGCCTCCTTGACCTTGGCCCAGTCATACAGGCTGGCATCCAGCGCCAGACCCAGGGTCGGGGCGCCATGGATCATTTCATTGGCCCAGACTTTCGAGCCATGGGGCCGGGTGCGCGAGTGGTGCATTTTGGCGCGGATGTAACTGCTTAATACCAGACGCGGATCGTCATAGGTCTCAAAACACAGCGCATCCTGCTTCCACACTTCCAGTAACCCCAGCAATACCGCGCTGTACAGATCCGTCTTGGTACTGAAGTAATAGTGCAGGTTGGAGCGTGGCAACTGGACCTGCGCCGCAATATCCGCCATTGCCGTACCGGCAAAGCCTTTTTCGGCAAAAACCCTTTCGGCCCCCAGAAGGATTTTTTCGACATTGCTGCGTCGAATTTCGATCTTGTGATTGCTCATGGCGATTGCCCTTGCCGTCGTGCGGCTCTGATGTGCACCGGGTGAGCAAATATTTCCTGCACAAAGCGCCGAATAACGCCTGTGGCAGCTACGCTTAGGCGACTAATCGACGCTGTATCAGTTTATTTTGCGGCGGGCAATTCGATAACGTTGGTTTCAATACCGTCCAGCTTGGGCTTGAGCTTCATCTTTTGCTGGGCCTCAAGCGCTTGAGCCTGGGTGGTAAACGGCCCGATCAGGAAGTGCTGAACACCGCCACTTTCGTAAATGTACGGCGTAAAACCGTTGTCAAGAAGTCTGCCGGTAGTGTCCGGAATGGTCGCTCTCTGGCCTTCAGTAATCTCCAGAGCCCAGTGAGCAACAGGGGCCTGGGCCATTGTTGCTTCAGAAGCTGCTTTAGCCCGCTGGATTTTATCGTTAGACTCCTGACCGCAAGCCGTCAAGGCCAAAAAAGCTGTCATCACGATGACTATACGCACTGCGTTTCCCCTGTCTGTTTGAATGGGTAGATTTTATCACTGGGGCAGCGGCCTTGCTCTCCTTGAACAAATCCAAAGCGCCCCAATTTAAGGCTTATGCGCGAGAATTTTCCCCATAAAGGGAATTAAACCTCTGGCCATGTCGTCTGTAATGAGCGGCGCATTAATACGTACTTAGCAGTATTCTGTAGTCATGACCGAAGCCGCACCGTCTCAGAGACGTGCCTTACAAAGCCATCAAGGAGAAAAAAATGCTGATACTCACCCGCAAAGTTGGTGAAAGCATAAACATCGGTGACGATATTACGATCACTATTTTAGGTGTCAGCGGACAACAGGTCAGAATCGGCATCAATGCGCCGAAGGATGTAGCCGTTCACCGTGAAGAAATTTACCAACGTATCCAGGCCGGCCTGAATGCACCTGAAAAGAACGAACAGCCATAAGCCTGTGAGGTATCAGCCCAAGGCTTGAGGTCAGGGCTGCTCAGCCAGCCCTCCTCAAATCATTTGCACACTGCACCTGCCACGGCATTATCCCCTTGCCGCACCCCTCTCTTTATCAAGAGATATGTCTCGTCGACTTGACCGTTTCAAGGTTAGCGACCACGCTCATTCCTCGCAGCAGGCTCCAGAAAGCTGAACCACTGCGCGCCAGGGTGTTTGCATTGTGCCGCCTTGAGAAACCCCTCCACCCTTCAGCCCTTCGCCGGGCTGGACCTGTACCGTCAAGGAATGAAAGACATGTCCGATTTAATCGTAGTGGGATTTTCAGACACCGAAAAAGCAGATCGTGCCCTCACCAAGATGGTTTCGCTGAGCAAAGAGCATCTGGTCGAGCTGGAAGATGCGGTGATTGTGGTGCGTAATGCCGAAGGCAAGATCCATATCAAGCAAAGCGTCAATCTGACCGCGATCGGCGCCACTTCAGGCCTGGTCACCGGCGGTCTGTGGGGCGCACTGGTCGGGCTGCTGTTTCTCAACCCGCTGGCCGGCTTTGCCATCGGTGGCGCACTGGGCGCTGGCACCGGCGCGTTGTCAGGCTCATTGAGCGATTACGGGATCGATGATGATTTCATCAAGTCATTGAGCGAAACCATTCCCAATGACTCCTCGGCCCTGTTCGTTCTGCTGCGCAAGTTTCAGCCGGAAAAAGTACTGAAGGAACTGGAAGACTCGGACTTCAAGGGCAAGGTCTTGCGTACCTCCCTGTCCCCCGAGCAAGAGCAGAAGCTGCAGGACGCACTGTCCAAAACCACTGCCGGCGTGCCTTTGGCGAAAACGGTTTAAACCGTACGGGCCCATTCGACCGCCTTGCGCGGTCGAAACCCCGAGCCTCAATTCAAGCGCACAGCCGTGCCCGTGGCAAACACCACCAGCATGCCGCCACGACCTGATGGCATGCTGATTTCAAACCCCAGCCCCATAATCGCATCTGCTCCCATGGCTTTTGCCCTGTCACACATTTCGTCCGTGACCTCTGCTCGCGCTTCTTTCAGTGCTCGCTCCAACGTCTGAGAGCGCCCACCAAAAAAGTCGCGCACACCGGTAAAAAAATCCCGCACCACATTGATGCCATGGACCGACTCGGCACTGACGATCCCCAGGTATTCAGTGGCTTTTCTGCCGTCAATGCTGTGTGTGGTGGTGATGATCATCTGCCTGTCCTTTTTCTGTTTCAGTGGCTTGCGAGGTTACCTTATCGCTGTCGCACTCACTGCTGGTACTGTAACTGGAGTTAACTGCAGGCTCTTTTAATTACACAACCAAGGCTACTATGCTTACAAAACTACAATCCAAAGACGCAAGAGTTGGGACGCCTCGCTCGCACTGATGACATGAACTCAAAAGCTGCGCCAAGCAATTTTTCGACCCCGCTCAAGGAAGCTCGCAATGGTCCAAAGACAAGTGATCAACGCCTCGGTCAGCCCGAAAGGCAGTCTGGAAACACTTTCCCAACGTGAAGTTCAACAGCTGAGTGAGGTTGGCTCAGGTACCAGCTACACGCTGTTCCGCCAGTGCGTACTGGCAATTCTGAACACCGGCGCTCACGTCGATAACGCCAAGACCATCCTTGAGGCCTACCAGGATTTCGAGGTACGGATTCACCAGCAAGACCGCGGTGTACGGCTTGAGCTGCTCAACGCCCCCGCCGATGCATTTGTCGATGGCGAGATGATAGCCAGCACCCGTGAAATGCTCTTCAGCGCCCTGCGCGATATCGTCTATACCCAGAGCGGCCTGGACAGCCCGCGCATCGACCTGAGCAGCTCGGCAGGCATCACCGACTACGTCTTCCACTTGCTACGCAATGCCCGCACGCTGCGCCCGGGCGTCGAACCGAAAATCGTGGTTTGCTGGGGTGGCCACTCAATCAATACCGAAGAGTACAAATACACCAAAAAGGTCGGCCACGAACTGGGCCTGCGCAGCCTGGATATCTGTACCGGCTGCGGTCCAGGTGTGATGAAAGGGCCTATGAAGGGCGCGACCATTTCCCACGCCAAACAGCGTCTGACCGGGGGCCGTTATCTGGGTCTGACCGAGCCGGGCATCATTGCTGCCGAAGCGCCGAACCCCATCGTCAACGAACTGGTTATTCTGCCGGATATCGAAAAGCGCCTTGAAGCCTTCGTCCGGGTCGGTCACGGGGTGATTATCTTCCCGGGCGGCGCTGGCACAGCAGAAGAATTCCTGTACCTGCTGGGCATTTTGATGCACCCGGAAAACAAGGATGTGCCGTTCCCGGTTGTCCTGACCGGCCCCAAGGAGGCCGAACCCTACTTGCAGCAACTGCATGAGTTTGTCGGCGCTACCCTGGGTCAAGAAGCGCAACAGCAGTATCAGATCATCATCGACAACCCGGCCGAAGTAGCCCGCCATATGACCGCCGGGCTCAAGGCGGTCAAACAGTTCCGTCGCGAGCGCAACGATGCTTTCCACTTCAACTGGCTACTGAAAATCGACGAAGGCTTCCAGCGCCCGTTCGACCCGACCCACGCCAATATGGCCAGCCTGAAACTGCGTAGCGACATGCCAGCACATGAGTTGGCCATCAACCTGCGTCAGGCCTTTTCCGGGATTGTGTCGGGTAACGTCAAGGAGAAAGGCATCCATCTGATCGAGCAGTACGGACCTTACGAGATCCACGGTGACGCTGCCGTGATGAAGCCGCTGGACAAATTGCTGCAGGCATTTGTTGAACAACACCGCATGAAACTGCCGGGCGGCGCTGCGTATGAGCCGTGCTATCGCGTCGTCAGCTGAAGCTCACCCTACCAGGCTCGCGTGCCCCAACTGTGGGAGCGAGCCTGCTCGCCCCCACACAAACATCGCAGGTCTGGTGAGCAGCATTACTTCAGCGGCGTAAACTTTTTCACCGCATCAATCCACTGCGGATCGAGCCGGGTCTGCCCGGTGTCGATGCCCAGTGCTTCCAGGCGCGCCTTGTGCAAATCCATCTCACGTACCATCTGGCTTAACGCACTGGAGTTGGCGTCCAGCTGGTACATCTGGGTCACCCCCAGGTGATAAAAGCGCAGCAGCTTAATCGCCGTAACATCCCCCGCCATGACTCCCGCCGTCACGTGATGCATCACATTGGTCACCTTCATCAGGCTGCGCTTGAGCTGCCAGCCGTAGACTGCGGGCGCCATCCAGGGCTGAGACCAGAACAGGTAGCGCACCAGAAGGATGGTGGTGACCAGGGCAATAATGACCCCGGTCAGATTCAAGCGAAAATTGTCGCCACCCGCGACGCCCAAAACCATGACCAGCAAGCCGGACAGCAACAGCGCCAGCAGCACGAACGTCAACGCGATATACAGCGTACTGCGGCGAGTTTGCTGGCGATATGCTTCGGGGTTTATCGGCTTTATCTCGAACATCACTGATCTATGGCTCCAAAATGGCTGCGGGCAAAGTGCGCAGGCATTATGGCCTGATCAAGCCGCTCTGGCGTGCAATAAACCCAATGCTTCGCGGTACAGCGCCACACGGTGGGCCTGACCATTGAGGCCACCATTGACGGCCCTTGTCACGCGCTCGAAATCATCCCCGTCTGCCAGCGTATTTATATTGCGCGAACTCCAGTACCAGCCCGCCGACGCCACTGCCCATTGCCACTCCTGCAGCAGTTGCGGACTGCTGAGCAATCGCTCATCGCCGAACAGCCCCTGACTGCACTGGCGGTAGTTGGTTTTGCCGGTGACTTGAATCAACCCCCTGCCCCGATATGTCCAGCCTTCCCCTGACGCCTCGGAGCCATTGCCCAGGCGGTCGCTGTAGACGCGGTTTGCGATTGCCTGCGGCCGGCGCTGAAGCAACAGCGCGTCAGCATTGGGCACACGCCTGGAACGATTGCCGTCCGTTACGGTGATGTATTGACCGTCAGCATCCTTTTGCGCAAAACGGGAGCCCCAGGTAGCCGCAAGGCCACCGGCACTGTAATTGAGGTTTTCGACAAGTACAGTGAACCCCGCACTTTCATGCCCCACCTGAGCTACAAATGCAGCAAGGCGCCGGGGGGTATTGATCAACCCTTGACGAGTAACCGCCTGCACAAGGGGCACATACAGATCGACGTACGCCGTACTCTTGGGGAACAGCTGCAGCATTATTTCGCGGTTCAACATGGATTCTTACTCTTATTCAATGCAATTAAAAGTAAAAGCCAAGCACTAAAACCACGCACGGGCAGCCACAAAATGAGCAACCAGACCCAGATTACATAACTCACAAAAAATACTTACAACCCACCCAAAAGTTATTTTACCAATAAGACTTATGTACATCCGGTGAAAAATAACGACACACACCACCCAAGATTCAACCTGTAACTTTCAATATCCCCCACTCATACTATTGACTCATACAACGAGAAGGATCTCTCAACATGAGCAATGAATTAACAGACATCATGCTGGTCAACATACGTCTGATCAACAAAACCAGTCAGCGCTTGAACCGGGGTCATGCCGAACACAATGGGCTCGCAGGGTCGTTCCCGCCAGTACTGTCAGAAAACAATGTAGACCTTGTCCAGTTCAAGGCCAGGCCGCTCTTGAGCAGAGATATCCTGATTCAACCCGGCATTAAAAAAACCCTCTTCGAAGCTCGATCCACCTATACACAAGGCACTGTTTCCATTCATATGGAAACCCGCCTGCTCTATTCATATGAATACATACCTTTTCGCCAGGCGCCAAAAGCCATTTTCTATTGGGAGCACAACGCCCTGAGTGCGGGCGAGCAAAACATGCACTGTCGTTCCGAACTCAAGAGGCACTCGAATATCTACCCGTATAGTTACGCAGTGGACTTTCATGTTGGCTAGACAGTTTGCGACTGGGCGCGACTCGTGCGCTCAGCCTTCTACTGGCACTTTTCGCCATGGCTTGACCGATTTATACGAAAAACTCGAATAAATTTCCTTTACCGCCGGCAAGGCTTGCAGGACTTCACGGGCAAACTCACCAAACGACTCCAGATCCCTGGCCACGACTTCCAATAAAAAATCGTAACGCCCCGATACGTTGTGGCAGGCGACGATTTCAGGGATTTCCAATAACCGTTGCTCAAAGCTTCTGGCCACCTCTTGCGAGTGAGAAGCCATCATGATGCTGACAAACGCCGTGACCCCATAACCCAGCTCTTTAGGCGAAAGAACTGCCTGATAACCAGTAATGATTCCGCTATCTTCCAGCATTTTCACCCGTCGCCAACACGGCGAGGTGGTCAATGAAACGCTTTCGGCCAACTCTGCAATGGTAAGTCGGGCATTACCCTGCAGTGCGCAAAGCAAGGCTTTATCGGTTCTGTCCAGAGCGTTTGGCATGAATTACCCCTCCCTGTCTGCGTTGCTGTTTTTTGTCCTAAGAAGTGCCGTAATTACAGGCAAATTTGGAATTTTCCACGTTCATTTAAAGCATAGCATTGTAGGAAATATCGGAGAGTTCGCCATGAACGATAAGAACAACAACTTCGGCTTTTCTACTCGCGCCATCCACTACGGTTACAACCCGCTGGAACACAACGGAGCGGTAATTCCCCCTGTTTATATGACCTCGACCTTTGCCTTTGCCACGGCCGAATACGGCGCAGGCTGTTTTTCCGGTGAAGAGCATGGGCATTTCTATACCCGCATATCCAACCCCACCCTGGCCCTGCTGGAAGCACGCATGGCGGCGCTGGAAAACGCCGAAGCGGGTGTGGCATTCAGTTCCGGCATGGGCGCGATTGCCGCCACCTTCTGGACCCTGCTACGCCCCGGGGATGAAATCATCGTCAACCGAACCTTGTATGGCTGCACCTTTGCCCTGCTGCACCACGGCATCGGCGAGTTCGGCGTGGTGGTCAAGCACGTGGACATGGCCAACCCGGCCGAACTGGAAGCAGCGATCAGCCCGGCAACACGAATGATCTACTTCGAAACGCCGGCCAACCCGAACATGCAACTGGTAGACATCCCGGCCGTGTCGCGCATCGCCCACCGGCACGACAACCTGCTCGTGGTGATCGACAACACCTACTGCACCCCGTATCTACAGCGCCCGCTGGAACTGGGTGCCGATGTGGTGGTGCATTCCGCAACCAAATACCTGAGCGGGCACAGTGATATCACCGCTGGCATGGTGCTCACCAGCCAGCACCTGGCTGACCGGATTCGCCTGCAAGGCTTGAAGGACCTGACCGGGGCAGTCTTGTCGCCCCATGACGCGCATTTACTGATGCGCGGTATCAAGACCCTGGCACTGCGCATGGATCGCCATTGCAGCAGCGCCCAGGCCATTGCGCAGATGTTGCAGGCCCACCCTGCCGTGGAGTGGGTTGCCTACCCTGGCCTGCCCTCTTTCCCGCAGTACGCCCTGGCTTCCCGGCAAATGAAGCTGCCGGGGGGCATGATTGCCTTTGAACTCAAAGGAGGAATGGCTGCGGGCCAGCGCTTTATGAATGCCCTGCAACTGTTCAGCCGCGCAGTCAGCCTGGGAGGTGCCGAATCACTGGCGCAGCATCCGGCGAGCATGACTCACTCTACCTACACCCTGGAGGAACGGGCACGGCACGGGATCAGTGAAGGGTTGGTGCGCCTGACTGTGGGACTGGAGGACGTTGCCGATTTGCTGGCGGATGTAGAGCAGGCGTTGTAGGGCAGCGCCAGCCCCCCTGTAGATACTCTGTTACAGGTCAAATCCTATTGTGGGAGCGAGCCTGCTCGCGAACGACCTTCGCGAGCAGGCTCGCTCCCACAGTTGCAGTGTTCCTCCAGCTGCCGAGGAACAAGGCTGCGCTCGTCAGCTGCTACAAGCCGTGTGGAGGACAGGATGAAATATCAACCCGGCGGGATCGTCGCCAAAATGCCGATGCCGATGGTCAGCACCAAAAAACCGCCCAAAAACCAAGCCATCTTGTTCATGATGTTTTCCCGTCAGTCGTTCGTAATAAAACAGGCGCAGACCATCAACCGGGCACACACATGTGCTGCTGTGTACTCGCGTCCTCGTCTGTCTCGAAAGGTTGAGGAGAATTTTGCGCCGCTGCCTGCATACATAACAGGCGCAGTTAAGGTGAAAAAATACGGATCAGATGCCCGGCAGCACAAAGTGTTCAGGCACAACGCTGCGCTGGTACTCGGCGACTACCGTCTGGCTCAAGCTGACGACCGCTTCATTCAGTTCCAGCCCCGCCCCCGTGCGCCAACTGGCATACACTGCAAAGCCCGGTGCCGTCTCGATGGGCAACGCAATCATGGCCCCGCTCTGCAGCTCACGGCTGACCAGTACCGGCGGCAAGGCGCCGATGCCAAAACCGTCCGCCACCAATTTGATAATCGCTGCCACCGAGTTGATGCAACTGATGCGTGGCGCGGCAATCTCGTGCTGGTGCAGAAAGTTGAGCATGTCCTGATGCGGCCGCGACAAGCGTGAAAAAGTCAGCAAACGTTCCTGACAAAGATCCGCCAGGTCATGGTAGTTGCGGTTCAGCACAGCTTCCTTGGCCACAATCCAGCTCAACGGGTAACTGGCCAGCTGTACATTGCGCACACCGTCGGCGCGCAACAGATCCGTCTGGAAAATCAGGTCCAGCTGACCTTTAAGCAATTGTTCATTAAGATTCAGCGCCGTATCGGCGGTCAGCTCAACCTCGACCTGGGGGTAGTCGCGGCTCAGTGCACTGATCAGATCACCCAGCCAGCTATGGATCACGGTGTCCATAACGCCGATGCGCAAACGCCCGGCGAACCTGTCGACCTGCCCCAGCGATTGCAGCAAGCGCTGCTGGGTTGCCAGCATCTCCTCGGCATAACCCAGCACCTGATGGCCTTCACGGGTGAGGTTGACGCCACGGGAATCGCGCTGGAACAGCTGCACACCAAGCTCGGTTTCGAGCACCGAAATACGACTGGAAATGGCTGCCTGGGTACTGGAGAGTTTTTCGGCGGTCAGTCTAAAGCTGCCAAGGCGCGCTACCCAGACGAATGTCAGAAGAAATCGCATGTTCATACAGGACGCCCCACCCAATCAAAACCAGGGCGGTACTGTAAACCCTTGCCGCAGTGACCTGCCAGTCGGCTTAAGTCGGTGATTGATAAAACTTTTCTGTTCAGGGGTGACAACTTTTATTGACTGGACGCACAACCCAAAGCCACCAACCATAACGGCCAATGATGCTCGCAGAGTGTCAAAAATAAAAAAACACGCTGAGTCCGGCAGCGTACCGATTTTTCGAAAGTGCGCCTGACCGCTTTCGACTTGCCCACGCCAGCCTGCCCTGGTGCTGCGGTAATCAGCTAAAGGGATTGCCCCCTCATGCAAACCGTCGTAAATCTTTGGCCCTTGATTGGCGTGTTCGTCATCATCATCGGCTTTGTGCTGCGCTTTAACCCCCTGTTGGTGGTCAGTGCGGCCGCCATCGTCACCGGCCTTGCTGCCCACTTCCCGCTGGAAAAAATCATCAGTGAAATGGGGGAAGGCTTCCTGCAAACCCGCGCCCTGCAATTGATTCTGCTGCTGCCCCTGGCCGTGATCGGCCTGCTGGAGCGTCACGGTCTGCGCCTGCACGCGCAAAACTGGATCGCCAGCTTCCAGCGCGCAACGGTCGGCCGGTTGTTGATCATGTACCTGTTTGTGCGTGAGACCACCGCCGCCGTGGGTTTGACCAGCCTCGGCGGTCACCCGCAAATGGTCCGGCCGCTGCTGGCGCCGATGGCCGAGGGGGCTGCCGAAAACAAGTACGGCAAGCTGCCTGCTCCTGTGCGGCAGAAAGTCCTGGCCATGTGTGCCGCCACCGATAACATCGGTTTGTTTTTTGGTGAAGACGTGTTTGTGGCCTTCGGCGCAATCGCGCTGATGCACACCTTCCTGCTGGGTTCGGGGCTTGATGTCGAGCCGCTGCACATTGCTTTCTGGGGAATTCCGACGGCGATTTGCGCCTTTATCGTGCATGCCCTGCGCCTGTATCGCTTTGACCTGATGCTGGAGCGCAGCATGGCCGAAGTTGCCCGGGAAGAAGTTGACGCAGCTCAGGAGCTGGCACGATGATTATTTCCATTGAGTACTTCTACTGGCTGGCCGGTGTGCTGCTGCTGATCACCGCGGGCATGATCCTGACAGACCGCACCCACCCCAAACGCTGGACCAGTGGCCTGTTCTGGGCGTTGTTCGCCATGGTGTTCCTGATTGGCGATCGCCTTTCGCCGTTCGTGGTAGGTATTGGCGTGCTGGTCATGGCCGGCATTGCCGGCATTGGCGGTGTTGGCCGAGGCACCCACGCCGAGTTGCATGTCAAGGCTGCACGGGCCAGTGCTGGCCGTCTGGGGCACAAGCTGTTTATCCCGGCCCTGTCGATTCCGCTGGTGACCGTGATCGGTTCGATCCTGCTGAAAAACACCCAGATCGGTGGCGTACCGCTGCTTGACCCGAAAAACACCACGTTCGTGTCCCTGGGCATCGGCTGCATGGTGGCCCTGGTTCTGGCCTGCATCCTGACCCGTGATACGCCGCTGCAAGGCCTGCGTGAATCGCGCCGCCTGACCGAAGCCCTGGGCTGGACCATGGTGCTGCCGCAAATGCTGGCCATGCTTGGCCTGCTGTTCAATGACGCCGGGGTCGGTACCGCCGTTGCTCATGTCACCACCGCCTATATCAACATGGACTATCGCCTGGTAGCGGTGATGGTCTACGTGCTGGGCATGGCTCTGTTCACGGTCATCATGGGCAACGGTTTTGCTGCATTCCCGGTAATGACCGGCGGGGTCGGCGTGCCGGTACTGGTCGGCATCTACGATGCCAACCCGGCTGTGATGGCTGCAATCGGCATGTTTTCCGGCTACTGCGGCACGCTGATGACGCCAATGGCGGCCAACTTCAATATTGTCCCCGTGGCCCTGCTGGAGCTGCCGGACAAATATGCTGTGATCAAGGCACAAATGCCCACCGCGCTGATGATGCTGGTGGTCAATATCGTGCTTCTTTACCTGCTGATGTGAGGTCCCCATGCGCACTGTACTGCTGACCGGATTCGAACCCTTCGATCAAGACACCATCAACCCGTCCTGGGAGGCCGTACGCGCCCTGGACGGCAGGCTGCAGGACGACATCCGCATAGTCGCACGCCAGTTGCCCTGCGTATTTGCCCAGGCACCGGCGCGGCTCAAGCAGTTGTTGGAGGAGTTCGAACCTGAACTGGTGATCGCCGTAGGCCTGGGCCCTGGCCGCAGCGACGTGTGCATCGAGCGGGTGGCGATCAATCTCAACGATGCGCGCATCCCCGATAACCTGGGCGAGCAGCCGATCGACACGCCCGTGGTGCCGCAAGGGCCAGCCGCCTACTTCACGACCTTGCCGCTCAAGGCCATGGTGCAGGCGCTGAAGGCCGCAGGCATTGCCGCATCGGTCTCGCACACGGCGGGCACCTTCGTCTGCAACCAGGTGTTCTACTGCCTGCAACATGCGCTGGCCGGGTCGGCGGTGCGCAGCGGTTTTATCCACGTCCCTGAACTGCCGGAACAGGCGGCTCGATCCGGCGGGCCATCGATGCCTCTCTCAACCCAGATTGAGGGGCTGCGCATCGCGCTGATCACTGCGCTGAACACCGTGCAGGATGTGCGGCAAAGCGGCGGTCAGGTCAGCTGACGGCGCTCAAAACCCCGGCACGATCTGGCCTTTGTAGCGGCTCAGAATGAACTCGCGCACGTGCGGCGAGTTCAGTGCCCGGGCGCGCAACCAGATACTCAACGTATAGACTCTTGCCCTTCTCCACGATCAACGCACTGTTAGTGTCGATGCCCGCTTCCAGGGCGATCGGCCTAATGAGCGACAACCGCCGCCCCCGCCTGCCTGTGCCCTTGAGGGAAACCATGGGCGCGGGCACTGAACACTATCCATAGTCCGACCAGCAACAACACCAGCAACACCCAGGGGAAGACGCTCACCCCGAATTGATCGAGCAATATGCCACCGGTCAATGCCCCCGCGGCAATGGCGCTGTTCCACACCACCACGTTCATCGACAACGCAACATCGGCGCCCTCGCCTGCCGCATCGGCCAGAGCGGTTTGCAGCAGGGTGGCGGCACCGCCGAAGGACAACCCCCAAACAAAAATCCCTGCATATACAACAGCCACCGACTGGGAGAAAAAGCCGAACAGCAGCGAAATCGCAGCAAATGTCGCCAGGCAAGCCATGACTGCCTTACGCAGATGCCGGTCTACCAGTCGCCCGGTCAGCCAGATCCCCAGCAACGCCGCCAACCCGAAGACCAGCAGTACAATATCGACCTTATCGGCAAGGCCCGCCGATGCCACGAAAGGCGCGATATAGGTGTAGAGCATGTTGTGCGCCAGCATCCAGGTCAGTACCACGGCAAGCACTGAGCGCACTCCCGGTGTCAGCAATACCTGTCGCAAGCCGATACGTTGCGAAGCAGACTGCCCGGGATAATCAGGCACCTTGAGCACTACCCAGGCCATCAGCACCAGGGTCAAGGCCGACATCAGGCCAAATGCCGTACGCCACCCTACCAGCGCGCCCAGCCAGGTGCCCAATGGCACGCCCAGTGACAGGGCAATCGGCGTGCCCACCATCGCCACCGCCATGGCCCGGCCCTGCAAGTGCGGGGCAACCATGCGCCGGGCATAACCTGCCAGCAGGCTCCAGGCCAATCCGGCTGATGCACCGGCAAAAAAGCGGGCAATCAGGGTCACCCCGTACTCAGACGACCACGCAGTAATCGAATTGAACAGCAGAAAGCCGACAATCGTCAGCAACAGTACATTGCGGCGCCGCCAACCCTGGGTCGCGATGGTCAAGGGGATGGCCGCCAGCAGGGAGCCCAGCGCGTAAACGGTAACCATCTGCCCCGCCAGCGCCGATGACACTTGCAGGCCGCTGCTGATTTGCGGCAACAGGCCTGCGGGTAATGTCTCGGTAACAATGCAGATAAAACCGGTCATGGCCAGCGCCAGCAGCGCACCCATGGGTAATCGCTCAGTGGTGTTTTGCTCTTTGCCCATGGATGCTCTGCTCCTGATAGTTATGTATCGATAGGTACAAATGTAGGGCGCAGGGAAATATTGGTCAATGACTTTTGTATCGACTAGTATTTATATCTCGCTACGAAGGAGACTCAAATGGCACAGATGGGACGCCCGCGCACATTTGACCGGGACGCGGCAATTACCCAGGCCATGCACCTGTTCTGGGAGCACGGTTATGACTCGACATCGCTGAGCCAACTCAAGGCCAATATGGGCTCAGGCATTTCCGCGCCCAGCTTTTACGCGGCTTTCGGCTCCAAGGAGGCATTGTTCAAAGAGGTCATGACGCGCTACCTGAACAGCCACGGCAGGGTCACCGAAAGCCTGTTCGACACTCGCCTGCCCCCGCGCGAAGCGATCGAGCGAACGTTGCGCAGCTCCGCCAAAATGCAATGTGAACCGGGTCACCCACGGGGTTGTCTGGTGGCTCTGGGGCTGATGAGTGCCAGTTCAGCGCAAGCGGTGGCGATAAGCGCACCTCTGGCCGAAGCAAGGGCGCGTAACCGGGCCGGGTTTATTGCGTGTGTCGAGCGCGCCATCCGTGAGGGTGAGCTTTCCGCACAGACCGATCCTGGAGCGCTGGCCACGGTGTTCGAGAGTTTTCTGCTGGGCCTGACCACCCTGGCCCGGGATGGTGTAGCCCATGCCGTACTGGATGCTGCGATCACCCAGGTGATGAGCGCTTGGGATGCCGCGCGCGCATAAGGGATGAGCACTGGTTATCGGCCAATCAGTATTCGTCATTGGGCAGTGTCCACGACAAAACTTACAGTGATCGCCTGAAAGAGCCTGTATGGCTCGCTATCGGGATAACTGCGGTGCAACTTATAACCACAACAGGCGGCGAAAACGCTGCCAATGCCTACACCTTTGGTGGCAATCCCCTGTAGCCGCTGACGAGCGCAGCGAGGCTGCGATGGGTTGCTGGCGACCCCTGCATGTTCAAGGCCCTTCGGGCCTTGTCACAGCCTCGCTGCGCTCGTCAGCGGCTACATGATTCGTCTCGCAACAGAGTGTCTCTGCCTTCCCACCTAAAGGAAATCCATATGCTCCCCATCACCGGCCAGAACTTTATTGGCGGTCAGCGCAGCGGCGCCGGCACCGTTCACTTGTACAGCGTGGATGCCAGTACTGGCGAGGCATTGCCATACGCGTTTGTGCAGGCCACCGAAGCCGAAGTGGATGCCGCCGTCAGCGCGGCCAATACCGCCTTCCCCGCCTTTCGCAGTTTGCCGGCCGCACGCCGGGCCGAGTTTCTGGAAGCCATCGCCGATGAAATTGACGCGCTGGGTGACGACTTTGTTGCCATCGTCTGTCGCGAAACCGCCCTGCCTGCCGCCCGGATCCAGGGCGAGCGTGGACGCACCAGCGGGCAGATGCGTCTGTTCGCCAACGTGCTGCGGCGCGGCGACTTTTACGGTGCCCGCATCGATCAGGCACTGCCGGACCGTCTGCCGCTGCCCCGCGCAGACCTGCGCCAGTGCCGCATCGGCGTGGGTCCGGTAGCCGTGTTTGGCGCCAGCAACTTCCCGCTGGCGTTCTCCACCGCTGGCGGTGATACCGCTTCGGCACTGGCCGCAGGTTGCCCGGTGGTGTTCAAGGCACACAGCGGGCATATGGCAACGGCTGAACACGTTGCCCTGGCCATAGTGCGCGCTGCCGAGCGCACCGAAATGCCCGCCGGTGTATTCAATATGATCTTCGGCGCGGGTGTGGGCGCAGCGCTGGTCAAACACCCGGCCATTCAGGCCGTCGGCTTTACCGGTTCGTTGTCCGGTGGCCGCGCCCTGTGCGATATGGCCGCCGCCAGACCCCAGCCAATCCCGGTGTTTGCCGAGATGTCGAGCATCAACCCGGTGCTGGTATTACCCCAGGCACTGCTCAAGCGTGGCGAGCAGATCGCACGGGAGCTGGGCAGTTCGGTGATGCTCGGCGCCGGGCAGTTCTGTACCAGTCCCGGTCTGGTACTGGGTATCCGCTCCCCCGAATTCAGCGCCTTTGTCGCCGCGCTTGGCCAGTTCTTCAGTGCTCAACCGGCGCAAACACTGCTCAACGCCGGTGGCCTGGCCAGTTACAGCCAAGGCATCCAGCGTCTGGCCCAGGTCGATGGCATTCGCCACCTTGCCGGTGCGCCGCAACAGGGCAACCAGGCCAGCCCTCAGCTGTTTCAGGCCAGTGCCAGCCTGTTGATCGGCGGTGCCGAGGTGTTGCAGGAGGAAGTATTCGGGCCGACCACCCTGGTGGTCGAAGTCGCGGACAAGGCACAGTTGCTGCAAGCGCTGCACAGCCTGCATGGCCAGCTGACAGCCACACTGATTGCTGAATCCACCGACCTTGAGGCATTTGCCGAGGTGGTGCCGGTGCTGGAGCACAAGGCCGGGCGCCTGTTGCTCAACGGCTACCCTACCGGTGTCGAGGTGTGTGACGCCATGGTGCATGGCGGGCCTTACCCGGCGACGTCCGATGCCCGCGGGACCTCGGTGGGGACCCTGGCCATCGATCGCTTTCTGCGCCCGGTGTGCTACCAGAACTACCCTGACAGCCTGCTGCCGGATGCGCTGAAAAACGCCAACCCGCTGGGGATCGAACGTCTGGTCAACGGCAGCCACAGCCGCAACCCGCTGGGTCACTGATCGGCGGCGTAGATCACGGTCTGGGCACTGTGTCCCGGCACCTGCTTGAGGGTGAAGTAGGTGTCGCCTTCATCGGTCAGGATCTCGTAGCCGGCCTTGCTGGCTACGCGATTGTTGACGCTGACATGCTTGATGATTTTCAGCACACGCTGGAACTTCACGGTCTGGGTGCCGTTCTGTGCGGGCCCGGTGAGCACATTGACGCTTTGAAACCAGCCCTGGTTCTTTTTGTTCGCGACCAGGGTACTGGTCAGTGCTTCAAAGCGTTCAAGACGGGTAAACCCCCACAGCGTCTGTTCTTCAACCGTTTTTCCCAGTGCTCCGGCACCGGTAAATACAAACAGGTTGATGGCCGGATTGTCCTCGCAAAAAAAGTCGTAGGGCACCAGGCCATCAACCATTTTCTTGCCGGCAACGAACCCCTTTTTATGCACCAGAAACATGCCCACCTCCGCTCGATATTGAGCGGCAAAGTCTACGGGGGTATGGCGTACAGGGCCGTCAAGGCAATGTAATTTCGTGTAAAGATCAAGCACCGAACACGGCTGTAGCCTATGAAGCCGCTGACGAGCGAAGCGAGGCTGCGATGGGCGGCGAAGCGGCCCCGGCTTTTTGAAGGCCCTTCGGTCCTTTTCGCAGCCTCGCTTCGCTCGTCAGCGGCTACATTAGCGATAGTGGCAAGGTGATTGCCACGCTCAAGCCGCCTCCCGGCAAGTTGCTCGCCTTGATGCTGCCGCCGTGCATTTCCACCGCCCTTGAAGCAATCGCCAGACCCAGGCCAAAACCGCTACCCGCCTCGCTGGTACCGCGTTCGAACGGGTCGAAGATCCGCTGCAAGCGCGACTCCTCGACACCCGGCCCCTGATCGCTGATCCGTACCGTCAGGCAATGGCCCGCCGGGCTGGCTTCGGCCACCACCAGCACCGAACTGTCCGCACGGGTATGGCGCACGGCATTGCGGATCACGTTCTCAAAACAGCGATACAACAACTCGCCGCTGACCCGGCTGACAAAGGACGGGCACCCCTGCAAGATGACCCGGCAGCCCTTGATGCCCGCTTCGAACTGCGCGTCTTCGACTATCAAGTGCAGCAACTCGATAATGTCCACCGATTCGCGCGCGATGCTGTCGGGACGACCTTGTACACGGGCCAGGGTCAGCAGGGCTTCAATCAGGGTGTCCATGCGCTGCGATTCGCGATCGATGCGTTCGACCATATCGGCGCGGGCCGGGTTTTGATGCAACAACCCGATGGCTGCCTGCATGCGCGTCAGGGGCGAACGCAATTCATGGGAGATGTCATGCAGCAAGTGTTGCTGGGCATCAACCAGCAGCTTGAGTTGGTTGGCCATACGGTCGCAGTCTTCGGCCAGGTCGACAATTTCATCACGCCGCGCGCCCATAAACGGCTTTACCCGGGTTTCGAATCGGCCTTGGGCCACATCACTCATCGCCCGGCGCAAATAAGCCAGGGGCCAGGCCAGATAAAAAGCCATAAAGCTGCTGAACAGCGCGCTCATCACGGTGCCGATAAGCAATGGCATCAGCCCCGGTCCGCCCTCCCCGCCACCACCGTTGCCAGGCACTCGCGTCGACCTGAGCGACAGAGTGAGGCCTTCCTTGCTGATCACCGTACGCTCGAACACCGGGCGCACAATCGGCAACCCGGCCAGCAGTTGCCCGCCACTGTCATACACCGCAATGGCCTCGTCATCGGGGTGGTGCCACACCTGCAGCAACTGTTTGCCAGCCTCGACACCGAACTGGCGCAGCAACTGCTCCTCGCTTTCAAGGATGGTATCCAGATGCGGATTGCCAGGGCCCTGGCGACTCAAGGTGATAATGCCGATACCGACAAAAAACGTCAGGCTGGTAGCCAGCCAGAAGGCCAGGAACAGTTTCCAGAACAGCCGGCTGGGTTTCATCATTCCGCGATCAACAGGTAGCCGAGCCCGCGCACGCTCTGGATCCACGCCTTGGCATCTGCCCGTGGGCCGAGCTTCTGGCGGATGCTGCTGATATGCACATCAATGCGGCGGTCGTAACGGGTCAACGGGCAACCCAGGGCATTGAGTGACAAGTCTTGCTTGCTCACCACTTGCCCGGCACTACGGGCCAGCTCTTCGAGCAGGCTGAACTCGGTGCTGGTCACTCCCAACTCCCGGCCCTGCCACAGTGCCTGGCGCTTGCCGGGCCACAACACCAGCGGGCCGGTCTTGATCACCTCGGTGGTGGCCTGCTCCACCGGCTGCACCCGGCGCATGATGGCGCGCAAGCGTGCCACCAGCTCCCCCGGCGAGCTGGGTTTGGGCACATAGTCATCAGCGCCCAGCTCCAGGCCGGTGATGCGGTCGATGTTGTCCCCGCGGGCGGTGAGCAGCACCACCGGCACCTGGCTGCGGGCACGAATGCGCCGCAGCACTTCAATCCCGGAAAGCCGAGGCAGCATCACATCCAGCACCACAATGCTGTATTGCCCGGACAGCGCCTGCACCTCGCCCTCCTCGCCGGTATGCACCGCTGTCGCTTCAAAGCCTTCGCGCTCCAGATACTCACTGAGCAAACCGGTCAGTTCCTGGTCATCGTCGACGAGCAATACACGGATCATGGCGAACTCTTGAAGGGGGGATCTACCCATTATCGTCCTTGCGGCCCGCAGCGTCATTGCCTGTGGCCAACCTTTACCTAACTTGACACTCGGTTAACCGCACCATACGCCCCGAGCTTTTATGCTGGACCTCCACCAGCCTGCTTGTGCTGTTTGTCGATGTGTCCTGGATAAATGATCTACATGAATTTTGCGCGCCTGCTCTGCTCGGTTGCACTGCTGCTCAATGCCTCTGCGGCCCACGCCCAGGGTTTCAAGATTGCCGATATCCGCATCAACGGCCTGCAGCGGGTGTCCGCCGGCAGCGTGTTCGGCGCCCTGCCTTTGAACGTCGGCGAACAGGTCGATGACCAGCAACTGGTGGAATCCACACGCGCACTGTTCAAGACCGGTTTCTTTCAGGACATCCAGCTGGGCCGCGACGGCGACATCCTGGTGATAACCGTAGTCGAGCGGCCGTCCATCGCCAGTATCGACATTGAAGGCAACAAGGCCATCTCTACCGATGACCTGATGAAAGGCCTCAAGCAATCCGGGCTGGCCGAAGGCGAAGTGTTCCAGCGCGCCACGCTCGAAGGTGTGCGCAATGAGCTGCTGCGTCAGTATGTGGCGCAAGGGCGTTACTCGGCCGCGGTGGACGCCGAGGTGGTTGCCCAGCCGCGCAACCGCGTCGGCCTCAAGATCAAGATCGACGAAGGCGAAGTGGCCGCGATCAAGCATATCAATGTGGTGGGCAATAACGTTTTCGACCAGGCCGAGCTGGACGATCAGTTCACCCTCAAAACCAGCAACTGGCTGTCGTTCTTCAAGAACGATGACAAATATGCCCGTGAAAAACTGTCCGGTGATCTGGAGCGTTTGCGCTCGTACTACATGGACCGTGGCTATATCAATATGGAAATCGTGTCGACCCAGGTGTCGATCAGCCCGGACAAGAAACAGGTCTTCATTACCGTCAATATCAGTGAAGGCGCCAAATTCACCGTGCGCGATATCAAGCTGCGCGGCGACCTGAAAATGCCCGAAGAGCAGATCAGCGCCTTGCTGCTGGTACAAAAGGGGCAGGTGTTTTCCCGCAAGCTTATGACCTCGACTTCGGACCTGATCACCCGTCGCCTGGGCAACGAGGGCTATACCTTTGCCAACGTCAATGCGGTGCCGACCCCGAGCAAGGACGGCAATACGGTAGACATCGAATTCGTGGTCGACCCGGGCAAGCGCGCCTACGCCAACCGCATCAACTTTCGCGGCAACACCAAGACCGAAGATCAGGTACTGCGCCGCGAAATGCGTCAGATGGAAGGCGGCTGGGCGTCCACCTACCTGATCGACCAGTCCAAAACGCGGCTTGAGCGCCTGGGCTACTTCAAGGAAGTCAACGTGGAGACACCGGCGGTGGCGGGTGTCGACGACCAGGTCGACGTCAACTACAGCGTTGAAGAGCAGTCGTCCGGCTCGATCACTGCCAGTGTCGGCTTTGCCCAGAGCGCCGGCCTGATCCTTGGCGGCTCGATCACCCAGAACAACTTTCTGGGCACGGGCAACTCCGCCAGCCTGGGCCTGACCCGCTCCGAGTACCAGAGCAAATACAACATCGGCTTCACCGACCCGTACTTCACCAAGGACGGCGTAAGCCTGGGCTACAACGCCTTTTACAACAAAACCGACTACAACGATTACTACGACGATGGCGTGTCGTACTACTCGATCAACAGTTATGGTGCCGGCGCCACCCTGGGCTACCCGATCAATGAAACCTCACGGATCAGCTTCGGCCTGACCGCCCAGCATGACAGCATTGAACCCGGCACCTACAGTGCCGACGAGATCTACGACTTCATCGACCGTGAAGGCAAGGAATTCACCAATTTCAAAGCCAACCTGGGCTGGTCGGAGTCGACCCTGAACAAGGGCATCCTGGCGACCCGCGGCTACTCGCAAAACCTCAACCTGATGGTCACGGTACCCGGCAGCGACTTGAGCTTCTACAAGATCGACTACACCGGCCAGACCTTCCTGCCGGTGAGCGCATCCACCTCGCTGCGCTTTCATACCAAGCTGGGTTACGGCAACGGCTATGGCTCCACCGATGGCCTGCCGTTCTATGAAAACTACACTGCAGGCGGCGAAGGTACGGTGCGCGGCTTTGAAAGCGGCACCCTGGGCCCGCGTAACACCCCGGCCACCGGCACCTACTCCAGCGCCGGGCAAGCGTATTACTCCGACCGTGACACCGAGGCGCTGGGCGGCAACATCATGATCACCGGCGGAGTCGAATACCTGTTCCCGATGCCCTTTATCAAGGACAACAAATCCCTGCGCACTTCGCTGTTCTGGGATGTCGGCAGCGTGTACTCGGACAAGTGCTACCTGAGCACCACCACCGGCTGCGACGGCGTTGACCTCAGCCAGATGGCCAGCTCCGTGGGTGTCGGCGTCACCTGGTACAGCCCGATGGGCCCGCTGAGCGTCAACCTCGCGCTGCCGATCCGCAAACCTGATGACGCTGAAACACAGGTGTTCCAGTTCTCCATGGGGCAGACGTTTTAAAAGCGCGGCACCTTTAACTTGTCAGTAGCTGCAGAATAACTGCAACTTGTAGGAGTGAGCCTGCTCGCGAACGGCCTTCGCGAGCAGGCTCGCTCCCACGACAGCAGCCGGGGCTTTTACGCCCCTTCAAACTTGAAAGCCGGTGTGACCTGAAAGCGGCTGGAGACCTCTCCGGAAAAAATGGTGCTTTGGTCCGGGCCCAGGTCCAGTTTTTTCACGGCGCCCGTGGCCCTGGAAAAATCGATCTTGTTCAAGTCCACCCAAAAGGTATTTGGCGTAATCGCCGACTCGAAAAAGTACAGCCTCTGCTTGTGGTCTATCACAGAGCGCCAGCGCGTCGAGGAAATGTTCGGCTCACCGGGAGTGGTAATGCCGTACGGCACCGAGACGTTGCGGATCACGCTGAATACACTGGCCAGTGACAAGCGTGCATCCTGGTTTTTCGGCACTGCATTGACGTAAAACGAGGCACGGGCAAAACGGTCCGCCGAGCGATTGGTGCCGGGTAACATCACCGTCCCGCCGATGGCTTGCCAATAGGCGTTCATGGCCAGCTGCGCATCGAACGCCGGGGAGTTGGTCATCACCTGATAGCTTCGGTCGTGGTGGATCACCTGCTTGCCATCTATAAACTCAATGATGGCGCTGTCTCCCGAGGCATCGGACATCGACAGGTGCAAGGTTGCAAGCCGGCTTTCACCCGGCACATTGGCCGTGACCACGGTAAAGGGCTCAGTTCTGAGCACAGCCACCGCTTCAGACACGCTGCTGAAATTGTCCAGCACATACTGGGCCCAGGCGGCGATGCTCAGCCCCGGCTTGCCCTGGTTGACCGGTGGGTACTCGGACTCGACCAGCCACAGCAGGTTGGCCGACAACCCGGCCTCGTTGACCCCGTCGGTGGTGGAAATGTCATAGCCGCTGGCGATCACACTGCCGTACTTTGACGTCCACTTCAGCGACCCCGGCCCCACTTCGCCGGTGCGTTGCATGCCCTGGGGGAAGATCCACAGGTTGGTGGCCACGTCGGTTTTCCAGTCCATGGATCGTGCGGTGATCACCCGGTCGTTGTCCCCCAGATACACCAGGCGGGTACAGGCATTGGCAACCGGCAATGCGAGCATAAAGCCTGCCAGTGCCAGCGTCAGAGTGCGGGTATGTTTCAGCAGTAGCATTGCCTTGTCTCCTCGGTGCTTGTCAGAAGCGCATGGACAGGCCCAGTACCGGGCCGCGCTGGGTCACGTCGTACTTGAACTTGTTGCCGGTAAAGTCGGTAGTTCGATAGTTTTGCGCCAGTACCCGATAGCCGACGCGGAGGATCGTGGGGTGATCGGCCAGGTACATGCGGTAGCCCAGATACCCTTGAGCGTTCCAGGTTTTCTTCGAGGAGGTATCCAGCCCGCCGGTGTCGGTTTCACCGGACAGGGTCCAGCGGTCGGTCAGGTCAGCCTGCATGCGCAACCCGACAAAAGGGTCGGTCCACTCGGTTTTTTTCTTGGTGCTGAACCCCAGGGAATCGATATCCAGTTTGGTTGACAGCTTGGTCCAGCGCACACCGATCGTAGGCTCGACACGCCAGGTGCGCGGCTCGCCAAAAATCGTTTCGCCACCCAACTCATATTCATAGGCCCGGTAATAGGTGCCGACAGCCAGGGTGCTCTGGGTGATCGCCAGGCCCACCTTGCGTCCGTAGACCCTTTCGGACTGATCGGTTTTGGCGTGGACGCCGTCGACATAAAAACCCAGTGTGCGATTGGTCAACTCCAGATTGCCCATAAATACTGAGCTCAGGTTTTCCCAGACATCCGCAAACGGCACATCAACCTGGGTATTGACCCCGCCTAGCGCCGCCTGCCCGCTCATGGACGGCGCCCAGACAAAGGGGCTGACCAGCACTAGCCATTGTGAGTCTGCAGGCTGATCAGCATGTGCCATCTGCACGAACAGCAACAGCGGCAAAGCCGTTGCAGCTCTATTGAACATTGTATTTTTCATCGCCCTGACTGACCGACATCTGATTTGATCAGTAGGTATAGCAGTTCCCACCTGAAAACTTGCTGTCCGGCATCGCCATTGTTGCGATCAAAAAACCTTGCATGGGTTTTTACATAAACCAGCGATATTCCCGGGCACTGATTTCCTGCATAAAGGCCAGATGATCCTGGCGCTTGTTCTCACAGTACACATCGACAAATTCGCCGCCAAGGCCTTCACGCAGCTGCGGCTGGTGCTGCATGGCCCGCACCGCCTCGAGCATGTCCAGGGGGAAGGCGATGCCGCTGCTGCGGTCTTCATTCAGGGGCAGGATCGGCTCTCTGCCCGCTTCCAGCCCGTGCTCGAGCCCCACCAGAATCGCCGCCAGCACCAGATACGGGTTGGCATCAGCCCCCGCCAGGCGATATTCGACGCGCAGGTTGTTGGCGTCCGACTCGGGAATGCGCAAGCACGCATCTCGGTCTTCATACCCCCAACTGGCCTGGGTGGCGATATTGGTCGTTCCGCCCAGGCGGCGAAAGGCGTTGTGGTTAGGCGCAAAAACCGGCATACACGCCGGCAGTAAATCCAGGCAACCGGCAATGGCGTGACGCAAGGGCTGCTGCTGGCGGGCCGCCAACAGGTTGTGGCCGGCGGCGTCGTACAAACTGACATGCACATGCATGCCGCTGCCCGGATGTTGCAGGTAGGGCTTGGCCATAAAGCTGGCGCGATAGCCATGCTTGAGCGCCACTCCGCGGGTGCTGCGACAGAACAGCGCCGCCCAGTCCGCAGCACGCAAACCGTCATCAAGATGACCGAAGTTGATTTCGAACTGCCCCGGCCCCAGCTCGGCCGTAATCACGGTTGCATCGATGCCCAGGGCCTGCGCCGCGTCGACCATGTCATCCAGCACCGGCGCGAAGCGCGACAGGCGCTCGATATGCATATTGGGCTGGTCATCGGCGTCATCACTCAAGTGATCACGGGGGAACTGGGGCAAGCCATCACGCAATTGCTTGTCGAACAGGTAGAACTCCAGCTCAAACGCCACCACCGGGTGAATGCCTTTGCGCGCCAACCGCGCCAGCACCCGGGCCAGAACTTCGCGGGGCTCGAAAACAATCGGCTGGTCGGTGCCGTCCGAAGTGATCAGCATCTGGCCCAACGGCTGGCCTTCCCAGGTCACCGGCTTGAGCGTGCCGGGCACCAGGCGCCGTACGGCATCCGGGTCACCATCGTTGAAGCAGTAATCACCAATCTTGAACAGCCCGCCCTGTACTCCCAGCAACACACAGTTCTGAGGCAGTTTCAGGACGCTACCACCGGCGACTTTTTCGAGCATGTCGATGGGGTAGCGCTTGCCGTAGAAATGCCCGGGGATATCCAGGGAGATCAGGTCGACATAACGCACCTCAGGGTTGCGCTGACGAAACGCACGCACTTCGGCCAGCAGATCAGAGCAGGCAGCATCCATCTTCAAGGTTCCTTTGTGGTTATCAGGTGTAGACCCACAACACTCGCGTGAGCTGCTGTGTCAGGTTGGCGTAGCGACAGCGCGTATGGCTGTCGAACTGAAAACTGTCCCCGGCATTGAGGGTCGCGGGCTCATTGTCGTCACCCAGCCACAGGGTCAACTGGCCCTCGATTACGTAGCCACCCTGCTCCGAACTGTCGGTCATGGGTCGCTCACCGCTGCTGGCCCCGGCTTCCAGCAGGCTTTCGAGCATGGAGAAGGACGCGCGGATTTTCGGCGAGACCAGAATGTCGGTAATCCCGTTGCCCAGGTACAAGGTGCGGCGCTCGTCAGGGCGGGTCACCCAGGGCAACTGCTTGGGCTTGGGCAGGCTGTAGAAATAGGTGGTGGGCACGCCCAGGGTTTCGCTGATCGCGGTCAGATCGGCCACTGTCGGCTGCGACAGGCCGCGCTCGACCTGGGACAAAAAACCCACTGAACGGCCGATCTTGTCGGCCAGTTCCTTGAGGGTGTACTTCTTGTGTTTGCGCAGGTCATGGATAAGGATCGCCAACGCGGCCATCTCTTCTTGTTTGTTCATTCCAGGCCGCCGTGAAATTTAAATCATTTAATTTCATGAAAAAATACAGGATAAATTTCACCAATGCAAGACATCTCTAACAGGGGAGTTTTGTTCAATACGCCTGCGCGCGCGCCCCATAACCTCAAGGCTCAACCTTGAAGTGGAGAACAATTACGATGAGCCTGTTGATTTCAATGGCGGCGTTTGCCCTGGCAGCCTCCATTTCGCCGGGGCCGGTGAATGTGGTGGCCCTGAGTTCGGGCATGCAGTTCGGCCTGGGCCCCAGCCTGCGCCATGTGCTGGGAGCTACCGTCGGGTTTGTGGTGTTGCTGCTGTTTACCGGTTTCGGCCTGCATGAGGTGCTTAAGCAGTGGCCCATCCTCACCGATCTGATCCGCTGGGCCGGTATGGCTTTTTTGCTGTATCTGGCCTGGAAACTGGCGATGGACAACGGCCGCATCGAGTTCGGCGGGGACACCCGGCAGCCGTCGTTTCTCACCGGTGCAGCCATGCAATGGCTCAACCCCAAGGCCTGGCTGGCCGCAGTCGCGGGCATGGGGGCTTTTGTTTCCGGGGGTGAAGCCACGCTGATCTGGGCATTTGCCCTGATCTACTTTGTGGTTTGCTACCTGTCGGTGGCCTGCTGGGCCTACACCGGCGCGTTTCTGAGCCGTTACCTGCACAGCAGCAGACGCATCCGCCTGTTCAATCGCGGTATGGCGGCCATGCTCGCGGGCTGCGCGGTGTCCTTGCTGTGGTTTTAAGCCTTGTACTGGCCGGGCGTGGCCGCGAGGTACTTTTTGAACACCCGCTGGAAATGCGCCTGATCGGCAAAACCGGTTTGCTGTGCGATATCGGCAATCAACGCACCCTCGCGCAACTGCGCCTGGGCATGCTGGATGCGTCTATTGATCAGATAGGCGTGGGGCGTCATATGGTATCGCTGCTCGAAAGCACGGATCAGGTAAGCCTCTGACAGGCTGGCGGCCGCACAGATATCCTGCAGGCGAATCGTACGCAAAAAATGCTCATCGATATATTCGCCGGCGCGCTCCACCCGCGCATTCGCGGGCTTGCGCAGCGCAACCGAACCGCCCAGTTCCTGCTGCATCGCCGAAAAAAACAGGATCGCCGCCTCATGCTTGGCCAGCAGCTCAAGCCGAGGATCGACCAGTTGCGCATACAGGGCGGTCAAGCCTTTGAACAATGCAGGGGATTGGGTGTGAGTGGCCGCGACGGGATGAAACACCCCGCTGGCATCCGCATCAAAACCGTGCTGAATACCTGCCAGCCAGTGGGTATCGACATACAACATCACGTATGACCAAGGCTGATCATCGACCGGATTACAGGCGTGAACATCACCCGGATTCATCAGCACCACCGTACCTGCGCTGATGGAGTGGGAGGTTTTTTCATGCAGGTAATTGCAGCAACCTGAAGTGATCGCACCGATTGAAAATATCTCGTGAGAGTGCCGCGCATAGCAGACCTTGCGGCCATCGGCGATGGAGCGCGCCTCGATAAAAGGCAACTGCGCATCCCTCCAGAATTTCGGAGTTGCGCAGCCTGAATCGACCTGATTGATTGCGGGCATGGTATGGGGACCGGAAAAACATGGGCCAGGATGGATTTCACGGCCTTTGTCTGCCTGCCAGCCTAGCACTTGAAGCTAGGCCACACGAATGACAACCTTGCCTTTGGCCCGGCTTTGCTCGACATAACTCAACGCTTGCGCTGTGTCGCTGAACTCAAACATCCGGTCAACCACTGGTTTGATCACACCAGACTCAATCAGCGCACTGATTTCACGCAACTGCTCCCCGTTTGCCCGCATGAACACAAATGAATAACTCACACCCTGCTTGCGTGCTTTGCGGCGGATGCCATAGCTCAGAAGGCCCATGACCTGCTGCAACCCCCAGTTCAACCCCTGAGCCTTGGCAAACTGCGCAGTAGGTGGGCCGGAGATCGAAATCAGCCTGCCTCCCGGCTTCAGTACCTTGAGGGATTTTTCGAGGGTGCCAGCGTCAAGGCTGTTCAGCACCACGTCGTAGTGGTGCAGTAACCTGTCGAAGTGCTGCTGCTTGTAGTCGATCACGACATCGGCCCCAAGAGCCTTCACCCATTCAACGTTGCGGGTGCTGGTGGTCGTGGCCACGAAAGCGCCCAAGTGCTTGGCCAACTGAATGGCAATACTCCCCACCCCGCCGGAACCTGCGTGAACAAGCACCTTCTGCCCTTTTTTTAGTTGCGCGGTTTCTACCAGCACCTGCCAGGCCGTGAGTGCGACCAAAGGGATGGACGCTGCTTGCTCCATGTCGAGGTTGACGGGTTTTAGCGCAAGCGCATCCTGAGACACCGCAATAAGCTCAGCGAAGGTGCCGATGCTCTCCTCGTGAGGACGCCCATAAACCTCATCTCCCGGCTTGAATCGGCTCACATGACTGCCAACTCGAAGCACCACGCCCGCCAGATCGTTACCCAGAACCAGCGGAAAGCGGTAAGGCAGGATCAATTTGAACTCGCCCTTGCGGATTTTGGAGTCCAGCAGATTGACGCTGGCAGCATGAACCTTGACCAGTACTTCGTCGGGTCCAACTTCAGGGTCGGGCAAATGGCCTATCCGTCCATTGTCCTTGCCGTATCCATCGATAAAAAAAGCTTTCATGGCAGGCGGCTCCGGGTTGAGGCACCGAGCGGCAACTGCCCCCAGTGCGGCAACCCCGCATTAATCAGTTTTGATAGCGCTCGGCAGCATGGGCCATCCGCAGATCCCCAAGCAGCGCCTGACGGGCGCCCTGCAATGCATCCCAACGGGCTGCGTCATGCAAAGGCGGGATGGTGATCAACTCACGGCGATCAAAACCGTTCAGCGCGGCATCGACCAGCTCACCCACCTCCATCACTTCGGGCAGGATGTTGATATCGATCCCCGCGCGTTCCCAGATTTCGGTGCGGGTTGCGGCAGGCAAAACCGCCTGAACATAAACCCCCTTGGGCGACAACTCGTGACTGAGCCCTTGTGACAGCAACTGCACAAACGCCTTGGTTGCAGCGTAGACCGACTGGCCGAACTCGGGCGCCAGGCCGACTACCGAACCTATATTGACGATCGCCCCCTCACCGGCCTGCACCAGCCGTGGCGCAATCGCGCTGGCCAGTCGCGTCAGCGCAACGGTGTTGAGCGCAATAATCGTCGTGAGGCTCTGCGCGGTCTGCTCCAGAAAACCGCCCGACTGGGCAATGCCCGCATTGTTGATCAGGATGCCGATGCTGGAGTCGTCACGCAGCCGCGCTTCCACCACCTCCAGATCACCGGGTTGGGTCAGGTCGGCCTGCAACACATCGACGGCAACAGGGTATTGCTGGCGCAAGTGTATCGCCAGAGCTTCCAGCCGCGCCTTGTCGCGGGCAACCAGCACCAGATCGTGGCCACGGCGGGCAAAACGCTCGGCATAGGTCGCCCCGATGCCGCTGGAAGCGCCCGTGATAAGGACTGAGGAATGAGTAGTCATGGAGGCGCTCTCTCAAGAATAAATCCAGCCGCGGGATGCGACCTGTCGATCGAAGAAGCTTTATGATGATAACCATAATCTAAATCGTCAAGTATTTTGATGATGGTCGACATCCATGTATATTGGGCGCTTGATTGTCAGTGGTTTGAACGAGGCTTAACGCGATGAGGGTCACAAAAGCACAGGCACAGGCGAACCGGGCACATATCGTCGAGACGGCTTCCAGGCTGTTTCGCGAGCGCGGCTATGACGGCGTGGGGGTGGCGGATCTCATGGCCGCGGCAGGCTTTACCCATGGCGGGTTCTACAAGCACTTTGGCTCAAAGGCTGACCTGATGGCCGAAGCTGCCGCGTGCGGACTGGCCAGCTCGCTGGAAAAAAGCGCAGAGCACGATATTGCCGGGTTCTTTGACCAGTACCTGTCCCGCCAGCACCGTGATGCGCCGGGAGAGGGTTGCACCCTGGCGGCCTTGTGCGGGGACGCTGCGCGTCAGCCTGAAGAGGTCAAGGCAACCTTTGCCCAAGGCCTCGAAAACATGCTGGCCGGCATTGAGCGCTCAGGGATCACCCTCACCGGCGTGGAACCACAGGACATGCGGGCCAAGATGATCGACACCATGGCCCATGCCATTGGCGCGATCGTGCTGTCCCGTGCCTGCCCCGATAACAGCGCGCTGGCAGACGAGATTCTCGAGGTTTGCCGCAAGGAAATTCTCGGCCCCATGGGCCCTCGCGACCTGTAGCAACTGTGTAGCCGCTGACGAGTGGAACGAGGCTGCGTTCGAGCGCGAAGCGGTCGCATATCCGGCAACTGCGGTGTGTCAGAACGAACGAGTAACCCGGTTTTACGACTGCTGCGTCGCAGTGGCGCACCAAACCGATCGCAGCCTCGTGCCTCGTCAGCGACTACAACTGGATCACATCGCTGTAAGGCGTCTGCAAATCACGCTCGGGGATTTCCCAGATCACAAGCGCAGGGGGCGTCTGTTGGAATGCCGGGTTGCTGAAGTAGCCATTGGCACCACCGGAGAATTCGCCACCGTCCTTGGAAAAGTCACCTATGGGTGCGCCCAGGGCCTGTTGCAGAAACCCGGCAAAGTTGGAGTTGCGCGAGAACGATGTACCTATCAGTGCGACGTTGGGCAAGTTGTCATCACCCAACAGATCATCCAGGTTGTCAGCATCGCTTGGGGATGAATCGGCTTTCTCACTGAACCGGCTGGCCGCCACCGACTCCACTGCGGGTTGCAACCCCACTGGCAGCCATTCAAGACCGGCCAGTCGCACCAGGTCTCCCGGGCGACGCGCCGGGTCTTGTCGGGCAGTTTCATACAGCTTGTGCGGCGTGGCGCTGATCCCCATTGCCTGTACCTGCACGGCGATGGCCCTGGCTGCCGCCGAGGCCCCCGCTTCACTCCAGTGGGTATCAGTGCGCAGATAGGCATCGCTGCCCACAGATTGCAGAACCGGGGCGAGATCCACAGCGCTCACCCCTGCCTTGTTCAACCCCTCAACCCAGGCCATTGCGCGATGCTGCAACTGCACCGGGCGGCGTAAATCACACAGTTGCGCACTGGCAATCCGGCTCTTGTCCGGCACCACGGCCACCAGCAAGCGGATACCGCGCCCGGCCAACTGCTGCTGGATGTCGCGCACCGCTGCTGCCTTGGTTTGCGCATTAACCTGAGCATGACGATTGATGCGCATTTCATCGGTCAAGAACAGCCAGCCCGCACACCCCGGACGCACTCGGGCGCCGGTATCGTGCAGGGCCAGCCAGCTTGCCGCGCGCTCAAGATCTGCCGCTGTTTGTGGCACCGCAGCCGCGGACAATTGCTTGGCAAGCCTGTGTGTTACCTCGCCATGCAGCACTTCGTCGGGGGTCAGGTCAGGCGCCAGCATTGGCACCTTGGTACTGAACAACAGCCAGAGCGACGAGGCAAAACTGACAGCCAGAAAACCGGCAAATATCGCGCCGCCCAATTTGCTGACACGGGCGGTGAATTCAGACGGTACAACCGGTTGGGGCGATGATGAGGACATGGGCGCGACCATCAGAACTGGAAGTACAGGAAGGGCACTGCTTCGCGGCTCGCGATCAACGCAAACGAAAGCATGAAACCCGCCACCGGCCACAAGGCCGCCATCGGCGCAAACCAGGCACGGGCAGCAAAGCGCTGCTCATAACGGCTTTTGAACAACGGTGCGATGATGCACACCACACCCAGCAATGCTGCCAGACCGTGCGCCGAGCGCAGGGTCACGGCCAACGCGTCGCCCAGGGCAACATCGTGCAAGCCCAGCTGGCCGGCGTACATATTCATGGCTGCGGCAAAATCCGGCGCGCGGAACAGGGTCCAGGCCATAAACACAAACAGCAGCGTCAACGTGTGCGACAACCATGACGGGATGCGCGGCAGGCTGGAACGCGACCACAACCGGTCCACACACAGCGCAACACCGTGGGCCGCGCCCCACAGCAGGTAGTTCCAGCTGTCGCCACCATGCCACAGCCCCGCGATGGCCATGGTCAGGAACAGGTTGCGATAGGTCTTCCAGGCACCCTTGCGGTTACCGCCCAGGGCGATATACAGGTAGTCGCGCAACCAGCTAGACAACGACATGTGCCAACGCCGCCAAAAATCCTGAATGCTGCTGGCCAGGTACGGCTGGTTGAAGTTTTCCGGGAAATGAAAGCCCAGCATCAAGCCAAGGCCAATAGCCATGGCGCTATAACCGGCGAAGTCGAAAAACAGTTGCAGCGAGTAGGCCAGGCAACCGATCCAGGCGTCGACAAACGAGGGGTTGTCGAGGTGAAAGGCCACATCCACCAACGGCGACAGCGTGTCTGCCACCAGCACTTTCATGCACATGCCGATCATGAAACGGCGTGCACCCAGCGAGAAATTCTGCCAGTCGAAATAACGTTTGGTGAGCTCGCGGCGCACCCAGTCATAGCGAATGATCGGCCCCGCAATCGAGTGGCCGAACATCGAAATATAAGTGGCGTAATTGATAAAGCTGCGCTCCACCGGCACCGTGTGACGGTGTACATCCACCAGATAGGAAATGGCCTGCAGCACGATAAACGACAGCCCGGCGGGCAGCGCCACCCGCTGCCATTCCAGCGGCATCGCCCCCGGATACGTGATCCAGTCAATCCAGGTTGCGGCCAGGATATTGGCGTACTTGTACCAGCACAGCACCGCCGTGTTGAACACGATCAGCGCGATCAACAGCCGCACACGGCCCCTGGAGTCCTCGCGGGAGCGATCGATCAGCAACCCGCCCACCCAGGCCACGATGGTCAACGCCACATGCAACGCGAGGAACATCGGGTTGAGCCAGCCATAGAACAACCAGCTGCCGAGCAACAGAATGACGTTACGCCATTGCGGCTTGCCCAGGGCGTAAACCAGCATAAAGGCCGGCAGGAACAGCGTCAGGAACTCGAGTGAGGCGAAGACCATGGCAGCGGTGCAATCCGATCAGTGGGACAGAGTATCCGTGGTGCTCAACAGGCGCGGCCCGTTGACAGAAGGCACCAGCAATACGCTGTAGCGCTCGCCCGCCTTGAGCATGCCCAGATCCAGCGGCGCCCCCACATTGGTATTGGCGCACACCAGTTGTACCGACAGGTTCACCGGGTTGATCGAACGTCGCTGCAGGCTGGCAATCGGTACTGCCTTGAACAGATCACCCGTGCGCCCCGCGGGACGCAGGCTGGCATCGCTGCAGGACTTGTCGACATTGACGAACGCCAGTGAAGCCTTGAGGCCGTTGAAGTCATCCGGTGTTTCGCGCACCGCGACTTGCTCGATGCCATCACCTTGCGGCACCACCACAATGGTCGCAAACTCACCCGGCTCGACCTTCAGGTCGAGTGCCAGTTTGTGCCCAGCGCTGACCAGCGAACCCTTGATCGCGCTGCTGGCATCCACCGGGAACAACAATGATGCCGGTGCTGCGGTTTCAAGGCGCAGCGGCGGTTGCCCCGCCTGACCAATCACCTCCACAGGGGCGGTGGTGGCGTTGACGAAGCGGATAAAGGCGGCGTCCTGATCAGGGCCTGTCGGGTACAGGGCAAAGTCGGCAGCCAGCGCATGCGCGCTGCAAAACAACACTGCCACACCCAATACAGACCGGATCAATTGTTTGCTCCCTTGGCACTGACCGCTTCAGGGGGCAGCTTGCCCAAGGCATCACCGATGGCGTTGGCCCAGGATTTGTAACCCGCCACAGTAAAATGCTGGCCGTCAGTGGTCACCCACTGCCCCGGCTTGGAAAACTCCAGCGAATCGATGTAAGTACAAGGCGCAACATTGGTCGCCAGGAACGCAGATATCAGCTTGGTGCGGGCATCGTTCTTCTTGTACATGCCACCCTCCTTGCCCCACGCCGGCCCTACCCAGGCGCACTTGGCGCCATTGGCGGTAATTTCCTTGGCCAGGGCAGACACGTTTTGCCACGCCCACGCCTTGGGAAACACCGGCTTGTCGTAAGAGGCCATAGTGTCTGCAATCACCAGCACCACCAGATCCGGTTTATCCGCTGCAAGCAACTCCTTGATCGGCGTAGTGGTCGCGTCACGCCCCCTGATCACAATTTTACCGTTACCCTTTTCTTCGGCTCCACAATCGACTTTTTTGGTAATCAACCAATCGCCGGCACCGGCACCGCACGCGCCAATCGAGTGCACATTTGCGCCCTGCTGGGTCAGGTTGGCGTGCAGCGGCTCCATCAAACAGTTAGGCAGGCTCATGTGGCTTTCCCCTAGAACAAGAAGGGTCATACCGGCAAGAACGGAAGAAGGCATTTAAAGTCTCCAGGACATCAATTGGAATAAGGCGAACTGTATGGGCTGACCGGCAGCTCCATAGGGCCATTCATATTTTCAAACATATAGCGCAGGTACATCGCCCCCGTGATTTGCTGGTAGTCCTGAGCATTGTCCAGACCCAGATTGGCCCCCAGGAAAACGCTCGAGCCGAACTTGTACTCACCGGCAGCGGCCAGGCTATAACCGACGCCCGTCTTGCTCTCGCTGGCGTAGCGCTGGTCGTTGGCGGCCTGCATGTCCTTGTCACCAGGGAAGTAGTCGGCGCCGGCCTGATGGGTGTACTGAACTCCCACCGAACCCTTGACCTGGTAGCTGAAGCGATCGGTGCGCTGCGACCAGGCCACCGGCACGCCCAGGGCAAAGTAGCTTTGCGGGCTGAAGTAGCCGCCGTGGCCATAGGTGAAGAAGTTCTGGTTGTTCTCAAAACTCATGCCGGTAGCGCTCAGACCCAGGGTCAGCTTGCTGTCCTCGGTGTTTTGCAAATACCAATACACGCCACCGCCCAGTTCGGCACGGCTGTTGGATTCGACGTTGTGGCCCAGCAGCTTGTGCCAGGCGCCGTAGCCATAGGCGCCGACAGCCTGGTCGTCATAGCTCAGCTGGCCACGGCCGCCGTTAGCCGTTACGCCGCCCCACGACTGTCCGGTGCGCTCATCGGTAGTGCCGGCGAATGAGGTTACGCTGTCGATCACCGGGCGGCGCGAAACATTGACGCCATAGCGCACATTGGAATTGCTGGCGAGCGGGCGATCGACACTCACGCCACCGGCCACGGTGCTGTATTGAAAGCCGATTGGCGTGGTACCGAGGTCGGCCTTGATGCCTTCATCCGGGCGAGCGTAGCCAACGCTCACACCCACACCACTCTCCCGCTGGGCGCCGATCCCCTCGGTTGATTCTTTGCCACTGCCAAAGCGTTCGGCGGCATAAACACCCACCCTCCCCGCATTCAGGGACACCGGTGTCACACGTACGGCGATACGGTTGTCACCCGCCGGAAAGTTAATTTCCAGCGGTGTTTCGATATCGGTCATTTTGCCCAGGCCAGGCTCACTGTCATTGCTGCGAATGGTCACGCCCTGGGTCACATAGGCACTGCGTTCCTGGAGGATGCTGTCCAATGCGCGCTGCGCAGAGCTGGCTTGGTCCACCGCTACATTGACCGTACCCTGGGCTAAAAATGGATTAGCCCCGGCCCCGGCGGAACGTCCCACGGGCAAGGTTCCACTGCCTGTTCTGGCGGTTGCCATGCGCGGCTGGGTTTGCCCCGGATAGACATCACGGTCCAACAGCGCATTGTCGTCTACCCTGTAAGCGCTCGAATCGAGCGTGGCTTGGGCGGGCGCGGGAATCGCATCGATGGCCCCACGGCCAAACTGACCGGCCGGCCCCGACAAGCCGGCGAACGGGTTCGGCGCAACGCCCGTAACACCGGCCTGAGCCGTCAGGCTGCGTTTTTTCTCGGTCTGTTCGATGTCCACGGCCTTGCGCAACAGGTGCGCGGCCTGAGCGCTCTTGCCCATGCTGCGGTAGATTCGTGCCGCTTCGGTCAAGGACTGCGGATCGTAGTTTTGCAGCTTCACAAACTGCTCAAGCGCACGCTCGGCGTAGCCGTTATCACGGGCCAGAACTGCGGCGTCCGCTGCATTGAGCAGCATCTGCGGGTCATTGGGCTGACGTTGCAGCAAGGGTTTGTACAGCTCGAACGCCTTGGCATTATCACCGCTGCTGACGTACATCCGCGCCAGCGCTGATGTTGCCCCGGCATCCCCGGGGCGTGACGCCAACGCCGGTGCCAGAGTGTCATAAGCGCCTGCAAGGTCACCGCCTTCACGCAGCAAATCGGCCTGACGGATACGGTACTGGTAAAGCAGATCGTCGAAACGCTTGCGTGTGGCAACACTCATCTGCTGGTTTTGCAGGCCGCGCAGGATCGAATTGACCTGGGCGTCATTACCCGTTTTGAGCAGCAGATTGGCGTACTGCAACATAAGGTCCGCGGAAGGTGTCGGTGTCTGGTTGATCACATCGCGCATCATGGTCAACGCCCGTGTGGAATCTCCGGTGTCCACATAAGCCGAGGCCAGCGTTGCCATACGATCCGGGCTGCGACTCGCCATAGGTTGCAACCGGTCGAGCAGCGCCAGGGCTTCCTGACGCTGGCCACGCTTGGCCATGGTGGCAGCAAGTTTGACCTGCACCGTCAGCGTGATCTGATCCGCCAAATCGTTCATGTCTGCGGTGCGACGCCCCACTGGAATCCGGCTTATGGCAGCCTGGGCAGCCTCCCACTGCTCCATTTCCACCGAAAGCAGAGCACTGGTATAGAGGGCGTCAACGTCTGTCGGATGGGCTTTGAGGTAGCTGTCGATCAGATCCCGGGCTTTTTGCGGCTCACCGGTTTTCAGGTAAAGGCGGGCGAGATCAAAACGGGTCCAGACGTTGTCCGGATCATCCTTGACGGCTTGCACCAAGGCTTGTTGTGCGCCACGGGTATCGCCACGCTGCTCGGCCAATACCGCAGCCTGTGTGGAACGCAGCGCACGCAGTCGACCGCCACCGCCCATTTCGGCTTGCTGGGCCGGGGTCAGGGTATCGAGCAAACGCAAGGCCTCATCGGCCTGCCCCGCTTGCGACAGAACATTGACCAGGCCTTGTACGGCCTGGGCATTGTCCTTCTGCACACTCAGCACCTGACGGTAACTGGCTTGAGCCTCATCGAGCTGACCGTTCTGAGCCTGAATATCCGCGAGGGCCAAACGTGCCTCGATGCCCCTGGGGTTCACTCGCATGGCCTGGGCAATACTTTCCCGGGCCTTGGCGGGTTGGCTCTTGGCCTGGTTGCGCGCCTGTTGCAGCAAAGCCCAGTAGCGCACGTTATCCAGTGCCGGCTTCCAGCGCGTGCCGCCGTTGCCGATAGCGCGGTTGAGAAGTTGTTCGGCTTCGCTCAGACGGTTCTGTTGCTGGCGCACCACACCGAGCCCACCCAATGCATCAGGATCATTGGCCTTGCTTTTCAGGCGTGCGGCAAAGGCTTGCTCGGCACCCGCCTGATCACCTTTTTCCAGCGCTTTGAGCCCACGCTCGACCAGCGGGTCCGGTTGCCAGGCCGGTACTCGGTCTGCAGTGCTGGCTTTCGATTTGCCTTTGTTCAGCAGATCACGAATTTCCTGATCATCCGGATGAGCCTTTAAAAAGGCTTCGAACAACGGCACCTGGGCAGCCGTCGGCGGGCCGGACCAGACCAGCGCCAGACGCCAGCTCTCATCAGCGTCACCGCCGATGTCGGGCCGGGTCGATAGCTTGGCCAGACTACGGATACCTTCGGGGCGAGTGTCTTCGTAACGAATCAGTTGCTTGGCTAGAAACAGCGCCAGTATCGAGTCATTGGGCGTCTCGCGCAGCAAGCGCTCCATGCCTTTTCGCGCTTCTGGCCAACCTGCAGGATTGAACGCCAGGTTGTTGTAATACTCACGTCCCACCGTGCCCGACGGTGTGCGACCGGCAAACAGTTTGGCAAACACCTGGGTCGCCTGATCACGCTGGTCGCTATCGACCAGGCGTCGGGCCTCATCCAGCAGTGCTTTGTTCTGCGTATCCGTCAGGGCAATATCCTGCTCCAGCTGCGCCGCCAGCCACGGTCGGGGCGACAGGGCCTGTAAGCGCGCCAGGTATTGCCTGGCTTGCTCGGGCTTGTTCTGTTTGAGACTGGCAAAGCCCATACCATAAAGGGCATCCACTTGATTGGGGTCCAGGCGCAAGACTTTTTCCCAGGCCTCGGCCGCCCGTTGGGCGTTAGCGCGACCTTGCCAGTACTGACCCTGTTCGACCAGCCGCGCTTGCACGTCGCTGGTATCGGCGTGGACGCCTGTGCCGATGACTGCGGTTAGAATCCCGATGGCTAGTGCGTGGCGGTGCGGACGCATGACGTCTCCCAAGACAGTTTGAGTGTTCCGTCATCACGAAACTGAAAGCGGTTTTCGGCCCAGCCGAGTGCGAACAGGCTAAGCATGAAGTTGTAATACAAAGGCTCGGTACGTTCGCCATCGGCCTGTGCCAGCGCCTTCGTCAGGGCTAGCTCTGTACGACGCTGCTGGGCTTGGGCAAGCCAGGGCTGGCCTTTGGCCTGGAAGTAAGGAATCAGCGCGGCGGAGAAGCCGAACGGCCCCTGCCCCTCAAGCGCGCCGCTCATGACTTGAACCTTTTCCGGTGGAATGCCGGTGGAAGCCGTGCTGTTCGCCATGCCCTCCAGTCGCGCCAGCAACGGTGCTGCCAGCACATCGGATTTGGGCGTCATGCCTGCCCACAGGTAAACGCGAATCGCGTCGTAACTGCCCAGTTCGCCATTGACCGGATCCACCACGAACAGACCGCTCTTCGGCCCGGTGGCACGATAGCCGATCCAGTCGGCAACATAGCCTTTGGGGCTGGAAGCCTTGACCATTTTCACGGTGTTTTCGGCAATTTCTTTCCACGGCCCGGCCGGTGCCTGCATGGCCAGCCGCCGCAGCAACGGCAACGGCAGATAGCTGGGATTCAAGCGCCACAGATGATCGGGCTGCACGAAGCCTTGAGGCCCGGGCAACACCATTTTGCCCAGGCCGGGCAAGCTCACGACCAGTTGGCTCTGTATATTTTCAAGCAGCTGCAAGGCTGCCTCGCGGTAGTCCGGGCGCTGCCACAGACGTGCCGCTTCGAGCAACGAATAGGCAATCCACAAGTCCGAGTCGGACGCCGAATTGGCGTCCTGCAATTGCCACTTACCGTCCTTGCCCTGCCCCCACAACCAGCCTGGCAGACGCTTGCTTACGTCGGCGCCAGCCATATTGGCCAGGGTCCATTGCCATAACCTGTCAAAGCGCGCCTGATCATTGCCGATCAACGCAAATAACATCCCGTAGGACTGACCTTCCGAAGAGCTCTGGTTGAGCTGCGGGCTGGACTCCAGCATACGGCCGTCAGCCTGTACAAAGCGCGAAGCGTAGGTTTGCCACAGCGGCCAGTCGGCATTTTCGCACCTGGTGTCCCTGGCCATTGCGGGGGTCAGGGCGATACCTGCCAGAGCGCCCGCCAACCACAGCAGCGCCCGATGCAGGCGCCGCGGTGAGGGATTAAAACGTTTGATCGCGAAGAGCCCCATGAGCCGTCAGTTACCTAGCCGTTTGTTGGCGCGAGCGCGCAGTGCCAGATAAGCCAGACCACTGAGCAAAATCACCCCCAGACCGGTCAGTACCAGGGACAGGACCACATGGCGCGACATCAACCATTGCAGGTACTTGATAGGCCCCAGGCTGCCAACGTAATACTGCTCGTCCGCCACCAGAGGCTCGATGTTTTTACCGCGCACCACCACCAGACTGCCCTGGATCGAATGGGTGTAATCCTCACCCCCGATCAGTGCATTTGTGGCATCGGCCAGACCTTGCGGTTGACCACTGGCGATAACCACAACACTGCGGCCGTTTTTAAGCGGCGACTCGAAACCGGTCAGGTAAGTGCTGCGCGCGCCGCCGGAAAACGCCATCGCCAACCGCGTCTTGCGAATATTGGCTTCAGGATCGGGGCTAAACCAGTCACGTAGCCGCATCGGCAAGTCAGATAAATGGAAGCTCTGCTGGCCTTCGCCATCGGTAGCGGGCAGACGATCTGCCCACAGTTTCAGCAAAGGCTGGTTGGCACCGGACGCCAGCACCAGCAAGTCCTTGTCTGCAGCCCCCGCCACCTGATCCGCCTGAACCACCTGTACGCCAGTAGCCGGATAACCGGTGGACTGACCAAATCGGCCGAGCAGTGTCAGGTAGGCATTCAGATCAGCAACCCCGGCATCATCCGGCAACACCACGGCGGTTTGCGACAGGTCAGCCAGACGGGTAAACGGGAAGCCGGAATCCTTGAACACGCCCAGGTTGGGCATGGCGATAAAGTGGTCGTAGCCACTCAAATCAAGGGTCGACTCGGGATCAATCGCACCGCGCATATTGTCAATGATGATGTCGTTACATTGGCCCTGCTTGATGTAATCGAACATATAGCGCAACTGCAGGCGGGACTGCAGGGCCACCGAGTTCAGGGGCAGCAGCACATTGGTTTCGCGGCCAAGGCTGTCGTCTGACTTCAGTGCCCTGAGCACATCGCTGTCGAGCCTGTCCCGGGACAGCAGATTCTGGGACTGAATCAGCGCGTCGTTAAAGCTGATAATGAACGACGAATTGTAAGACTTCTCTTGGGGCGTATAGCGGTATTTAAGATTCAGCGGCGCGCCTTCGTTACGCCAGGTAAACAGATCCGGCGGAAAATTCAGCGGCACAGTGATGTCACCCGGGCTGTAGCCGGACACCGCCAGTTGCTTGGCCTGCATCAACTCACCAATCTTTACCGGGCGATCACTGGGTAACCAGTTCGGCGCGTCATAGGGCTTGCGGGGCTGCACCACATGCAATCGATCGATCACCACGCTGCTGCCCGACAAGGCCTGGCTGCCCAGTACCAAAGCCGTTGCGGCACTCTTGAGTTCGGCACCGTCGCGACCGCTGACCACCAGCAGCTTGGCATTGACGTCATTCGGATTGGTCATCAAGGTCAGGGTCGGGCCCTTCGCTGGCGGCAGACTAAGACTGCCAATCTGCAGCGCATCCGGACCACTGATCAAAACCACCGCACTGCCGCTGGCGGGAATCTGGTTGTAACTCGAGGAAAACCGTGCACCGCGATAACTGGCTTGGGCGCCAAACCACGACGACAGTGCACCGGCTGCTTCGAGCGTGGCGTTGTCAGGCGCATTGACGAACACAAACGGCAAATCCAGGGCCCGGGCATCGCGACGATCGAAAAATGGCAATGGCAAGATAGACAGATCATTGGGCAAACCCAAGGGCGACACATCAATGCTCAAACTGGTGGCGTTGCTGATCTTGGCCCACAAGCTGGTGTGCTGCGGATCTTCGCAACTCATGGTGTAGTGCCCGATAAACTGCAGGCTGAGACGGTTGAACTCGGTAATCAGGTGCGCCGGTATGTCGACGACATGCTGTTGCAGTTGCCCGGCTTTATCTTTGGGCAACGGCAGGCTTGCCGCCACCTCATCGTTGATTATGACGTTGATTTGCGACAGCTCTTCCAGCAATGCCGGCGAGTAGGTGTACTGCAAGTTCAACTTGGCACCCGTCACAATCGAGTCGGCCCGCACATCGAAACTGACACTGTCGCTCGACTCCACGCCACGCAGGCTCATCGGATAATTGCGGCCCAATTGTTTGAGGGTCACGGTGTAATTATTGCTACCGGTCGCAGCAACTGCTGGAGCGCTCTCGGCGCAGGCAGCGCCGCTGCTCAAAGCCAGCAAGGCACACGCAATGCGTGCCAGGGCACGACGCGGATCGCGCAAATTGGCGAAGACTGAAGACGTTGAATTCATCACTTATCCTGGATGTTTTCTAGCTTTGATGGGGCGACGCGGCGACGGCGCAGCAAGCTGCGCACTTCCATGAGCGAAGCTTTAAAGAGTTCGTGGATACCGCGAAAACCAATACGGCTGACTTCGCGCAGGGCCACCAGCGGGGTATCGACCTGCCCGCTACCCCAGGTCGATGCCCAGGTGTCGGCACGGGAAAAGGTGAGACGTACCAGATCACTTTGCTGGCGCAGGGTCAGGGCATCAAATTGAACGCCGAGTAATTCACCGCGACTGAATACAATCACAGCCGGGAACAGACTCAGGTGCTGGCTGCGCAACAGCGAAATCTGCACCTGCTCGCCTTGAGGTACGCTGACGCCCTGCGGCAAGCGCAAGCCCATGCCTTTTTGCGAAAAGTCCTGGGTGACGCCGTCTATCACACTGCCATCGGCACGGGTCAGGCGTACCGGCAATGTGGCCGCGACCCGCGGTTCGGCACGAACCTGCCGGGTTTCACTGGCCACTGCCACGGCAGCACTGGTGATGATCACGTTGTAGAGCGTCCACAACAGGTTGATCAACAGCGTGGTCGTGGCGCCCTCCTCACCCATTGCCAGCCGCACGATCCCGTACGCCATCCCTGCCATGTTGAGGGTCAGCAGCACGATGTAGGGTCGGGCGAGCTTCCAGTCGAAATACTTCTCGTCAATGATCCCGCCCTTGTCGGTCACGTTGAAACCACCGAACTTGGGGTTGACCAGCGCCACCAGCACCGGGGCCATGATGTACCAGGCCAGCACGGTCTCGTAGACCTCGTTCCAGAACGAATGCCGGTATTGCCCCTGAATGCTGGAGTTGGTAAGGCTGGCATGAAAGATATGCGGTAATGCATAGGCGGCAATCATCAGGCCCGAGGCATGAAAGATTTGCGCATCAAAAAACAGAAAAGCCAGCGGCGCCGTCAAAAACACCAAGCGCGGCAAACCATAGAAGAAATGCAGCATGGCGTTGAGATAGCACAGGCGCTGGCCCAGATTCAGGCCCTTGCCGAACAGCGGATTGTCGGTGCGGAAAATCTGCGCCATACCCCGCGCCCAGCGAATACGCTGGCTAATGTGGCGTGAAAGGCTTTCCGTGGCCAGACCCGCTGCCTGCGGTATCGCCAGATAAGCCGTGTTATAGCCAGCGCGATTGAGCTTAAGCGCAGTGTGGGCATCTTCGGTCACGGTTTCTACCGCTACCCCGCCCACTTCCATCAGCGGCTTGCGCCGGATCACAGCACAGGAGCCACAGAAAAACGTGGCGTTCCACAGATCATTGCCGTCCTGCACCAGGCCATAGAACAACTCTCCTTCGTTAGGTACCGAACGGAAGGTGTCGAGGTTCTTTTCAAACGGGTCCGGAGAAAAGAAAAAGTGCGGCGTTTGCAACATCGCCAGCTTGGGGTCTTTGAGGAACCAGCCAATGCTCACTTGCAGGAAAGAGCGGGTCGGCACGTGGTCGGCATCGAAAAATGCCACGAACTCGCCACTGGTGACCTGCAATGCTTCGTTGAGGTTGCCGGCCTTGGCATGACGGTTGTTGTCACGGGTGATGTAGTTGACGTTGATCTGCTCGCAGAACTCGCGAAAGTCTTCGCGGCGACCGTCATCGAGCACATGCACGCGCAGCTTGTCCTGTGGCCAGTCAATTGCCTGAGCGGCAAAGATGGTCAGCTTCACGATATCGAGCGTCTCGTTGTATGACGGGATAAACACGTCAACCACTGGCCATTCGCTCGGCGGGCCCTTGAGCAATACCGGCTGGCGCCGCAGCGGCCAGGCCGTTTGCAGGTAACCGAACACCAGCACCACCAGGGCATAGATTTCAGCCAGCACCAGGCCATAACCGAACGCCATGTCGACCCAGTCATCGAACCCCAGGGTTTCGGTCAGGCGCCAGTACATATAGCGCAACGAGGCGGTGAGTGACAGGCCGATCATGATCAGGATGGTCAGGCGTCCGGGGATCCTGCGTAGCACCAAGGCTGCAATAAAGCAGCCGATGGCAAAGATGCACTGCGCATAGAATTCGAACGGTACGGTAATGATCAACAGGCCCAAAAGCCCGCAAAACACTGTGGTACCGGCAAGCAGCGCACGGCGTGCCGCAGCCGGCCATTGATCAAGATGATCTGACAACGACTGGGCCCAACGCTGAAACCGGCTTTGCGCAACCTGAGGGGCGCTGTTTGACTCGCTCATGGGGCTGATTTCTCGGCCACACGGGGGTTCTGCAAAGCGGCTTTAAGTTGTTCGCCAAGCAGTAAAACCCCCTCACCGCCTGCAGACCGGGCTGGCACGGCCAACGGGTTGCGGCCGTAAGCCAGGGCCTCGCCGAAACCGTGATCCTGCACTACCACCCCCAACAACTGAGCGCCCAGGCGGCGCTTGAGCACTTCGAGCATGTCGCGGGAGAACTCCCGGTCGGGCTCAAACTGATTGACCACATAGCTGCGCGCAACCTCGGCACCCAGCAGGCGGTCGGTATGTTCCAGGGCAATAAAGCTGGCCGCATCGGCAGCAGTGACTACCAGTACCTGATCGGCCACGTCCAGCGCCTGCTGCAGATACGCCGAGCAGCCGCTGGGGGTATCGATAATCACCAGATCATGAATACCCAGCTCCATGCGCTCCAGTTGGCGGGCCAGCCAGTGACGGTCCTGGCTCATTTCGCGCTCCAGGGTGCAGCGCTGCTCATCATTCAACAGGCCGTAGGGCAGCACTTGTACATCGTTGAATCCCTGCTGCAGATTGCTGCCCCAGTCGGTACTGCCCATGCCAGTCACGCCGGATTCAACCCCGAGGTGATGGTGCAGGGCATTTTGTGGATCAAGGTCGATGGCCAGGGTCTTGCCGCCCTCCAGGCGCATGCTGCTGGCCAGGCTGGCGGCCAACGTAGTCTTGCCAACCCCGCCCTTGGCCGAGACCAGCGCGACGACACGGGCCTTGCACTGAGGTGTGCGCAACTGTGCCTGCAAAGCCTGGGTTTCAGCCTGACGGGCAAGGGCCACTTCGGCGAGCAAATTACGCAGCGGGGTGGCTACGTCGGCAGTGCTCATCAGCGGTGCCTGTTCTTCGGGTTTCGCCAAAACCACGCACACTGGCGCAACCGGTGGCAGAGCAGCGAGTACCGGGGCCGTGATGTCTTCAGGCACAGAGGTTTTAACTTGGGCTGGCGGTGTATTGGGGTATTCGAACTGACTGTCGAACTCGTGATAACTGTCCGAAGTGGCGCCGAACCTGCTGAACAAATTCGATATGTCGTCTGTACGACTCATAAGTAGGTTCCTTCCGGACTGAGTATTCACGACACATGGCCAGCAACAGGGCGTCAAAATAAGCCATCACAATGATATCGTCAATAAATTGAACAAGTTTGCATTAAGTTGATAATAACAAGGACAGATAACTGCGTTATTAGCCATTTTATTGACGAATTCAGCAATTTTTTATTTGGCGCTGCTCGCCTCGCCTTCAGCAAAACAACCCAATCCTTTGTAATGACCGTGTTTTTACGCAGCGCGGGAGAGACCTGAGAATGTGCAGGTAATGCACATAAGAGATGCAGCGATCCAATGGAGGACCGACAGAGAGCAATTTGCGCGCCATTATGAACAAATCTGAACGCTCTGCAGTGACTAACCGAACACCGCCGGTCGCCACGGACAAATCTGCTGGCTAGCACCCTTCGTTTCGTCTGACTCATGCCTGATCGTTCAAACACTACCCCGTCTAACCCGGTGCTTCCAGGGCCTTTTTGCTGCGCTCTTGCAATCTTGCCCTAAACTTTAGTTATTACCGGTTGCCGGTATTGACAGCATCAATAAGGAGAGCGTCATGTCTGAGCATTTCAAAAACCTCAGGGGCGATACCCCCTTTGGTGCTGCCAGCCCGGAAGGCAAACGTGAACTGGCCGTCGCGGCTGCATTGACCCTGATCCAGGCCAAGGTTTTAAACTCGGCCAGCTCCGGTCAGTTGCAGACGGAGATGAATAACCTGAACAAGTACGCCGATCAGATTCAGGCTGCGCTTGAAGTGGTGTAATGGAGCCAGACAAATCGCCGACCAAAAAAAGCCCGCCTTGCGGCGAGCCTAGGACCAGCACCTGACCGGCTCTTAATGGCGGCTGGACAAGTATTCGCGGCGCATATCAAGCGCCCAGCCATCAAGCACCATCTTGAAATCATCAAGCGTCATGACCTGTTTATCATTTTCCAGGGTCAGCCCTGCCCCCTTGCGCACCACTTGCGCGACCACCTGCTGGTCGGCGGCATCGATCACGACTATTTCACTACTGATCTCACTGTCCTGATCGCGCACACCGGCTGCCGTACTGACGCCTGCGGCGAGCAGGGTCACCGGCAAGTACTCATAAAACCGCAGGCTCTGGGTGCTTGCCGACAGCGAGACAATCGCCGGCCTGACGATCAGCGTGCCAGGGCCTGGAGCCGCAACAACCGTCATGACTTTGCTCAGCTCGCGCTTGAGCGCTGCATCGTAATAACCGGTTATGGCTGAAAGGGTGGATTGCGGCCCCCGCCCATTCGGCAGCACCCACGGGTAAAACTTGCTGGGCTCGATATAGACGCCGGTGTAATGACTGACATCCAGATCAGGGCTTACCCAGGACAATACAGCCTGCCCGGACGGCAACTGCTTTTGCGTCAATTGGCTGTAGTCGGACAGAAAACCCGAAAAGTCTTCGGGCGGGATGGTTTTGCTGGCACAGGCCGTAAGCAAAATGGACAAAGCAGCCAGCAGCGGCAGCGAAAGACTGGTTCGCATGGAGCAGGAATTCCCGGACGGTATTTTTACAGGAGGGTTGTAATCAGCCCCGGGCGCCTGAACGAGCGCTACGGAGCCAAGTTGCGCGCAGATTGCCTGAGCGCAATTGCTGGCAGATGTCCGGTTTGTGTCCACGATGCAGGGATATTGCAGGGGTGAAACAAATGGCGGGACTTGATTGCGCCAGAGAGTGATGACTTGAAGCGCAGCGTGCATTGCACGCTGCGCAGGTCAAACGCCAGAGGGTCAGTCGTCCCTGTCGTCACGGTCGCGATTGCGGTCATACCGGTGACCATTGTCACGACGATCGTAGCCGCGATCATAACCCCGATCATCGTGCCCCCGATCGTATCCCCGGCCCGAGTCGTAACCCCGGTCATGACCATGCCGGCCGCCGCCGTCCCAGACAGGCACGCAGCCGCCCAGCAGAAGAGAGCCAGAGACGGCCAGGATCAATAGGGTGGTGCGCTTCATGTAAGGGTCCTGAAAAGATAAGGTCATAAATATGACTACAAAAGCGACCGATAATTCCTCAACACCTGCTGCTACAAGCTGGGGAAAAAAGTGATGGCTGAAAGCCCCTCACCCCAACCCTCTCCCGAGGGAGAGGGAGCTGTGTGAGATCTTGAGTCCGCGTGCGGTCAGTCCCCTCTCCCTCCGGGAGAGGGCTAGGGTGAGGGGCTTTTGGTTGGGTTTGACCTGTAACGGAGTATCCACATGCCTGCCAATAAGTACGCCCTGGCACAGACGCCTTGCTTGATCCACTCACCTGCACCTGCTGCCCATTCACAACTGGGCAGCGGGATGACAGCGACGATAAATAAACCTGCAAAAAGCAGTGCAAACTAACGTGATCAAGCTTCAATTAAAGATATAGGCCAGCACCGAACAACCAGCGCCAACGACAGCCTGTCGATAACTGCCCGATCCCTCACGGGAGGTCGCATCGGAGTGCAATCGGGGGCTGTCAGTCAATGCGCAAGCGCAACTGACAAG
>Ga0302347_1000182_pt1 | contig 116276 bp, 111 predicted proteins | sample PhyWR1_FD_202178 | JGI IMG/M metagenome (GOLD analysis project Ga0302347, IMG submission 202178) | Leaf surface microbial communities from wheat plants in UC Gill Tract Community Farm, Albany, California, United States - DLSL W.R1 (v2)... | ecosystem: Host-associated > Plants > Phyllosphere >... | reverse complement strand
GACGGTTCGGCCTGCTCCTCGCAACGGAGCACATCGGCAGCGCCGAACTTGTGGAAACGGATCATGCGGGACATCGCATACCTCGCCTTTGTGAACCTCTAATTACCACTGACTTTATCCGGGCTTTGGCGGTTAGACCATCAGTGGTCATTAATAGTCGACATGCTTGTCATCGATTGGGCACCTGACTTTCCCTGCAATTGGTCCCCCTAAACCCGTGCAGGGTAACAGCCTTTGGCCGTAAGATTCACCCCTGCCCCACTTTAGGCGAAGCGCACCGATGAATCGAAACGACCTGCGTCGTGTAGACCTCAACCTGCTGATCGTGTTTGAAACGCTGATGCATGAGCGCAGTGTGACCCGCGCCGCGGAAAAACTGTTCCTCGGCCAGCCGGCCATCAGCGCGGCCCTGTCGCGCCTGCGCAACCTGTTCGACGACCCGCTGTTCGTGCGCACCGGCCGCAGCATGGAGCCGTCCGCACGGGCCCACGAGATCTTCGCCCTGCTGTCGCCAGCACTGGATTCGATTTCCACTGCGGTCAGCCGCGCCGCCGAGTTCGACCCCGCCACCAGCAATGCGGTGTTCCGCATCGGCCTGTCGGACGACGCCGAGTTCGCCCTGCTGCCCCAGTTGCTCAAGCGTATCCGCGCCGAAGCACCGGGCATTGTGCTGGTGGTGCGGCGGGTCAACTACCTGCTGATGCCAACCCTGCTGGCCTCGGGGGAAATTTCGGTGGGGGTCAGCTACACCAGCGACCTGCCGGCCAACGCCAAGCGCAAGGTGCTGCGCCGCAGCATGCCGAAGCTACTGCGCGCCGACAGCGTGCCCGGCGGTATCACCCTGGACGACTTCTGCGCGCGGCCGCATGCGCTGGTGTCGTTTGCCGGAGACCTGTCCGGCTTCATCGACGAAGCCCTGGAAGAACTCGGCCGCAAGCGCCACGTGGTGCTGGCGGTGCCGCAGTTCAACGGGCTGGGGAGCTTGCTGGCGGGGACGGATATCGTGGCCACTGTGCCGGACTACACCGCCGATGTGCTGACTGCTGCGGGCGGGCTGCGGGCCGAAGACTTGCCGATACCCGTGCGCAGTTTCGAACTGCACATGGCCTGGCGCGGGGCGCAGGACAACGACCCGGCGGAGCGGTGGTTGCGGTCGCGGATACAGATGTTCTTCGGCGACCCTGACAGTCTGTAGGCATCGTCGGGCAGGTTGTTTAGCTAGTCATTTCTGCGCTTCCATTGACCATGGAGGTCCATCCATTTCCAGAGAATTTCGACACCAGGGGCATATCTGAGGGCATGCTTTGCAGGGTTTGAAAAAGATGCCCCCTGCCTGAGGCCAATCAGGCTATTGATGAGGATGATGGAGATTTCTTTCCCGTTGATCAAAAACGGTGCGGTTAGAAGTTCCAATACATGCTGGTCTGCCACAAGAAGGCATCACCGCGTTTTGGCACTAGCGTGGGGTTGTCCTGGTAAGTAAGTCCATTGATCCAGTAGATCCCTTCGGAGACCCGGAAGGCGTGAGAAAGTGAAACCGCCGTGATGGTGTCGGCCGGTTCCAATCCTTGTTCGCCCAGCGCCTCTTGGAAGTCTTTGCTGATGAACGAACGGGTAAAGCCAAGCGAGGTCATGTCACGTGGGCGCCCTGGGTACAGACCGATGTCGAACAGCGTCGCCTGGATGTCGCCGTGGTGGGCGTTGCGGTCCTCCGGCGCCCAGCTCGCCTTGGTGTCCAGGTACAACCCCTGAGGGGTGCCCGGGGTGGGCGTGGTCAGTTGCACGGTGTTGGCCACATAAGCACCATAGTTGCTGTCAGTCGGCTGCTGGCTCTTGAAATAGGTGTAGTGGGAGGTGTTATAGATCAGACCTGCGCGAAACTACTGCGAGCGGCTATTTTCACTGGGCTCGACCTTGTAACCGAACTCATTGACGAAAATCGGGTTGGCGCCATCCACCCGCAACTTCAAGCCGGACGGGTTCTTTTGCACATCGGCCAAGAAGCCTTCCGGGGTCATGCTGCGGCTGATGGGGGAATGGTTGTACCAGCGCTCATTTACTCCATTATTGCGACAGCTCGAACAAACCCGGCCGAGGCATGGCGGATCTTGTACGGAAAACAACTCACCAGAAAACCGAAATCAGGTAACTGCTCCAGGTTGGCCAGCTTTTCCATCTGCCCATAACCGATATCCCGCCCGGCCTTGTGCCCTTCCCAGATGATTGAAGCATCTCCCGTTTCACTGAAGCGCTCACGGGTGTACCTGAACGGCGCATCCCAGCTCCAGGCATCGGTGCCGACCACTCGCACCCCACGCTCCAGCAGGTACAGCGTCGCTTCTCGGCCCATGCCCACCCCAGCTTCGAGGTAGCCAGGCTGGCCAAAAAGGCTTCCAGCGCGCGTATTCACCAGGACGATGTCCAGTGGCTGCAACTCATGCCCGATGCGCGCAAGCTCGGCCTCGACTTCTGCCGCCGTCACCACGTGACCATCGGGCAAATGACGAAAATCCAGCTTCACTCCCGGCTGCAGGCACCACTCCAGCGGCAGCTCGTCGATGCCAAACGCCGGCTTGCCGCCGTCAGTGGTGGACGCATAGTGCCAGGGCGCATCCATGTGCGTTCCACTGTGGGTCGTGATCTGCAAACGCTCTGCCGCCCAGGACTCATCGCCCGGCAGATCTTCCTTGCGCAACCCAGGGAACATCGCTGCCATCTCCGGCCAGCCCTGCTGGTGGTCCATGTAGTCGATCTTCGGCAGCAAGGGCGGCGGATCGGTGTAGGGGTTGTTGTCCAAGGTTACGGACAGGTCCAGCAGGCGACGTGTGTTCAAGCTCATGCAACTATTCCTTTGCGAGTGGCCGCGCGGTTGCTGCGGCGCGGCGGCAGGTCGAGGGCGTTGCGCAGCAGGCCGGCCACCGAACCGTCATGGCAGAAGCCCAGTTCGCGAGCGAGCGAGGTACGCAGCGGTGGATAGCAACCGAACAAGGCTTCGAGTTGCGGGTCGGGATCGAAGGCGATACGCACGCGGTTGGCCTCCCCGAAGCTGGCCGCCAACCCAGCCAGCACCTGCCCAATGGACAGATGCAGCACCGGTAATTGCCAGACGCGCTGGCTGCCAGGGTCGCCCAGTTCGGCTGCGCGCAGCAGGTTGTCCACGCAGCAACGCGCCGACATCCACCAGGCGCTCGCCTTGGGCGACACCGGGCAGGTGTAAGCCTCCCCTGCCGCATAGGCATGCAGCAGGTCGCTCATGAACGCCGAGCGCAAACCATTCGGCTCACGGGGTCGGGCAACGATGCCGGGCAGGCGCAAGGCGCGGCCGTCGACTTCGCCACGGCGGGCGAGGTCCTGCAAGGCGATTTCCACCATGCGCTTGTGCGCTGCATAAGACAGTTGCGGTGACGCCGGCTGGCCTTCGTCCATGCGAGCCGGCAACTCACCGCCGTACACCGCGACGCTGCTGGCATACACCAGCACCGGTGGGCAATTGGGGTTGCGCAACTGGTTGAGCAGCTCTAGGCTGGCTTGCAGGTTCACCTGGTAACCCAGCTCGTACTGCGCCTCGGCAGCACCGCCCGGCACACTGACCAGGTGGAAGACCACATCCACACCATCGGCCAGCGCCCGGCGCAGCAAAGCCGCGTCGGTGATGCTGCCGTGGTGACGACGCAGGCGTGCATCCTCTGGCAGGCCGTCCAGTGCCTGGTCCAGCACCAGCAACGCTTCGATCCGCCGCCCGCGTACCTCGCCGGTCTCCAGCAAGCGCCGCACCAATAGCCGACCGACGAAGCCATTGGCACCGGTGACCATCACACGCATGGCCAGCCTCCCTGGACCACGCGCTGGTCGATGGCCCCGAACAGCACCTCGCCCCCCGGCCCGCGTGCCTCCATGCGCACCCGGTCGCCAAAGTGCATGAAATCCGTGCGCGGCGCACCGGATGCAAGGGTTTCGATGGCGCGGCGCTCGGCGATACACGCCGAGCCCACGCTGCGATCGGCGTTGGAAACGGTACCGGAGCCCACCAGCGTGCCGGCGCTCAAGCGACGGGCCAGCGCCGCGTGGGCAATCAGCTGATGAAAGCCGAAGTGCATGGCGCCGCCATGGGGATGGCCGAACCACTCGCCATTCCACTGCACCTGCAGCGCAAGGTGCACCCTGCCGTCTCGCCAGGCCTCGCCGAGTTCATCGGGGGTGACCGCCACCGGCGCGAAACTGCTGGCCGGCTTGGCCTGGAGGAAGCCGAAACCGGTCCTCATCTCCCGCGGGGCCAGGGCCCGCAGGCTGACGTCGTTGAGCTGCAGAACCAGGCGCACATGCTGCAAAGCCTGCTCCGCCGGGCAGCCCATGGGCACGTCATCGAGCAGCACGGCGAACTCCCCCTCGAAATCGATGCCGTGGGCCTCGCTCGGCAAAGGGATGTCCGCGCACGGCCCGAGGAAGTCGTCGCTGGCGCCCTGGTAGATCAGCGGGATGTGCTCGACGCCTTCGATCGGGTCGAGTTTGAAGGCCTTCTGCATCAGCTCGCCATGGCTGAGGAAGCATGAGCCGTCCAGCCATTGACTGGCCCGTGGCAAGGGCGCGGCCAGCTGCGCCAGGTCGAGGTCGAAAGCGTCTGTGGCCACGTTATCGTTGAGCCGCTGGTACAGCGCCTGCAAGCGTGCTTCGACCTGGGGCCAGTTCTCCAGGGCAACCCTCAGGCTCCCGGCGATGTCGCTGGCATCGACCGCGCGCTCAAGGTCACGCGCCACCACCAGCAGGCGGCCATCGCGGCTACCGTCGTTCAGCGATGCGAGCTTCATGGCAGCAGCGCCTTCAGGTCATCGGCATAGCGCCCGTCGAGCAGGATGAAGACCATCCGCGCCATCTGTTCGCTGCGGTTACTCCAGGCGTGGTTAGTACCGCGCTGGACCACGATGTCGCCACGTTTGAGGTGGACTTCGTCATCGTCCAGCACCAGCCAGACCTCGCCCTCGGTGACGATGCCGTAGTCCAGGGTCTGAGTGCGGTGCATCAGTTTGTGCCTGGAATCCGACTTGCCGGTACCGGCACTTGCCTCGCCGATTTCGGCGAAGGCTGCCGCCGCTTCTTCGGCACTGACCTGGTTCTGCACACTGTCCGGCGGAATGTCCACCACACGGATCACGCTGCCCAGCGGGCCAGGGCTCAGTTGCAGGGCCTGCGCGGTCGGATCGTCGCTGTTATCCAGCTCTACCGGGCTCCCGACACTGTTCCACACTTCGTAGAACAAGGTGCCCGGCACCGCCTTGAGAGGGAAGTTGTTCGGCGTCGGGCCACAAATGGCGACGACCGCCTGCCCCTCGGCATCGTGGCCGGTGACCACACGTTTGAATGCAGGAAGCGATTGCATGCTGTCTCCTTTCAATTGCCGTCGCCGATGGTCGTGCCACCGTCGACAATAAGATTCTGTCCGCTGATGAATGCGCCGCCGGGAGCGGCCAGCAGCAGTGCCAGGGCCGCCACCTCTTCGGGGCGCCCGACCCGGCGCAACGGCGTCAGCGCCAGGCGCCGTTGCAAGACATCCGGGTTATCGGTCAATGGCCGGGCAAACTCGGTCTGGATGACGCCGGGGCTGATGGCATTGACACGAATGTTCGCCGGCCCCCACTCCACCGCCAGGTTGCGCGCCAGTTGTGCCAGACCAGCCTTAGACAACCCATACAAGCCCAGCCCCTTGTTGCCGCGCACACCGGCGATGCTGGCCATCAGCACTACGCTGCCACCACCGCCCTCGGCCATGGCTGGCAACAATGCAGTTGTCAGCCATACGGCGCTGCGCAGGTTGACGCTGAAGGTCAGCTCCCAATCGGCATCACTGGCCCTGGACAACGGCCCAAGGTGCGGCGCGACGCCTGCGTTGCACACCAGCGCGTCGAGCGCTCCGAAATGCGCCAGGCATTGATCGGCCAAGCCCTGTACCGCTTGGGCTTCGCGCAGGTCAGCCACCAGAGCGATGGCCTCGATGCCCTCTTGAGCCAGCTGTGCCACGGCCTGCGTGCAAGCCTCGGCAGATTCGCTGCTGATGGCGATACGCGCCCCCGCGCGCCCGTACTCGCGGGCAATGGCCAAGCCGATGCCACGGGTGGCGCCAGTGATGAGGGCGGTCTTGCCCGCCAGGGAAAACCATTCGCTCATGGTGCACCTATCCCTAGCACCGCACGCTGGCGACGCATCAACGACAGGCACGCTGGCGCCAGCGCCAGCTGGCCAAGGGCAATCACCAACAGAGCATGCGGCAGCTGCATAGCCATGCCGGCCATCAGTGCCAGCACCAGCAAGGGGCTGATGAACTCACCCGCGAAAATCGCCGCGGTGAACCCGCCAGTGGCGCGGCCTCGCTGGTCGAAGCCGACCTGCTGCATCACCCGGGTGATCAGGGTCGGCAACAACAGCCCCACACCCAGGCCATTGATCAGCACCGCCAGCACCACCGGCGCATAACTGCTCGCCAGCGCCAGCAGGCCGCCACCAAGCCCTGCCGTGACAAAGCCCAGGGCCAGCAGGCGAGCGACCGGCAAGCGCGTTAGCAAGCGGAAGGCCAGGGCACCGGCCAGCACGCCGAGCTGGTTGGCGCCCATGGCCAGGCCGACCTGCCGGGGCGCATCGACCTGCAGCAGTTGCAGCACGTAGCCGGCCTGTACCGGGACGATGAACAGGCTGACACCGGCCAGCCCGGTCAGCAGGTATAACGGCGCCAGAGCGGCCCATGGGAGACGCGACTGCGCCGTCGCTTCGGCTGCGCGATGGCAGGCGCGCGGCTCCCACAGCAGCGCGGCCATCAGCGGCAAACACAGCACACCCACCGCGTAGAGTGCGAACGGCGTACGCCAGTCGCTCTCACCCAGTGCGCCGCCCACGCCCATGAACAACGCTGCCGACAACGAGGTGACCACCATCTGCAAGGCGAACAACCGCGCCCGACGCTGGCCATCGAAGTAATCGCCCATCAGCGTGGTGCAGCAGGTCATGATGCCGGCTTCGGCCAGGCCGATGCCGGCGCGACTGGCGACGATCAGGCCCAGTGAATCCAACCACAACGGCAACACGCCGCACAGGCTGTAGAGCAACATGCTCGCCAGCAGCAGCGCCCGCCGTCCCACTCGGTCTGCCAGTACCCCGGCCAGCGGTGCCAGCAAGGCGATCACCAGTGCCGGCAGCGTCAACGCCACCGGCACCAGCACGGCAACACCCGGTGTCTCGGCAAAATGCGCATGCATGCGTGGCAGCACCGGTGCGATCAGCACCGCGCCCAGCACGGGCAAGCAACTGCCGAACAGCAGCAAGGCGGCCTGGGCGCTCGCGGCGGTACGTTCAGCGGCCATGGCTGATCTCCTTGAGCGGACGCAAGCGGGCACCCTGCTCCACCGTTGCACCAGCGTGCTCGTGCTGCCTCGTCGTATGCTCATAAGTCGGCAATGCTGGCTGGCGCTCCTGATCCGCGCGCACCTGACGCTGCGGCAAGAGGAAGTAGGCCAGCGCCGGCAACAGGATCAACGCGCCGACCATGTTCCAGACGAACATGAAGGCCAGCAGCACGCCCATGTCAGCCTGGAACTTGATCGGCGAGAAGATCCAGGTGCCGACGCCGATGGCCAGGGTGATGCCGGTGAGCATCACGACCTTGCCGGTGAACAGCAGCGCACGGTAGTACGCCTGGGACAGGCTCGCGCCCTGGCGCAACTGGGCCAGGACGATGCTCATCACGTACAGCGCGTAGTCCACGCCGATGCCGACGCCCAGGGCGATCACCGGCAGGGTCGCCACCTTCACGCCGATGCCCAGGGCAACCATCAACGCTTCGCAGAGGATCGAGGTCAGCACCAGCGGCAGTACCGCGCACAGCACCGCGCGCCAGGACCGGAAGGTCACCAGGCAGAGCAGGATCACCGCGCCGTAGACCCACCAGAGCATGTCGCGGTTGGCCTGTTTCACCACCTGGTTGGTGGCGGCCTCGATACCGGCGCTGCCGGCAGCCAGGAGGAAACTGGCCCGCTCGCTGTCATTGGCCTGAGCAAAGCCCTGGACGCTGTCCACTACCCGCGCCAGGGTGTCGGCCTTGTGATCGGTGAGATAGGCGTAGAGCGTCAGCAGGCTGCAGTCGTCGTTGTACAGGCCGCGAGGAGCGCCCGCGGTGACCATGTTCAGGGTCGCCTGGTTGTTGACCAGGTCGTACCATTTCGGGCTGCCTTCGGAGAGGCCGACCAGCACTCGGCGGTTGAGCTGCGCCAGCGAGTTGGTCGAGTCCACGCCCTGCAGGCCACGCAACTGCCAGTCCAGGTCGTCCACGCGTTTCAAAGTGTCATAGGCCGAGCAGCCACCAGGGGCTGTGCGCACCATCACCGCGAAGACATCGCTACTGGCGCCGTAGTGACGGGTGATGAACGCGTTGTCGCGGTTGTAGCGCGAATCGGCGCGCAGCTCGGGGGCGCCGGCATCGAGGTCACCGACCTTCAGGTGCAGGCTCACGACGTAGCCTGCGGCAGCCATCAGCGCGGCCACGGCGATGCAAGCGGCAGCCCAGCGGCGGCGAGTGAACAAGTCGAGGAAACGCCACAGCGCATGCTTGCGCGCCCCTCTGGCATCGCGCTCTTCGGCACGCAGGCTACGCTGCGCCGCACGGCCACTGACGCCCACGTAGGAGAGCAGCACCGGCAGCAGGATCAGGTTGGTGAAGATCAACACCGCCACGCCCAGGCTGGCGATCACCGCCAGGTCCTGGATCACCTGAATCTGGATGATCATCAGCACGGCGAAGCCCACGGCATCGCACAGCAGCGCGGTGAGCCCGGCCAGGAACAGCCGGCGGAAGGTGAAGCGCGCCGCCACGAGGCGATGCATGCCGCGGCCGATGTCCTGCATGATGCCATTCATCTTCTGCGCGCCGTGGCTCATGCCGATGGCGAACACCAGGAACGGCACCAGCACCGAGTAGGGGTCGAGCTCGTAGCCGAGCAACGGCAGCAGGCCGAGCTGCCAGATCACCGCCACCAGAGAGCACACCACCACCAGCGCGGTACTGCGCACGCAACGGGTGTACCAGTACAGCACACCGGCGGTGATGGCAATGGCGGCGGCGAAGAACAGCAGGATCTGCTGCAGCCCGTCGATCAGGTCGCCGACGACCTTGGCGAAACCACTGATGTGGATCTCCACGCCCTGCGCCTGGAAGCGTTCGCGCAAAGTCTCCAGCTCATGGGCGAAGGCCGAGTAGTCAAGCGCATGGCCGTCCGGGGTGTTTTCCAGCAGCGGCACGTAGAGGATGCTCGAGCGCTGATCGAAGGCCACCAGCTGGCCAATCTCGTTGGAACGCTCGACGTTGCGCTTGAGCGCCTCCAGGCTGGCGGCAGCACCATCGTAGCCATCAGGAATCACCGGGCCGCCTTCCAGGCCTTCCTCGGTCACCCCGGTCCAGCGGGTGGACGGGGTCCACAACGACTTCATCGCCGCACGGTCGACCCCCGGCAGCAGGTACACCGCGTCGTTGAGCTGCTGCAGACTATGCAGGTAGTCCTTGTCGTAGATGCTGCCACGCGGGTTGGCTACCGCGATACGCACGGCGTTGCCCAGGCCGGCCAGTTCCTGGCGGTGTTCCAGGTAGTTGTGGATGAACGGGTGATCGCGCGGGATCATCTTCTCGAAGCTGGCGTTGAGGGTCAGCCGCGAAGCCTGCCAACCGAGCAGCAGGGTCGTTGCCAGGCACAGCAACAACACCAGCGCACGGTGGTTGAACAAGGCACGTTCCAGCAGCGAACCGGACGTGCTGTCGAAGTCGTCGAGACGGCCGCTGGACAGCGCAGGTGAATTCATGGCGTGCATGGCTCAGTCCGTCGTGGTGGAAAGGGAGGAAGAATCCAGGCGGCGCGCACCGGCCATGCCGACGGCAACGATGGCACCGTCGGCAGCGGCGGTGGCGGCGGTGGCGGCGGTGAGCGGCAGGCCATCGGAAACCGCCACAGGCTGCGCGGCAAAGCGCTCCAGGCCACTGCGCAGCAGCATCCCCGCCTGGTTGGCGAGCAACAACTGGCCACCCGCGACACGCATGGCATTGAGCGATGCCGGAACCGGGTTGGCCAGCGCCTGGAGGCTGTCGCCACCGTCATCGGAAGCGAACAGCGAACCGCGCAGGCCGCCGACCAGCAGGCGGCCGTCGGGCAACACGGCGGCTGCGAAGTAGCTGCCGTCGTACGGGCTTCGCAGCGCGTCGAAATGCTCACCGCCATCGCGCGAGCGCAATAGCAGGCCCTGCTCGCCGGCGACGTACAGGTTGGCGCTCTGGCGGGCCAGTGCGTAAAGGTGCAGCCCGCGCCGATTCGGCAACAGGCCCATGGCCGACTGCCAGCTGCGCCCACCGTCGGCCGTGCTCATGGCCAGCCCATAGGCGCCCACGACCAGGCCTTGGTGTGCATCGGCGAAGCTCAGCGCGAGCAGCGGCTTGTCCGCGCCATCGGCCTGCAGCCGTTGCGCCGCCGCGAGGCGGCCTTCGTCAGCGGACGCTTCGGCTGCCTGCACCTCCAGGGCGGCAGCGCGCTTGCCGTCAAGTTGCAAGCCCCAGTGCTCGCCGCCATCCTCGCTGTGCAACACCACGCCAGCGTGGCCGACCGCCCAACCGTTGCGCTCGTCAACGAACTGCACGGCAGTCAGGCTGACGCTCACCGGCACGGCCTTGGCCTGGCGCCAGGTCGCGCCGTTGTCGTCGGAAAGCAGCACCACACCGCGCTCGCCCACCGACACCAGGCGCGCGCCGGCGCGGGCCACGTCCTGCAGCACCGCATGCAGGGCTTGGGGCCCTCGCACCGCGGGCTGCGCGAGTACATCCACGCTGCCGCCGGCGAAGGCCGGCGGCAGCCCGCAACAGGCTGCTAGCAGCCAGCCGTAGAGCATCTTGTTCATCGCACGCAACCTTTTGTTCTTGTAGTGGGTACCGCGGGCGCAGTGCGCCCGCTCAGCGCACGCCCTCGCCCGCCATGGCGTCGGCGGTGAATACCGAGTCCTTGTAGGGCGGCACGATGCGGTACTGCTCGTTCTTGCCGGCGAACAGGTCCCCGGCGAACCAGGCACCGGAGAGCAGGTCGTAGAAGCCGTTGGTCAGGGTCACCACGCCTGGCAGGTCGGGCAGCACCACCGGCGAGGTCCAGACCACCTTGGCCAACTGGTCGCGCGCGTCGTAGCGCTCGCCGAGCACCGCCGCCCAGGTGTCCTCGTCGAGGTAATAGGTGCTGCGCGGCATCACGTGGCGCTGGCCATTCTTCAGGGTCGCCTCGACCACCCATACACGGTGCAGCTCCCAGCGGATGGAATCGGGGTTCAGGTGATGCGGATCGAGCAGCGCCTCGGCGTTACTGGCAGTGAACACCTTGTTGGCGTTGTAGGGGATGTACATCTCCTTCTTGCCCACCAGCTTCCAGTCGAAGCGGTCAAGGCGACCGTTGAACACGTACAGCTCATCGAAACTCATGACGCCTGCGGTGGCCGGGGTCGGCGTGTCGCAGCAAGCATTGGGCAGACGGCGCACACGGCGCTGGCCCGGCAGGTAGGTCCAGACCGCAGCTTTGTCGGCGTTGAGGTTTTCCAGGCCGGTGATGGCCTCGCCAGCCCGCAGGGGCGGGCCATCGTTGGTCATGCGGATGGACCAGAACACGCCCTTGTCGCCGCCACCGCCAGGCAGGTACCAGGGCATCTGCAGGTCGGCGCGCGAATCGTTGGTCAGTACATGCTTGCCATCGGCGGTGGTCAGGTACTGGTTGAAGCTGGCGTGCCACGAAGCGCCGCGCCAACGCAGCAGGTGGTTCCACATGGCTTCCACGCCGTTGGCCGGGATCGGGAACGGAATGCCGCCGGATGCGCCTTCAGGCATGGGGCCTGCGGGTCCGTCCACCAGTTTGCCGCTGGTGGCGTTGGCGAAGGTGGCGTCGTACACCGACTGTGGCGCGGCAGCGCTGCGGTGGGTCGGGTAGATATCGAGGCGGTAGCTGTCTGGGTATTTCTTCAGCATCGCCTGAATGCCCGGCGCCAGCTTGTCGGCGTACTGTGCCATGTTCTGCGCGGTGATGGTCAGGAGCGGCTTGTCGCCGGCGAACGGGTCACCACGCTTGCCGCCTTCCTTGTAGGCCGGGTCGGCCTTGGTATAGCCACCGGTCCAGGCCGGAATGCTGCCGTCGGCATTGCCGGCGCGCTCGCCACCGAGCGGGGTCAGGCTGGTCTTGAGCGTGGCAGCCTGTTCGGCGGACACTGCGGCAATGGCGCCGTGGGCGAACAGCAGCGAGGCGCTCAGGGCAGTGAACAGGGAAACGACTTTCTTGTTGTGTTTCATCGGGTAGTCCTCGGTCAGAAGGTGCGGCTGACGGTGAAGGCGATGAAGTCGCGGTCTTTGAGCGACTGTTCGAAGGTGTAGTGGCTGTCGGCGTCGAGGAAGGTGTTCTCCGGGCCGTAGAAGTGCGTGTAGGTCAGGCCCAGGCTCCAGGTGTTGAGGTAGTTGCCCTTCAGACCGATGTTCAGGTCGCCGCCATGGTCGGTGCCAAAACCGGTGCCCAGCGCCATCGAAGCGCCGTTGGTGTAGCTCGCACCGATCGGCACCGACAGGTCTAGACCGGGCAGGATCTGCCGGTACATCGGCTCGAACACCAGGCGCAGGCTGGTGGCGTCGCGGTCGGCGTTGGGGTCTATGGCATCAGCGTTCTTGCTCACGCTCATCACCCGGTTCCAGGCGATCTCACCGAGGAAACTCGACTCGGCGGCGATGAAGCTCGGCTCCAGGCTGGCAAGCCAGGAGAAGTTGGCGTGCAGCGTGCGGCCGGTGGCGTATACCGGGTTGTCGTCGTTGTCGATCACTTCGCTCACGGCCAGCGCATGCTGGCTGGTGGAGGCCAGCGGCTGGTTCCAGCGGGTGGACAACTCACCCGCGAGGTTGAAGTTGCCCACTGTGGTGGAGAAACTGGCACCGAAGGCCTCGATACCTTCGGGGTATACCCAGTAGAACTCGCCGGCCTTGCCGCTGACCGGGTCGAGTTTGGCGAAGTCATGGCGCACGTTGAGCTGCGGCGCCTTGTCGTGGAAGCGGATGGCATACAGCCCCCAGTCGACCGTCTCGGTACGCCAGCGCAACTGCACACCTCCCTGCCCTGAGTCCTTGGCTTCCTTGTCGTAGCCGTGGAAGAACGCCAGGGGTTGGCCACCAGGGAACACCGGCGCGCCGACGAACATGCGCTCGGCGCCATCGCCGAAGAAGTCGTCTGTGGAAAAATAACTACCCGCCGCCGGCAGGCGGTTGGCCTCCCACTCGAACTGGTAGTAGGCCCCGATGGACACATCCGGCGTCAGCTGCAGTTGCCCGGAAATCTGCTGTACCGGGCGAATCAGCTCCTTGAACTGGGTGTTGGGTACCGACAGGCCCTTGACCACATCCACCGGCGCCATGCCGCCGGCGATGCCGTTCATGCCGTAGAACAGGCTTTCGCCCCACTGCATGGCGTACTGGCCAAGACGGCCAGACAGCGGCATGTCGCCGATCTCGGTCTTGCCGAAGATGAAGGCGTCGAGCAACTCGCCCTTGCGCCCGTGCAGGGTGCGGGTGTCGTCGGTAAATTCGTCATAGCCGACTGAATAGCTGTTGGCGCGGCTGGGGTCGTTATTGTCGGTGCCCCGGTTGTAGACATCGTCGTACCAGGCCGCACCACTGACCCGCGCGCCGACGTTGTGATAGGTGATGTCCAGCTCGGAGAGCAGGTCGAGGCGATTGGAGATCAGTCCCTTGTCGAAGTTGCGGTCACCATCGTCCAGGTTCAGCGCGGTCTGACCTTCGGTGAGCTTGCTGCTGGCGTCCTGGGTGCGCCAGGCGGCGCTGTATTTCAGCGTATTGTCCCAGCGCACCCGCAGGTCGGGGTTGCCGGTGTCGAATTCGAAGGCCTGCGCCTGGCTTGCAGCCAGCGCGACAAGCGCCAGGCTGAGGGGCTTGAGCGCCGGCACTGGCCGTGCGAATGCACCTTTGCGAGTCAACATCGTGGTTTCCTCTTTCTTGTTCTTGTGCGTCGGTGTTGGCGTAGGGGCCGGCGCGCCAGGCAGGCAGGGCGCGCCGGTCAGGGAATCAGATCGGTTGCGCGGTAACCTCCAGCATCTGCTTGACCAAGCCGATGCGGTCGAAGGACGGGTCACGTTGGACCTCCTTCTCGCCGGCCAGCAGGGACATCTCGCTGATGAATTTGCAGCGTTCGAAGCGCCGGCCCATAAAGCGCTGCAGCTGTACGGCGAGGCTGGCGTCGGTGGTGAGTTCCTCGGCCAGGACCACGGCATCCTCGATGGCCATGCCGGCGCCCTGCCCCAGGTGCGGCGTGGTGGCATGGGCGGCATCACCGATCAGCAGCACACGGCCGCGGTACCAGGGTTCGTCAACGAACACCGCCTCCAACGGCTTGTAGACGACCTCGGCGCTGTCATCGATGAGCTTGCGCAACTCGCCGATCAGCCCACCAAAACCGGCCAGGCGCTGGCGCAGGTCCTGCGCCAGGGTGGCGGGCTCCATCCAGGGGTTTCCGGGCTCATGCGAGGTGGTGAACAGGTACATCAGGTCATCGGCCAGCGGCACCAGGCCAGCGTTGCCCGATGGCCCCTGGTAGTTGGCCAGATGGTCGATGCCGGCGGCCCGCGGGAAGTTGTAGCGCCACACCGACTGGCCGGTGAAGCGCGGCTGGTACTGGTCGCCGAACAGCAAGCCGCGCACCTTCGAGAACAAGCCATCGGCGCCGACCACCAGCCCGTAGCGGCCTTGGCTGCTGTCGCTGAACAGGACATCCACGCCGCTGGCATCCTGCTGGAAGCTTTCCACCGAGGTGCCCAGGCGCACCTGCGTGCCGAGTTCGATGGCGGTTTCGCTCAGCACCTTGTGCAGGGCGCGGCGCGAGATACCGACGTTGGCCGGGTACTGCGGGCCGGCCAGGCGCTGGCCGGGGATGCGCGCCAGCTGCTGCCCTTCGGTGGTGTAGATGGCTACGTCCTCGAAGGCGTAAGCCGCATCAAGGTAGGCTTCGAGCAGGCCCAGGCGGTGCATCTCGCGCACCACGTTGCTCTGCTGGATGATGCCGACCCCGTAGACGGTCCATTCGGTCTTCAACTCGACCAAATCGACGGCAATGCCCTTGCGGCGCAGGGCGATGGCAGCGCACAGCCCGCCAATCCCGCCACCCACGATCAGCACGTTGTTCACAGTATTCATGGCATGTCTCACGTCTTGTTCTTGTTGTCCGCCCCGTCATGCGAGGCGGCCGTTTCCTGTGCCTGGGCACAGCTTCGCGGCTGTGCCGGGCGTTGACCAATCGCGTCGCGGGATGCGACCTATCGCGCGGCGCGATAGGTCAGCGTTCGAGCTTCGCCAGCGGCAATAGCAGCCAGCCGTCCGTTTCCAGGTGCGCCAGCGCTTGCAAGGCCTCGCCACGGCAAGGGCCGTGGACGCAGGCGCCGTCCTCGGGCCGGAAGCGCGCGCCATGGGCATAGCACACGACCCACTGGCCATCGGCACTCAGAAAGCGATCTTTGCGGTACTCCAACGGCACCAGCAGGTGCGGGCAAAGGTTGCGGTAGACCCTGACCTGGCCCCGGTGGCGCAGGGCGAACAAGCTGTCCGTGCCCCTGCCCTGCGGGTCGAAGCCGCGCGCCTCGCCTTCGCCCAGCGCATCGAGCCGGCACAGCGCCACGCAACCCATGCTTCAACCCTGCTTCGGCGGTGGGCCGCTCGGTGCCCATTTCTCCCGCGAGGTGAACAGGAACAGCTGCGAGTTGTCGGCCGACATCGGCGCCTGGCGCGCCGCCCAGTCGTCATCGTGCTTGTCCATGTCGGCGTCGTACTCGATATGGCAGCCCAGCGGGCTGTTGAAGTACCAGAACCAGTTGGAGCCCAGCAGGTGCCGGCCTGGCCCCCAGAAGCTGGTCCAGCCGTTCTGCTGGAAGCGCGTGCCAGCCAGCAGCACCTCGGTGCCGCTGCCCATGTGGAAGGTGAAGTGCTCGCAGCCCTGCATGTGCGGTGGCGTCTGAATCATGAACAGGCAGTGGTGGTCGTCCATGCCGGCTGTGCGCATGAACGGGCCGACGCCGATGAAGCTGTCGGTGGTGACGAAGCCCAGGCGGTCGCGATAGAACGCTTCGCCCTTGGCCGCATCGGGCACGAAGTACACCACGTGGGACAAGGTGCGTGGCAGGGCCAGCATGTCTGGAGCGATGCCCAGCTGGTTGAGCGGGCGCTGCGGCGCGCTGCCAGGGGCATTGGTGAGGTCAGCCGGCGCTTCGAAGGCGCGGCGGCAGGTCACCTGGAAGGCGATGGCGAAACCCAGGTCGTCGACGGTATGCAGCGCGCCGCCGGCGTCGCGGTGCACCGCGCGGTCACGGCCCAATTCATCGGCGATCGCCTCCAGGTCCGTCGCGGCGGCCACGCCGTAGATAGTTTCACGCAGCGACGGCGTAGGGCCCAACGCTGGCGGCAGGCGGCTGTCGTCGCCGCGGCGGATGATGATCGCGGTACCGTCCAGCGCCTCGAACCGGCCGCCGTCGGCGTCCAGTTGAACGGCTTTCAGGCCATAGTCACGCAGGCAATCGGCACAGGCCTGGATATCGTCGACGCCGAATACCAGTGCGTCGAGACCAAGAATGTTCATGGCTACCACTCCATTGAAATTGTTATTCGGCGATGCAGGGTCACCGGTAGTGGGTCGCAGCGGCATGGCGGCCGTTCGACTGGAGCGCAGATTGCTCGGTGGTCGGACGGGGTGACCAATCGCGTGTCGGGATGCGAGGCATCGGCAATCGCGATACCTGTGCGCCAGCCCATGGCGCCTGGCGTTGGCTGACTGCAAAAAGAGGGAGGTATTGACGTATCGGTAATCCAGCGGGAAGGTATCGCGAAAATAACTACAAGAAACGAGAGCTATCACATGCGCTTTCACCACCTTGATCTGAACTTGCTGGTTGCCCTGGACATCCTGCTCGAAGAGCAGAACATCACCCGTGCTGCCGAACGCCTGCATATGACCCAGTCGGCCACCAGTGGCGTGCTCGGCCGCTTGCGGACCTTCTTCGAGGACGAACTGCTGGTGCAGGTCGGCCGCAAGATGCAGCCCACGCCCTATGCCCTGGAGCTTGCCAAGCCGGTGCGCGAGGTACTGCTGACCATTCGTTCGTCAATCACTGCCAAGCCGGTGTTCGAACCGGCCAGCAGCAAGCGGCACTTCCGCCTGGTGGCCTCGGACTACCTGATCAGCGTGCTGTTTGCCCAGGTCCTTCAGAAAATCCACCAGCAGGCGCCGCACATAACCTTCGAGATGATCAGCCCCGGCGACGGCAGCGCCGAGTTGCTGATGCGCGGCGAGGTCGACATGATGATCGTGCCCGAGCGCTACCTGATCGACGGCCATCCGGCACAGCTGCTGTTCGAGGAAGACCATGTCTGCATGGTCTGGCGCGACAACCCCGAGGTTGGCGAGCAGTTGAGCCTGGAGCAGTACATGCAGATGGGGCACATCTCGGTGGGCTTTGGCCGCAACCGCCACCTGAGTATCGAAGACTGGTTCATGAACCAGTACGGCTTCAACCGCCGCCTTGAAGTGATCACCAACGACTTCAACACCTTGCCCCAGTTACTGGTGGGCACCCCGCGAATCGCCACCATGCACCGTCGCCTGGCCGAGCTGTATGCCGGTTACCTGCCCCTGCGCATCCTGCCGCCACCAGTGAAGATCCCGGTGATGCGCGAGTTCATGCTCTGGCACCGCAGCATGGACGGTGACCCCATGCACCGCTGGCTGCGCGAGCGCATCAGCGAGTTCATCCAGCGCGCCGAGACGCAGCCAGGTGCCCTGCGCGCCACCGCCTGAACCGCCACCATCGCCCCGGCCGCCGCAACGGTGGCGGGGCATCGCGTTTCACGATACCTCGCATCCCTTATCACGATTGGCCCCGCCCTGCCCTGCCTGCGTACCTTGCTTGCGAACCGCGCCCTGCGTGCCTGCCGCAGTTTTGGGCGCCGTACCCAACGACCGCAGAAGGACAACAAAAAAATGTTCCGTTACTTTCCCACCAACTACGTCTGGAACCTCTCGGTGGACCTGGCCATCGAGATGGGCGCCCGCATGGGCGAAATCGAAGAAATGTGCGCACCGCTGCTGGAAGCCGCCAAGCAGCCAGACGCTGCCGGTACCCAGGCCTTCAGAGAAACCTGGTCGAACATGGCCGACAAACTCTGCGCCTTGGCCGAGGAAGACGAAGCGGCTGGCCGACGCCTCTCCGCCGGTGAGAAATACAACCGCGCCGCCACCTACTACCTCACCTGCGAACGCCTGCAGGCCCATGGCGCGCCGGGTCGCGCAGACCTGTACCAGCGCTTCCTGAACACCTTCGCGCGGGGTATCGACTTGTCCGCAGAAAACTGCGAGCGGGTGGAAATCCCTTATGAGGGCAAGCACCTCTCGGGCTTGCTGGTGCGCGCCGAGGGCGTCAGCGGCCCAGCGCCTCTGCTGGTGCAGGTCAATGGCCTGGATTCGACCAAGGAGATGAAGTACCGCGTCGGCCTGCCCGCCTGGCTGGCCAAGCGCGGCGTGTCGTCGCTGATCATCGACCAGCCCGGCACTGGCGAGGCGTTACGCCTGCACGGCCTGACCGCACGCTTCGACAGCGAGCACTGGGCCAGCCGCGTGGTGGACTGGCTGGAAACCCGCGCCGACGTCGACCCTGGGCGCATCGGCCTGGAAGGTGTGTCCCTGGGCGGCTATTACTGCCCGCGCGCGGTGGCCTTCGAGCCGCGTTTCGCCTGCGGTGTGGTGTGGGGCGCCAACCACGACTGGCGCGATGTGCAGAAGCGCCGCCTGGAGAAGGAAGGCAATTTCCCGGTGCCACACTACTGGGCACACGTGTGCTGGGTCTGGGGGGCGAAGGACATGGACGACTTCATGCGTATCGCTGAAAACGTGCACCTGGACGGCGTGCTCGAACGCATCCGCGTGCCGTTCCTGGTCACCCACGGCGAGAAAGACTCGCAGATCCCGCTCAAATGGGCGCATCGCACCTACGAGCAACTGCTCAACAGCCCAAAACGTGAGCTGAAGATCTTCACCGACCGCGAAGGCGGCGTGCAGCACTCCAGTTTCGACAACAGCATCAACGCCGGCCACTACATCGCCGACTGGGTCGCCGAGACCCTCGGTGGCCATACCGCCTGACCTCCCTCGCCGACGGTTCCCGGCCAGCCTCTTCAAGGGCTGGCCGGGAACCTGCTAGCGGTTCACCGTGTCATCAGGCCGGTGCCCGCGTGCCATGGAACGCAGCAATCCGCCACCCCTCCTCGCGTTTCACCCACAGCTGTGTGGCAAAGCCTTCGGCGCGCACCGGCTCGCCGCCTCCACGCTTTTGCAGCAGGTTGCACTGCGCCCCGCTCATCAGCGCCAGGCCATCGGCAAACACCCTCACCGTCAACTCGCCACGCTCTACCGCCAAGTAGCGCACAGCGTCACGGGCATAGTCCAGGTACTGCGCCTTGTCCTGCACCAGCCCGGTGGTGTGCACGTACAGCAGGTCATCGTCGAACAGCGTGTGGAGCCGGGCATGATCTTCCTGTACCAGGGCCCGCTGGCGTTCGGCCTCCAGGCTCAGCAACAAGTCGTGAAGAGCTTTCATGGGATTGTCCTCGGTGATTGATTGGCGAGCGCATCCTCGCCCCACCCCTGCCCCGAGGAAAAATCGCCAATCGCCATGCCAGGCATCGCCACTGCCGATACTCGCTGCGTCCACCCCACTCATCCCGCGCAGCCCAGGCGGGACAACGGCTGGGGCAGGTATCGACGGCATCGATGGTGGGCCATCGACAGCATCTGTTGGTGCGCGGCGGCGCTCACGGCCTAGCCTGCCGGCAAACAACAACACGAGGAGAATTCGTCCATGAGCGCCCTTCATCTGCACTGCTCCACCTTGTTCGACGGCACAGGCCTGCAGGCCCGCCCGTTGCACACGCTGATCATCGAAGGCGGCGTGATCCGCCATGTCGGGCCGACCGCAGAGGCGCCGCGCCCACGGCCGGGTGACCGTGAAACCCAGGGGCATTTCGTCATGCCTGGGCTTGTGGATGTGCACACCCACCTGGCGTTCGGCAATGCCCAGAGCGAAGAGGACATCGACATCTGGACCAGCGACGAATTCCGCGCCTTGCGTGGACTGTTCTTTGCCCAGCACGTACTGGCCGCTGGCGTGACCTCGATGGTCTGCCCCGGCGACAGCGGCCAGCTCAGTATCGCCGTGCGCAACACGGTCAATGCCGGCCTGTTCGAGGGGCCGCGCATCGCCGCCAGCAGCCGCGTGATGACCAACCGGCAGAGCCTGAACGACTGGTTCCCCAGCCGTGTGGGCGCACCGGAGTACTTCACCGCCGCGCTGGTCACCAGCCGCACCGAAGCCATCGCGCAGATACGCAAGCAGGCCAAGGATGGCGTGGACCTGATCAAGATCGCCATGGACGGCACCCACCGTCGCCCCAACGGTGAAATCATCGCTGCCTTCACTGCCGACGAAACCCGTGAAATGGTCGATGAGGCCCACCGCCTCGGCTGCCGCGTCGCCACCCACGCCTATGGCCGCGAGGCGGTCATGTATGCTGCAAAGGCCGGCGTAGACTTGGTGTTCCACGCCTTCTACATGGACGATGCCTGCATCGAGGCGTTACTTGAGGCAGGCAGCGTGCTGGCCCCGACCATGACCTTCCCACACAACACCGTGGACTTCTGCCAGCCCCACGACCCCGCCATCAGCACCGGCTACGCCGGTTACTGCGCACGCACGCTGGAGGTGGGCACACCGGTACTCAAGCGCGCCAAAGCTGCTGGCGTGCCCTTTGCCTGCGGCAGCGACAGCGGCTTTGCCATCACGCCCTATGGAGAATGGCATGCCCGCGAACTCGAATTGCTGGTACGACGCCTGGACTTCACCCCGGCCGAGGCGCTGTACGCCGCCACCAACGTCGGCGCACGGCTGATGCCCAAGGGCGAGACCCTCGGCACGCTTGAACCGGGCAAACAGGCCGACCTACTGATACTGGACGGCTCGCCCCTGGACGACATTCGCATCCTCCAGGATCGCAGTCGCCTGCTGGCCGTGTACAAGGCCGGCGAGCCGGTGCGCCTGCAACGCACGGGCTACAACCCCAAACAGGTGTCGGACTTCAACTCGCTGAAATGGACCGACCTCTACACCCGCGACCGCGTAGCCGAACTCGGCAAATGGAGCCTGTGAGCATGCCTACCCTGGACTTCGAACTGGCCGCGCAACTGGCCGCCACCACCCTGCGCCACGCCCGCACCCTGGGCATGCGCCCGTTGGCAGCCGCCGTGCTCGACAGCGCAGGGCATCCACTGGCGGTGCTGCGCGACGAGCAGGCCAGCTTCCTGCGCCCGCAGATCGCTACCGGCAAAGCCCGTGGTTGCCTGGGGATGGGCTTCGGTGGCCGCGAACTGGCTCGCCGTGCCCAAGCGATGCCGGCGTTCTTCGCGGCCATCAACAGCCTAACCGACGGCGAGGTGATCCCCGTGCCCGGGGGCATGCTGATACGTGATACCGAGGGCCATGTCCTGGGCGCGATCGGCGTCAGTGGCGACACCTCGGACAACGACGAGCGCTGCGCCCTGCTGGCCATCGAAAGCCACGGGCTGCTCGCAGATACCGGTGACCATCAGCCCTGATCCAGCACCTCGGCCTGCTCCGTCAGCACCTGGCGAAGCCAGGCCAGGGCGGGGTCAGAGGCTTGCTGCGGCTGCCACTGCAGGACTTGCGAGGCCACCGGAAAGATAATGGGCGACGCCAGCACGCGCACTGGGTAACGTCGCGCCAGCGCCTCGGCCTGGCGGCGAAACAGCGTGGCGATACGCGGCGTGCCGACGACGAATTCAGCCATCAGGGCGAAGCTCTGTACTGCCACATCGAGTCGCCGTTCGATACCCATCTCGCGCAGGTGCTGGGTGTCCAACGAAAGGTTCTGGCCATGGCTGAATTCGCGCACCACGTGCCCGGCCGCAGAGTAATCGGCCAGGCTCAGGCCCTGTTGGTAGCCGGGAGTGTCTGCGCAGACGATGCAACACAGCTCATCCTGGAGCAGCGAGGCGTGGGGGTAGCGCGGGTTGACGCGCGGCTGCGGTACGATCACCAGGTCGCTGCGGCGATAGTCCAGCGCCTCGGCCACCACATCGCCGTCACGCGGCAGCGGCAGGTCACGTACCACCAGCGACACACCGGGCGCTACCCGCGCCAGGGTACGACTGACCGCTGGAACCAGGGTGGCCGCCACATAGTCCGAAGCCACCAGGATGAAGCGCCGGTCACAGCGGGCAGGGTCGAATGCCGCCGACATCTCCACCACTTCGCCCGCCAGGCTCAGCACCTCGCGCACCTTAGGGGCCAGTTGACGCGCCAGGGCACTCGGCTCCAGGCCTCGCCCTACCGGCAGCAACAGCGGGTCCTGAAAGTGCTCGCGTAAACGGCCTAGTGCAGCGCTGGTCGCTGACTGGCCAAGGTTGAGGCGCTGCGCAGCACGGCTGACGCTGCACTCTTCGAGCAGCACATCCAGGGCGACCAGCAGGTTTAGATCAAGACGTCGATAGCGCATGAGCACGCTTATACGCGAATGCGCCAGGGCAAGAATGCGTATTTCGCGCTGACAGGTATCGCCTGGCGCGATACTTGAACTGGATTTGCTGTTGGGAGACTGCGCGCAGTCACCACCCCTGAACCACCGGCGAAAACACCGAGTCGTCGCCGTGGAACAGCGGGTTGAGGTCTAATAATTGGTGTTGTGCCTTTCTCCATCTATCCAGTAGCGAAAAAAGCAAAGTGTTCTGCGAGCTTGTTTAGTTATTAGCTCCGTCGGTACCCTGGCGATCGAGCGCTTCCTACGTCCGGTCTGCTTCCAGAATTACCCGGACGAGTTAATGCCCCCGGCGCTGCAAAATATCAATCCGCTGGGAATATTGCGATTAGTAGACGGTGAAATGCGCCGCTCAAGCGTGGCAGATTGATCAGCTCCATTTGAACTCTCAGGGCATCTGAAACCGCACTCTATTTCTGCATTACAGGTACTCGCAATACGTCAGCTGACAGCGCGTCGCGTATTCGAGCAACGGAGCTTGCAGTGATCGGCACTCCGGAGTTGCCCCACTCACCTCGGACAAAGTTCAACACCTGGGCCACCTCATTGTCGCTCAGGCGCCACCCCAGCGGCGGCATGCTGAACGACGTCGGTGCGGCGTGGGTCGAAGGCAATGTCCCGCCTTCAAGCACCAGGCGAATCAACGATTGCGGATCGTCGACATTCAGCACAGGGTTAGCGGCCAATGCAGGAAAGACCTGCGCGTAGCCCTTGCCGTCACTGCGGTGGCAAGCCATGCAGTTATCGGCGTAGAGCCTTGCGCCCAGGGTCGGCGTCAGGCCGTCATGCAGTGCCTGATAGGTGGCAGGGTCCGCAACGTGAGGGCGATCTTCCGGGTCGAGCGCTGGCAACTGCTTGAGGTATCGGGCGATCGCCAACCGGTCTTCATCGGTCAGATACTGCAGGCTGTGCACCACCACTTCACTCATACTGCCGAAGACTGCCGCTTTGTCCGTTCGCCCGGTCTTGAAAAAGTCGACCAGCTCAGCCTCGCTCCAGCTTCCCAGGCCGTGTCGATGATCCCCCCTGAGGTTTTTTCCGACCCACCCTTCCTGCGCGTCACCACCTGCGAGAAATGCCTCGCCTTCGCTTGCGCCGAGGGCTTTTTCCTGCAGGCTGAACGCACGCGGCGTATGGCAGGCGCCGCAATGGCCGAGCCCTTCTACCAAGTACGCGCCCCGCGCAAGCACAGGGTCTTGCATCGGCTTGTCAGCAGCAGCCGTGTCGACGCTTGGTGCGAACAGGTTGCGCCACACGTGCAGTGGCCAACGCATCGATAGCGGCCAGGGAATGTTCGGGGCCTGAGTAGCTTGGGTCACCGGCGTGACACCGTGCATGAAGTACGCGTACAGCGCCTGCATGTCTTCATCGGACACCCGCGCATACGACGGATAAGGCATCGCCGGATAAAGGCTGTAACCGGCCTTGGCGACGCCATGGCGAACAGAGTTGTCAAAGTCCTCGAAACGGTATGTCCCGATACCGGTTTGACGGTCAGGGGTGATGTTGGTGGAGTACACCACGCCAATCGGCGTTGCCATCGGCAGGCCGCCGGCAAACGGCTTGCCAGCCTTGGCAGTGTGGCAAGCGACGCAGTCCCCCGCTCGTGCCAGATAACGGCCCTTGGCAACCAAGGGGTCTTCGCCAGCGTGCGCAGCTGTAGCCAACAAACCCCCATAGGCCAGCAATGAGATGAGGTATTTCATATTTGCGTACCTCATGCTTGCACCATCGGCCCGGGGTTGGGCAGGTAGTGCTCACGGATGTGGTGCGCGGCCCAATAGGTCAAGGCCCCCACCAGACCGGTCGGGTTATAGCCAAAGTTCTGCGGGAATGCCGAAGCGCCCGTGACGAACACGTTATGTACGTCCCAGCATTGCAGGAATCGGTTGACGACACTGGAGGCGGGGTCGCTGCCCATGATCGCGCCACCCGTGGTGTGGGTACTCTGATAGACCCGGGTGTCGTAATGACTGCCGGGCTTCTTGGCATTGTTCTCGACGCTGCCACCGAGCACCTCGGCGATACGCTGCGCCTTGTCCACGGTGTACTGGGTCATCTTGAACTCGTTGTCGTGCCAGTCGAAGGTGATGCGCAGCAGCGGCTGGCCGTAGGCATCGCGGTAGGTCGGGTCGAGGCTCAGGTAGCTGTCGCGATAGGCCATGACCGAACCTTGAGCGTTGATGCTCATCAGGCGTTGATAACTGTCCTGGGTCGCGGCTTTCCAGCCCTTGCCCCACTTGGGCGCAGCCTTGGGTGTGGTGGCCTGGCCGATGGGGCGCCCACCGGTGCGGTTGTGACGAATGTTCGCCCCGCCAAGGAAGCCCAGCGGCGCGTGGTCGAAGTTGTCACCGTTGAAGTCGTCGATGGCCTGGCCACCGGCACCGGCGCCAATGAACGGATTGAGTTGCGTGCCCTTGGGCAGCATCACGCTGACACCGCCATTCATCTGGTACGCATAGTTCTTGCCCACCACCCCATCCCCGCTGACCGGGTCATAGGGCTTGCCGATCCCCGACAGCAGCAACAGGCGCACGTTGTGCAGCTGGAAGGCCGTGAGGATCACCAGTTGCGCGGGTTGCTCGACCTCGCGGCCCTGGGCATCGATGTAGGTCACCCCAGTGGCCAGTTTGCCACTGCTGTCGAGGTTGACCTTGATCACCTGCGCCTGGGTTTTGACCTTGAAATTCGGACGTTTGAGCAGCACCGGCAGGATCGTGGTCTGCGGCGAGCCTTTGGAATACATGTAGCACCCGTAGTTCTCGCAGAACCCGCAGAAGTTGCACGGCCCCATGCGCACACCGTAGGGGTTGGTGTACGGCTCAGAGGCGTTGGCGGCAGGAATCGGGAACGGCTCGTAGCCCAGTTCGCGTGCGGCCTTGGCGAACAACTGCGCGCCATACACATCTTTCAGCGCTGGCAGTGGAAACTCGCTGCTGCGTGGTGCTTCAAAACGGTTGCCACCCTTGACCACGGTGCCGTTGAGGTTACCGGCCTTGCCAGCGATCCCTGCAACCGCTTCGAAACGGGCAAAGTACGGCTCGAGCTCTTCGTAGCTGACGCCGAAGTCCTGGATCGTCATGCCCTGGGGGATGAAGTGCTTGCCATAACGCTCTTCGTAATGGCTGCGCAAGCGCAGGTCACTCGCCTGGGCGCGCCAGGTCAGGCCGTTCCAGTGAAAGCCCGAGCCTCCGACACCGGTGCCGAGCAGGATCGATCCATGCTGGCGGTACGGTACCGCGACACCGCTGATGTTGTGCCGGAACGTGACCGTCTCGCGGGCCAGGTCCTGGTAAAGCTTGCCGCGCACGGTGTACGCCAGTTCGTCGATGACGTTGGGGTAGTTCGCCGTGGTGGGCGTGTCCTGCATCTCGCCGCGCTCAAGGGCCAGTACCTGCAGGCCCGCGTCGGTCATTTCCATGCCCATGATCGAGCCAGTCCAGCCCAGGCCGACCAGCACCACGTCCACCGGGGGATGTTTGATCGCCATGTCTACCCCCTTTGCCCACTGATCGACACCGGCCCCAGCGGATAGCGCTCGCCGGGGTGGTCGATCCAGTCCATGAAGTCGGCACGGGCACCGGGGAAACCGATCATCTTCCACCCCGCCATATCACGATTGCCGCCGTAGACAGGGTCGGCGAAGTAACCTTCGCGGGTGTTGCGCAGCAGCTGATTGAAGAACTGCGAACTGGGCAACGCTTCCAGCGGCACCTTACCCTCTTCCAGCAGGTGCAACACCTGCGCCTGCATCAGGCTGTCGAGCCCGGCAAAGGGTTGGCCATGGGTTTGCCGGCACCACTGATCGCAGCCGGCAATGCCCAGCCGCAGAATGTCCCGGGGCGCAAGGCGGCCTTGATAGCCCAGCTCCGGCAACTGATCGGTAATGAACGGGCCTTGGCTGTAGAACAACGCGCCGTGGCCGTAGGGCGTGTCCATCTGACGATCGATGAACCCGGGGATGCCACAGGCGATGGCGCCTGGCCCAAGTTCATCGGTGGGGATCAGTTGTTCACAGGCCGCCTGCACGAACGCCCATTCAACGGCGGTGAAGAACCGTGGTCGACAGTCGTCCGGCGGCAGTTGCGTGGTGGCTGGCTGACGAGGTGTATCGCCGAAAGCGGTCGGAACGCCGTGGCTGGCTAGCGTCACCAGCGGGATTAGCGCCAGGCCGCCTTGCAGGAAGCGGCGGCGCGCATTGGGGGTATCGGACATGGGGCTACTCCATGCGGGGCTTGTTGTTCTTATGGGTGCTCAGGCACAGGGGGCAGCGCCTGCCCCCTGTGACAGGCTTTAGCGGTCGACGCCGCCGAGGCACACGTACTTGATTTCCAGATAGTCTTCGATGCCGTAGCGCGAACCTTCGCGGCCAAGGCCCGATTGCTTGACGCCTCCGAACGGCGCCATCTCGTTGGCGATTGCCGCAGTGTTGACGCCGACCATGCCGTATTCGAGGTCTTCGCTGACGCGCAGCACGCGGCCGATATCGCGGCTGTAGAAGTAGCTGGCCAGGCCGAACTCCGTTGCGTTGGCCAGCTCGACCACCTCGTCCTCGCTGGAGAAGCGGAACAGCGGCGCCAGTGGGCCGAACGTTTCCTCGTGGGCCACTTTCATCTGCGCGGTAACTTCAGTGAGCACGGTCGGCTCGAAGAAGCTGCCACCCAGCGCGTGGCGTTGGCCACCTGCGATCAGCCGTGCGCCTTTCTCAAGAGCATCACTGATGTGCTCTTCGACCTTGCGCACGGCGTTCTCATCGATCATCGGGCCTTGGGTCACACCGGCCTCTACACCATTACCCAGGCGCAGGCCCGAGGCAGCAGCGGCGAGCTTCTCGGCAAACCGTTCGTAGATACCGTCCTGCACATAGATACGGTTGGCGCAGACGCAGGTCTGCCCGGCATTGCGGAACTTCGACAGCATCGCGCCTTCCACGGCCAGGTCGAGGTCGGCGTCATCGAAGACAATGAACGGCGCGTTGCCGCCCAGCTCCATGGACACCTTCTTCACGGTCTCGGCGCATTGCCCGATCAGCAGCTTGCCCACCGGCGTGGAGCCGGTGAAGCTGAACTTGCGCACCAGCGGGTGGCCGGTCAGCACGCTGCCGATCTGGGTCGCGCTGCCGGTGACCACACTGAACACGCCAGCGGGGATACCGGCGCGTTCGGCCAGGGCCGCCAGGGCCAGGGCCGACAGTGGTGTCTGGCTGGCCGGGCGCAGCACCATCGGGCAACCGGCGGCCAGGGCCGGGGCCACCTTGCGGGTAATCATCGCGTGGGGGAAGTTCCACGGCGTGATGGCCGCCGTAACGCCGATCGGCTCCTTGGTGACGATGATGCGTTTGTCTGCCGAGGGCTGCGGGATGGTGTCGCCGTAGACGCGCTTGGCTTCCTCGGCAAACCACTGCACGAAGGACATGCCGTTGCCCAATTCGCCACGGGCTTCGGCCAGTGGCTTGCCTTGTTCGGCGGTCAGCAGACGGGCGAGATCTTCCTGATTTTCGAGCATGAGCGCGTACCAGCGCTGCAGCAGCTCGGCGCGCTCCTTGGCGGTCTTGCGCTTCCACGGTTTGAAGGCACGGTGAGCAGCCAGCACCGCGCGTTCGGCTTCGGCGGCGCCCATTTGCGGAATGCGCGCCAGTTCTTCGCCGGTGGCAGGGTTGGTGACAGCAAAGGTTTCGCCGGAATCGGCATTCACCCAGTGGCCGTCGATGAACGCCTGTTGTTTGAGCAAAGAAGAGTCTTTGAGTTCGAGCATCGGTCAGTTGTCCTGGGCAGGTTCAGTGGATGGGTGGCTCGGGCACGGCTTCGCCGGCCTGCAGGAAATCGAAGTCGCAGCCTTCATTGGCCTGGGTCACGTGCTGCTGGTAGAGCGCAGCGAAGGAGCGACCGTAGGTCTTGTGCTGCGGCACATGCCCAGCGCGGCGGCGGGCCAGCTCGTCGTCACTGACGCGCATGTTCAGCGTGCCGGCGGCGACGTCCAGGTCGATGATGTCGCCTGTGCGCACCAGCGCCAGCGGCCCGCCAACGGCGGCTTCGGGCGCCACGTGCAGGACGCAACTGCCATAGTGGGTGCCGCTCATGCGCGAGTCGGAGATGCGCAGCAGGTCACGCACCCCCGCCTCCAGCAGGCGTTTGGGGATCGGCAGGTTGCCCCACTCGGGCATGCCCGGCGCGCCTACGGGACCGCCGTTACGCAGGATCAGCACGGTGTCCGCAGTGACCTCCAGGGCCGGGTCGTCGATCATCCGGCTGAGGGTTTCATGGTCATCGAAGACCAGTGCTGGGCCGCTGTGACGGCGCAGGCGAGGGTCGGCCGCGGAGGACTTCATGACCGCGCCATCGGGGCACAGGTTGCCGCGCAGCAGCGCCAGGGTCGCGCCTTGCTCGAGGCTGACCACCGGGTTGTCGAGGGGGCGAATGATGTCATCGTCGTAGCACGGTGCATCGGCCAGCAGGCTGTCCCAGCTCTGGCCGGTGGCACCTTCGCATTCCAGGTGCAGGTGCGGTTCGATCTTGCGCATCAGTGCGCGCAGGCCGCCGGCGAAATGGTAGTCCTCCATCAGCGCCGTGCCGGACGGGAACAGGTTGAGCAGCACCGGGATCTTCGCGGCCGCCGCTGCCAGCTGGTCGAGGGTCAGGTCGATGCCGGCGCGCCGGGCAATGGCGATCAGGTGGATCGCCGCGTTGGTCGAGCCGCCCATGGCCATGTACACCGCCACGCCGTTGGCGACATGCTTGTCGGTCAACCAGGTCGAGGGACGGCGGTCGCGCCAGACCAGGTCGACGATGACCGAACCACACTGCGAGGCCATCCGCGGGTGCGCACCGTCAGCGGCGGGAATGCTCGATGCACCGGGCAAGGTAAAGCCCATTGCGTCGGCGATGCTGGTCATGGTTGAGGCCGTACCGACGGTGTTGCAGGTGCCGATCGAGCGGGTCATGGCGCCTTCGAGCTCTTCCCAGGCGACCGTGTCGATCAGCCCCAGGCGGCGTTCATCCCAGTACTTCTTGGTGTGGGTGCCAGCGCCGGTCTTGACGCCGCGCCATTGGCCGTTGGACATCGGCCCGGCCGGGCAGTAGATCACCGGCAGGTCCATGCTCAGTGCCCCCATCAGCAAACCCGGGGTGGACTTGTCGCAGCCACCCAGCAGTACGGCGCCGTCGATCGGCAACGAGCGCAGCAACTCTTCGGCCTCCATCGCCAGCAGGTTGCGATAGAGCATGGTGGTAGGCTTGACCATCACCTCGCCCACCGACTGCACCGGCAACTCCACCGGAAAGCCGCCCGCTGCCCAGACACCGCGCTTGACCGCTTCGGCACGTTCACGCAGGTGCGAATGGCAGGGCGACATCTCGCTCCAGGTATTGAGGATGGCAATCACCGGCTTGCCCATGAACTCTTCACGGCGCAGGCCGATCTGCTGCAGACGCTGACGGTGGGCGAACGCACGGATGGTGTCTGGAGCAAACCACCGCTGGCTGCGCAGTTCTTCGATTTTCTTGTGTTTTTCGGACATGAGCTAAGCCTTTGAACAAGGGCGCGACGAAAAATCGTAGCGCTGCGAAATTTTCTTTCAGGAGCATACTCAGATCAATTTCGTAGCGCTACGATTTTTTTCCCTGAAGAAGTGCCCTGACGCCAATCAGGGTGCATTACTGAATCGACAACCCTGCATCGACAACGAAGTTCTGGCCGGTGCAGCCACGGCTGTCGTCGCTGGCCAGGAACAGCGCCAGTCGCGCGCAGTCGCTGGCATCCAAGCGGAACTTGAGCATCTGCTGGTCGATGAAGGCCTGGCTGGCCGCCTCCAGGCCGGCGGGGTCGGCGGCCCACATGGCATCCTGGCGCTCGGTGCGGATGGCGCCCGGTACCAGGCTGTTGACCCGGATGCCCTGCCCGCCCAGTTCACGTGCCAGGGTACGGGTCATACCATTCAGCGCCGCCTTGGCGGTGGTGTAGCAGACCATCCCGGGGCGCCCGCGCATCCAGGAGATCGACCCCATGTTGATGATTGCCCCGCTGCCGCGACGCACCATGCCGGGCGCAACCGCCTGGGCCGCGAAGAAGGCGTGGCGCAGGTTGGTCTGCATGCGCTCGTCCCAGTACTCGACGCTGACATCGGCCATGGCGTGACGGTCATCGCGGGCGGCGTTGTTGATCAGCACATCGACGGCGCCCCAGGTACGCTCCACTTCTGCCACGCAGGCCTGCAACCGCTCGATGTCGCGTACATCGCAAGGCAGGAACAGCGAGTTGGCCCCCAGCGCATGCGCCAGCCCTTGCCCCGCTTCGGCATCGAGATCGAGAAAGGCCACGCGGCTGCCCTGAGCAACGAAGGCTTCGACAAAGGCGCGGCCAATGCCTGAAGCACCTCCGCTGATGAGGACCACCTTGTCGGCGAGGCTTGGATATTGCGTATCGGTATGACGGTTCATGATAGGAAGCTCGTGAATGCGTGGGAAAGGTTCAGCCTGCGAACAGCGGTTCCGCGCAGCCGGGCACATTGACCCGGGTGGCGAATACACAGCCGGACAACGGCCAGTCGGCGAGTTCTTCGGCACTGCGGTTTTCGCGGGAACTGGTGATGTACAGCGTGCGCAGGTCCTCACCGCCGAAGGCGACCATCGTAGGCCAACGCGTCGGCAGCTGGATTTCGTCCAGCACCTGCCCGTCAGGGCTCAGGCGCAACACCCGGCCGCCGTCGAACTGCGCGCTCCAGTAACAACCGGCGCTGTCAAAAGCCGCGCCATCAGGACGCCCGCCGCTGCCCCGCGCAAACTCGCGCAGCAGTTGCCGTGGGCCGGGCTGGCCATCCTCATCCAGTGGGTAGCGGTAAAGCACATGGTTCGGCGTGTCGCTGTGGTAGGCCCACGCGCGGTCCGGGCTGAAGGCCAGGCCGTTGGAAACCATCACATCGCCCGCCATGACCTGGGCGCGATGCTCGGCATCGACCCGCAGCAGTTGCCCGCCATTACGGTCACGCGGCTGCCACAACGTGCCGGCCCAGAAGCGCCCCCAGGGGTCGACGCGGCCATCGTTGAAACGGCTGTACTCGGCGCCCGTCGGGTTCTCGGCCAGGCGCTCGCCCAGCTGCCCCTGGGCATCGAGCAGGTAGATACCACTGCGCAGCGCGACAATGAAGCCGCCTTGCTCGCGCAGGCCGAAACAGCCGAGTTCCTCGGGCAATTGCAGTGTGCTCACGCTGCCATCGCGAGGGTCAAGGCGATGCAGCCGCCCGGCCAGGATATCGGCCCAGTACAGGACCTGTTCACGGACCGACCAGACCGGGCACTCGCCCAGCTCCGACGGCTGCCGGACCACACAGTTCAACGTTTCATTCATGCAGGGTTCTCCAGGTTGCCGCTGGCAGGCAGCAAGCGCAACTCACGTTCGATCGACGCCCCCGGCGCCAGCCAGACCAGGCCGTGCGCCGTGGGCTCAGGGAAGTTGATGGCATTGTTCAGGTGGCTGACCGGCTCGACCGCGATGAAATCCGCAGGCGCTGGCGGCGTGAACACCACCAGGTGCCCAAGCCCTGGGCCGGCCTGCAGGCGCAGGCCGACCTGAGCGTCGGGCCAATACAGGCTGGCGCGAGCATCCCAGCCCTCGAAGCAGTTATCCAGGCCCACTGCACCTGCCGCGCGGGGCTGGCTGAAGTCCCAGGCCTCGGGCAGCGCCGTACGCTTGAGCGGCAGGCCATCCGGCCCGGCCTGCCAGACGTGCGCGGCGCTAAAGCCCAGCTGCAGCTCACCCTGGCGCTCGAAGTACGGGTGCCAGCCAAGCCCTGCCGGCATCGGCTGCTCACCCAGGTTGGTGAGCCCCAGGTGCAGGTGCAGCCCCTCCTCGCTCAGGACGAGGCTCTGCCAGGCAACGAAATCCCACGGCCAATCCTCGGCATCGATGCCGCAGGCAGTGTGACGCAAGCTCAGCCTGCAGCTTTGCGGCGAGTGGGCATCGACCTGCCATGCCCGCTGCCAGCCAAGGCCGTGCAGCGGGTGCGGATGGTCGCCGAAGTTGCCGCGCAGTCGCTGCGCCTGGCCGTTGGCGCTAAAGCGCCCGTGGGCGATCCGGTTGGAGTACGGCACCAGCGGATAGCAGGCGCTGCGCCGCACGCTGTCGCTGCCGTCCCAAGGGCGCAACAGCTCGAAGCGGCCCAGGCGCAGGTAACCCAGCGCGCCGCCAAGGCTTGGCAACACCCCGGCACTCAAGGCACCGCAGGTGAGTTTCAGCAGCGGGTGCACGGTGTGATTCCTCGGTATCAAGACTCAGAAGCTCCAGCGAATACCCAAGGTGCCTGCCCAAGGGTCATAGCCGGCCGCCACGCTCGGGTAATCTTCGCTGAGCAGCGAGAAACCCTGGGTGGAGTGGCTGTTATTGTTGATGTGGGACACATAGGTATACAGCTGGGTATTAGGGTTGAACGAGTAGATGTAGCCGGCATGAGCCGCCCAGGCCCGGGCGCCGGCTGCGCCGATACGCTGAGAAACGCCGAAGGTCAGGTCATTGTGCTCGTCGAGGACGATCCTGGCATTGACCATCTTCGCCGAGGCGAACCAGCGTGCGTCGGTATCACGCTCGGTATACATGTAGTTGGCGCCCCAGATCACACCGCCCCACTGGTAGTTGCCCGACACCACGTGGGTCGTCTGGGTATACAGCTCGCTGCTGGTTTCGCTGGGGGCCGACTCATGGCGGTTGAAGCCATAACCCAGCTTGGTGAAGCCATTGCGATAGCGCACGTTGAAGCCACTGGTGCGATTCTGGTTGGGGCCGTTTTCGATGCTGGAATTGCCGTAGGAGTAACCCAGCTCGGTGGAAAACCCGTTCACTTCAGGCGAGCGGTAACGCACCGTGGTGTCGTAGAAACCGCCGGTGCCGCTTTTGCCCAATACCGCGGTGTGCTCCAGGCTCATGATCGCCGCCATGTTCGACAACCCGTACAAGGCCACGTCCGAATCCAGGAACACCCAGTAGATTGGCATGTACAGGCTACCCATGGCCACCGAGCCGAACGGGCCACTCACGCCCACGCCATAGCCACGGTTGGTCGAGACCTGCCCGCCCTTCCAGATCCTGCGCAGTACCAGCCCGCGCTCGCCAAACGCCTGCAGGGCGTAACCGCTGTCGCCCAGGGCATAGTCAAGCTTTACCCCGAAGCGCGAGGCCTGCAGGTTGCCGTCCGAGACCATGGTGTGGTCGGGGGCGGTCTTGCTGAACGAGCCCGTCTGCACGTTCAGATCGAGAATACCGTAGGGGTTGATGCTGAGGTTGCCGGCCTTCCACACGATCGGCTCGGCATGACTGGGCAGCGCGCAGACGCTAGCCAGCAGGGTGAAGCCAAGGACACGTTGATTCTTGTTATTCATGTCAGCAGCGCTCTTTCATGGCCGCAGTGGGCCGACGCGCCTGCCAAGGCAGGCGCGCATTGGGACAAATCCAGGTAGCCGTGCCGGATCAGAGCACGGTCAGGCTCTCGAACAAGGCTTGCCAGCGGCTGCCCACCCGGCTGAACACCGGCGGTTGCCCCAGTGGCGCCGCCACCTCGACACGCTGGCCGCCCTCGAAGCGCTCGCTGCTCCACCAGTGCTGCCAGGTCTCGCCAGCCGGCAGGTAGACGCTCCAGTGCGTCTTACCCTCGGCATGCACGGGGGCCACCAACAGATCGCGCCCATACAGGTACTGGTCCTGGACGCCATAGCAGCCGGTGTCCTGTTCGTGATGCAGGAACAGTGGCCGCTGCAATGGCAGGCCGCTGGCCTGGGCTTCATCCATCAGGCTTTCGACATAGGGTTTCATGCCGGCGAACAGCCGAGTCATGCGGGCAAAGTGCGCCAGGGTGGCCGGGTCTTGCCAGAACTGCAGGTTCTGGTCCGGGCGGTTGCCTTCGTGCGTGCGCATCACCGGGGTGAACGCCGCCATTTCCGCCCAGCGCTGGAACAGCTCGGCGGTACGGCAGTTGCCATAAAGGCTGGTGTAGCCACCGATATCACTGTGGTGATAGGCATTGCCCAGCAGGCCTGAAGACAATGCGCCACAGATCACTGTCTGCAGGCCATCGTGGCGGCTGAAATCGACCGACTGGTCACCCGCCCAGAGCAACGGGCAGTGCGCCTGCACCCCGCTGTACCCGGCGCGCATGAAGAACAGCGCATCCCCCGTGCGCCCACCCGCGGCAATGGCGCGGGCATTGACCTCGGCCCAGCGCACCGGCCAGGCATTGTGTTCGAGCATGGGGTCGGCACCGCCGGCCAGCTTGACATCGATCGGCAGGTACTCGCCAAAGTCCGCCATCCAGCCTGACAGCCCCTTGTCGAGCATTTCCTGACCGATGATCCGGGTTTCGAACCACTGCGCCGCCGCCGGCAGAGTGAAATCGACCACCCCACAAAGGAACTCGCCGAAGTCGACCAGGTAGGTACCGCCCTCGGCAGTGGTGGCCAAGTAGCCGGCTGCCTGGGCTTCGGCAAACAGTGGGCCGTCATTGCACAGGTAAGGGTTCACGTAGCCGAGGAAACGCAGCCCGCGCTCATGCAGGCTGCCGACCCAGGCCTGGTGGTCCGGGTAGCGCTCGGCGTTCCACTGCCAGTCCCAGAACAGGCGCTTGCCGAACGAGGTGATGCGCAACCCTTCCCAGTCTTCGCACCAAAGTGCGCTGACTTTCGCACCCTCTTCGAGCGCGGTCTTCAGGTGCTGTTCCGCATGCTCTCGGCCGTTCTTCAGGCCGAGGATCGCCCCGTCGAGCACCCACCCCGGCAGCCGTGGCTGGCGGCCGAAATAGCGGCTCAACGCACCGACCAGATCGATGTAGCTGTCGCCGACGAAGAATTCCAGCGCCTCCGGTATCGCCCACACCTGCAGCTCGTGGAAATCGCCCTGGCGGAAGTCGAAATCGGCGTAGGCGCAGGTGACCAGGTGCGCGCAATAGCGGCGCGAGGACATGAATGTCGGTTGCGGGTAATTGGTGTGGTAGTAGTCACCACCGGCATTGGCTTCGTTGTCGGCCTGCAAGGTCAGCCAGGTCGATTTGTCCCGGCCTACGCCCGGCTCGGAAGTCCACAGCGGGAAGTTGTGCCCGCGCAGGTTCAGATAAGACATCTGCTCGCCGCAGCCCCAGACCTGCTCATCCGCTTCGGCCGGCAGACGCAGCCACAGGCGGTTGCAACCTGGCTGCGGCGCCTGCATGAGCAGGCGCACGCGCTCGCCCTGGCAGTCCAGGCGCAGGGTCAGCAGCAGCGGTCCCTCGGCCCAGGCGCGCAGCTCGATCAGACCCGCCTGCGCATCGAGCCGGGCGTGGCGCAGGGCAACCCGCTCCTGCACGTAGTCACGGATGCGGAAATTGCCGCGCTGCATTTCAATGTCGGCCTCGCCGTAGCCGGCAAACACCGCAGGCTGCAGCGGGCTGTGGCACCACAGCAGGCGCCCGTCCACTTCCAGGCGGATCTGCTCACCTGCCTGGTGCAGGTTCACGTTCTGGGGGATGGATACGCTATTCATCGTGGGTTGGTCTCATAGTCAGGCAGGGCATGGGTGACAGTCAGGTGTCGAAAACGGCGGCGGCACAGGGCGACGCCGGCAAAGGCCAGCAGCCAGGTCAGCGCCAGCAGCGGCAGGTAGAGGCCGGAAGGTCCGCCGACACGGGCGACCCCCAGCGGTGAGAAGGTCAGGTAGATGGAAACCAGGGCTGCGAACAGCACCACACTGAAGCTGCCGGCATGTCGCCATGGGGTAAGGTCCACGGTGCGCGCCGGGGTCGGCGAGACATACGGGGTAGCGCGGTCGAAGTGCTTGCGCAGCAGCACCAGCAAGGCCATCTCGATGGCGAACATGATGCCCATGACATGGATGAAGCTGATGCCCAGGTGTGTGTCGATCTTCAGCCCCAGCACCAGCACCGCGTAGCACACCGCATGCAGGCCGAGCACCAGTTTGGCCGGTGTCGCACCGCCACGGACGCTGAAGAAACCGAACAGCATGATGGCAATGATCGGCATGTTGAAGAAGCCGGTGAAGCGGCGCAGTACCGCATAGATGCCTTCCGGGGTGTACATCAGCATCGGTGCCACCACCAGCGACACCAGTGCCGCAATCACACTGACGCGTTTGCCGAAGCGCACCAGTGCCTCGTCCGAGGCCATGGGCCGGATCGACTTGTAGAAGTCATAGGTCAGCAGCGTGGCCGTGCCATTGATGATCGCGTTGAAATGGCTCATCACGGTGCCGAAGATCACCGCCACGAAGAACCCTTTCATCCACCAGGGCATCAGCGCCGCGACCAGTGCCGGATAGGCCAGGTCCGAGTTGGCCAGTGGCTGGTCGCGGAACAGGTGCCAGGCGATCACCCCAGGCATCAGCATGGCCAGCGGCACCAGCAGCTTCAGGCAACCCGACAGCAGCACGCCCTTCTGGCCCTCGGCCAGGTTTCGGGCGGCCATGCTCTTCTGCACGATGGCCTGGTTGGTGCACCAGTAGAACAGGTTGGCGAAGATCATCCCGGTGAACACCGCGCCGAACGGCACCTTGTCTTCACTGCCGCCAATGGCGTTGAGCTTCTGTGGGTTGTCGTGCAACAGGGTCTGAGCACCGGACAACACGTCACCCTGCCCCAGCGTCCACAGGCCGATGATCGGAATCAGTATCACCACCACCAGCAAGCCGATGCCGTTGATGGTGTCTGACACCGCCACCGCCCGCAGCCCGCCCAGCACCGCATAGGCGGCGCCGATCACCCCGGTGGCGACGATCAGCAGGCTGATGGTGGCCGGGTAGGACCAGCCGAGAATGCCCTGCAGGTCGAAGATCTGGTTGAAGGTGATCGCACCCAGGTACAGCGAGGCCGGGTTGAGCACCAAGGTGTAGGTGGCAACCATCAGCGCGCTGACCACCCGGCGAGTGGTGCGGTCGTAACGCTTCTCGATGAACTCCGGCAGGGTCGAAAAGCCGCCGCGCAGGTAGCGTGGCAGGAAGAACAGGGCCAGGGCGATCGTCGAAACGGCAGCAGTCGCTTCCCAGGCCATGGAACTTAGGTTGTGGGCGTAAGAGTCACCATTGAGGCCGACCAGTTGGTCGATCGACAGGTTGGTCAGCATCATCGAGCCGGCAATGAACCAGCCATTGAGGCCGCCGCTCGCCATGAAGTAGCCATGGGCGCCGACGTCCTTGGCCTGGCGGGTGAACCGATAGGAGATCACTGCAACCAGCACAGTGAAAAACAGCATGCTCAGGAAGGTAAAAAGGGAAGTGCTCATTTTTATATTTGTTCTCCAACGCGGGTTGGGCAGCGTTGCAACGGCAAAATCGCAGCGCTGCAAAATTACCCGATGAGCTTATCGCAGGCGAAATCGTAGCGCTACGATTTTATTCGAAATGACACACTGATTTTCGAAAACGAACACCTGTGGGCCAACGAGGCGCTTTTGCGATTGACTTGGCATCGCCGCGCTCGCATGCTTTTGCCTTCGAAAAATGAGGTGGCGATGAGCGACAGATCAGACAGCGAAATCAGCATCGGCGAAGCACGCCGCCCCCGAGCCAACCGGGTGACCATGGGTGTGGTTGCTGAACAGGCCAAGGTCTCCCCCAGCACGGTTTCGCTCTTTCTGCGTGACCCCGAAGCGGTCTCCAGCAAACGTGCAGAGCGAATCCGCCAGGCCATCGCCGACACCGGCTACACCATCAACCGTCTGGCCGGCGCACTGGCAGGCAACCACAGCCGGACAGTCGCCGTGATCGTGCCCTCGATGGTCAACGCGTTCTTCTCGGAAACCCTCAGCGCCATGCAGGAAGTGTTCGAGAGCCGTGGCTACCAGCTGCTGATCGGCAACAGCGACTACGACCCGGAACGTGAGCTGGAACTGCTGCGCGCCCACTTGTCCTGGTCGCCGTCGGCCCTGGTCGTCACCGGCAGTGACCACACTGCCGCCCGCCCGCTGCTCGAAGCCACCGGCATTCCGGTGGCACAGATGTGGGAGCTGGGCAACGACCCGTTCCACCTGCAAGTCGGCTTCTACCACGACGCCGTCGGCGCGGCCCTGGCCGAGCACTTGTATGCCCAGGGGTTGGAGCGTTTCGTCTATGTCGGCACGCGCATGCACCTCGACCACCGCGCCCGTCAGCGTGCCGCAGGGTTCAGTGCGTGGCTGGCCGACAAGGGGCAGACCGCGCAAGTGATCGCGCTGGAACAGAACACCTCGCAGGCCGAGCTCAGCGAAGTGTTCGATGAAATCGCCCGCCACGGCGACGGGCCACAAGGGCTGTGCTGCTCGAACGATGTGCTGGCCATCGCGGCACTGTTCGAAGCCCAGCGCCGCGGCATTGCCGTGCCGGAACAACTGGCGATCGCCGGCTTTGGCGACCTGCCACTGAGCAAGCTCAGCGCGCCGCGCCTGACCACCGTACGCCCCTACCCTGCCGAGATCGGGCGGACCGTGGCCAGCCAGCTGTTGACCTGGATTGAAGCGGGCACCCTCCCCGATCAACCCCAAGTCGTTGACCTGGGCTTCGAGTTGGTCGTGCGCGAGAGCAGTGTGCGCCAGTAACAGGCGCACGCAGTACCACCGGTCAGGCTAAGCGGCCACCAGCACCTTGCCGATCAGGCTCACGCCTGCCAGCAGCAACAGGCCGAACACCGCCAGGCGCAGCACCCGCGGTGAAATGGCCAACGGGTGCCGGCGCATCCACCAGGTCAGCAGGAACACGATCGGCAATGCCTCCAGCGCGAGGTAGCCCGCCTGCAGCTCGAACCGGTGTGTCGCCACCACCACGCTCAGGCGCATCAAGGCATTGACCGCGAACACCACGATCAGCGTGTCGCGGATGACCTGCACGGCCAGTGGCTGGCGATAGAGCAGGTAGACCAACGGCGGCCCGGCGCTGGAAAACAGCCCGCCCATCACCCCGGAAACACTGGCAAAAAAGGCGAAACCAACCCGCCCCGACATCTGCTGGCGACCTTGGGACTGCAGCACCAGCATGAAGCTGCAGACGATGATGGTGATGCCGAGGATGATCTCCAGCAGGTCTCTCTCATGCGTACCCAGCAATGACAGCAACTGCACGCCTCCCACGACGCCCACCAGGCTGCAGGCCAGCACCAGCAGTACGAGGCGGCACGGCAGCTCCGGCCACTTGCGCACCATGACCAGCGCGTTGGCCAGTGTCAGAATCGAGCTCACGTTCGCTACGGTTTCCATGGGCGCCAGGCCTAACATGCCCGTCAGCCCCAGCAACAACAGGCCGAAAGCAAAGCCGGTGGCGTTCTGGGCAAAGGTGGCGACGACGACACACAACATGAAACCAAAATGCTGCCAAAGCTCCATCACCGCGCGCCCTCACGCACCGGGTGCAGCACCCGGCCGGAGGCAAACAGCGCTGCCAGGTTGGCAAGCACCCTGTCGGCCATGGCCTGACGTGTTTCCTGGGTGCCACTGGCCACATGCGGCGACAGCACAACCGTATCCAGTTCACGCAAGGCGGCAGGCACGTGCGGCTCATCCGCAAACACGTCCAGTGCCGCCCCGGCAATCCGGCCGTTGCTCAGCGCCTCGATCAGCGCAGGCTGATCCACTACCGAGCCCCGCGCCACGTTAACCAGCATCCCATTGGCGCCCAGTGCCTCCAGCACCTGCTGGTTGACCAGCCCGTCGGTGGCAGTGCCACCGGGCACAGCCAGCACCAGGAAATCACTGCGCTCGGCCAGTGCCAGCAACGACTCGTGGTAGGCGTATGCCAGCTGCGGCTTTGGCCTACGGCTCGAATAGCTCACCTGCATGCCAAAGGCGCTGGCACGCCGGGCAATGGCCTGGCCGATCGGCCCCATGCCAAGGATGCCGCACCTCTTGCCGCCCAGCGCGGTGGTCAGACCAAAGCGCTCTGCACCCCAGCGCCCAGCCCTGACGAAGCGGTCAGCCACCACCACTTGCCGGGCGACGGCCAGCAGCAGGGCCATGGCGGCGTCAGCCACGCAATCGTTGAGCACATCCGGTGTGTTACTGACCTGGATACCACGGGCGCTGGCTGCTTTCAGGTCGACGGCGTCGGTACCCACACCGAAGCAGACGATGGCGCGCAAGGCCGGTAACTGCTCGATCAGGTTCGCGCTGGCACCGTGCACTCCCGTGGTCACCACCGCCTGCACGTGTGCGCCCTGCTCGGCCAGCAGCGCGGCAGGCGAATCGCAGCGCCACAGATCCAGTAGCCGATAGTGCTGCTCAAGCTGTGACTGCAAGGCAGGCAGCAGTGGGCCAACGGTCAGCACCCACGGTCTTGCATCAGACATCACGATTCTCTCTCTTGCCAGGTATAGCTGCGGTCAGTTCAAGGCGACGCAGCGGGCCGACCACCACCAGGTAACTGAACATCGCCAGCAGCGCATTGGCCGCAACGAACACCAGTGCCATGTTGAACGAACCGGTGGCCTGCACGATGAAGCCAATGATGATGGGGGTGGTGATGCCACCGATGTTGCCGAAGGTGTTGAACAGCCCGGCCGTCACCCCTCCGGCCTGCCGTGGCGCGGCGTCGGCCATGACCGCCCAGCCCAGTGAGGCGAAGCCTTTGCCGAAGAAGGCGAACGCCATGATCGCAATGACCATCCAGGGCAAGGACACGTAGTTGCAGATGATCATGCTGGTGGAGGCCAGCAGCCCGACGATGATCGGCACCTTGCGCGCCAGGCTCAATGAGCCGGTCTTGCGCATGATGCCGTCGGAACAGAGGCCGCCAAGCAGGTTGCCGACGAAACCGCAGATCGCCGGGATCGAGGCCAGGAAGCCGGCCTGCAGGATCGACATGCCGCGCTCCTGCACCAGGTAGATCGGGAACCAGGTGGTGAAGAAATAGGTAATGGTGGAGAAGCAGTAGTGGCCGATGTAGATCCCCACCATCATCCGGCTGGTCAGCAACCCCTTGAGGATCGCAGGCAGTTTCAGGGCGCCGTCGGCTTCGCGCTGCTTGCCGAGGTGGGCATCCATGTCGACCACCGCACCGCCTTCACGCAGGTAGTCCAGCTCGGCCTGATTGATACGCGGGTGTTCCAGGGGCGAATGCACATTGCGTACCCAGACCCAGGCCATGATGAATCCCAGCACGCCCATCATCAGGTACACCGAACGCCAGCCATAGGCGTGGATCAGCCAGCCGCTGATCGGCGCGAACAGCACGATCGCGAAATACTGGCCGGAGTTGAAGATCGACGAAGCCGTGCCCCGCTCACTGGCCGGGAACCATGAGGCGACCATCCGGCTGTTGCCCGGTGCCGCAGGCGCTTCGGCCAGGCCCACCAGAAAGCGCAGGGCAAAGAATGCAGTCACCACCAGGCTGACGTTCGAGCCGCCGTTGAACGCCTGGACCAACGTCAGCAGCGACCAGCAGAAAATGCTGACGGCATAGGTGCGCTTGGAACCGTAGCGGTCCAGCAGCCAGCCACCGGGTAACTGGCCCAGCACATAGGCCCAGGCGAACGCCGAGAATATCCAGCCCATCTGCACCGGGCTGAGCGCGAACTCCCCCTGGATGGCGGAGCCGGTGATCGACAGGATGCCGCGGTCGCCGTAGTTCAGCGTCGACACGAGGAACAGGATGAGAATGATCCAGTAGCGCGTGCGTGAAGGCGTCGCTGTTGCCGCGGTGCTGGCCGCGACGTGGCCGGAAATGGGTGCCTGATTCATCGAGAGTCCTTCCGGCGCGCGATGGCGCCGGTTTGTTGTTCTTGTAGGGATGCTCAATCGGCTACCGCAACACGGAGGTAGCCTGCGCTGGGTGCAACGGTAGCGGTCAGTAGGCTGTCGCTACCGCTTCGGGCGCCTGGCGGCCTTTCAGGGCCACCAGCAGTTCATTGGCCTTGCTCATCATCATCGCCATATCCGAGGCCACGGCGGCGAAGGCGTAGCCCTGCTCCAGGTAGCTGCCGACCAGCTCCGGCGTGCCGCCGACGATGCCGATGGGCATGCCGATGGCTTTGCAGCGCACGATCGCGTCGCTGATCATGGCCTGGATATCAGGGTGCGCCGGGTTGCCGATATGGCCACAGACACTGGACAGGTCACCTGGGCCGAGGAACAGCGCATCGACACCCGGCACGGCTGCGATTTCCTCGAGGTTGGCCAACGCGGTGGCGGTCTCGATCTGCAGGATGCAGCACACCGAATCATTGGCCTGATGGCCATAGCCCTTCCAGGTGCCGTAGCGGCTGGCGCGGTGCACGGCTGCGAAGCCGCGGGTGCCCATCGGTGGATACTTGACCGCGCTGACGGCTGCTCTGGCCTGCTCGGCATTCTCCACGAACGGCACCATCACATTGGTCGACCCCAGGTCCAGTGCGCGCTTGAGCAGCACCGGATCATTGGCGGCAACTCGCACGATCGGCTGCGCACCGGTGCATTGGATGGCCTGCAGAATGTGCCAGAGGTCGCGGAACTCTATCGGTACGTGCTCCATGTCCACGAGCAGCCAGTCGAAGCCTGCGTAACCCAGCGCTTCTGCCGTGCTGGGCGATGCGGACATGAGCCAGGTACCGAGCGGTGCAGATTGGCGTTTCAGCAGAGGGATGAAGGTGGGGGGCGTGACAGCAGTGGACATGGCGACCTCCTGAGGGTTGATCAACCAGCGCTACGAAGCAAAATCGTAGCGCTACGATTTTTCCAGAGAGCCTACTGGATTATTAATCGCAGCGCTACGATTTTATCCGCCTGGCCCCTCTGAGCCCGCGTCAGACGCCCGAAATTTGGCGGGCCAGAGGTCAGTACGAGCCAGCCGGAACCTGTCACTCGCCTTCACAGTCAATGTTCACAGATAACGGTGAGCATCGGCTTTGCCTGATAGCGGGGCTTGCCATTGCCAATCACGCATTTGGCTTGTCCGAGGTATCGTGCTTGAACACAAAGCCCCTCCCCTCACAACGGCGCGCTCTGGACTGGCTGAACTTCTTCTTGGCCGACGTGCGCGACGGGCTCGGCCCTTACCTGGCCATCTACCTGCTTGCCGTGCACCATTGGCAGCCGGCCGAAATAGGCCTGGTGATGAGCCTGGCGGGCATCACGGCATTGCTGGCGCAAACGCCAGCCGGAGCGCTGATCGACAGCACCAAGGCCAAGCGCGCAGTGGTGGTGGTCGCCGCCCTGCTGGTGACCGGTAGTTGCCTGCTACTGCCGTGGCTATCGTCATTCGCTGCAGTGGCCATTACGCAGACGGTCGGTGCCCTGGCGGGTTCGGTATTCGCGCCGGTAATCGCCGCCATCTCGCTGGGCATCAGCGGCCCCAAGGCATTCACACGCCGAGTGGGCCGCAACGAAACGTTCAACCACGCCGGCAATGCCTGCTCGGCCTTGCTGGCAGGAGGGTTGGCCTACCTGTTCGGCCCGGTGGTGGTGTTCTACCTGATGGCCTTCATGACCGTGGCCAGCATCGTGGCCGTGGCCCGGGTAGACGCCGCAGCCATCGACCACCAGTTGGCACGTGGCCTCGACCACGGCCCCGGGGGTGATGGCCACCCTGCCGGGTTGAAGCTGCTGCTGCACAACCGCACCCTGCTGGTATTCGCCGTGTGTTGCGCGCTGTTCCATCTGGCCAACGCGGCGATGCTACCGCTGGTAAGCCAGAAGCTGTCGCAGATTGATCTGCGCCTTGCCACGCCGCTCACCTCTGCCTGCATCGTCGCGGCGCAGTTGGTGATGGTGCCGATGGCGTTGCTGGCAGGGGCCAAGGCCGAGCATTGGGGACGCAAGCCGTTCCTGCTGGCCAGCTTTCTCATCCTGCCACTGCGAGGTGTGCTTTACATGGTTTCCGACAACCCGTTTTGGCTGGTAGGTGTGCAACTGCTCGACGGCATCGGCGCGGGTATTTTCGGTGCGTTGTTCCCGATCGTGGTCAAGGACTTGACCGAAGGTACCGGACGATTCAATGTCAGCCTCGGCGCGCTGACGACGGTATTCGGGGTGGGTGCTGCGTTGAGCCCTGGGATTGCCGGGCTGGTAGTCCAGAACGCTGGCTACGATACGGCATTCCTGACCCTGGCGGCCATTGCCGGGGCCGCCTTCATACTGGTGCTGGTAGCGCTGCCGGAAACCCTCCCAGGCGCTTCGCCGTCGCCCTCGTATACGCCTAAGCCCAAGCCTGCTGGACACTGAACGCCCCATGCCTGTCAGCGAAAATGCACCGATCATCTGGGCCATCGCGACCCTGGCCACCTGTGGCGTCATCCCCATTGGCGCCGCGCAATAATCGGCAGGCGCTTTCGGCTGTTCTTTCGCTACGACTCAAGATCCAAGGTCATCGTCTATGCATGGGTCAACGACCAAAATACCTTACGGTCCGCAGGCAGCAAATCCGATCCCTAAGCCGTATTCGAGAAGATGCTGGGCCGCGGCAACCTTCCTGATGACTGGGATGCGCTGACTGCTGCGACGCGTAGCGACTGGGACGAGCCAAAAGCATATGGTGCGCAAAAGGGTAAGAGATTGCACTTTCTGCGCCAGCACCGCCCCCGGTGGGTCCACTGTAATCCACTCGTAGCTGCTGTAAAAAGGGGTACATCGGGGGTATAAAACCAATTCCCCATTCATAACCATTTGATTTATAAGAATGGCCAAATGTTCTTCGGCGACCCCGATAGCTTGTGACTGACTTCCATAATGCACGTTCAGCGGCTACGACGTTGAATGCGCTGACCGCTGACCAGGGCATAGAAGACTGGACCACTTCAACCCCGAGATCCGCTCCAGCTGCGCGCAGCTGTGCAAGGCGCTGGTTGATACCTTGTTGAAGGTCGCCGCGCAGTTGCGCCCGGTGCTCCGCCAACTGGGCGTCGTCCCCGACCAGCTCAGGGCGCCTCAACTCCCCTGAGCGTTCAACACTCGTTGGGGGTGTTCAAAATGTGGCAGCCATGCTGCCGACCATGTCCGCGGCCCGGGTTGCGGGCATGAAGCGGTGCCGCATGGCGACCATGTCGATTACCTGGTCGATGGCCACCTGCACCACCCCCACGGCGATTACTGCCAGGACCACGGCCCGATAACCGTGGTCAAATGACCGCACTCGGTTGAATACATACGCCTGAGAAACCCCCTGTTCAGATGTTTCAGAAGATGTAGAATCGGCCCGCCACATCAAACCTGTTAATTCAGTTGCCATCCCGAGTCCTGCCATGAAGCTGGCCCGCCACACACGATCAAATGTCGCCTGGGTGCTGTATTTCAGCATTCTGTTCGGCTCGTTGCTGTGCGCGATGGGCCATGGGCAGGTGGCCGGGTTGCGCCTTGCTGGCCTGGATGACGCCGCCTGGTGCACCGCCGATGCCAGCGGCGTCATCAAGGGCAAGCAAGACAACACCGACCCGATGTTGCCTACCGGCGGTGACTGCGTAATCGCCAGCCTGTTCAGCGCAACGCTGCTGGCGGTTTTTTTCGGTCTGTTGACCCTGCTCGCCGGACTGTCAGGCAGCCCCTTACCCAGCCAACCCACCCCACGCCTGCCCAAGCAGCGTTGGCCCCGTGTAAATCCCCGCGCCTCTCCTGCTTCGCTTCCCGCGTTCTGACATCGCCCCCGAGCCACCTGACCGGCATCGGCGGTGCGTTCATCGATTTCAACCAGGAAGCTTTGCATGCTCCGCATGACCACATTGGCGCTGCTCGTTGGCAGCGCAACCTGCGCCTGGGCGCAGGATGAAACCCTTACATTGCCGTCCAGCACCGTTACAGCCACCGCCGACCAACCAACCGAGGCCACGCGCCTGGATCTCGACCGCCCCATCGAAAGCGGCTCGCGCCTGAACCTCAGCGCCCGTGAGAACCCCGCTTCGGTCAGTGTGGCCGACCGCAAGACCATGGAGCGTATCGGCGCGCGCAACTTCCAGGACGCCGCCAACGCACTGCCTGGCGTGAACGCCTCGGCTCCGCCAGGCTGGGGCGGCTATGTGTCGTACCGTGGTTTCAATGGCGCGCAGATCAGCCAGTTGTTCAACGGCATCAATTTGCAGTATGGCGGCGCAGCGCGCCCGGTGGGCGCCTGGATCTACGACCGCATCGAATTGCTCGGCGGGCCCTCCTCCTTCCTCAATGGCAGCGGTGCTGTCGGTGGCAGCCTGAACTTCATCACCCGACTGGCAAGCCGTGACGAAGACACATTTGAAGGGCGCGTCAGTTATGGCCGCTTCGACACCACGGAAACCTCGGTCGGCTTCAACAAGGCGCTTAACACAGGCGACGGCCCGCGCCATTACGCCCGTCTCGACTACAGCCGCACTAGCACCAACGGCTACATCGATCGCCAGGAGAATGGGGCCGGCAACCTGGCCTTCTCGCTGCTCAGCGACATCAACGAGCAGCTCTCGCACACACTGGCCATCGAATACCTGGAAGAGAAAGAAGCCAGCCCCTACTGGGGCACTCCGGTATTGCAGCCATTGGTCGGGACCCTGCACATCGACAAGCACAACCGCTTCAACAACTACAACGTTGAAGACGGTCGCTACGAACAGCGCACTCGGTGGCTACGCTCGATCACCGACTACCGCTTCGACGACAATACCCAACTGCGCAATACCTTCTATCACTACAACGGCCAGCGCGATTACCGCAACCTCGAGGTGTATCGCTACAACGCCGACAACAGCGCCATCGCTCGCTGGGGCGGCTACCGCCAGCGTCACGACCAGGAGGTGAACGGCGACAAGGTCGAGCTGACCCATCAGGGTGACTTGTTCGGCCTGGCCAGTGACTGGGCGTTGGGCATGGATTACAACACCAACCAGCAAACCAACTACCCGCTGTCCAAGGGCGCGTTCGACACGGTTGACCCGAATGGCTTCGAGCCAGGGCATTTTCTCGATATCCCCGGCATGGACGCGCCCATGACCAAGGGACGCACCACCACCACCGACACTACCTCGGCTTTCGTTGAGAACCGTACCCGTCTGACGGATCAGCTGTCATTGATAACCGCCTTGCGTTATGACCATATCGATTTCGACGTGGTCGACCACGTTGCGCGAGCCAAACTGGACAGGCGCTGGGACGCAGTTACCGGTCGCCTGGGCCTGGTCTACGACCTGACCCCGAATGTCAGCCTCTATACCCAATACAGCACCTCGGCCGAGCCGCCGGGAGGGACACTGACCAGTGCCTCGATAAGCCAAGTGGGCGACTTCGACCTGAGCACCGGGCGCCAGGTCGAGGTGGGCAGCAAGTTCGACTTCCTCGATGGCCGCGGTACCGCTACTGCAGCGGCTTACCGGATCGTGCGCAAGAACATCTCGGTGCCCTCCTCGACCGTACCCAACACCACCGAGCAGGCCGGCCAGCAGACCTCCACCGGGATCGAGCTGGCGGCCTCGTTCAAGGTCACGCCCAAGCTGCTGGCGGCAGGTAACTTCAGCTGGGTTAACGCCGAATACGACGAATTCAACGAGACCATCAGCGGTGTGGTGTATTCACGCAAAGGCAAGAACCCGGTAAACATTCCCGACCGTGTGGCCAACCTGTGGCTGACCTACGACCTGGCGCCAGGTTGGCAGGTCGGCGCCGACGCCCGCTACGTGTCGTCGGTATACGCCAACACCGCCAATACCGCGTGGGTACCGTCGTACACCGTCTACGGGCTGTCCATGACCCACGACCTGGACAAGCACGTGCAGGTCAGCGCCCGCCTGCGCAACCTCACCGACGAGGTCTACGCGCGCTTCATCCACCAGACCAACACTCAGTATTACCTGGGTGAACCGCGCAGCCTGGAAGTCGCTGTGCAGTGGCGCTACTGATGAGCGTGAAGCGCCAGCTGTACCTGTGGCACCGCTGGCTGGGCATCGTCGCCTGCCTGTTCATGGCGCTGTGGTTCGTCTCCGGGGTTGTCATGCTGTACGTCGGCTACCCCAAGCTGACACCGGCCGAGCGCCTGGCCCACCTGCCGGCTTTGCCGGCGGGGTGCTGCGCGGAGTTGCCCGAGCATTGGGCGCAACAGCCGCTGAAGGCGCTGCGCCTGACCAGCCTGGGCGGGCGCGCGCACTACCTGCTGGAACTGGCCGACGGTCGCCGCGTCATCCTCGATGCCGCCAGCGGCGAGCCTCTGGCTCGGGCCGACGCAGCCTGGGCCCTGGCCAATGCCCGGCAGTATGCCGGTGACGCCGGGTTGGCTTACCTGGGCACCGTGGACGAGGACATGTGGACCCACTCCAGGGCATTGGATGGCGACCGCCCCTTGCATCACGTACAGGTGGACGATACAGCCGGCACCTGGCTGTACCTGTCCAGCCGCACCGGCGAAGTGGTGCGTGACGCCACCGCCCAGGAGCGTGCCTGGAACTGGGTCGGTGCATGGCTGCATTGGCTCTATCCGCTACGGGGCGGGTTCGGCTTCGACAACGGCTGGCGTACCCTGGTGATCGGCCTGTCCCTGGCCGCAACGGTCATGGCGCTCCTGGGCATGACCGTTGGCATTCTGCGCCTGCGGCTGCGCAAGCGCTATCGCAGCGGCTCGTGCAGCCCCTACCCTGGCGGCTGGCTGCGCTGGCACCACATCGGCGGGCTACTGTTCGGCACGGTGCTGGTGCTGTGGGTATTCAGCGGACTCATGTCGATGCGCCCCTGGAGTGTGACCGACAGTCGTTCGCAGCTGGCCCCCCAGGCGCTACGTCAGGGGCCGCTACGGGCGATGGATATCGGCCAGACGGTTGCCCAGGCCATGGCCAGCCTGGGCCGGGAGCCTGGGTTCAACCCTGTCGAAATCCAGTGGCAACGCCTGGGCGGCGACACCTTCCTGGTTGCCCGCAATGCCGCCGGCGATAGCCGGATTCTGGAAGCCGGCGCGCCGCCGGCGCGGGCCTTGTCCGAACGACGCTTGCTGACGGCGGCCCGTGCGATGGCGGCAGGCGTTGTGGTACAGGCCAACTGGCAAGGGCACTACGACGCCTACTATTTCACCCGTGACGCCCAGAGCATGTACGGCTTTCAGAGCCGCCCACTGCCGGTACTGCGTCTGCGCTTCAACGACCCCGCCAGCACGTGGGTCTACCTCGACCCGGCCAGCGCAGAAGTGGTCGCCAGCCACGATGCCAGGCAACGCGCCGGTCGCTGGCTGTTCAACCTGTTGCACAGCTGGGATCTGCAGCCACTGCTGCAAAGGCCGGTGTTACGCGAAGGCCTGATCATCGCCTTGAGCATAGGCGGCCTGGTGGTTTCACTCAGCGGCGTCGTACTAGGCTGGCGAAGGCTACGCAGAATGACCGCTCGAGTTCGCGGTTGAGCCTCCTTTCGTGTTTCGCAGCGGCCTGAGCGATTGCCGCTGATCAGTGAAAAAACAAAAGCCGGGACGGTATTGCGCCCCGGCTTTTGTTTGACCCGATGAAAACCCTGCCAAGAGTAAAACACCGGATCAACTTCAACGTAGCACGGCACCTGCAAGCCAAGCTGGCCGTCGAAACCGCGCGACTCATCGGTCAAGGCTTGTACGGGGTGGACCTCAAGCAGACCGGCAACCGCGTGCTGGTAATCGAAGTCAACGACAACCCCAACCTCGACGCCGGCATCGAAGATGCCGTGCTGGGTGATGAGTTGTACCGCCGTGTGCTGCTGGCCTTCCTACAGCGGCTTGAACGCAAACATCTTGGCCAGGCCTGGTGAGCGATGATCGAATGTTACCGCACCGAGCACGGTGCCCTGCTTGCGTCCCCAGAGGATCAGGCCAGCATCTGGTTGTGCGTGACGCCAGACGCCACCGAGCAGTCCCGGTTGTGCGGGCGCCTGGGGGTCAGCGTCCAGGCGCTGGAGTCCTCGCTGGATCCGGACGAAGTGGCGCGTATCGAGATCAAGCCCGACCACCTGTTCCTGATCTGGAAGCGCCCGGAGAGTTTCGATGGCCGAGTCTTCAACGTGTCATCGTTCGGCGTGGTGCTCAGCGAGAAGCGCCTGATAGTGATCTGCTCCAGGAACTCCCTGCTCGCCGGGGTGGATCGCCAGGCCGGCATCAGCACCCCGCTGGATGTGCTCATGGCGATGCTGGCCGAAAGCGTGCATCACTACCTGGGGCATTTGCGGGTGGTCAAGCAGGTGGCCAGGGAGATCCAGTTACAGTTCGACCGGCCCATGGACAGCCAGCACCTGGTGCAGATGTACAGCCTGAGCGAGAGCTTGGTCTATTACGTCAACGCGATCCAGAGCAACGGCGCCGTGCTTGCGCTATTACGCAGCCACGGCCAGAAACACGGTTTCAGGCCTGAACAGCTGGAGGCACTCAACGACCTGATCATCGAGAACGAGCAGAGCTATCAGCAGGCGAACATCCACGCCCAGGTTTTTACCAACCTCATCGAGGCACGCGGCAACCTGGCCAATAACGGCATGAACCAAGCGCTGCGCAATTTGACGTTGATCAACGTGGTGTTCCTGCCGTTGAACCTGTTGGCCAGCGTTGGTGGCATGTCGGAGTTCAGCATGATGACCGCCAGCATGCCCTGGTGGCTGTCATTTCCGGCGCTACTGCTGGGCATGGCGGCGTTGGGCGGGGGCATGGCTGTGGCTTTGCGGCGCGTGGCATGAGCCCTTGCCCTCTACTTCTTGAGTAGACGCAGGCCGTTGAACATCAACAAAAGGCTAAAGCCGGTTTCAGCGTTCTTCTTTTTATTGTGCCTTTACGCCTGCATGCAGAAAACCGACAGCAACTTGATCTGGAGGAGCTGTAATCTCGATGCACGCCACTGAAACGGCGTACTGGTAACGCACGGATCAACTCGCCCAGCGCAAACGCAAGGCAACCTCTCCAATTTCCAGACTGACTGGCAGGAAGATTCTCATGGAAAACTCAGACATCGGACTGTTTTTACTGGCACTGATAGCCATCACAGGGACGCTCATCAGTCTGTTCGAACGCCGTACCAATAAACCAGCAAAGCCGTCAATGAAAACTCAGGCCACTAAAGTTCAGCGGCGCTCATGAGGTAGCATGGAAAAACTGCTCGATCTGCTATTGGATTGCCTTGTCACCACTCTGCCGGAGGACTTGGCGCAAACCATCCTCGCCAACGCAAACCACTCGGTGAACCTGGACGAAGAGATCGATGGTGAGGTCGCGATGTGATACTGGGCCGCGGCAACCCTCCTGATGACTGGGATACGCTAATTACTGCAACGCGTAGCGACTGGGACGAGCCCAAAGCATAAGCTGCGCGACGGGATGATGGATTACACGTTTGACACCGCCTCCCGTCGCTCAGCAGGCACCCTCCCGCGAGCGGCTGGCCGAACAGTAGGTGAACAACCCTGAAAGGAGTTTCACCATGACACCCACAAAACCCTCTACGTTTGTGCTTACCCTGTGCCTGGGCTTGGCTGCACCACTTGCCCTGGCTGCCACAGACCTGAACGATCAGCGCGCCCCGGGCGTGCAACCGCACGACAATGGTCAAATGAACGGCCAAGGCGGTGCCACGGGCTCAGGTACACCAGGCGATGGCATGGGTACGGGTAATGGCGGTACTGATGAAAATGGGACGGACAACACGGGCGGAGACGGTACCAACAGTGGTTCGGGCACCGGGGGTAATGGCTCTGGTGGCAGCGGTACAGGCTCGGGCAGTGGTAGCGGAGGCTCATCGGGTAGTGGATCCGGCGCAGGTTCCGGCAGTTAGGTGAAATGGCCGATGGCAATGGACCACTCGGCCTGACTGCAGCGCACTCAGCGCCAATGCGTCATCAACGCACCCCGCATGCCGCCGACCGGATCTTGCTGAGGTAGCGTTACTTTGGCGATGCGCGCAACGGCACGCGGGTGCGCTGCCCTGTCGGGACGCTGGATGTCGTAGTTTTCCTGCCCGTAGGGATAGGCGCCGACCACCAGAAACTCATCGCTGCACTCGATGCAGCGATGGCCCGTACCAGCTGGCAGCACCAGCACATCGCCCCGCTCCACGCTAACGCTCTGCCCTAATTCCCCGCCCAGCGTCAATCGCGCATGCCCACAGGCAATGCCCAGCGCCTCATGAGCGTTAGGGTGAAAGTGGTGATAATCGAAGATTCCGTCGCGCCACAGCGGGGTCCATTGGTGAGCCGCAAACAGCGCTTCGAATGCGCTGGCATTGTCCCCCGACGGATCGAGCTTCAACCGGTAGAACAGCACGGGAAAACGGCTGTTCGGCGTGGCGCCGTCGTCTTCGAAATACAAGGCCTGCACGCTGGCATCTTCGGTATTCATGAGCGTCATGATGCGCACCCTGGCGGTCATCGGTTCACCTTCGAACCCGTCGGCTGTTGCGAGGTTCCAGCCGGCAGACGGGTGAACATACCGTTGAAACTTCCCGACACCTGCCAAGTCCAGACTCCTATCAATGACAGAACGGGAGCAGGCAATGACCGGCACGGTAGGCGACTTTCTGGTGGAACGTTTGTATCAATGGGGAGTACGGCGCATCTTCGGTTACCCCGGCGACGGCATCAACGGGGTGTTCGGTGCGCTGAGCCGGGCCAAGGGCAAGATTGAATTCATCCAGGCCCGCCATGAGGAAATGGCCGCCTTCATGGCCAGCGCACATGCCAAGTTCACCGGCGAACTCGGTGTTTGCATGGCCACCTCCGGCCCAGGCGCCTCGCACCTGCTCACCGGTCTGTACGACGCACGCATGGACCACCAGCCGGTGCTGGCCATTGTCGGTCAACAGGCCCGTGCGGCACTGGGCGGGCACTACCAGCAGGAGCTGGACCTGCTGTCGATGTTCAAGGACGTGGCCGGTGCGTTCGTCCAGCAAGCATCGACACCGGAGCAGGTGCGCCACCTGCTCGACCGTGCGGTGCGCACGGCCGTCGGCGAGCGCCGCGTTACCGCCATCATCCTGCCCAATGATCTGCAGGACCTGCCCTACAACGAACCGCCGAGGGCTCACGGTACGGTGCATTCCGGAATCGGCTACAGCAAGCCCAGGGTGTTGCCGTTCGACGAAGACCTGCAGCGCGCCGCCGATGTACTCAACGCCGGGCAAAAGGTGGCGATACTGGTAGGTGCCGGCGCACTGCAGGCAACAGAGCAGGTGATTGCAATTGCCGAAATACTCGGCGCCGGGGTGGCCAAAGCGCTGTTGGGCAAGGCTGTGTTGCCGGACGACCTCCCGTGGGTCACCGGGTCGATCGGCCTGCTTGGCACCGAACCCAGTTATCAGCTGATGACCGAGTGCGACACCTTGCTGATGATTGGCTCCGGCTTTCCCTATTCCGAGTTTCTGCCCAAGGAAGGCCAGGCGCGCGGCGTGCAGATAGACCTGCAACCCGACATGCTCAGCCTGCGCTACCCGATGGAGGTCAACCTGGTCGGCGACGCCAGCGAAACACTGCGCACATTGTTGCCATTGCTTGATCACAAGACAGACCGGCGCTGGCGCGACAAGGTGGAGACCTGGCGTGCGCAGTGGGACAAGACCGTGGCCAAGCGCGCACTGGTCAAGGCTGACCCGATCAACCCGCAACGCGTGGTCCATGAGCTGTCCCCTCGCCTGCCCGACCACGCCATCATCACCAGCGATTCCGGCTCCTGTGCCAACTGGTTTGCCCGCGACCTGCAGATTCGCCAGGGTATGCAGTGTTCACTGTCAGGCGGCCTGGCTTGCATGGGCGCAGCCGTGCCCTATGCCATTGCAGCCAAATTCGCCCACCCGCAACGGGCAGTGGTTGCTTTGGTGGGCGATGGGGCGATGCAGATGAACAACCTCGCCGAACTGATCACCGTGGCCAAGTACTGGCAGCAGTGGGACAACCCACAATGGATCTGTGCCGTGTTCAACAATGAAGACCTCAACCAGGTCACTTGGGAGCAACGGGTGATGGAGGGCGACCCCAAGTTCGAAGCTTCGCAGTCGATCCCTGACGTGCCCTACCATTTGTTCGCCATTTCCATTGGCCTGCAAGGTATCTACGTAGATCGCGAAGAGGACGTTGCCGCTGCCTGGGAGCGCGCGCTGGCTGCTGATCGGCCAGTCCTCATCGAGTTCAAGACCGACCCGAACGTGCCGCCCCTGCCACCCCACATCAAGCTGGAGCAGGCGAAGAAGTTTGCCACTACCTTGCTCAAGGGCGACCCCGACCAGGCGGGCATCATCGTGCAGACAGCCAAGCAGGTGCTCAGCTCGGTGCTGCCTGGCAAGAAGTGAAGCCACCTCTGCTGTTCGCCTGCAACGGGCTCCTGCCCTGCCAGGCGTGTCAGCAGAGGCACTCGACATCTTGCCCTTTCGATAGTCCGAGCGGCACTATTCTCCCCTGCGCCAAAACGTCTTGGCTGATCGGAGAAGTGATACATGGACATTCAGCGCCGGAACAACGTTCAAGTCCATGGCGAAGGCACTTCGACACTGGTGTTCTCTCATGGCTTCGGCTGCGATCAGACCATGTGGCACTATCTGTTCCAGCACTTCACCAGCCGTTTCCGCGTGGTGCTGTATGACCTGGTCGGCGCAGGCAGATCGGATCTGGGTGCATATGAGAGCGCAAAATACGGTTCGCTGGCTGGGTACGCACGAGACCTTAACGATGTCATAGATCACTTTGGGCGCGGCCAGGTGATTGTTGTCGGTCACTCGGTAAGTGCAATGATCGGCGCACTGGCCGACCGTCTTCACCCGGACCGCATCGCCGCGCACGTCATGGTTGGGCCCTCTCCGTGCTATATCGATTGCGAGGGTTACGTGGGAGGTTTCACGCTCGAAGACATCCACTCGCTGCTCCACACCCTGGACAGCAACTACCTGGGATGGTCCAGTGCAATGGCACCTGCCATCATGGGTTCACCAGGGCAGCCAGCACTAGGCGATGAACTTACCAACAGCTTCTGCCGCATAGAACCGGAGATCGCCAAGCAATTTGCACGCGTGACCTTTTTATCCGATAACCGCGAAGACATCGCCGGCCTGGATACTCCAACGCTCATTCTGCAATCTTCCGATGACCTGATCGCTCCTCTGGAAGTGGGCCGGTACATGCATGCGACCTTGCCCAACAGTGTTTTCCATCTCGTAGACAACGTGGGCCATTGCCCGCACATGAGTGCACCAGCAGCCTGTGCCGAAGCAATGGACGATTTCCTCAAGCCCTGGGTAGGCGAAAATGTCGATTGATCAGCCTCTGCTGCCCGAATTCGAAGATCTTTTCGACAGTGCCCCCTGTGGCCTGGTTGTCACCGACGAAGACGGCACCATTCTGCGCAGTAACCGGATTTTCAGCATCTGGATCGGCATCAACCGGGAGGATCTTGCCCAGCGGCGGTTTCAGGATCTGCTGACTATGGGTGGAAGGATCTTTCATCAGACCCACTGGGCTCCCCTGATGCGCATGCAGGGTTCGGTCGCGGAGGTGAAACTTGAGCTCAAAAACGCCAGTGGGCACACCGTCACCACGCTGCTCAACGGCGTGAGGCGCGAGCATGTCAATGGCGTTTATTACCAACTGGCGCTTTTCGGGACAACTGATCGGGACAAGTATGAGCGCGAGATTCTGGAAGCGCGCCGGCGTGCCGAACAGCTGTTATGGGAAAAAACAACCACAGAGGCCGCTTTGCAGCAGGCAAAAGTGGAGCTTGACCTGGCCTATGAAAAATCCCTGCAGCGGGCTTTTTTTGCGGAGCAAATGGTCGCTATCGCAAGCCATGACCTCAAGAACCCCCTCACCGCCATCAAGATGGCGGCAGACTTGCTGGCCCGAGGCGAACGTACACCCAGAGATACAGAATTACTTGGCCACATCAGTCAATCCTCCGAGCGCGCTCAACGTATGATCGCGGATCTCCTGGATTTTGCATTGGCCAGGGTAGGCCGTGGAATCGGCATTACCCGAAGGCAGGTTGATCTTCACCTGGTCATTGAGCGAAGCGTGAAGGAGCTACGCGTTGCCTTCCCGCAGGCAAAACTGATCCACAAGCAGGAAGGCGCAGGTATGGCAGAGGTCGACGCTGACAGGATGCATCAGATCATCGGGAACCTGGTGGCCAACAGCGTGGCTTACGGGGATCCTGGCCACCCCATCACGGTCACTTCTACCGTGCAGGGTGAGACGGCCATGCTCTCGGTGCATAACGAGGGTACAGCCATACCCGAATCTTCGTTAGGTAACCTCTTTGAGCCAATGACCAGAGTGAGCGAGCTGGACACTGACCTGAGAAGCGTAGGTCTTGGCCTTTTCATTGTTCGGGAAATAGCCAAGGCCCATGGCGGCGATGTGGCAGTGAGTTCCACGAACGAAACGGGTACATCATTCTGTGTGAGTTTCACCCGTGCCGGTACCGCCGGGTGATAGCGCTGGCGGCGCCCGAGCTCAATTGCTGCCAGCGGCAAGCCGGTCCTGCCCCTGCTTGGCGGTGAGGGCCATCCTCGTGAGGGACGGCCCCACCCATGGAGCTGCCTGTGAACACCCATCAGGCTCAAGGCGTGAAGCCAAGCCCTTCAGAAAGGTCCGTGCCTTCCGGTTTGCCCCCTGCCCGCGCCGATGCGTTGCCACCCGCCTGATCCATCGATTCTTCGACCGACGTCTTCAACTCGCTACCCTTGGTCTTGAGCGCGTCGGTCAACCGGTCACTACTGGCGCCCATCAGTTCATCTTCCTTGCGGGTACTGGGCAACGCCGCCCCCAATGCCGCGCCCAGCGCTATCCCCAAGGCGGCCAATACCAGCGGTTGCTCGTGGAGCATCTGGTCGAACTGCCCTTTCAGCGCCGCGGTCTGGTCTGCGACCTTGTGCGCTGAGTGACGCAGGTTATCCGCGGAAGCACCCATCGAGTCCCGCACATTGCTGCCAAGCTCACCTGCCCGGTCACGCATGTCATGGGCTGCCCTGCAGCCTGGCAAGTAGGCTGAACGTTTTTCCGGACCGGCCGGTCGCAAGACAGAGACACAGCCAACTGTGCGAACCCTGACCGTGAGGACCTTCCATGAGCGCAACCGCCCCCGTGGGTGCCGAAGAGCACCGCATTGGCCTGACCATCAATGGTCAGCCCCGATCACTGCTGGTCCTTCCCTGGACAACGTTGCTCGACCTGCTGCGTGAGCAGTTGGACCTGATAGGCACCAAGAAAGGCTGCGACCACGGCCAGTGTGGGGCCTGCACAGTATTGCGTGATGGCAAGCGCATCAATGCATGCCTCACCCTCGCCGTCATGTGCGAAGGCGCCCACCTGGTGACTATCGAAGGGCTGGCCAGCGGCGGCGAACTGCACCCCCTGCAACGCGCCTTCATCCGCCACGATGCCTTCCAGTGCGGCTACTGCACCCCGGGCCAGATCTGCTCCGCAGTGGGGCTGGCGAACGAAGGCCATGCCAACACCCCACAGGCCATTCGCGAACAGATGAGCGGCAACCTGTGCCGCTGCGGTGCCTACAGCAACATCGTCGCTGCAGTGGAGGAAGCCCTGCCGTCAATGAACGACCGGCCCCAAGCCACACAGGGAGGGACGAACCCATGACGCCTTTCAGCTACCACAAGCCTGCATCGGTCAGCGAGGCAGTCAGCCTGGCAGACCCCAGCTCGCGCTTCATTGCCGGTGGTACCAACCTCGTCGACCTGATGAAGGAAAACGTGGTTCGGCCCGAACGGCTGATCGACATCTCAGGCCTTGGGCTGAACGGTATCCACGCCACCGCCAACGGCGGCGTGCTGATCGGCGCATTGGTTAGTAACGCCGACCTGGCCTGGCATCCGATGATCCAGCAGCTCTATCCGCTGCTGTCAGAAGCCATCCTGGCAGGGGCATCCCCGCAGTTGAGAAACATGGCCAGCACCGGTGGCAACCTGCTGCAACGTACCCGGTGCTACTACTTCTATGACACCGACACCCCCTGCAACAAACGGGAACCCGGCAGCGGATGCCCCGCGCGTGATGGCCTGAACCGTATCCATGCCATTCTCGGCGCCAGCGCTGCCTGCGTCGCGACCCACCCCTCGGACATGTGCGTGGCATTAGCAGCGCTCGAAGCCGTGGTGCATGTACAGGGGCCGTCCGGTGAACGCCAGATACCCTTCGCAGATTTCCATCGCCTGCCCGAGGACACCCCCGAGCGCGACAATCAACTGGCAGTCGATGAACTGGTGACAGGCATCGAGCTGCCGCCCCCGCTATTTGAGCACCACTACCGATACCTGAAAATTCGGGACCGGGCATCCTATGCGTTCGCGCTGGTGTCCGTTGCCGCTGCCCTGCGCTTCGATGGCGAGGTGATACAGCAGGCTCGCCTGGCCCTGGGCGGTGTTGCCCACAAGCCCTGGCGAGTTCCGGATGTGGAGCGCATGCTGATCGGCCAGGTGCCTTGCGAAGCGCTTTTCACCCAAGCCGCGCAAATGCTGCTGCAAGGTGCACAGCCCCTGAGCCACAACGGTTTCAAGGTAACGCTCGCGCAGCGGGCAAGTGTGCGGGCATTGAGCGAGGCGGCGCTGGGCGCTGCAGGCAGGAGGGCACGACCATGAACAGAACCACACCGTTGGTCGGCACGCCCCTGGACCGCGTGGACGGCGTGGCCAAGGTCACCGGGCAGGCACGCTATGCGGGTGAGTACCCCGAGGCCGGGCTGCTTCATGGCAGTGTCGTGTCCAGCACCATCGCCCGAGGCCGGGTACTCAAGATCGACAGTGCCCTGGCAACCCGCGTGCCCGGGGTGATCGCCGTGCTCGACCATCGCCACCGGCCGCACATTTCCGGTTACGACGACGACTACAGTGACGCCGACTCGGCCGAGGGGTCGCCGTTTCGGCCACTGTTCAACGACCGCGTGCTCTACAGCGGGCAACCGTTGGCCCTGGTGGTGGCTGACACCTTGCAACTGGCGCGGTATGCAGGGTCGCTGATCAATATCGAGTATGAAGAAGAGGCCCACCAGACAGACCTGGGTGCCAGCCCGCCATCGCATGAAGCACCGGCCGAGACACCGGCACCGCGTGGCGACTTTGTCGCGCATTTCGCCGGTGCACCGCTGCAGGTAGATGCCACTTACCTGACCGCGAATGAGCATCACAACCCGATGGAGCCACATGCGTCGACCGTGCTCTACAAAATGGACGGCACGCTGGAAATCCACGACAAGACCCAGGGTACGCAAAACTGCCAGGACTATCTGCACAAGGTGTTCGGCCTGCCAAAGGCCGACATCAGGGTGCGTGCGGCATTTGTCGGTGGCGCCTTCGGCTCGGGCTTGCGCCCGCAGTACCAGCTGCCGTTGGCAGTGATGGCGGCATTGCACCTGCAACGCTCGGTGCGCGTCACGCTGACGCGCCAGCAGATGTTCACCTTCGGCTACCGGCCCCGCACCGAACAGCGGCTGCGCCTGGGCGCAGACGCGCACGGCCGGCTGCTGGCGATTGCCCACGATGCACTTGGCCAGACATCCCGCTTCGAGGACTTCACCGAGCATCTGGTGGAATGGAGCGGCATGCTCTACCAGTGTGACAACGTTGCGCTCAGCTATCGCTTGGCCCCACTGGATGTGTACACCCCGCTGGACATGCGCGCGCCCGGCGCTGCCTCCGGGATGATAGCGCTGGAATGCGCCATGGATGAACTCGCCTGCGCAGCGCAGATCGACCCGCTCGAATTGCGCCGGCGCAACTTCGCCGCCAACAATGCCAACGAGGGCAAGCCCTATTCCAGCAAGGAGTTGCTGGCGTGTTACCAGCAAGGCGCCGACCGTTTCGGCTGGGCAAACCGCAACCCCCAGCCTCGCAGCATGCGCAATGGCCATCAGTTGGTGGGTTGGGGCATGGCTGGCGGCGTCTGGGAAGCGATGCAGATGAAAGCCAGCGCCAAGGCCCGCATCGATGCACAGGGCCAGCTCACTGTCAGCAGCGCCACCACCGACATTGGAACCGGCACCTACACCGTCATGACTCAGATCGCCGCCGACGCTGCCGGGGTCAGGGTGCAGGATATCACCTTCGTGCTGGGCGACTCCTCGCTGCCCACTGCGCCACTTCAGGGCGGATCGTTCACCGTGTCGTCAGTGGGTTCGGCCGTGCGTCAAGCCTGCCTTGTGCTACGCAGCAAAGTGCTGGAACACGCGCGCAACACATACCCAGAGCTCGCCAATACCCCCACGGAGCAGATCGTTTTTGCTGATGGCTACCTGTACGCCGGCAGCCTTCGCCTGGCCTTGGGGGACATCGTGGCCAGCGCCGCGGGTGCTGGTTTCGAAGTGCAGATCGATGCCGAGCCAGGCGCCAGGCGCCAACTGTTCTCCACCGCCACTCATTCGGCGGTGTTCGTGGAAGTCCACGTTGACGAGGACCTTGGCACCATCAGGGTGACCCGGGTGGTCAGCGCAGTGGCGGCAGGACGGGTGGTCAACCCAAAGACTGCAACCAGCCAGATCCTGGGAGGCGTGGTGTGGGGTGTGGGCATGGCCCTTCACGAAGAGGCGTTGACCGACCATCGGCTGGGCCGCATCGTCAACCACGACCTGGCGCAATACCACATCCCGGTCAATGCAGACATTGGGGATATCGAGGTGATCTTCGTTGAAGAGAACGATGACATCGTCAATGAACTAGGCTCCAAGGGCGTGGGTGAAATCGGCGTGGTCGGGGTGGCTGCGGCGGTGGCCAACGCTGTCTACCATGCTACGGGCAAGCGTGTAAGGGCGTTACCGATCACGCTCGACAAAGTGCTGTGATCCGGCGGGGGCTCGCAGCCAGGCGTCCTGGCGGCCAGGATCGAACCCAACCCCTCAGCTTTCATGCCGTCGGACTTGTTGGTGTGAACTTTGATGCCCCACATGGCTTCCCTTGCATACCCGCCCAGAAACCTTACGGCTGCAGGAGCTGACGTCTATGAGAGCGTTGACCTACCACGGAGCAAACGACGTCAGGGTCGATAACGTCCCTGATCCCATTATCAAGGAAGCAGACGACATCATCCTCAGGGTCACCGCCACGGCGATCTGCGGTTCTGACCTGCATCTGTATCGAGGAAAGATTCCAGAAACCGAGGCCGGGGATATCTTCGGCCATGAGTTCATGGGAATCGTCGAGGACACCGGAAGTGCAGTCACTAACCTGCAGATTGGCGACCGGGTAGTCATTCCTTTTGTTATCGCCTGCGGCAGTTGTTTCTTCTGTCAGCGCGATCTGTTTGCCGCCTGCGAAACCACCAACACCGGGCGCGGCTCAATGATCAACAAGAAGGCCATTCCTCCGGGCGCGGCACTGTTTGGATACAGCCATCTGTATGGCGGCATCCCTGGCGGTCAAGCTGACTACGTCAGGGTACCCAAAGGTAACGTCGGCCCGTTCAAGGTCCCCACCGACCTGGCCGATGACAAGGTCCTTTTCCTGTCCGATATTCTGCCGACCGCGTGGCAGGCGGTCATCAATGCCGAGATTGGCCAGGGTTCATCGGTTGCCATCTACGGCGCAGGGCCAGTGGGGTTGCTGAGTGCCGCCTGTGCACGAATGCTCGGTGCCCAGACCATCTTCATGGTCGATGACAACGATTACCGCCTGGCGTATGCCCAGAAAGCCTACGGTGTTGTCCCCATCAACTTTGAGCAGGACGACGATCCCGCTGACAGCATCATCCGTCACACGTCAGGCATGCGTGGCGTTGATGCGGTAATCGATGCGGTTGGCTTTGAAGCCAAAGGCAGCACTGCCGAAACAGTAATGACGGCACTGAAGATCGAAGGTAGCAGCGGCAAGGCGCTGCGCCAGAGCATTGCTGCTGTGCGTCGCGGCGGTGTTGTCAGCGTCCCGGGTGTTTACGCCGGCTTCATCCATGCCTTCATGTTTGGCGACGCCTTCGACAAAGGTCTGACTTTCAAGATGGGCCAGACCCATGTCCAGAAATACCTACCGGAGCTGCTGGAGCACATACAGGCAGGACGCCTGCAACCGGAACTGATCGTCACCCACCGCCTGGCACTCGAAGAAGCGGCCATGGGCTACAAGATGTTCGATCAGAAGCAGGACGACTGCCGCAAGGTCATCCTCGTACCAGGCGCTGCGGCGGGCACCCTGGGCCCTGACCACATATGAAGGGGATATGGCCTCGAAGTTTTTTCATCACCCGCTCGCAACGCCTACACCGGATGTGAGCCGCTGAGCGCCGCGCTGGAACTTTGCCTCGCCGTGCCGGCCCCTATCTGAGGTCTATCGGTAAAAGGAGATAAACGATGAGTGCACAACTGAACGGCAAACGCGTGGCGTTTCTGGTCACTGATGGCTTCGAGCAGGTGGAACTGACCGGCCCGCGCGAGGCACTGGAAAACAACGGTGCGGTGGTCGATATTCTGGGCGAAAAAGAAGGTACGGTCATGGGCTGGAACCATGACAAGCCCGCCGACGCCTTCACCGTAGTTGCGACGTTCGAGGGCGCCGACCTCGACCTCTACGACGCCCTGGTGCTGCCTGGCGGCGTGCAGAACTCCGACACCATCCGCATTATTTCTGCCGCGCAGAATCTGGTAAAAAGCCATGACGCGGCTGGCAAGCCGCTGGCCGTCATCTGCCACGGTGCCTGGTTGCTGGTGTCCAGTGGCTTGGCCAAAGGCAAGCGCATGACCAGCTACAAGACACTGCAGGACGACATCCGCAACGCGGGTGGCACGTGGGTAGATGAACAGGTAGTGGTGGACGGCAACCTGATCACCAGCCGCCAGCCAGATGATATCCCCGCCTTCAATGAACAATTGATCAAGGCACTGGCAGGCTGAGTGTGCTTCTTTCCAGCGCCCCTGGTCGCATTTGACGCCGACCAGAAGGCGCTGGTCATGCCAGCTGGATATAAACCGAATAGCTGCCCAGCATGATCCAGAAGCACAGGAAGATCCAGGGCGTGCGCAGGGAAAACAGCAGTGATTTGCGGTGCCCCGCCTGAGAGGTTTCTGCCTCGCAGAACAACGGCGACTCGTCATAGGCCAGGCCCATCATCGGCTCGCTGCGCAGCAAGTGGCTCTGTTTCATCTGCCAGTGTTCGATGATCCGGAAGGCGGCGCGGATGCCTGGCCAGGCATTCAACGTACTCAGCACGCCAAGCAGTGCGAGAAAAGCCGGCACCATCAAGGTGAACATTTCGCCCCAGCTCTGGTTCAGGTTGCTCATCGACGATACGTACGCGATCACCAGGAACGACTGGGCAGCGAGATAAGCGTCAGTGCGGTTGGCCAGAATGGTGGTTTCATACTGGATTTCGCGCCGATAGAAATCCAGCCGCTCTTTCGGCGTACCGAACAGCTTCGCATTCCTTTGGTCGATTTCGTGTTCCGGCGTGGTGGGCGTGATGATTCGAGGCACGTGGATACTCCTGGATACGTATGCCTCGCCCATTACAGCGCAAGACCCGTCAGTGATAGAGCCCTCTGCTTGCTGAAAATTCATTGGGAATGCGCTTGCCAACCGCTCGTCGCGCAGACCGACGATCCACCTCAACGCTGGCTTCGCGCACGCTTCGAACGGTAATGACCGTTCCCAACTGCAGGAGCATCTTCCATGATCGACTACCCTACCCCTCCATTCCCGTCCCAACCGCAAAGCGTGCCGGGCTCACAACGCAAAATGGAACCGTATCCGGATTGTGGTGAGCAAACCTACACTGGCCACAACCGCCTGGAAGGCAAAATCGCCTTGATCACCGGTGCCGACAGCGGCATCGGGCGTGCAGTAGCGATTGCCTACGCTCGCGAAGGGGCTGACGTTGCCATAGGCTATCTGAATGAGCACGAAGATGCGCAGGAGACGGCGCGCTGGGTCGAAGCCGCTGGCCGCCAATGCCTGCTGCTGCCAGGCGACCTTGCGCAGAAACAGCACTGCTACGACATCGTCGACAAGACCGTGGCCCAGTTCGGTCGTATCGATATTCTGGTCAACAACGCCGCGTTCCAGATGGCTCATGAGGGCTTGGACGAGATTGACGATGATGAATGGGTGAAGACCTTCGATACCAACATCACCGCCATTTTCCGCATCTGCCAGCGCGCGTTGCCCTCGATGCCAAAAGGCGGTTCGATCATCAACACCAGCTCGGTCAACTCTGACGACCCGTCACCCAGCCTGCTGGCGTATGCCGCCACCAAAGGGGCCATTGCCAACTTCACCGCAGGCCTTGCCCAACTGCTGGGCAAGAAAGGCATTCGGGTCAACAGCGTAGCACCCGGCCCGATCTGGACGCCGCTGATTCCTGCCACCATGCCCGATGAAGCCGTCAGAAAATTCGGTTCGAGCTACCCGGTGGGGCGGCCAGGGCAACCGGTGGAAGTAGCCCCGATCTACGTCTTGTTGGGCTCTGATGAGGCGAGTTACATCTCGGGCTCACGGTACGGAGTAACCGGGGGGAAACCCATCCTCTGATGACATTACCGAGGCCAGCTGAGGCTGGCCTCAAAACAGATTGGCCCTACGCCAATCATCATCATCGTTGAACCCTGCCGTTATCGGCCACTCAACTCCTGGGAAGCCAGTATTTATCCGCCCGTGACGAGGTACCTCCATGAATGCCATCGATCTGCTGATTCAAGATCATAAAGTGGTCAAGAAACTGCTGGAAGAACTCTCATCGACCACTGAACGTGCTGTAAAAAAACGCGCTGACTTGCTGCACCGCATTGAGCGGGAACTGCAAGTCCACACTGCGTTGGAGGAGGACATTCTCTATCCAGCGATCAAGCAAGCCGGTGGTAAAGAGGAGGCCAAGATGTATTACGAGGCCAAAGAAGAACACCGGACAGTTGACTCACTGGTACTCCCTGACCTGCTTCACACGGAGACCGGCACGCTCGAATTCGCAGGTCGAGTGAAGGTGATGAAAGAGCTGCTTGAGCATCACATCGAGGAAGAGGAAGCCGAGCTCTTCCCCACCGCGAAGAAGCTGCTCGGTAAAGATCAATTAGAGGCGCTGGGGCGCGCCATGGAGACCCAGAAAAAAATGCTCAAGAGCGAGCGGCCCGCCGCTTGAATCCAACACGCCTAGCCGGATCAGCGATCTGGCTAGGCGAGCGCGGGCAACCCTTGACCCCCAGGCGATCAGTTATCCAGTTCATCCTTGATGATCTTGCCGTCGTGCGGATCAACCTGGAATTCGTACTGCTTGCCGTCAGCCTTCATGCCCTCACCTTCCCAGTGGCCGTCGTCGGCTTCGATCTTGGTAATTTGCGTGTAGCCGGCGCCTTTCAATGTGGCTTCAGCCTGATCCTTGCTGACCTTCCAGTCAGCACCGGGCGTATCAGCCCACGCGCAAGAAGCCCCCATGGCACCTACCAATGCCAAGCCAGTGAACAGTCGAGTCATCGCTTTCATCGCCAACTTCCTTTTGCTGTGAATGTGAACATGCGACCCGGCCGACACGATGCAGGTTCAGTCGGAGCGCTATTCCAAGGCAGTTCTGTTCCAGCGCTGGTCGATAATTACGGGGCCACTGAACCTTACTGTCAGAACAACACTCTGTTCTTGTCAGGTACCGCTTGAATCCAGGGAGCGACTTTCATGACTGATCCGATCCTGCAACTGGACGCAGAGCTCGAATGGCTCGGCGAGATCGCCGATGAGCTCGAACGCCAGGTTGCGCCCTGCCCCGTTACCCGGGTATTGCTGGTCGCATGGTTGACGGAGTGGGTACCCACCCCCCAAGGGCGGACAGCGATGAGGCGGGAACTGCCTCACCTCCCACAAGCATTGAAGTCGGCATATGCAGCGTGGATTCACGCCGGTGGCGCTCGCTGATATTACGGCCAGCGACCACCCGGCACTGTCCATGTGCTCATGACGCCCTCTTCTTCCATGCTTCGTATCGGGCAAGCAGCGGCTGAACGCTCAACCCGTGCAGCAGGATGCTCAACGCCACCACTGACAACACCAGGTTGGTGCTCAGTACCGCATAGCCTGGGAGAAGCCCATGGTTAAGGGCATGGAAAAGGTAGTAGAAACTGCCGATACCGCGGATGCCAAACCATCCAAGCAGCCCACGTTGCCGAATATCCACCAGTCCCCGAATGGGGAACAGGGCAATGCTGAAGGGACGAATCAACAGGAACAACGCACCGGCGACCAGTAACGCCCGCCAGTCCCAATGCTCTATCAGCACCACCCCCAGCAAGGTCACGAGGAACACCTCCATTGCCCGCTCGATCAGGCTTCCGAAGGCCAGCATGTCCCCCAGCATGATCCCCGCTGCAACCTGAGAATCGCCCAGTCCTTTCACATCACCTGTCACGGCCAGCTCCGGCGCTACATGCTGGTGGCCTACCACCGGCTGCACAAGGTGTTCGGCGGCCGGCTGTTGTGGGCCGCTGGACGTGTGAACCTCCGCCTGGCGCAAGCCCAGCCCGGCAGCAAACACCGCGAGAAACCCGTACGCCTGAATCGATTCGGCAAGCACATAGGCCAGCGCGATCAATGCCAAGGCCAAGTAATCATTGGGCGATACGGTACTGTCGTCGTTGCGCAGCCGCAGGAACAGCGTTAGTTTGCCCAGCCCGCGCCCCATCCAGTAGCCAAGAAGCAAACTAGCAGTTACTGCCCATAGCATGTCCTTCATCAACCAGTCAGCGAGCCAGGCCTGCCCGGTGTTCTGTTGCAGGAACAACCCAAGGATGACAAAGGGAAAGGCCACTCCATCGTTCAGGCCAGCCTCCCCGGACAAACTGAAACGCACAGGGTCTTCGTCCTGTGCATCGGCCACCTGCACCAGTGTCGCAAGCACTGGGTCTGTGGGTGCGAGGATCGCCCCGATCAGCACCGAAACACCCCATTCGAGATGCAGGCCGTAGTGCAACACCAGTGTTACGCCACCGATGCACATCATCATCACAGGCCCTGCCAGGTAAAACGCGGCCAACCATCGGCGATCACGCAAGGGCAGGCGCAGCTTCAAACCGCTGAAGAACAGCGAGAAAAGCACTGCGACCTCGGTCAGGTGCTCCATCCACTCACTGGACTTGCTGACATCCAGATGAAGAAAGCCCAGCCCGGACGATCCGAGCCCGATGCCCAGGGCAAGGCACACCACAGAAGATGTCACCGGCATCCAGCGTAGATAGGAGGATGAAAGCGCGAGCAGCAGCAAGACCATGCCCAGCATGGCGAACCAGACGATGAAGGTCATCTGCGCAGGTGGCCTGGTAGAGTTGTCGATCAGCTTTTGACTTGCGGTTACGACGCCTCGTTCCACTGCGATAACCCGACTCGGGCTGGCCGGTATTCGCGGCCTGAGCTCACACAGTCGGTGCAACGCCGAAACAGTCAACCGCGCCCTTCATGTCGCCTGATCAAGTGCCCGCCGTACCTTGGCGAGCAGTTCGCTGATCTGGAACGGCTTGATCAGCATGTCCATTCCACTGCCCAGAAACGCCTGGCGGTCCAGGGCCGTCTCCGCATAGCCGGTCATGAACAGCACCGGTAACCCAGGGCGGTAGGCCCGCGCCATATCGGCAAGCTCGCGCCCACTGATCCCAGGCAGGCCGACATCGGTGAGCAGCAACTGGATGCCGGCCTCTTCACGCAGCTGATCAAGTGCCTGCTCGATGGTTTCGGCCAAGGTGCACCGGTACCCGGCATCGGTCAGCACTTCTGCCACTGACAAGCGTACCGAGGCCATGTCCTCCACCACCAGCACATGTTCACCGGCCCCTCGCTGATCGACTTGCGGCATGCGCTGCTCGCAGGATTCCTGCTGGTTGCTGGCGGGCAGCATCAGGATGACTTCCGTGCCCCGCCCCGGCACGCTGTGGATCGCCACGTGTCCGCCCGACTGGCGGGCAAAACCGTAGATGGTCGATAGCCCAAGCCCGGTACCCTGCCCTAACGGCTTGGTGGTGAAAAACGGGTCGAATACCTTTTCCAGCAGCTCTGGCGCGATGCCACAGCCATCATCGCGTACCGTCACCGCAACATAAGGGCCGTCCTGCAGGTTGGGGTCGCCGAGTGAGAAGCTCGCCGCCGTATTCACCCAGATATGCCCGCCCTTGGCCAAGGCATCGCGGGCATTGATCACCAGGTTGAGCACCGCGCTTTCCAGCTGGATCGGGTCTACCAGTGCGATCGTCGGCTCACGGGACAGCTCCAGTTTCAGCACGATTCTCTCACCGATGGTGCGGTTGATCAGTTCTTCCAGCGAGCGTACCCGCTCGTTGATGTCCACCGGCCGCGTGTCCATAGGCTGCTGCCGTGCGAAGGCGAGCAGCCGATGGGTCAGCGAGGCAGCGCTCATGGCGGAGCTCAGGGCCGCGTCGGCGTATGCAGGGACCTTTTCGATACGGCTCTCTGCCACCCGTTTGCGAATCAGCTCCAGGCTGGTGATGATGCCGGTCAACAGGTTGTTGAAGTCATGGGCGATGCCACCAGTAAGACTGCCCAGGGCATCCATCTTCTGCAGTTGCAGCAGCTGCGCCTCGGTCTGTTCGCGCTGGGCCGTTTCCCGCGCCAACTGGGTGTTGGCGTCCTCAAGGCGCGCCAGGTGCGAGCGCTCGCGGTGGCGATGCTCGGTGACGTCTTCGACGAACACCAGGCACAACCCAGGCGCCCGGTAGGGCGATAGCTGCCATTCGGTATCCCTGGGCATGCCGCCCACGTGCATGGCCAAGGTGCCACGCCAGCGCTGCCCCGCCAGCAGGTGCTGACGCAACTCGGCGATGACGGTTTGCTGGTCTTCGGCAAAGCATTCCTGCAGCGCCTCGGGATTGTGATTGTCCTGGGTCAGCTGCTCGAAGGCATGGTTGCATTCATGCACCTTCAGCCTGTCGTCGATTACGGCGATCGGGGCTGACACATTGGTGAAGATTTCCCGAAAACTGGCCTCGCTGTCCCGCAAGGCCCGCTCGGTGTCGCGCACCCGCAGCAAAGTACGCAGCGTGGCCACCAGCACATCGGCGTCCACGGGGTGAACCAGGTAGGCATCGGCGCCTGCGTCGAGCCCGGTAATGATGTCCCCCGTCTGGATCGACGCCGCCGACACGTGGATCACCGGCAGCAAGGCGGTCTCGGGCTTGGCACGCAGCAGACGGACGATATCGAAGCCGCTCATGTCTGGCAGGTTGACGTCCAGGATCAGGGCATCGAAATGCTCGCTACCGATCAGCGCCAGCCCCTCGCCACCGGTGCCTGCCTCCGTCACGGTGTATCCATGCAATGCCAGGCGACGGCGCAGCGCATAGCGTGTGGCGACATTGTCGTCAACGATCAGCAGGCGGATGTCAGCGTTCATCAGCGCTCTCCTGGGCCAGCGCCATAGGCAGGATGACAAAGAACGATGATCCGCTGCCGGGCGTACTTTCAACCCCCACCTCGCCGCCCAGCAGCGCCGCAAAACGCTTGCACAGCGACAGCCCCAGCCCCGTGCCACGCAAGCGTTTCTGTAGCGGCGAGTCAATCTGGGCGAAATCTTCGAACAAACCACCGAGCAGCTCGGGGGCAATCCCGATACCCGTGTCGCTCACGGCAAAACGCACCTGGTCGCTACCCAACAGCTGCGCCGAAACACGCACCTCGCCACGGGTGGTGAATTTCAGGGCGTTGGAAATGAAGTTGCGCAGGATCTGCGCCAGCTTCTTGTCATCTGTATACATCTTCGGCAGGCCTTGCGGCTCTTCGAAGATCAGGTCCACCGCGCCGGTGTCGACGATCGGGCGGAACATGCCGCGCAAAGCCGCAAACAGGTCGAGCATATCGAACCAGGCAGGCGAAATGCTAATGCGGCCAGCTTCGATCTTGGCAAGGTCAAGCAGGTCGTCGACCATGTCGCCCAGCTCTCGCGTTGCAGTGCTGATGAACGCCACCTGCAACTGCTGCTCCTTGCTCAACGGCCCGTCCACCTCGTCGGCGAGCAGGCTGGTGATGCTCAGGATCGAACCCAGCGGTGTACGGAACTCGTGGCTCATGTAGGAAAGGAAGCGGCTTTTCAGGTCCGAAGCCTGGCGCAGTTGCTCAGCCTGGGTGTCCAGCTCGGCATACAGCGCCAGCACCCCCTGGTTGGTGTCCTCCAGTTCGGCGCGCAGCGCCTGGTTTTCCGCCTGCAGGCGGGCGATGAGGTCGGCCTGCTCGACGCTATTGCTGGATGATTCAGCCATGCACGGTCTCCAGGTCGATGACCAACACCGTCACGTCGTCCCGCCCACGGCAGAAATCGCGATGCAACACGGCAGCGATGACCGCCGGGTGGCGGTGCACAAGGCCGGGGTAGGTTTGCAGGCTCCAACGCGACTGCAGGCCGTCACTGAACATGATCAACAGATTTCCTTTCACGTGAGCGTAGTCGAACACCTGGCCCTTGCGGTATTGCCCGCCGACGATGCCCGGGTGCGAGGCCAGGCCGCGCGGCCGTTCGGTGCCGACCAGGGTTGCGCCGATATTGCCGATGCCGATGAACGACAGGTGGTCAGCAGCACCTTCGTACCGGGCGATGGCAACCGCACCGCCGCGGGTGCCGGCCATTGCATGATGCATCTCGCCAAGCAAGTGCTCCGGCGCGCTGAAGGGCGCCAGGGTAAAGGCCTGGATACCCGCGTTGGCCGCACGCTCGGCCTCCTCGCCATGGCCAAGCCCATCGATCAGTACGGCGCTGATACGTTGTTCGGCCAGCGTCACATGCCAGCTATCACCGCAGGCCGGGTCATCGTGCAGCGAATGCTGGGTCACGCCGATGCGTATGTCCCTGCCCGTATGGCCCTGCCGGTAGAGGCGCGCCAGTACCACAGCGCCCTTCGCGTCCGCATGCACATCGAATACCTGCGCCAGGCGGCTGACCGCCCCCAGCCCGATGCCTTGGGTGCCGCCGGTGGAGTAGCCATCGGCCAGGCAGTTGGCCAGGTCGAACCCTTGTGCACGGTCCACCGCCACCAGTTCCATACCCGGGTGGGCGTCATGCGCAAGAACGCGAAGATGCAATTCACCATGCTCGGCGTGTTTGAGCACATTGCTGGCAAGCTCGGTGGCGACAATGGCCGCCCGGCCGGCGTCGGCAGCATTGAAACCAAGCTGCTCGGCCAGCCTCTGGGCAACACGCCGGGCATGGCCGACCTGGCTGGGGTCATCAAGGCGCAGCACCTGGGTCAAACTCGCTGCCAGGTTCAGGCCCATCGTGTGATCGTTACCCGGGTACCTTGCCCGGGGGTAGTGTCCAGTTCGAATTCGTCTACCAGTCGGCGCGCGCCGGTCAACCCCAGGCCCAGCCCGCCGCCGGACGTCCAGCCATCGGTGAGGGCCAGTTTGACGTCGGCGATACCCGGCCCCTCGTCACGAAACACCAGACGCAGGCCAACCCGCCCGGCTTCCTCGATGACTTCCCAGTCCATATCACCGCCGCCACCGTATACCACGGTGTTACGTGCCAGCTCACTGACAGCCGTGACCAGTTTGGTGAGGTCGACCAACCGCATGCCGCAGTCGCTGGCAATCTTGCGGGTCAGCTGACGGGCCAGTACCACGTCCTGCTCCAGGCGAACCGGTTGGCTGCCGCTTTGGCGGATGCTCATGAGTGGCCTACTCGCTGGCGCAACAGATGCATGCCGCGGTCGACATTCAGTGCCGTGCTTACCCCAGGCAAGGTCAGGCCAAGTTCCACCAGGGTGATGGCCACCGCGGGTTGCATGCCGACCAGCACCGTCTCGGCATCCATTATCCGTGAAAGGCCGGAAATACTGGCGATCATGCGGCCAATGAACGAGTCGACCATATCCAGCGCGGAAATATCGATCAGCACGCCGCGGGCAGACGTCTGGTCGATTCGGTCGGTAAGATCGTCCTGCAGGCGCAGCGCCAGTTGGTCGTGCATGTCGACCTGAATGGTTACCAGCAGGAATTCACCCATTTGCAGAATGGGAATACGCTCCATCGCCTCACACCTTCTCGCCAGTGCTGGTACCCAGACGCGAAAGCGCCAGCTTCAAGGCGTCCGCAAGGTTGGACTTGGTGGTCAGCGTGCCCAGGTCAAGGCCCAGGTGCACGATGGTCTGGGCAATCTGCGGGCGAACACCGCTGATGATGCAATCGGCGCCCATCAGGCGGATGGCCGTCACGGTCTTGAGCAGGTGCTGGGCGACCAGGGTATCTACAGTCGGCACACCGGTGATATCGATGATGGCAATTTCGGAGCCGGTATCGACGATGCGCTGCAGCAGCGATTCCATCACTGTCTGGCTGCGTTGCGAGTCGAGTGTGCCGATCAACGGCAGGGCCAGTACGCCCTCCCAGAGTTTGACCACCGGGGTGGACAGCTCAAGCAGTTCTTCCTGCTGGCGCTTGATGACGGCTTCGCGGTTTTTCTGATAAGTACGGATGGTGTGCAGGCCGAATGCGTCGAGCAGTTGGGAGATTTCCCACAGCTGTTCGGCCAACAAGGCGGGCTGTTCGCGGTAGTGGGCCTGCAGCAGTGTAAATAGCGGGCCTTTGAGGGCGAAGATGAAATTGGCTGTCTGGTGCGATTCCTGCCCAACCTGCGCACGGCTGGCAGAGAGTTTTTCGAGGAAATGGCGCGTTTCTTCCCATTCTTCTACGCCAATCTGCGTACCTGCCTCCTTGCGCAGCGCGTCGATCACCAGCTGCAGGAAGTCTCGGGTTTCCTGGCGCAAGTCATGCTCACGGATATTGCGGGTCGCCCCGTTGGCTTCCAGTGCGCTGAGCCATTGCGCCAACAACTGCGGCTGATTACCGATAATTGCTTCCAACGAGCTGTTCTGCAGTGCTGCCATGTACGGTTTGCTCCTGAAAAAAAGGCCTGGCCGGCTCATCGATGTTTTTGCCAGCTTGGAAAATGACACCTACCGATGAAAATAGTTGTGGCACTTAGCGATAATTGATTGCGCCATCTTTTGTGCCGTTAACTGTAGGCCAAGTTCATGGGGTATGTGGGCTTCACACCCTAACCTGACATGGTCCCCGTGAAGTTCCTTTAATCACGCTTCCACTCGTCAACCCTGCTGAACCCTGTCGCCACTGCGCGGGTCGCTAATGATGAGTGCACGAATGAAAGGGAGCCCTCGTGAGCGAAATCTGCATTGGTATTTCCGGTTGGCGCCATGGCCCACCCCGCAACAAGCCCTACCGCAAGGTGCTGGGGGCGCAGCCATGAACGGGACTTTGCCCACCCCCAACTGCATTATCGACAAGGTCACCGCCGTGCACCGCCTGACGGTGCTCACACTCAACGTTCACAAGGGATTCACGCCGCTCAACCGCCGCTTCATCCTGCCAGAGCTGCGCGAGGCGGTGCGTGCCACCGGCGCCGATCTGGTGTTCCTGCAAGAGGTGCATGGCAGCCACCAACACCATGCCGAGCGCCACTCCGCCTGGCCGCAAACCCCGCAATACGAATTTCTCGCCGACAGCATGTGGCCACAGTTCGCCTACGGGCTCAACGCTGCCTACCCCCATGGCGACCATGGCAATGCGCTGCTGTCCAAATTCCCGATCCGCACCTACGACAACCTGGACGTCTCGGTCCATGGCGACGAGGAGCGCGGCCTGCTGCACTGTCAGCTCGAAGTGCCGGGCCATGAACAGCTACATGCCATTTGCGTACACCTGGGCCTGCGCGAAAACCATCGCCAGCGTCAGGTCAGCCTGCTCATGGCATTGCTCGAGAGCCTGCCGCCAGAGGAGCCGGTCATCGTCGCCGGCGACTTCAACGACTGGCGCCTGAAAGCCGATGCGCGGCTTTCGGAGCACTTGATCGAAGCATTCGGCAAACCGGCGCGCAGCTTTCCGGCCCGCCTGCCCCTGCTGCGCCTGGACCGTATTTACCTGCGCAATGCGCAAACCTGCAAGGCGCGGGTGTTGTCCAGCTACCCCTGGTCGCACCTCTCCGACCATGCCCCACTGGTAGCCGAGGTGACGCTATGAAGCAGACCTGGAGCGACGGCAACCACGTCGAACTGCTGATCAATGGCGAGCAGTACTATCCCCGCGTGTTCGAGGCCATGGCCGAGGCTCGCGAAGAAATCCTCCTGGAAACCTTCATCATCTTCGACGACAAGGTCGGCCAGGCCTTGCGCCAGTCACTGATCGAAGCCGCCCAGCGTGGCGTGCGGGTCGAGGTGGCGGTTGACGGCTACGGCACAGCAGACCTTCCCGACGATTTCATTTCATCCATGACCGCAGCCGGCGTGCGCTTTCACGCGTTCGATCCGCAGCCACGGCTGGCGGGCATGCGCACCAACCTGTTCCGACGCCTGCACCGCAAGATTGTGGTGATCGACGGGCAGCGCGCGTTCATCGGCGGTATCAACTACAGCGCCGACCACCTTGGCGACTTCGGGCCCCAGGCCAAGCAGGACTATGCGGTGGAAGTCGTCGGCCCGGTGGTGGCCCAGGTGCACGCCTCCTGCTGCAGAATGCTTGCGCCGGTTCTGGAAAGCGTGGCCCCAGTGGAGCCGACCAACGCCGCTGCCGGCCCGTCCAGCGCCGTGCTGGTGGAGCGCGACAATGGTCGCCATCGTAACGATATCGAGGTCTGTTACCTGCAAGCCATCCGCCAGGCCAAGCGGCGCATCGTGGTTGCCAACGCCTACTTCTTTCCCGGCTATCGCCTGCTGCGCGAACTGCGCAACGCTGCCCGGCGCGGGGTCGAGGTGACCTTGATCCTCCAGGGGCAACCGGACATGCGCTGGGTCCGCGCGCTCTCGCGCCTGCTCTACAACTACCTGCTGCGTGACGACGTGCGCATCCACGAGTACTGCAAGCGCCCGCTGCACGGCAAGGTGGCGCTGGTGGACGACGACTGGTCCACCGTGGGCTCAAGCAACCTCGACCCGCTGAGCCTGTCGTTCAACCTCGAGGCCAACCTGGTAATCCGTGACCGCGCTTTCAACCATGGCCTTTACACCCACTTGAGCGAGCTGAGCCAGGAGCATTGCAAGACCGTAACGCTGGAACGTGCGGTGCGTGGCTACTGGTGGCGTGCACCCTTGATCTTCCTGGGTTTCCACCTAACCCGTTATTTTCCGCGCATCGCCGGCTGGTTCCCTGCACACCGGCAACACCTGCAGTCGCTGCAGGCAGACAGCGAAATCCCGGCCGACTACCACGAGGGCCAAACCTGATGGCCAATCCACATTGGAAGACCTGGGGCAAACGCCTTCTGACCGTGCTGTTCCTGATACTGATCCCGGTGCTGCTGTTCACCCTGGCGCGCAATCTGGACTGGAACGAGGTGCGCCAGTCGCTGCTGGCATACCGGCCCTCAACCCTGGCCCTCGGCCTGTTGCTGGCGCTGTGCAGCTACCTGGTGTTCGCCAGCTACGACTTGCTCGCCCGTGCGTACACCGGCCACCGCCTGCCTGCCCGTCAGGTGCTGCCAGTGGCATTTGTCTGCTACGCATTCAACCTCAGCTTCACCACCTGGGTCGGTGGCGTGGCCCTGCGTTACCGCCTGTACGGCAGGCTGGGGCTGGATACCGCGACCATCACCCGCATCCTCACCTTGGGCCTGTTGACCAACTGGATGGGCTATTTGCTGCTGGCCGGCACGGTGTTCGCCTTGGGCCTGGTCAAGCTGCCCGAAAGCTGGGCGGTGGGTTCTGGCGGCTTGCGCCTGATTGGCATGTTGATGGTGGCGGTCGCGGTGGCTTACCTGCTCGCATGCGCCTTCGCCAAGCGGCGCACGTGGAGCCTGCGCGGCCATGATGTAACCCTGCCGAGCCTGCGCCTTGCGCTGTGCCAGGTGGCGCTGGGCGCAAGCAACTGGGCGCTGATGGCGGCACTGATCCACCTGCTGCTGCCGCCGGAGCTGATGTATCCCTCCGTGTTGGGGGTATTGCTGATCAGTTGCGTGGCTGGCGTAGTGGCGCATATTCCCGCCGGCCTTGGCGTGCTGGAGACCGTGTTCCTTGCCCTGCTCCACGGCCAGATCGGCCAGGGCACCCTGGTCGCGGCACTGCTAGGCTATCGGACCTTGTACTACCTGATCCCGCTGCTGTTGGCGGTGGTCACCTACCTGATCCTCGAAAAGCGTGCCAAGGCGTTGCGCCAGCAGGCCGGGCTGGCTGCCGAGAAACGCTGATGGACGTGGGTGCCCGTGCCGGACAACGGCACGAGCACCCACGGTGCAAGCAGAAACAGCGTTGCTCGTGTATCAGGGCTCTCTGCGGTCGTCTTCAGAGGCTACATCATCGGTCCAGGGTTCGCCATCCAATGGCGCGGAGCGAGCCAGTTCAGCCTCGTCCAGGCCGATGCCGCCACCGATCTCGTTGGCCCCTACCTCGCGCAAGGTCTTGTCCGCCGGGCCATCATCCGTTCCCGGCTCGTAGGGATCACGGGCGCCGCTCTCATCGAACAACGTATCCGGGCTCATGTCGTCGAGGGTGACATTGTCTTCGTGCAGGCTGTCGCTGAGGGCCTCGCCACCGGTCATGCCACTTTCAGCGACACGCCGGGGCGGGAATTCCTCGTTTACCTCGCGAGCCGGACGCTCGTCGCCAATACGGCCCTGGCGCTCATCGCGGCGCTCGCTGAAATCCAGCTCGTGGACTGAGCCCATGCGGTCTTCGGTGTCGTCGATCTCGCCTTGGGGTCTTGGGTCATCGGGTTTGGACATGAACGTTCTCCGTCTGTGGGCTTCACTCGGTCGACTCCCGCCAACGGAAAATGATTCAGAGTTTCTTGAACAAAGCCCACCGCGCACTTCATGAACGCCACGCACCTGCCCCGTCCCGCCGGGATTCATCGAATCTTGTAGGTGAAGGTATTTTTCACGTTGGCCACCGCCACCGCCTGCCCGTTCACCACGCGGGGCTGGTAACGGAAGCGCTTCGCCGCTGCCAGCGACGGTTTGACGAACAACGGATGGCACTGGCCGACCACCTGCGGGTCACTGACCTGGCCTTGCGGCGTGACTGTGTAGGCGACCGTGCATTCCCCCTCGATATTGCGATCCAGCGCCCGTTGCGGGTAATCCGGGGCCTCCTTGGCGATGGGCAGGTACTGCCGGCTGGCCGCCTCGGCTGCCGCACGGGCCTGGGCAGCAGCCTCTCGCGCCTGCTGCTGGCGTGCCTGCTCTTGCTGCGCCAGTTGCTGCTCGCGCCGCTCAGCCTCTTCGCGCTGCTTGCGGGCCTGCTCCTGTTCCTGGCGCTGTTGTTGATCGCGCTTGTGTTGCAGGTCGCGCTTTTGCTGCTGCACACGCCTGAGGGCCAACGCAGCCTCATCCACGACCGGTGCCTGGGCTTTTGGTGGCGGCGACGAAGGTTTCTCGACAACAGGCTGGATCTCGGGCTCAGGCGCTGGCAGCTCAGGCACCACTACGGGTGCCGGCAAGCTCACCAGCTGGGTGTGGATCACGGCCGCTGGTACAGCCGCAAGCTCTGGCGTATGCGACAGGTTGAACAGCAGGTAAGCCAACCCCGCGTGCAAGGCGCACGCCACGCCAAACGCCACACCGTGGTCGCGCCAGCTGGCAGGGTCAAAAGTCAGGTTGCTCATGGTCACGGCGCCTCGGTGATCAGGCCCAGGCGGCTGACCCCGCCGCGTTGCAACTCGGCGATACCGGCCACCACTGCGGCGTATTCGGTGTTGCGGTCGGCGCGCAGGTACACCTGGGTCTGCGGGTCCTGGGCGACGATAGCTGCAATCTTGTCGCGCATCTGTGCAGTGTCGACGGCGCTGTCGGTCTGGCTACGGGTGTCGACCTCGCTGCCCAGGCTCCAGTAGTAGCTGCCATCGGCCTTCACCGAGAGCGTGACGATGCGCTGCTGGCCGGGTGCCGGCAGCGCCTCGGCGGCCACCTTGGGCAGCTCGATCTGCACGCCCTGCACCAGCATCGGTGCAGTGACCATGAAGATCACCAGCAGCACCAGCATCACATCGATGTACGGCACCACGTTCATTTCGGCCTTCAGGCCATGCTTGCGGACGGGTCTGGCGAGCATCGCGTGTTCCTCCTCAGGCCGCTGCCGCCAGGTTGCTGGCGTGGCCCTGCAAACGCCGTTGCAGGCGGCCTTGCAGTTCGTTGCCAAAGGCGTAGTAGCGGCTGATCAAGGTCTGGCTGCGCGCCGAGTAACGGTTGTAGGCCATCACTGCCGGAATCGCCGCAAACAGGCCTATGGCGGTGGCGATCAGCGCTTCGGCAATACCGGGGGCCACGGTCGACAGGGTCGCCTGCTGCACCTGGGACAAACCCAGGAACGAATTCATGATGCCCCACACGGTTCCGAACAGGCCGATGTAGGGGCTGACCGAGCCGACCGTAGCCAGGAACGGCAAGCCCTGCTCCAGGCGCTCTTCCTGCTCGGCGATGGTCACCAGCAGGCTGCGTTCGACGCCTTCCAGCACGCTGTCGGGCTGCTGGCTAGATTGCAGCTGCTGGAACGCCTGGTAGCCGGAAACGAAAAGCTGCTGCAGCCCGGCATCGGCGTGAGGCTGTTGCGCCTTGATGCCGTGATACAGCTGGCCGACTTCGCTTTCGCGGAACTGCTTGAGAAATGCCCGGCTGTGCGCTTCGCTACGCCGCAGACGGCTGCCACGCTGGATGATCAGGTACCAGCTGAGCAGCGAGGCCAGGGCCAGGCACAGCATGACGGCCTGGACCACCAGGCTGGCTTCGCTGACCAGGCCCCAGACGGTGGTGTGTTCGAGCGGAGTTGGGGTTTGCATGGGGGTGTCCTTTCAATGTGAGTTTTAGTCAAAGGCAATCAGGTTGCGGTGGCATGACAGGCGGCCGTTACTCCAGGCCCAAGGCTTCGGCCACTGCCGCCCACGGCACGTACTTGTAGTTCTGGTTGCCTTCGGGCATGCGCTTGCGACCGTCCTGCACGACCAGCAGGCCCTTTGCCCAGGGCCCACCGAGGTTGGCCGAGGTCACGTCGAGGCCGTCGGTCTCCGAGGCGCCATCGATACCGCGCTGGGCGTCCAGGCTTACCTGGAAGCTGCCGCGCACCCGGTAAGGTGGTTTGGCGTCGACCACCACATAGCTGTCGTTGCCCTGGCTGGAGATCACCAGGTAATCGCCCCCCTTGCCGTGGTACAGCGCCAGGCCTTCGATGTCGTCCTTGACCAGGCCGCCCACGCCGATCACGTTGTCCAGACGGGTCGGGCCATCGCCACGGGCGTCCAGGGCCCAGACCGCAAGGTCTTCTTCGCCGATGAACAGGCGCTGGTTGCGGTCGTCGGCCACGCAACCTTCCGACTGGGTCGCGGTGCTGAAACTGCGCACCAAGGTGCCACCTGCCTGGCCGCTACTGCCGTCGAGGCGGTATTGAACGAAGCGGCCATCCTTGTCATTGGCGATGGCGTAAATGGCCGCATCGGCATCCTTGAAAAGGCAAAGGCCGTAGATTTCCTTGAGCTCCGTCGGCACCTGGCCGATGTCGCTCAACTGGCCGCTGGCCGGGTCGATGGCAAACAGGTGCAGGCTGTTGCGGTCACGGTTGCTGGCCACAGCCAGGTCGACCTTACGTTCGCCAAGCTGGAACCCCTTGCGCACGTCCACATTGTTCAGGCGGCCCACACGCAAGTCCTGCAGCTGCTTGCCGTGCAGGTCGTAGGCCAGCAGCCCACCTTTCTTGTCGGTACCCAGTACCCGACTCAGTTCGGGCTGGCGCGTGTTGACCCAGATCGCCGGGTCGTCCGCCGCATCGCCAAGGCTGGGCACGCCATCGGTCTGCACCTGCGCCTTGATCTGTACCACCGCAGGCGCAATCGGCGCTGGCGTTGGCTTCCAGCCCAGCGTCGCCAGGTGCGTACCCTGGTCGTCGGCCAGCAGCAGTTCCAGGCCCTTGTCGTTCACACGGGCGCTGATCTGCTCCGGCTCTTTCAGCCCTTGCAAGCTCAGGGCTCCATCACGCAGCCATTGCCCGGCGCGGTGCTGGTACAGGTGCAAGGCGTTGGCGACCGGGTCCAGCAGCATCAGGCCCCCGGGCACCAGGGCCACGCCCGCGGCAGCTTTGGCCAGGCTTCCGAACGGTGCCACCAGGTCCACCGGCTCGCGCACCAGGGGTGCTTCGGCAGCAGCTTCGTAGCGCCACAGGCCGACGTTTTCTTCGTTTACGTACAGGCTATGGCTTGCATCATCCGCCTGGCAGAACGCGCTCTGCGGCGGCAGGCTCAGGGCGCGCACCTGGCGTGCCTCGGCCAGCGGCTGGCCATGCTCGGCGACCAGCCACTGCTCACCGATGCCCTCCTCGCCAACCAGGAACAGGAAGTCGTTGGCGGCGCTGTCGCGGTACAGGCACAGGCCCTCGATGGCATAGCGGGTATTGGGCAGGTAGCGCGGGGCGCCCCAACCGCTTTGTGCATCGAAGCGGGCCAGCAACGCCTGTTGACGCTTCTTGTCGACGGTGGCGACCATCAGGCCGGTGCCATCGGTGCGGTGGTCAAGGGTTTCGAAGCGTCCCGGCAACTCGCCAAGTACGCGGCCCTGGCGGTCAACCAGCTGCAGCGCCCTGGCGGTCAGTTGAAGGCGTTCGGCCTGCTTGAGCGCCGGCGTTGGAGCAAGCCACTGGCTGGTTTCGCTGTCGATGACGTTGCGGTCGAGTGTTAAGCTCGGCGCCGCGTTGGCACCGGCGTGGGCCAAGGCGACGTATAGCCCCAGCATGGACAAAGTGAACATACGCATGAGCAGGCAATATCCCTGAAGGGTGCGGTCAGAAGTGGGTGAGCGTCAGGCCGACCTTGTAGGTCGGGCCGTATTCTTCGTACTGGGCGTTGTAGCGACGGTGGCCGCTGTACACGTAATAGGACTCGTCGGTGATGTTCTGCGCCTCGAAGGTCAACTGCAGCTCGGGGGTCAGGAAGTAGCCTGCCTTGAAGTCCACGTGCAGCTGGTCATCGGCATACTGGTCGTGGGCCTTGTCGTCGATGGCCCCCAGCTCCAGCAGGTAGCCCGACTTGTAGTTGGCGGCCAGGCGCATGTTGAAGCGGTCGTTTTCCCAGCCGACCATGAAGTTGCCCACTGTGTCGGACTGATTGGGCAGGTCGATGCTGCGCCTGCCGGTGGCCCCTTGCAGGGTTGCATCAGACTTGCTGAGGGTGAGGTTGGCGCCCAGCAGCAAACCGTTCCAGGGTGCCGGCAGCCAGTCGAACTTCTGCGAGTAGGCCAGCTCCAGGCCATACAGCTTGGCGCCCCCGCCGTTCTCGAAGGTGAGCGCTTCGTCGAAGTCCACCCAGGCGCCAGTGCCCGCCAGGTCGGTGCTGTAGATGAAGTGGTCGATGTCTTTGTAGAACAGGAACGCCGAGGCGGTGCCGGCGCGGCCCATGTAGTGCTCGATGCCCAGGTCGAAGTTCATCGACTCCAGCGGTTTGAGTTCGGGGTTGCCAAACGACGCATCGTTCTCATCGATGACAAAACCCGGCGCCAGCTGGCCGAAGGTTGGCCGTACCACGGTGTTGGTCCAGGCGGCCCGAATGGCCGTGGCCGGCGACAACTGGTAGCGCGCGTGCAGGCCTGGCAACCAGTGGTCATAGCGATTGTTGCTGCTGACGTTCTCGTACACACCGTCGCGCAGCCCAGTACCTTTGGCCTCGAACCTGGTACCTTCGTAACGCACACCGGCAATCAGGCGCCAGTCGCCGATATCCACCGTGTTCATCAGGTACGCCGCGTTGATGTCCTCGCTCATGTCGAAGTCATTGATGCGCGAGGCTTCCTCATCGTAGTAGGCCGCACGGTCGAGGTTACCGATCAGGCCCTTGATTGCGCTGGCGCTGATGCCGTTGCCGAAGTTGCCCAGGGCGTAGTCGACATTGCTGCCCTGATAATCGGCAAGGCTGATGTCATCGAACCCGTCATAGGCCCAGGTTTCGGTGTCGCTGGTCTTGTCGCGGCGGCTGAGCTTGCCGCCAAACTTGACCTGCGAGGCGTCGGCGAATTCGTAGTCGCGGGCAAGGTCCAGGCGGATGTTCTTTTCCTGGTCCTTGCCGTCAACCTTCTCCCACTCCACTTCGTCGAGGGTGAACCGGGCCGGGTCGTAGAAGTCGTTGCCCACGCTTAGCCGTGGCTTGCGCGTGCCGTCGAAGCCGACCTCGTCGAAATCGCCGACGAACCTGGCGCCGGCAATGCCACCCGGATCGTGCTCGGTGGCCTGGCTGTAGCCGGCCTGGGCACTGATGGTCCACTGGTCTAGGATGCGCTCGCCGCCAAGTACGTAGGACTGGATTTCCTGGGTGTCCTCGCGCGATTTCAAGTCGCGCCAGCCTTCAGCCTCGCCACGCTGGCCGGAACCCTGCGGGTCGGCGAACTCCAGGCCCTGGGCGTTGCGCGTCTCGGTGTCCTTGAACTTGCTGTAGAGGGTGCGCAGGTAGTAGCTGGAGAAGTCATCCGGCTGGTAATCGAAGTTCAGGCCCAGGCCGGTGCGCTCACGGGTAATCTGGTAGTCGCGGGCCTCGACCTCTTCCAGCCGGGCGCCGTCCTCGAAATCCCAGTTACCGCCGGTTTCGACGTTGTCCGAGCCAAACTTGCGCTTCTGCCAGCTAAACGCCGCAGCCACGCCAAAGTTGTTGATGCCGTCTCCCAGGCTGAAGCGGTCGCTGACCGCGCCGGAAAACTTCGGGCTGTCGCGGCTGACGTTGGTGTCATGGCTGGCTTCGCCGGTAAGGGTGTAGAACAGCCCGTCATGGTCGAACGCCGACAGGCTCTCGACTTCGATGGTGCCGCCGAGGGAGTTTGCGTCCATGTCCGGGGTCAGGGTCTTGACCACCGACAGCGACTGCACCAGCTCGGCGGGCAGCACATCCAGCGCCACGGCGCGGCGGTCGCCCTCGGGGGCCGGTACCAGGGTGCCGTTGATGGTCACACTGTTAAGGTCCGGGGCGATACCGCGGACGCTGACGAAGCGGCCCTCGCCCTGATCGCGCTCCACCGACAACCCGGGGATGCGCTGCAAGGCTTCGGCGGCATTGTCGTCGGGCAGTTGGCCAACACCATCGGCATGCACCACGCTCTTGATGCTGTCGGCGCTTTTCTGCTCGCGCAGCGCCTTGTCGATGCTCGCCGCCTGGCCGATCACCTCGACCCGCTCGACCGCATCTTCCGCCCAGGCTGGGGCGGTGGTAATGGCAACGGCCAGCAGGCTGACCCGGAATCCGGCGTTGCGGATGTGACGAAACGGCATTGCCACCTTGGAACCCTCGCTTGCAGTGACCCGATGAACCCGGGAATGGCTGCGAAAGCTAGAAAGTGTGTGTGGCACTTGCGTGACAGCGCTGGGCTGGGCGGCTTGAAAACGCGGCTTTCACGTCGTTTTCGGCGCAATTTGAGCTGATATGACCTGAGGCCTGCTGCGGCCCTGGCGATGCCCTGCAAACCTGTGGCGCAGCTGTGGGGCCGGTCTGGGGGCGTTGGGCCGTTACCGGCCACTTGAAATTGCGTTTTTTCCTGACGATCAGCTGAGCCAAAACGACCCCCCGCCCGGTAACAGAACCGTCATCCGCCTTTGTTTCCTTTGCGCCCATCACGCCTTCCGGGCTCATCGAGGAAACCCCATGCACCGCCCCCTGCTACTGGCCGCCCTGCTCTGCGCCGCACAGGCTCATGCCCAGGCCAATGAATCTGCTCCGATCCCTCGCTCCCCAGGCCAGCCCTACGCCGCCGGCAACCTGGCCGACCGTATCGTGCTCACCCCCGGCCAGCACGCCGCCACGCAGATGGCCATCAGTTACCGCACCGACCTGGCCCAGGCCGACGCGGTGCTGGAGCTCGGCCCGGCCCTCGCCGGCCCTGCGCTGGCAGCCAAGGCCAGCCCATTGAGTGGCAGCACCCAGCGCCTGGACAGCGACAACGGCCCAGCCAACTACCACCAGGTGCGCCTGGAACACCTGCAACCAGACACCGCCTACGTCTACCGGCTCAAGGGCAGCGCGGGCTGGAGCGAATGGCACCAGTTCCGCACGGCCAAGGCCACGTTCGCGCCGTTCTCGTTCATCTACCTGGGCGACACCCAGAACGACATCCTCGCCATCGCCTCGCGCACCATTCGCCAGGCGCTGCGCAGCGTGGCGCACCCTGCCCTGGTGGTGCACGCTGGCGACCTGGTGGCATCGCGCGACGATCTCGCCCACGACGATGAATGGGGTGAATGGAACCAGGCCGGCGGCTGGTCGTACGCTGCCATCCCACAGCTCACCGCGTTCGGCAACCACGAGTACCTGGAAACCCTCAACCCCGATGGCAGCGAAAGCCGCAGCCTCAGCCCCCATGTAACGGCGCAGTTCGCCCTGCCGCGCAACGGCGCCCCCGGTGTGGCGGCAACCAGCTACTTCAGCGATTACCAGAATGTGCGCTTCGTGGTGCTGGACGGCACCTCGGCGCTCGATCTGGGCACCCTGCAAGCGCAGACCGACTGGCTGGAGCAAACCCTGAAAAGCAGCAAGGCACAGTGGAACATCGTGGTCATGCACCAGCCGGTCTACACCTGTGCCCGCCCCGACGATACCGAGCCGCTCAAGGCCGCCTGGCAACCGCTACTTGAGCGCTACAAGGTCGACCTGGTACTGCAAGGTCACGACCACTGCTACAGCCGCCTGACCCACGCCGAAGGGCGCCAGGCCACGCGTGCCGCACGGCAGGCCAGACAGCCGATCGGCCCGGTGTACATGGTCTCGGTGACCGGCTCGAAGATGTATGGCCTGAACGACCGCGCCCGCCACCAGCCGGACCGCACGGCCGAAGACACCCAGCTGTACCAGACCATCACGGTCGAGCAGAACCGCCTGCAGGTGCGCACCTATTCGGCTGACGACCAGCTTTACGACGCGTTCGATATCACGCGTGATGCCAAAGGGCGCAAGTTCCTGCAGGAACCCAAGCTGGCGCTGGCCAACGAACGTTACTGCAAGGCCAGCGTAGGGCCGGACGGGCTGCCGTGCACGGCGCGCGGCAAATGAGCGTCATCGTATTGAGATAAACGCCTTGCATGCTGCTCTGCCTGTGCCGGCGACAGTGCCGGCACAGGCAATAACACACTCACAGGACACCCCATGCGCCTCAGCCCCCTGTTCAAACAGCACGCCCTTACGCTGGTCGGCCTGGTACTGGCCGCCAACGCCGGCCTGCTCGTCTACCTCGCCGCCGGCACGCTTAAAGCCTGGGCCGAGATCAACTGGATGGACGTCGCCGGCGAGGGCGGCACTTGCCTGATCCTCTGCGGCTGGCTGGTGATGCTGCTACGCGGGCGCCCTGCTGGCCGGGTCACCCGCCTGCTTTCGCTGGGCCTGTGCTTCATCGCCTTCTCGATGTGGATGGACACCCTCGACGAATTCATCCGCCTGCCCGATGACGCGGTCTGGGACAACTGGCTGGAGACTGCGCCCATGCCGCTGGGCATGCTGCTGCTGACCCTGGGCATGTACCACCTGCAGCAAGAACAGCACGCCATCACCGCACAGATGCGCAAGCGTGAGCAACTGTTCCGCGAGCACCGCCTGTTCGACAAGCTTACCCCGCTGTCCGGTGCCCGGTACCTGCGCCAGCACCTGCAGCAGGCCATTGCCCAAGCCGCCCGCGAACAGCAAGCCTTGTCGCTGATCGTCGTCGACCTGGACGATTTCAACCAGATCAACCAGCGCTATGGCCAGGAAGAAGGCGATCTGGTGCTGCAAGTGGTCGCCCAACTGCTGCTGCTCAACCTTCGCCAGCACGACATACTCTGCCGCCTGGCCGGCGACCGCTTCGTCGCGGCGCTGCCCAACACCGGCGAACGCCAGGCCCAGGCCATGGCCGAGGCGCTGCGCCAGAGCATCGCCCACCTCGCCCATCACACCGGCCGGCATGGCGAACGCCTGCACCTGACCGCCACGGTGGCCAGCGTGATGGCGCTGGACGAAGACGAAGACCACCTGCTGAAACGCCTCAACTACGCCCTGGCCCAGGCCAAGAGCCGCCAGACGCACCAGGTACAACGGGCATGAACGGCTATGACGGCGACAGCCGCTTCATCACCGCCCACCACCTGCCCGCTGCGCTGATCGACCTGGCGCGTTCGCGGCAGATCGACACCCATCACCTGCTACGCGGCTGCGGGCTGTTTTACGACGACGTGGTCAGCGGCCAAGCGCTGATCAGCCCACAGCAGTTCCTTCGCCTGATCGGCAATGCGCAGCGGCTGCTCGATGCCGACGACACCAGCTTTCTCTACGGCCAGCGCCTGTGGCCCGGGCACCACGGTGCCGCCAGCCTGTTGCTGGAGCAGGCCGACCACCTGCTGCAGGCCCTGGAGCGCATCGAGCAGTACCGCGCCCTGCTGTCCCCGTTGCTCAGCCCGGTGCTGCGCCTCGATGAGCACTACCTGCACCTGTACTGGCGGGAAAGCTGCGCCATCGACGAGCAGCGCCGCTTCCTGCTGGAGGCCAGCATGACAGCGGTGGTGGCCCTCGCGCGGCGCCAGCAGCAAGAGCACCTGCCCTGGCGTTTCCGGTTCCGCCATGCCGAACCGGCCTACGTCGAACAGTACTGGGTACACCTGGGCGATTCTCTGGCCTTCGACTGCCCGTCCACGGTGATGAGCCTCCCCCGGGAATACCTGCTGCGTGCCTGGCCGGGTGCCGGTTCGACCGCCCAGCACGTTGCACGCCAGGCCTGCGATGCACAGCTGGAGGCCTGGGGCTGGCGGGCGAGTTTTCTCGACCTGGTCTACGAGCACCTGCTCGGGCTGATTCGCCAGCCGCTGAACCTGGAACGGGTAGCCGCCGCCTTCGCCACCAGCCCCGCTTCGTTCAAGCGCCGCCTGGCACGTCATGGTTCCAACTTCCAGGAGCAACTGGACCAGGTGCGCTGCGACCAGGCGCTGTACCTTTACCAGGTCAAGGGCTACAGCAACGACGCGGTTGCGCAGTACCTGGGCTTCAGCGACAGCACCAACTTCCGCCGTTCGTTCAAGCGCTGGACCGGGCGTGTGCCAAGTGAACTGGAAGCCTTGTGGGGCTGATGCCCGGGATTGTCGTGCCGGGATTACCAACGTAATAAACGCGGCCCTAGCGCCGCCCCCACAGCGGTCGGCACCAGCAACCCCAGTACGTACCACAGCCCCCAGAACGGCACGGCCATTTCCGGGCAATGCAGGCAATAAGCCAGGGTGGCCGTGGCCCCCGCAAGCATGCCACCCGCCGCCCCGGCCTGCCGCAGGCGGGTGGGTGCCAGGCCGCGCAATGCCCAGAACATCGCGATGAAAGTGGGAACCGAGAGCAAGGTGATGTTCAGCGGGCAGGTGCGCCAGGTGCGCCCCAACAGCAGGTCCGCCCGGGCGTCCACCGGCGCCCCCAGCAGGCTGATCGCCGCGCCCAGCCAGACCAGCAGCAGCGGTAGCCCCAACAGGCCCCACAGCAGCCCCCCCTTCACCCCCGGCCTGGCCAGCCGCTGGGTCAGCCACAGCGCTAGCAACGCCAGGCTGCCGGGCAGGGCCAGCTTGGCCCAGAACAGCGGGGTGTGCGCCACTTGCGCCAGGTCGCCACGCACGCCGAAGATGGCCACCGTCAGCAATACCGCGACCAACCCGCCAGCCACCAGCGCCAACAACATGCGCCGGCCCAGCGCGTGACGGTCCACCGGCCCTTCCCGGGCCGCCAATAGGGCAATCAAGTCATCGGTCTTCATCGTCGCCCTTGCCTCCAATCAGCTTGGCCAGTGCCTTCAGGCCCCGGTGGATGCCCACTTTCACCGCCGAACTGGAAAGACCGGTCATGCGCGCGGTCTGTTCCACCGACAACCCCTCCAGTTTGACATGGACGATGGGCAGCCGTTGGCGCGCCGGCAACTGCTCCAGGAGCTTGCCCAGGTCGCGTGTCGCCTGGGCCGCTTCTTCCTCGCCGGGCGCGAACAGGTCGCTGTCATCGTTCAGCGCCTCGTGCAACGCGCCGTGGCGAGCGTAACTGCGATAGTGATCCGCCAGCTTGTAGCGGGCAATGGCCTGTACCCAGGCGGTCAACGGTTGCTGCGCCTGGTAGGTATGGCGGGCGTTGTGCACCGCCAACAACACCTCTTGCAGCATGTCTTCGACATCCGCGGGGCGTTGCCCCAGGCGCCGCAGCAAAAAGCCTCGCACATGCGTCGCCAGCGCCGCCAGAAACGCCCGATAGGCGGCTGCATCGCCCGCCAGGCCTTGGAGCAGCAGCGCCTGCAACTGGGCCTCGCGCGCGCTTAGCGCCTGCTGAGAAGTAGTTCGTAGCATCGACCACCTTGGTTACACCCAACGTGAAAGTTTTCCATTCAACGCGTGCCGCCTTCATACGTTAGGCGACTGGCACACCGCCGGAAAAATTTTTCAAGCTGCTGTAACCCGTTCAACCCACGCTGCGAACTACTCCATGAGCCGCCGGTAACCACCACGGCCCCACTTCCCGGAGACGCATCATGAAAACTCTCGCCCTCGCCACTGCCGCACTTGCCCTGGCTTCGCTGGCCGGTGTTGCCCTGGCCGCTGACGCGACCAACACAGCCACCACTGGCGCCGCCATGGAAAAATGCTACGGCGTCGCCATGGCTGGCAAGAACGACTGCAAGGCCGGCGCCGGCACCAGCTGCGCCGGTAGCGCCAAGAAGGACTACGACGGCATGCACTGGAAGAACGTGCCCGCCGGTACCTGCACGTCCATCAAGACGCCCAATGGCATGGGCTCGCTGACCCCGCTCAAGTCCTGAGCGCAGGCCGCCGATCATGAACGGGACATACTCTGCAGGCGCCGGCCTTGGGCTGAAGGCTGAGCACTATGCCGACGCCTGGACGTGCCGGGCCAGCGGGCTGTGGTTCGAAGTGCACCCGGAAAACTACATGCTCGGCGGCCCACGCATGGCCTGGCTACAACGCATTGCCGAACACCATCCGCTGTCGCTGCACGGTGTCGCGCTGTCGTTGGCGGCGGACATCGCGCCAGACGAAATGCACCTGCACCGCCTGCGGGCGCTGATCGACCAGCTGCAGCCGGCGCTGGTATCGGAGCACCTGGCATGGTCGAGCTGGCGCGGGCAATACCTCCCCGACCTGCTGCCGTTTCCCCGCAGCAACGAGGCCCTGGTCCGCATCAGCGACAACGTGCAGCGCACCCAGGATGCGCTGGGGCGCAGCATTTCGCTGGAAAACCCCAGCCACTACCTGCCCATGGAAGGGCATGACTGGGACGAAATCGACTTTTTAGCCGAACTGGCGCGGCGCACGGGGTGCGGCTTGTTGCTGGACGTCAACAACGTGCACGTCAGTGCCCACAACCTCGGGTTCGACGCAGCGGCGTACCTGGCGCGCTTCCCGGCCCAGGCCATCAGCGAAATCCACCTGGCCGGCCACAGCAACGACGCCCAGGCCAGCCTGCTGATCGACTCCCACGACGCCACCATCGCCGCGCCGGTCTGGGCCTTGTACCAGCAGTTGATCACCCGCATCGGCCCGCGCCCGACCCTCATCGAGCGTGACGGCAACCTGCCCGCGTTCAGCGAGTTGCTGGCCGAACGCGACACCGCCCAGGCACTGCTCGATAGCGCAGGAGCACGACCATGACGCTTTCCCTTGGCCAGTTTCAGGCCGCCTTCGTCGAAGCGCTGTATCACCGCCCTGCCCCGCAGCTGGCCGCGCTGACCGGGCACGCTGCTTTTGCGGTGTACCGCAACAGCGTGCTGGCGGGCTGCGTCGATGCCCTGCGGGCAAACTTCCCCAGTGTCGAAGCGCTGACAGGCCCGGCCTGGATGCAGGACGCCGCGAGCGCCTATGCGCAACGAACGCCCCCCGACGACCCGCGGCTGATCCACTATGGCGCGGCCTTCGCCGACTTTCTCGAGCAGATGCAGGCCCAGCACGGCCTGCCATACCTGGCCGACGTCGCACGCCTGGATTTCGCCTGGTGCGAGGCGTTCAGCGCCCCCCGCGAGCCCTCCCTCGCGCTTGCCGACCTGGCCGGCATGACGGCCACCGACCTGGCGAACAGTTACCTGGCCCCCCGCCGCAGTGTGCGTTGGCGCTGGTTCGCACGGCACCCGGCGTTCAGCCTGTGGCAGCACAGCCGCGAAGGCCAGGCGTGGCCGCATGACCAGCCCTGGGTCGCCGAAGGTGCTGTGTTCAGTGGCACCGCCGAAGGTGTCGCCCAGCAAGCGCTAGAGGTCGGCGGCTGTGCCTTTCTCGATGCCTGCGCTCAAGGTCTGCCGTTGGAACAGGCCTCACAGGTTGCACTCGCACGCCAACCCGACCTGGACTTTACCGACCTGCTCGGCAGGCTGCTGGCAGCCCAGGCATTCCATCCACTTGCATTCGCCTGAAGGAAACGCCATGGACACCCTCCACGCCACCCGCTCCGACAGCCTGCGCCAACGCTGGAACCACTTCGCCGATCGTGCACAGCTACTGCTCAGCGACACCCTGCTGTGCCTGGTGGCGCGCATGGCCATCGCCTCGACCTTCTTCCTGTCCGGGCGCACCAAGGTCGAAGGGTTTCTCAGCATCACACCCAGTACCTATGACCTGTTCCAGAGCGAATATGCCCTTCCGCTGGTTTCGCCCTGGCTTGCGGCCCACCTGGCCACCTATGCCGAACACCTGTTCCCCCTGTTGCTGGTGCTTGGCCTGTTTACCCGGCTGTCGGCGCTGGCCCTGCTGGGCATGACCACGGTGATCGAGATTTTCGTCTACCCGGATGCCTGGCCGACCCATCTGACGTGGGCGGCCTTGTTGCTACTGTTGATCGCGCGAGGCGCCGGTAGGTTGTCGCTGGACCGGGCCCTGGGGCTGCGTTGAGCCTCTAGCAGTGGGCCGGTTCGTCGGTCCGCCACCCCACGCTTTTTTTGAACTCCATGCGCAGGCGCCCTCTCCCAATGAAGAGACCGCGAACTGTCCCGGAGCCCGCCATGGCCAAGCCCCTGCAGGAGTACCTGCGCAAGCGTGACTTCAACGCCACACCCGAGCCGGCCGGCAAGCGTGCCCACCCACGGCCGGCTCACGGGTTGCAGTACTGCATCCAGAAGCACGACGCCAGCCACCTGCACTATGACTTTCGCCTGGAGCTGGATGGCACCCTGAAAAGCTGGGCGATTCCCAAGGGCCCTTCCCTCGACCCCAAGGTCCGCCGCTTGGCCGTGCATGTAGAAGACCATCCGCTGGACTACGCCAGCTTCGAAGGGCACATCCCTGAAGGCCACTACGGCGCCGGCGACGTGATCGTGTGGGACCGGGGGCTCTGGGAGCCCGAAGGCGACCCGCGCGAGGCCTATGCCAAGGGCAAGCTGCGCTTTCGCCTGCAAGGTGAAAAGCTGTCGGGTGTCTGGAACCTGTTTCGTACCCACCTGGCTGGCAAGAAAGAGCAGTGGATGCTGGTCAAGTCCCACGATGGCGAGGCCCGCAGCGAAGCGGACTACAGCATCGTCGAAGCCCTGCCGGACAGCGTATTGAGCGACCGTACACTGGTCCCCCGCCGCCCAGCCAAGGCGGCGACCTCCACGCGCAAGCGCAAGGCCAGCGCTGGCGCCCTGCCGGAGATGTTCCAACCGCAGCTGGCAACCCTGGCCGATTCCCCCCCCGAGGGTGACTGGCGATACGAGGTCAAGTTCGATGGTTACCGCATGCTGGCCCGCATCGACGGGGACGATGTGCGCCTGTTTACCCGCAATGGCCACGACTGGAGCGCAAAGCTGCCCCATCAGGTGCAGGCGCTGAAAGCGCTGGGGCTCGACTCGGCATGGCTGGACGGTGAGATGGTGGTCACAGACGAAAACGGCGTGGCCGACTTCCAGGCCTTGCAGGCCGCGTTCGACAACGAGCACGACGATGACATTACCTACTACCTGTTCGACCTGCCCTACCTCGGCGGCAAGGACCTGCGTGAACTGCCTGTGCAAGACCGCCGGGCGACCTTGGCCAAACTGCTGAAGCACAACGCATCGGCCATTCTGAAGTTTTCCGAAGACTTCAACCAGCCGGTCGACGCGCTGCTCGACAGCGCCTGCCGGTTAGGCCTGGAAGGCCTGATCGGCAAGCGCGCCGACAGCCCCTACGTTGGCCGGCGCAGCAGCGACTGGGTCAAGCTCAAGTGCACGCAACGCCAAGAGTTCGTGATCGTCGGCTACACCGCGCCCAAGGGCAGCCGCCAAGGCTTTGGGGCCCTGCTGCTGGCGCTGCACGACACCGACAGCGGCCAGTTGCGCTACGCCGGCAAGGTGGGCACCGGCTTCAGTGCTGCCACGCTGACGAGCATCCTCACCCGCCTGAAACCCCTGCACACCGCCAAGCCACCCTTGCCTGAGCCCCCCAGCGGTGCCGATGCGCGGGGCGTGCACTGGCTCAAGCCAGAACTGCTGGCCGAGGTCGCCTACGCCCAGATGACCCGCACAGGGATCGTGCGCCACGCGGTTTTTCACGGGCTGCGCGACGACAAGCCCGCCACTGCCATTGCCCTGGAACGTGCCATGCCGGTAACGAACGCAGCACATGCAGAGCCCAAGGGTTTGAGCAACCTGCACCTGACCCACCCCGACCGCGTGATCGACAAGACCAGTGGCACCAGCAAACGACAGGTGGCGGAGTACTACGCCCAAGTCGCCGACTGGCTGCTGCCACAGCTCGAACACCGCCCCGTGGCGCTGGTGCGCGCACCGGAGGGCCTGGACGGCGAGCTGTTCTTTCAGAAGCACGCGGGGCAGTTGCACCTGCCCAAGCTGACCAGCTACACCAAGGCCCAGGCCGGCCAGGCGGCAATGGTGCTCAACAGCGCCGAGAGCCTGTTGGGCGCAGTACAGATGAACATGCTTGAACTGCACACCTGGAACGCCACCGACAAAAATTTCGACAGGCCTGACCGCTTCATCCTCGACCTCGACCCCGACCCGGCATTGCCATGGAAGGCCATGCTCGAGGCCACCCAGCTGACCCTCACCCTGCTCGATGAGCTGGGCCTGAAGGTGTTTCTCAAGACCAGCGGTGGCAAAGGCATGCACCTGGTCGTGCCGCTCACCCGTCGGGCCGGCTGGGAGGAAGTGAAGGACTTCAGCCATGCCCTGGTCAAACACATGGCAGACTTGTTCCCGGACCGGCTCAGCGCGGTCTCCGGGCCCAAGAACCGGGTCGGGCGCATCTTCATCGACTACCTGCGCAACGGCAAGGGCGCTACCACCGTGGCCGCCTACTCGCTGCGCGCCCGTGAAGGCCTGCCAGTGTCGGTGCCGATCTGGCGCGAGGAGCTGCCCAAACTCAAGAGTGCCAACCAATGGAATATCGGCAACTTGCAGGCGCGGCTTGCGCAGGTGGACGACCCTTGGGCCGAGCTGGGCTCGACCCGGCAATCGATCACCCTGCGCATGCGCAAGCAACTGGGGATCGCATGATGGACTTCGCTCACCTCGACCGCCTGCTGCACCGCTTCGGTCCCCGTTCGCGGGCCATCGATCTCGACCCCTTGCTGCCTGAACTGTTGCAGGCACTTCGAGCCGAACAGCTAGACCTGCTACCCCTGCCCGGCCACGGGCGCACCCTCGAGCGCTGGCGGGCCTTGGCGCGGGTTGCCGGTTGCGATCTCGGTCTGGCCAAGCTGTATGAAGGCCACACCGATGCCCTGGCGATCCTCGCCGAGTGCGGCGCCGCCCAGCATGCTCACGACGGTATCTGGGGCATGTGGGCCGCGGAGCCGCCGGATGCCAGGGCCCACATCGTCGCGCGCCATGGCGAACGGGTTCAGCTGCAAGGCCGAAAAGCATGGTGCTCGGGCGCGCTGCAGATCGATCGAGCGCTGCTGACCGCCTGGGAGAATGACCAGCCACAGCTGGTGGCCATTGAACTGTCACACCCCAGCCAGCGCATCCAGGCCGAGCAATGGCAGGCCGTAGGCATGGCCAGCACCGCCAGTGTCACCATCGAGTTCGACAACTCACCGGGGCTGGCCATCGGCACACCCGGCCAGTACCTGTCCCGCCCAGGCTTCTGGCAGGGCGGCGCAGGTATCGCTGCCTGCTGGTACGGCGCGGCCGAGGCATTGGCAGGTTACCTGCGCGAGCACTGCAACAAACCTCGGCCCGACCCCCATGCCGATGCCCACCTGGGGGCGGCCGATGCGGCGTTGTACGGTGCCCGCGCCGCCCTTCGCGAGTGCGCCGCGTGGATCGACCAGCACCCCCAGGACGACGCCAGTTTCGAGGTACGCCGCACCCGCGCCCAGATCGAGCAGGCGGTCGAACAGGTGATTCAGCATGTTGGCCGAGCCCTGGGGGCTACCCCCTTCTGCCGCAGCAGCCATTTCGCCCGGCTTAGCGCCGACCTGCCGGTGTACCTGCGCCAAAGCCACGCTGAACGCGACTTGGCCGAACTGGGTCAGCAAGTGACCAGCACACCGACAGGAGCATGGCAGCTATGAGCGAGAACCTTATTGATGCGGCCACGGGCACGCCGTGGAGTGACTGGCAGCATTCTGCGCATCTGGCACGCGCCACCTGGCTTGCGCCCGAGCAGCTGTGCCCACCCGGCCGACGCCTGGTGCTGCTGGCGCCGCACCCGGACGACGAGGTGCTCATGGCCGGCGGGCTGCTTGCCAGTTTTCGCGGGCGCGAACAGGACCTGGTTCTGATTTCCGCCACCAACGGCGAGGGCAGCCATCCGCACTCACCACACTGGACCGAGCAGCGCTTGCGTCACCAGCGCCCCTTGGAGAGTCGGCATGCCTTGCAGCAGCTAGACCTGGACCTCAACCGCCTGGACTGGCGGCGGCTCAACCTCAAGGACGGCGCATTGCCCCGCGATGAGGCCTTCTTGGTCCGTCACCTGGAACAGTTGCTGGAGCCCGACGACCTGTTGCTGACCACCTGGCGTGGCGACGGCCACTGCGACCACGAGGCTGCAGGCCGCGCCGCTGCCCAGGCAGCCCAGGCGCGCGGGGCACAGCTGGCCGAAGCGCCGGTGTGGGCCTGGCACTGGGCCGCACCCGACGACCCACGCCTGCCCTGGTCGCGGGCGCATCGCTTGCAGGTCGACGAAACGCGCCAGGCCCGCAAGCGCGAGGCCTTGGCTGCCCATGCCAGCCAATTGCAGCCCGACGGTGATCGCCCGCCCGTGCTGCCTGCGCATTTGCAGGCGTGCCTGCTGCAACCCTTTGAACTGGTTTTCCTGTGATGGAGTCGCCATGAGCCTCGATGCGCAATACTTCGCCGACCTGTACGCCGACAGCGAGGACCCCTGGGCGTTTCGCACCCGCTGGTACGAACGGCGCAAGCGCGACCTGCTGCTGGCCAGCCTGCCCCGTCAGCGCTATGAGCGCGTGTTCGAGCCGGCCTGTGCCAACGGCGAGCTGAGCGTGCTGCTGGCCAAGCGTTGCGTCAGCTTGCTGTGCCAGGACATCGACCCGACCGCCGTGGGGCTGGCGCGCCAGCGCCTGGGGACCGCGAACCATGCCCAGGTCGAGCAAGGGCATCTGCCGGGCGACTGGCCAGGCGGGCAGTTCGACCTGATCGTGCTCAGCGAAATCGGCTACTACCTCGACCCCACCGATTGGCTGCAGGTGATCGAGCAGTCGGTGGCCAGCCTCACGGCCGATGGCGCCCTGCTCGCCTGCCACTGGCGCCACCCCATTGCCGGTTGCCCACAGGACGGCCGCGAGGTTCATGCCCTGCTGGCGAGGCACTTGCCTCTGTATCCGCTGTTGCGTCACGAGGAGGCCGACTTTCTACTCGAGTACTGGACGTGCCAGCCCAGCGTGGTCGACCTGAATGAGCCCTGCCCATGATCGCCGTCATCATACCCGCCCACAACGAGGCCCGGCGCCTGGGGCACTGCCTCAAGGCGGTCAAGGCTGCAAGTGCGCGAGCCGAGGCGGCAGGCTTGGCGGTAGAGGTGCTGGTGGTGCTAGACCGTTGCAGCGACACCAGTGCGCTCGTGGCCCGACGCCACGGTGTGCATACCCTTGAAGTGGACGCTGGCAATGTCGGCGTCGCCCGGCGAGCGGGCGCGGCATGGATGATCGCCCGCGGCGCCCAATGGCTGGCATGCACCGACGCCGACAGCCGCGTCCCGCAGCACTGGCTGACATCGCAGTTGCAATGGCGCGCCGAGGTGGTGTGCGGCACGGTGCACATCGAGCGCTGGCAACCCTGGCAAAGCATCGCCCTGCGCCGGTTGTACCGCAGCCTTTACCAGGCCCGCGAGGGGCACAGGCATATTCATGGTGCCAACCTCGGTGTGTGTGCCAAGGCCTACGAACGCGTTGGCGGGTTCCAGCCGCTTCCGGCCCACGAGGATGTTCAACTGGTGATGGCCCTGCAAGCCAGCGGGGCGCAGATCGTCTGGACCGCCGAACACAGCGTGGCCACCAGCAGCCGGCGTGATAGCCGCGCAAAACAGGGGTTCGCCGACTATCTCAGTGGCCTGGAAGGCCAGGTGTGACCACCTGGCGAGTCTCTACCATCAGGAGGCCTTGCGCGGCCGTTTGCTAGCCGGTTTTGCGCCCTTGGCCTTGCCACCGAGGCTGCGTTTGAGCAGTTCGGTAAGGTCGAGGATATCCGCGCCTTTCTCCGCGCTGGCGCCCTCCCCTTTGGCCACTGTCTCGATCTTGCCCTTGCTGGCTTTCTCTTCCACCAGGTCGAGAATGGTCTGGCGAAATGCGTCGTGATACTCGTCCGGGGCCCAGGACCCACTCATGTCTTCGACCAGGCGTTTGGCCATGCCCAGCTCACGCTTGTCGACCTTGGCATCGGTCACGCTCTTGTCCAGCTCCAGGGTTTCAATGCTGCGCACCTCCTCGGGCCAGCGCAGGGTAATCAGCACCAGGGCGTCTTCCAGTGGCCGCAGCAGCGCGAGGTGCTGACGGGTATGCAGCACCACGGTGGCCAGGGCTACCTTGCCGGTGCTCTCCAGCGTATCGCGCAACAGCGCATAGACTTTGCCGCCGCGCCGGTCAGGGCTCAGGTAGTAAGGTGTGTCAAAGTGCTGAAGCGGAATCTCGCCAGCCTGCACGAACGAGAAAATATCGATGGTCTGGGTCGCTTCAGGGCGAGCATCGCGAATTTCCTGCTCACTGATCACCACGTAGCGGCCCTTCTCATACTCCACGCCCTTGACGATGTTGTCCTTGTCGATCTCCTTGCCGGTTACCTTGTTCACCCGCTTGTAGCCCACCGGCTCCATGCTGCGCTTGTCGAGCCAGTCAAAATCCACGCGCTCGGAGCTCACCGCAACGTTGAGCGAAACCGGGATGTGCACCAGCCCGAAACTGATCGCGCCTTTCCAGATAGCCCGCGCCATGTCTACCTCCTATGGGTTAGCAGCGAACGGAGCCCTTACTGAAACTGACTGACGACGGGTGCGAAGGTTTAGTTTGGTTGCACGACGCCAACGGGGGTCTGCAATGCCGGATAAATTGACCCGACTGCAAGCAGCCGAGCCGTCAGATGGAGACCAGCCGCCGAGCATCCCTTCGCACGGCTTGAGGGGGGACCCCAAAACCACGGATGAACACCTCCCGCATATGCCGGCGGTCCCTGAAGCCGGTTTCCCTGGCCACCACATCCAGGCTGTGCAGGCTCTGCTCGATCATCAGCCGGGCAGCCTCCAGCCGCAGGCTCTCGACAGCCTTGGCCGGTGACTGGCCGGTCTCGGCGGTGAACACGCGGGTGAATTGCCGTGGGCTCAGATGCACCACTTCAGCAAGCTCTTCCACGCTCAATGGGCGGCTGAGGTGCTTGCGGGCGTAATCCAGCGCGCTCTGGATACGGTCCGACTTGGGCGAGAGCGTCAACAGTTCGGAGTGTTGCGACTGCCCGCCAGATCGGCGTTGGTGCATGACCATCTTGTGCGCCACCGACCTGGCCATTTCGCTGCCCAAGTCCTTTTCCACCATACCCAGCGCCATGTCCAGGGCGGCAGTCATGCCGGCAGACGTCCATATCGGCCCATCGACGATGTAAATCCGGTCTTCCTCGACGTCGATCTTCGGGTGCAGCTCTCGCAACTTGTTCGCATAAGCCCAGTGAGTGGTCGCGCGCCGACCATCCAGTACGCCCGCTTGCGCCAGCACAAAACAGCCGGTGCAAAGGCCAGCAGTACGGCGCGCACCGTCGACAAAGCCCCGCACGCTGGCGAGCACCTCCTCGCTGGGGGGCGTCAGAGGCGTCAGCGTGCCGGTGACCATCCAGGTGTCGGCCAGGCCCGGCGCCCCCAAGGGCAGCGTGTCGATATGCATCCCCAGTGACGAGCACACCGTGCCGCCACCGATGGAAAAGTTCTGGACCCTGTAAACCGCGTCGCCCGCCATGATGTTCGTAAGCTCGAATACGGTTTGCGTCGCCAGGGACATGATCTGGAACCCTTCGGTGATGAGGTAGCCGACCCGATGCATCGCTGATGCCCTCTGTGCAATGTCCTAAAACAGCACTATATGCGTCGTTTGAGACAAAGACCACCTGCTGCATGATGGCCCCACACCCAACCCACGGAGCATCAGCATGACGCAGCAAAGCAAGGGCACCGCGCTCATTACGGGCGCCTCATCCGGTATCGGTTCGATTTACGCGGAGCACCTGGCCCGTCGCGGCTATGACCTGGTGCTGGTGGCACGCGACCGGGAGCGCCTCAACGCATTGGCTGGCCGGCTTACCACCGAAACCCGGCAGAACGTGGAAGTATTCCCGGCAGACCTGGCCAACGCCGATGACCTGGCCAAGGTAGAACGCAAACTGCGCGAAGACGCCAGCATCAGCCTGCTGGTGAACAACGCCGGTATCGGTACCCATACCGGGCTGCTGGAAAGCGACGTTGAGCGCATGGCGCACATGATCACCCTCAACGTCACCGCCCTCACCCGCCTTACCTATGCAGCTGTCCCCGGCTTTGTCGCTCGCAAGCAAGGGGCGGTCATCAATATCTCGTCCGTCGTCAGCCTGGCACCCGAACTGCTCAACGGCGTGTACGGTGGTAGCAAGGCCTACGTCACCGCGTTCACCCAGTCGCTGAACAAGGAACTGGCGGGTACAGGCATCCAGGTTCAGGCAGTACTGCCCGGGGCCACCGCGACCGATTTCTGGCAGACCGGTGGTTTGCCCGTCGAGAACCTGGACCCAGGCATCGTGATGTCTGCCCAGGACCTGGTAAACGGTGCCCTGCAGGACTTCGACAACGGCGTGCTGATCTCCCTGCCGTCGCTGCACGACCTGCAAGCCTTCGACCACTTTGAGGCCAGCCGGCAAGCCTTGTTCGGCCAGCTGTCCAGCAACCGGCTCGCGCAGCGCTACAGCGCCAGCTGATCAGCAGCGAATGGAACGTAGTCGAGCATGTGTGGGGCGGCCAGGCCAGGTCACGGGCGCTTCACACCATTTTCACTGCAAGCGAGAAAGTCTTACTCCACTCAGGCTGTTTTTTGAGTGAATCGAAACGAATAGTCTGAAGCCACTTTTCGCATCCCCAAGAGGCAACGCCAATGAAGGCAGTCGTTTACACCCAGCCCGGTCTACCGATCCACGACCCACAATCGCTGTATGACGCGCAGCTGCCCACGCCAAAACCGGGCCCCCGTGACCTGCTTGTGGAAGTCCGGGCAATTGCCGTCAACCCGGTTGATACCAAGATCCGTGCAAGCCGTGGTGGTGAGCAACCACAAGTGCTCGGCTGGGACGCTGTCGGCGTCGTCCGCGAGGTGGGGCCACAGGTCACGTTGTTCCAACCGGGCGACGAGGTTTTCTACGCCGGTGCCATTGACCGCCCAGGCAGCTACAGCGAGCTTCATGTGGTGGATGAACGCATTGTCGGGCATAAGCCCCGCAGCCTGGACAACGCCAGCGCCGCGGCCTTGCCGCTCACCTCCATTACCGCCTGGGAGCTGCTGTTCGACCGCCTGGGCGTTGAAGAAAACGGCGGCAAGCAGCAAAGCCTTCTGGTGGTCGGTGCTGCCGGCGGGGTTGGCTCGATCCTGGTTCAACTTGCCCGCAAGCTCACGCAGCTCACAGTCATTGGCACCGCCTCACGGCCCGAGACCCAGGCCTGGGTGCAGCAAGCGGGAGCCCACCATGTGATCGACCACTGCGCATCGATTCCACTTCAGTTGGAAGCGCTCAAGCTGGGGCCGGTCGACTACGTCATCAGCCTGACCCATACCGACACCTATCTTGCGCAACTGGTGGAAGTGCTGCGGCCACAAGGCAAGCTCGCGCTGATCGACGACCCCGCACAACTGGATGTGATGCCGCTCAAGCGCAAGTCGCTTTCACTGCACTGGGAGCTGATGTTCACGCGCTCGCTGTACCAGACCGAAGACATGATCAAGCAGCACCAACTGCTCGAGCGCGTTTCGCGGCTGGTCGATGATGGCACGCTCAAGACGACCCTGGGCGAGCACTACGGCACGATCAACGCCGAGCACCTCAAGCGTGCCCACGCCATGATCGAGAGTGGCAGAGCACGCGGCAAGATCGTGCTGGAAGGTTTCTGAAGCCCGATCAGGTGCCCGACGGCCACGCAGCGGGGCCAGACACCGCATTGACGCCCTCCAGCGTCGCAAACGAAATGTCTTTCGCCGTGAGCAGGAAATCACTCATGTAAGGCACTTCGAGCATGTCGCTGCGTACTGCTGCGAACAGGGTGGCCTGCAACCCTGCTTCGCCCAGGCGCCTGGCCAGCACATAGCCACGGGAGGTGTACTCGTGCACCGCCCAGTTCGGCAGGCAGCAAACGCCACGGCCGCTGGCCACCAACTGCATCATCATCACGGTCATTTCTGCAGTACGTACCTGGGCAGGTTCGATGTCGGCCGGGTCGAAGAAACGGGTGAAGATGTCCAGGCGGTTGCGCTCGATCGGGTACGTGATCAGGGTCTGACTGGCAATGTCGTCAGGTTGCAGATACGGCTTGTCGCGCAGGGGATGATGTTTGTCGATGGCCAGCATGGCCTCGTACCCGAACAACGGCACGTACGTGATACCGGGCAGGGGCACCGGGTCGGACGTCACCACAAGGTCGAGGTCACCCCGCTCCAGGGCCGGCAGCGGCGCGAACGACAACCCCGATGCCAGGTCCAGTTCGACTTCCGGCCAGGTGCAGCGAAACTCGTCCAGCGAGGGCATCAGCCATTGATAGCAACTGTGGCACTCGATGGAGATGTGCAGCCGGTCGGCCGTGCCGCCTGCCAGCTTGCTCAGGTTGCGCTCCGTTGTGCGGATCAGCGGCAGCACCTGGTCGGCCAGCTGCAGCAGCTTGAGCCCCGCGGTGGTGAAGCGTACCGGTTTGGACTTGCGCACAAACACGGGCATGCCAACGCGGGTTTCCAGCTCCCGAAACTGGTGCGATAGCGCCGACTGGGTCAGGTGCAGGCGTTCGGCAGCCTCGGGCACGCTGTCCGTTTCGCGCAAGGCATGCAGAGTGCGTAGGTGTCTCAAGTCAATCATGAGCAGAAGGCAACGCTCAGGCCACGCCAGGCGCGGCAAGGTTGCAATATTGTCCTTTGAAATACAGCAATGGTTGCGTCGCCACAGCGTTATGTACGTTCAGCGCTTTCACTTCCCCCACCACGATCAAGTGATCGCCGGCAGCGTGTTCGGCGTGAATCTCGCAGTCAAGCCAATGCAGGCTACCGGCAATGACCGGGTTACCCAGCGGCGACACCTGCCAATCGACACCCTGCCACTTGTCAGTGCCTTTTCGGGCAAACTGGTTGGATACGCCCACCTGTTCACCCGAAAGGATATTGACTGCGAATCGGCCTGCGCTACGAATACCGGGATAACTGGCCGAACTGGACATCACGCTGAATGACACCAGCGGTGGGCTGATTGACACGCTATAGAACGACTGGCACGTGAAACCGATCGGATTGCCGTCGATGAGCGATGTGATCACCGTGATGCCCGAGGCGTAGTGCCCGAGCGCTTCGCGAAAGCTCAAGGGCTCGATGGCAGTACTGGAAAGTGACATGGTAAGTCCTGACGTTCGGGTGCCTTTAACTGGACGAGAGTTCTCTGCGGACGATTTCTGCACCCGCACTCAACGCTCTGAGCTTGCCGCTGGCGACCCTACGCGGTAGAGGCGCCATGCCACAGTTGGTGCAAGGATAGAGCTTGTCTGCCTCTACAAATTGCAGGGCCTTGCGCAGGGTATTGGCCACTTCCTCGGGGGTTTCAATGGTGTGGCTGGCCACGTCGATCGCGCCGACCATCACCTTCTTGCCTCGGATCAGCTCAAGCAGGTCCATGGGTACATGGGAGTTGTGGCATTCCAGCGAAATGATATCGATGCTGGACTTCTGCAGCTTGGGGAAGGCTTCTTCATATTGCCGCCACTCTGATCCCAAGGTCTTTTTCCAGTCCGTGTTGGCTTTGATGCCGTAGCCATAGCAGATATGCACAGCGGTTTCACACTTGAGGCCTTCGATGGCCCTTTCCAAAGTGGCGACCCCCCAGTCATTTACCTCATCAAAGAAGACATTGAAGGCGGGCTCATCGAACTGGATGATGTCAACACCGGCAGCCTCCAGCTCCCTGGCTTCCTGGTTGAGGATTTTGGCAAATTCCCAGGCCAGTTTTTCACGGCTTTTGTAATGGCTGTCATACAGCGTATCGATCATGGTCATGGGGCCTGGCAGCGCCCACTTGATGGGCTGACTGGTCTGCTGGCGCAGGAACCTGGCATCGTCGACAAACACCGGGTTTTTCCGGGCAACGGCACCCACCACCGTCGGTACGCTGGCATCATAACGGTCACGGATCCTGACGGTTTCGCGGTTCTCGAAATCAACGCCGCTCAGGTGCTCAATGAAGGTCGTCACAAAATGTTGGCGCGTTTGCTCACCATCACTGACGATATCAATGCCGGCGTTTTGCTGCTCCTGCAATGACAAGCGCAGGGCATCCTGTTTGCCTTCGATCAACGCCTCATCCTGCAATTTCCAGGGTGACCAGAGCGTTTCGGGTTCTGCGAGCCAGGAGGGTTTAGGCAAACTGCCGGCAGTCGAGGTGGGTAACAGCTTTTTCACGAGGTAAAACCTTATATAAGTTAATCAGCAGGCGTAATTGGCGGACCACTGCTCAAGCATCGCGTGGTGCGGTTTGATAAAGTGCTCCTCGACAAACTGCCCCTGCTCGATGGCCAACCGGCTACGCTCCTCCCGGTCATAAACAATACGGGTCAGCGAGTAATCCTGATGCTGCAAGCTGGGCCGATAGCACTTCCCTGCGGCAGAATTTGCATTGTAGATTTCGGGACGATAGATTTTCTGGAACGTGTCCATCGTGCTAACGGTGCTGATCAACTCAAGGTTGGTGTAGTCACTGAGCAAATCGCCTGAAAAATAGAAGGCCAACGGCGCAACACTGTTGGGCGGCATGAAATAACGCACCTTCAAACCCATCTTCTCGAAATAAGTATCCGTCAAGGAGTACTCATCCTGCTGATATTCAAAGCCCAACACAGGATGCTGATTATCCGTTCGATGGTAGGTCTTGCTGCTGGAAACACTCAGGCAGATAACCGGAGGTTTGTCGAAGTGCTGCTGATACGTGCTTGAGTTCACGAAGTGCTTGAACAGCTTGCCGTGCAGCTCTCCGAAATGCTCTGGCGTGCTGAACACAGGCTGGTTGGCATTGTGCCCCAGCAGCACTACGCTGAAATCGTAATCGCGCACGTAGGAAGAAAAATTATTCCCTACCATGCCCGCGATGCGCTCGCCGGTTTGTCGGTCGATAACAGTCGTTTTCAATATTTCAATCAGCGGCAGCGCCTGATCGCTGCCCTCGGCATCGATACTCATCTCGACGGAAATGATGTCAAGCTCGACGGCGTAGCGGTCGCCTTTGGGGTTATCCCAATGCGCCAGGGCGTTGAAGCGGTTATCTATCATCCCCAAGGTGCTGCGCAAGTTCTCTTGCCGACTCGCGCCCCTCGCCAGGTTGGCGAAGTTGGTGGTAATGCGGGTGTTTTCGGACGGGTGATAGTGCTCGTCGAAGCGAATGCTCTTGATGGAAAACTTGAAGTCTTTATTCGTCATGACCGGGAGCCTGCTCAAATATCCATACTCTCTATAATTAGCCGGTATTTTAGGTTGGGGGCATGACCGAGGGAACTGAATTGATTTCACAGAACCTTTAGCCATGCTCATGACGGGCGCGGGCAATAATGCGAAAGATTCGCCAGGTTAAAGTGTGCCCTACCACCACTCGATGATCGCCGCGCTCCAAACGGCGCTCAGGCATCGTTGCCATCGCCGCCAGGCTCCCGCGCCGGTGCGGCAAACCACTTGTCCCGCGGCACCCACTTCTCCTGCACCGGGTCCCCCAGGTAATGCGGCGACATGATCTGCACCCCATATTCGTTGAACACGTCCTGGATGTTGGCGTGCAGCAGGCTCAGCAACTCCGCACGCGGCCTTGGCGCGCTAGGCACTGCCTGGGCCACCAGGCGGTATTCGGGGTAGAAGTCCGAAAGCCCGGTCTGGAACACCTGCGGGCTGGGGTTTTGCAGAATGCCATCGGTGCGCTGCGCCGCTTCCACCAGCATCGCCTCAACCTGGCGCCAGGGCGTGTCATAGCCGATGGTGACCACGGTATCGACAATATAGCCCTGCCCTTGCACCGCCCGCGAATAGTTGCGCGTCACCGAACCGGTGATCATTGAATTGGGCAGGGTCAGCACCTCACCAAGGCCGGTGCGAATGGTGGTGTTGAAAATGCCGACTTCGGTCACCGTGCCTTCGTTGTCGCCTACCCTCACGTATTCGCCAGCCTTCAGTGTGCGCGAGTAGGTCAGGATCAGCCCTGCCGCCGCCTGTCCCACCACGCTTGTGGCACCCAGCGAAATCATCAAGCCCAACAGCACCGAAAGCCCTTTGAAGGCATCGGTACCAGAGCCGGGCAGGTACGGGTAAGCCATGACCAGGGCAAACAGCCAGATCGCCAGCGAAGTGAGCCGTGTCGTGGGCCGCAGAGTTTCTTCGGTCAGCCACTTCAATGTGCCCGGGCGGGCCATCCGCTCCAGCACGCGCCGGCTGAAACCGCTGATGCCACGGGCGATGAAGAAAATCATGACGGCCACGGCAATACCGGGGATGGCGTGCAGGATGCCGTCGAGCAGGTAGCGCAGCAGGTCGAGCAGGTGCAGGTTGAGGCTTTCGCCCCACGGCCGGGTGTAAGGGAACTGCGACAGCACGAAGCTCAGCCACTGGTAGCTGAGCAAAAGCACGATCACCCAATACATCAGGCGCAGCAGACGGTCGATCAGGTAGTACACGTACTGCATGTCGAACAATGGCAGCTGGCCTACCTTGATCTGCCGCGCGCGCTCACGCATCAACTGTGTCAGGCGCCCGCGCAGCTTGCGCCGGCCCAGGTTGGCGCCCTTGATAAGCACCACGAACACCAGTGTGGCGATGACGGAAAAGCCCAGCGCCTTGAGCATAAAACGCAAGCTGCGCGCCTCGCCGGTTTCGTCCACCACCTGGCGCAGGGTGGCCGCTGCCTGCTCGGCGGCCGCGCGGGTGTCGCCGCCCTCCACGCCCAGGTCCTGCGGCGCGACGATGAAGGCCCGGCGCCCACCCAGCAGCACCAGGTGGCTGTTGACGATCGGGTCAATGCTCACCTTGAGCTCGTCGGTGCCGCGCAGTGCCTCCTCGATCACCGACGTGGCCCGCTGCACGCGGGCAGCAGGCGTTTCGCCCAGCAGTGTGGCGTGTAACGTGATAATGCTGCGGTTGGCGATTTGCAGTTCTGCCGGCTCACCCGGTATGCCATCGGTGGCGCTGCCGATGGCGTCCTTGCCCTGCCCCACCATCGGCAGCAAGGCGCACAGCACCAGCAACACAGTCAAAAAGCGATTCATTGCGCACTCCCTGGCCCATGGCACGAACAGCGTTGCTGTAGTGATAGCACAGCCTCCACCGGCCGGGCCCAGGGGCCAGACGGTCATGGCGAATCGCCTTGAGAGGGCTATCGTTGCTTGTCTGGGCAACGACTACCGAGCGAGGGGCGCAGCCATGAACACCAGTGATCTACTCGAACAGTTGCTGCGCGCCGGGCAAGGCTCGCAAGGGCGTCAAGGCAGCGGCGGCATGTCATGGCAAGACGGCCTGGGCGGGTTGGGCGGCTTGCTGGGTGGCCTGTTAGGTGGCCGTGCTGGCAGCGGCACGGGCGGCTTGCCCCAGGGGCGCTCTGCGGGCGGCACCAATTTCGCCGCCCTGGCGTCGCTGGGCATGATGGCGTTCCAGGCCTATCAAAGCTGGCAGCGCAGCCAGGCGACAGCCCCCCAACAGGCGGTGCGTACTGTCGATCAGTTGTCCGGCCCCGAGGCCGAGGACCACAGCCATGCCATCTTGCGCGCGCTGATTGCGGCAGCCAAGGCAGACGGCCGCATCGACCACCAGGAAGAGCAACTGATTTACGCTGAAATCAAACGTCAAACCAGCGACCCACAGCTACAGCAATGGCTGGATGAAGAAGTCAGCAAGCCGCTCGATGTTGCCGAAGTGGCCCAGTCGGCACGGGACCCGGCCATGGCAGCAGAAATGTACCTGGCCAGCGTGATGCTGGTGGATGACCAGCAGGACGCCGAGCGGGCCTACCTTGACGAACTGGCCAGCGCACTGCAAATCCACCCGGCATTGCAGGTGCATCTGGAGCAGCAAGCCAAGGCAGGTGCCTGAACGGGCTGTCAATTTACCCAGTGCAAACCAGACGTCTGAGGGACTGCGAAAAAGCTGTCGGTCAGTCGCGGCCTCAGCCTGGAGCCTACGTACCTCAGAAGTTGTATTTGATGCCCGTCATGATATTTCTTGGAGCACCGTACATACCGTGGTCGCCGGCATAGCTGAGGTATTCGCGGTCGAACACGTTGTTCAGGTTGACTGACGCACTCAGATGCTGGTTGAAGTCGTAGCGTGCCAAGAGGTTGGTGACGGCGTAGCTGCCCTGAGTGAAGGTGTGCAGGTCGGCACCGGTTTTGCTCTGCCAGTTCACACCGCCGCCGAGGGTGACCTTGTTCAGAATTCCCGGCAGCCGGTAGCTGGTGAACGTCTTGAGACTGTGGCGAGGCAGGGTGGTAACGATGCGCTGGTCGTCAGCGTCGGTGCTGACCGCATAGGCATAACCTGCGGATGCCTGCCAGCCTTCGGCCAGTTCACCGTCCAGGGTGAACTCAGCGCCCTTGGTGGTGGTGCCCTGTTCTGACTTGTACGTGTTGCCGCCTGGGGTATCGATCCAGATGGCCAGGTTGTCCTGCTCGATCTTGAACAGCGCGACGCTGGAGTTCAGCTTGCCGTCAAAGTGGCTGCCTTTGACCCCGACTTCATAACCCGTGCCTTCCATGGGATCCAGGGGTTTGTTGTTGATGTCGCGAACCCAGGACGACTGAGGATTGAAGATTTTCGTGTAGCTGGCATACAGCGACCACGTGTCGTTGACGTCATACACCACGCCGGCATAGGGAATGTAGACGCCGGTTTCCGATTCCTTGGTCTTGGTTTTTTCTGCGTTGTAGGGCTTATCCTCGATGTCACGGTGCCAGTCGATCACGCGGCTACCCAGCAAGACACTGAGATCGTCGGTGACGTGCAGTCGCGTGGCGAGGTAGGCGGCGTATTGGGTTTCGTCGGCAGTGGATTTGCCCGTGACGTCGAACTCCGGTTTGACCGAGCCGCCGTTCCAGTTCAGCAAGTTGTCGATCGCGCCAGCCGGCGAGCCGGAATAGTCGTATTTCCAGCCGCCGTAGCTGGGCACGTTCTCGTAGTAGTTGGACAAGGTCACACCGGCGATCAACTCGTGTTCGCGGCCCAACAGCCCGAACGGGCCGGTCAGGTAGGCATCGATGTTGTTCTGGCGCGGGATCCCGGAGAAGCGCACCGGCAACTGCGTGGTGCCGCTTCCGTCCGGGCTGAGGCTACCGTTGACGTAGTTGAAGACCTCGTCAAACTTGTTTTCGGAGTGGGTCAGCTCGATCTTCCCGCTCCAGCCATTGGCGAACTGCTGCTCGATCGAGGTGAAAAAGCTGGTTTGTTCATGGTCGTTGTAAGACCACGTTTGAGCCGAATTGAGCGAGCGTTTGAGGTGGGTGCGAGACCCGTCGGTAAAGCGCGTCGGCAGGCCGGAGCGCATGGGCGAGTCAACGTCTGTACGTTGGTAACTGAAGCCCATCGTCAGCAAGGTGTCTTCAGTCAGGTCGAACTCGGTAATGCCGTAGATCAGCTGCGAGTCCTGCTTGTAGCGGTCGACCCATGATTGCTCGGTCTTGAAGTCGGCGACCAGGCGACCGCGTACGTTGCCGGTTTCAGTCAGCGGGCCAGATACATCAAAGCCGGTTCCGTAGCGGTCCCAGTTACCGGCTTCTGCGGTGACGCTGGCCTGAGCCTCGAAGGTCGGACGCTTGCGGATCAGGTTGATCGTCGCTGAAGGGCTGCCCAGGCCGCTGATCAGGCCGGTAGCACCGCGCACCACCTCCACCCGGTCATACATGGCCATGCTCTGGGTGTAATTGTCCATGCGCTTGACGGTGGGCACACCATCGATTTCAAAGTTCTGAATCTCGAAGCCACGCGAGAAGTAACCATCGGATTCCGCACCCAGCCCGTCGCGTAACACAATGATGCCCGGTGTGGCATCGAGGGTATCGCTGAGATTGGTGAGGCGCTGGTCATCCAGGCGCTGGCGGGTCATGACGGTCAGCGATTGCGGGGTTTCCTTGGGGGTCAGGTTCAGGCGGGTCGAACTGCTGGATGAGTAGGTGGTGTAGAGCCCGGTACCTTCTGTAGTCGACCCGGGCGCCTTGCCCGAGATCGAAATGCTTTGAAGCTCCAGCGCGGTAGAGGCCGGCGCTCGCTGGAGGGTGTATCGCCCATCCGGCTGGCGCACCGCAATCAGTTGGCTGCCCGCAAGCAGCGCCTGTAACGCACCGTCGATCGTGTAATCACCATTCAAGCCGGGGCTGTTTTGCCCCGCAATCAAGTCATTGGGAAACGACAACAACAAATGGGCTTGCTGGCCCAGTTGATTGAGCGCAGTGCCCAGGGGCGCTGCGGGGATTTCGTAGTGTTGCACGGTGCTATCGGCGGCTGCCCACACTGGCGATGAAGTGGCAATCAGAACCGCTGCAGCGCGACCCAAGGTGCTGGCAAGCGGGGTTACGTAGCACGACGAAATACTGCGGTGATGCATGTGAAGTTCCCCGATGTTTTTTGATGTATGGCCTATGAGTCTCGCCAAAAATCAAAACGGCTCATCAAGGATGAAAAAACTTCAGACGTTAGCTGGCGAGGGGCGTAAGTTGACCCACAGGCGAGTGAAACGCTGTACATCCAGTTTCAGCGTCTGGGCGACGGCATCGATGATTCGATCACTGTCTGCCAACGGGTAGGTGCCCCATACTCGCAGGTTGGCCAAGGCGGCGTCGCAGCCAAGATAGCCATGACGATACCGCCCAAGTTCGTCGAGAAACGCCTGAAGCGGTTGGCCGTTGGCGACGATCATGCCTTCGGCCCAGGCGGGAGCGGATGCTTGCATGACGCCCAGATCGAGCATCCCAAGCGGCCCGAAACGCGCCACCTGCCCGGCGTGCAGGGCAGTCCAGGTGCTGGCTTGAGTCGGGATCACCTGAAGCGCGCCGCGATAAACTGCCAACTGGGTTGAGCCATTGTCGAACTGACGTATCGTGAAACGCGCCGAGGACGCTTGCGTGCGAACCTGAGCGGTATCGACAAGCAGAGCCGGGCTCAAGGCGGTGTCAATCAAGGCCTCGCCGCTGATTAATCGAAGGTGCCAACCACGGTCAGTGCCGTGAGCATTTATCGCACTATGGGTATTGAGTTCCAACGACAGATCCGAGGCCAATGCAACTCGTCGCTGCTCGCCCACCCCCGTGGTGTAATCGGCACCAATCCGCGACACCAATTCGCTGTCTCGGCTCAACCATGCGCCGGTGCCCACAGCCAGCAGCAAGGCCAGCCCCTTTATTGTCTGACGCCTGCTCAGCCCTTCCTGGGAAGGCAGCAACAGGGCCTGTCGGGCAAGGCCTGGATCGCCTCGGGTGCGTAATGCGTCGAGTTGCGTCCCCAGCGCCAAGGCTTTTTCCCAGGCCAGCTCATGCAAGGGGTTTTCACGGCGCCATGCCATGAAAGCGGCCTGTGCAGATGAATCGAACTCGGCCTCCTGCATATCGAGCCACCACTCCATTGCCTCCTCACACATTTTCGGCGATAGCGTTGGTTCTCGGATAAAGGCGTTCCCGGTGCTAGTCATCGCAGCAATTCCGTCACCAGCATGCATTGCGCACCCGCCTTGATGATATGGCGTTTGACGGTAGCGATTGAAATCCCCAGCCGCTCGGCAATTTCTGCGTGGCTGAGCCCGTCCAGTTGTGACCAGAGAAACGCCTTTTTGACGGCGACGTCCAGTTTGCACAGTGCTTCGTCGAGGCGGACCAGCGTCTCGAAGATGATCAACTGGGTCGCCAAGTCCGGCAGGACGCTTTCGTCTTCCGCCTGGAGCGCATCCAGATAGGCTTTTTCCAGGCGTGCGCGGCGGTAGTGGTTGGACAGGACACTGCGTGCCACCTTGGCCAGGAAAGGCCGAGGCTGGCGGACTTCAATCACCTCGTCACTGGCCAACAGACGCATGAAGGTGTCCTGCATCAAATCAGCAGCGCGGTGTGAGCAGCTCAACTGCCGATACAGCCAGCTGCGCAACCAGCGGTGTTGCTGTTCGTACAGGGCAGTGAACTGAGCGGTATCGACGGATGCCATTGGCGGCCACAAGAACGATGCAAATGAGACTTAGTATCATATTTGACTAATCGGGTGCCGACAAGAACGCAAAAGGCCGCCGCGTAAGGCTGGTCGGATGAATCAGGGCTGAAACCGATGTGGCCAGTCTCTGCATTGCGGGGGTTGCCATGAATATATGGAAATACGTATATTCGGCTTTCCATATGTATTGGTGCCGCGATGATCACTCCGCCCGATGTCTTCAAATGCCTGGCTGACGAAACCCGCGCTCGCGCCACCCTGCTCATCGCCAGCCTGGGAGAGCTTTGTGTGTGCGAACTGATGTGCGCGTTGGGCGACAGCCAGCCGAAGATCAGCCGCCATCTGGCGCAGCTGCGCAGCAATGGCATGTTGCTGGACCGGCGCCAGGGCCAGTGGGTGTATTACCGCCTTAATCCGGCGCTGCCCGCCTGGGTTCACGAGATGCTGCAGGTCACCTTGCAGGCCAATTCGCAATGGTTGGCCGACAACACACTTCGGCTCAAGTGCATGGACGACCGCCCCGTTCGCGACGCCGCCTGTTGTTGATCACCCTTTCGGCCCTGGCACTGCGCCGGCGCCCCTGACGTCCGCCACGAAGCAAAGGAGCCCTCCATGCGAGTCCTGTTCATGTGCACGGCCAACAGCTGCCGCAGCATCCTTTCTGAAGCGCTGTTCAACCACCTTGCCCCGGCAGGTTTCGAAGCGATCAGTTCAGGCAGCTTCCCCAAGGGGCAAGTATTGCCCCGTAGCCTGAGCACGCTGGAGCAGGCCGGTATTTCGACTGCTGGCCTGAGTAGCAAGGGCAACGACGCATTCGAGGGCAACCCGCCAGACATCGTCATTACCGTCTGCGACAGGGCCGCCGGCGAAGCCTGCCCGGTGTATTTCGGACCCGCGCTGAAGTCACACTGGGGGCTGGAAGACCCGTCGGATGTGGTGGGTGACGAGGCGCGAGTCGACGCGGCCTTCCAGGCCACGCTGGCCCACATCGAGTCGCGCTGCCGAGCCTTCTTCGCCCTTCCATTCGCTAGCCTCGACCGTGATCAGCTCAAGCACGCGCTGGATCGCATCGGCACGCAATAAGCAGGAGTAAAAAATGTCCGATCATCTCCCCAACCTCGACCTCGCGTTGTTCGATCTGCCCCCAACGGCAACCGTTGCCAGCGAGCACAAACCACGCATCCTGCTGCTGTATGGGTCTACCCGCGAACGCTCTTTCAGCCGCTTGCTGGTAGAGGAAGCCGCGCGCCTGCTGGAGCACTTCGGCGCCGAGACCAGAACCTTCGACCCTTCTGGCCTGCCGCTGCCTGATGATGCGCCGGTGGAGCACCCCAAGGTGCAGGAATTGCGCGAGCTGGTGCAATGGTCGGAGGGCCAGGTCTGGTGCTCGCCGGAGCGCCATGGGGCGATGTCTGCGGTGTTCAAGGCGCAGATCGACTGGGTGCCCTTGGCGATGGGCGCCGTTCGCCCCACCCAGGGCAAGACCCTGGCGGTGATGCAGGTGTGTGGTGGCTCGCAGTCGTTCAACGTGGTCAACCAGCTGCGGGTGCTTGGCCGCTGGATGCGGATGTTCACTGTGCCGAACCAGTCTTCCGTACCCAAGGCCTACCTGGAATTCGATGAGGCTGGCCGCATGAAACCTTCGCCTTACTACGACCGCGTGGTGGATGTGATGGAGGAGTTGATAAAGTTCACCGTGCTGCTACGCGACCGTCAGGATTACCTGGTGGACCGCTATTCGGAGCGCAAGGAAACCGCCGAGCAGCTATCTGCCCGCGTCAATCAGCGATCAATCTGAAGCGGCTGCACGGCCCGCTTGCACCAGGATGGCTAGCCCACCCTGGTGCGCTTTAGCGACAATCAGCGGTCTTGGTCACGCTGCGGGTTATCGCGTTGCGATTGCTGGCCGCCCATGCGGTCTTTATCCGCCTGGTTCTGCTGGTCGGTTACATTGTCTGCAGGCCGGCCGCCTTTGCTACCGGTATCACTGGAACGGTCCCAGTCCTTGTTCATCTTGTCTTCGGGCTTCTGCCCTGGCTGGTTATGACCCGGTTGTTGCTGGTTCGGCATGCCACCGCCCGAGCCTTGACCGCCTTGCTGCCCGGTACCCGCGGTGTTGCTGCCCGCACCGGTGTCAGCATTGCCCTGATTGCCGCCCTTGTCTTGATTATTAGCCATGATCGCTTACCTCAAGTCAGACACAGAAAGGCCTGTGTATTCGTACGACTGCGGCTTTGCTGGCGTGGCTGTATTTATTCGCCGCCTTTCGGATAAGCGATACCAAATGCAGCGACTTGATACTGAGCCGCGCTAAATACCGATGTGCTGCAGGACGAAGCTCTGGGGAAACAGTCACGCCGTGTCCAGAAAAATTGGGGCAATTCATCTGTTTAAGCTGATCTGTAGCGCTGCATGGCTTATCCTTGTGCCTCGCAATCAACTTCGAAGCAGTGAATTGAACAATGGGTTTTGAACAACTAGCTGAGCTACGTGACCGCCTGCGGGCGGAGAAAGTGCAGGAAAAGGCCGAAAGCCCGAAGCCCCCCAAGCGCAAGTCTCCGCCCCAGGCGAAGCCTCGTGAGCAGGACCCGGCGGTAGCGGCGATCTGGCCGTTGCAGAAGCATTTTCCACTGGCCTTCCCTGTCAATCCGGCCCCCAAGGTTCCGCTCAAAGAAGGCATCTTCAAGGATGCCGAGCAACATCTGGAGCTGCTTGGCATCACCAGTGAACAGCTCAAGCTGGGTATTTCCACTTGGTGCCGGGGCACGCGTTACTGGGCAAGCATGGTCGAGAACGCCCCGCGTCTGGACTTGAATGGCCAGGTCGCCGGTATTGTGACCGCCACTCAGGCGATCCATGCGAAGCAGCAAGCTGCTCGCCATCGCGGCCAGGACCGACGCAATCGTGCCAAGTCGAAAGCACGTGCTGCGGCCCCCGTTGCCGAGACCGCAGCCGAGCAGACTCCAGACTGAATTCAGACGAAACAGTCGAAGGGTTGGCGCTGCTTGTGCGCATCGCCAACCAGCACATCCTCGCGCTGAAGATCAGTCAGCCACCACTGGACTTGCCCAGGATGGAACTGGCGCGCTTGGCGCAGGCAAGCATGGCGCTTGATCTGCTTTTGCGCGGAGTGCTTAAAAGCCAGGTTGCCTGGTGAGCAGGTAACCGCCCTCCTCCCCTGGGATAAATCTTCCAAATCCGCAAGCCTGCTCAAAAGTAACCGAGCACCCACTTCTGACCGGCTGACGTGTCATTGATGTCGCCATCGAAAATATAGCGGGGGTCATAACTTTGATTATTCCCCCGCACCCGCCCCCTCCAGACTTTCAACGGTAACCAGAACTGCGCACCACTAGGCAAGGCCTGAGAACCGGTATCGATATACAACGTGTCGCCACTCGTTGATAACCCGAAATGGGTCGCTCCAGGAACGGCCAGAACCGCATCTGCAAAATCCAGACAGGCACTTGCACAGAATGAGTCCGTCACCAGCACAAGCTGCCCTTTGAATCTTACTGGACTGGAATCCTTTACCAGGCCCTGGTCGAGCGATGACGTATCGGGCTGTCTCAGCCAGTCTTGCTTCCCCACAAGCGCAGCGTTCATCGACTCACGCATACCTGAAACAAACGTGTAGGCATCGTTGTTTTTTTCGTGGTTGCCTTGCATGCTGGCCAAAGCGCTATCGAGTGTGGCAAGTGCCAGAGCTGAGACCCGCCACATTGCATACGAATGTGAGGATTGGCCCAGGCTTTCAACAAACGCCTCACCCAAGAGTGCAGACAGAATCCTCGCCCCGACCAAGCTGTTACCACCGCGATTGCCACGGGTGTCGAGCACCACCAGTTTGGCGTCCTCGATGTGCCTGAGCGTGTCGAGCATTCGTTCGAGGGCCGCATTATCGGCTGCCGAAAGGGCGAAATTCGAGGCGTGCACCCAATAGCGCCCACCGCCGAGGTTGTTCAGTGCCTGAGGGGGTTGCGGTTGAGTCAAACCATCCTTTAATTGCCCATCATCTTCCTGCCATGACAAAGCAAAATTCTGCTGTACGCCGCTCGCTAGAAAACCCACGCAATTGCTTGCCCGTTTTCTGGCAAGCACCGGGGCGTCCGCATCATCTACGGTCAAATGCCTGGCCAAGTGACGCCAGGTAGATTTCAGGTCCAACCGACGATCTACGTAGGGCGATATCTCATCAGCCAATATTTTACGGACTGCTTTGCCATCACACGAGATGATACTTGAGCCGACTGGAGGCAAAGGGACAGGCCACGCCTTTGCAACTCGAGTGACAACAAAACCCTCCCCTCTCATGTCCACCATGAAACCCGCCCAGGATGATTTTGCTGCTCTGGCCGGATAAACGCCTACATGACCGTCCTTGAACCCTGAAATATAGAAACCCAGAACGGCTTGAGCATCCCTCTGCGAGCTGACACGCAATGCCAACTGGCTGGCCTGCCGATAGCCCTTTTCGACCCAGTCAGTAAAATTCTTGTTTTCTTGATCTATGGCGCCCGGGTGGGAGGACGCGATTAATTGATGAACAACGGAAAGGTCCCCCACCGCCATCTCAACGAATCGACGCCTCGCAGACTCGTCAGCACTCACAGAGCCGACAACGCCTGCACCCATAAAAACAATAGCCAGCACGGTTCTGACAACACGCATGTGAAAGTTACCCATCATGCCAAACTGCCAGAATCCACAGGGTTTTGTTGATGATATGGCACCGGCTTCGCCGGTGTTCGCGGGTGAATCCGCTCCCACAGAGATGGGAACACCACGCCTTTCGATACGGCCTTTCTCGCGGGAGGATGCCACCGACTCCTGCCAGCACCTGACGACCTCGTTGACACGCTACATATCCCCTTCCGGCTTTGTCTATCCCGTTGCAACGGACAACTTGCCCAGCCGATTGATCGCCGAGGCTCTGGGCGGGAGCGTCACAGGGACACGTACAGCGGCGAAACTTGCGAACGGCAGCTATCGACCCAGGCTGTGTGAAAACACGCGAAATGCGTTAAAGGGCGCGGGGATCTAGAGAGGCTTGCAAAACTGGCGAAAAATTGCGCGGTTTAGCTCAAATCGCCGTGCTGGGGCGCATGTGGCGATGTG